>Ga0335071_10002730_pt1 | contig 18761 bp, 14 predicted proteins | sample Lox_Sample_15_FD_206724 | JGI IMG/M metagenome (GOLD analysis project Ga0335071, IMG submission 206724) | Soil microbial communities from Loxahatchee National Wildlife Refuge, Florida, United States - Lox_Sample_1.5 | ecosystem: Environmental > Terrestrial > Soil > Wetlands | place: USA...
AAGACAGGGCAAAAGTCTTCGCGTTTGTCGCCAACGCCCGCGCCGCAGAATCCGAATCGGATCGCTGAAGTCCGCCCGCTCCTTTCGCGCGGACAAACCATCTAGGTGCCTTCCTGCGCTGCCAGGCTAATCACGAGCTTTCCTCGCACATGCCACGTCGCCTGATATCGCATCGCGTCGGCAACCTCTTCGAGCCGGTATCGCTTCTCGATCATCGCCTTCAGTTGGCCGCTCGCCAGCAGTTCCCCAATCAGTGTCAGATCTTCGCGCTTTGCCTTGGCCACAAATGTTGTGAACTTCTGCCGCGAGAACTGCGACTGCAGCAGCGTCAAAAGCAATCCCCCAAACATCACGGTCATCGACTTCGGTCCGTCGAGAATCCCGCCGCCTACATGCATCCCTCGCGGGGTCAGCACCCGCTTGCACGCGGAGAACGAATGGTTCCCGGCCAGATCGAAGATCACGTCATACGTGGTCGCGCCCTGCGCGAAGTCTTCATTTGCGTAATCGATCGTCCGCTCCGCCCCGAGCGCTCGCACGAACGCTGCGTTGCGCGCACTGCATACACCGGTAACGCGCGCGCCGAAGATGTGGGCAAGCTGCACCGCAAACGTACCAACGCCGCCCGATGCGCCGTTGATCAAGACGTGCTGTCCTGCCTGTAGCTTCCCCTTGTCGCGCAATCCCTGCAGCGCTGTGAGCGCCGCAATCGGCGCAGCCGCCGCCTCCTCAAACGAGACGGCCTGCGGCTTTAGAGCCAGGCTTGCTTCCGGCGCAATCGCGTATTCCGCAAACGCGCCCCGGCAGGTTCCAAACACCGCATCGCCCGGCTTGAACTCAGTCACGCCTGCGCCCACTGCTTCCACCATTCCAGCAACGTCCACACCCGGCCGCTTCAACTTGCCCCTGCCCATCAGCAGCCGCATCAACAATGGCCCGCCTTTCAGCAGGTGGCAGTCCAGCGGATTCACGGCCGCTGCATGGACTTTGATCAGAACTTCTTGTGCGCCGGGCGCCGGCCTTTCGATCTCCTCCAGGCTCAAGACTTCTGGAGGACCGTTTTTGCGATACACAATAGCTTTCATGCGATCGCCTCGCTCTTGTTGCTGCCACTAGACCGCACGCGCACTGAGACCGCAAGTTCCCGTGTCACATGCCTCGGTGATGCCGGCCGCGCGATTCGACCGATCCGACCCCGTCGAAGATTGCCTGCCCGCTGCGGCTGCTGCCCCTACAGAGCCCTTTAGTAAACTGAAAGGGCCCCGCATTCGCGGGCTAGAGCAGGAGTCCCATGGCATCCGTTATCCTTCCCGCAGCTCCTTCGGAGTCGCGCCCCGGCCGCTTCGGCGTCTATGGCGGCCGCTACGTGCCCGAGACGTTGATGGCCGCATTGACCGAACTGGAGCACGAGTACGAGCTCGCCAAAGCCGACGCCGCCTTTCAGGCCGAACTTGCCTCGCTGCTCAAGGACTTCGCCGGCCGCCCCACGCCGCTCTACTTCGCCAAGCGCCTGACCGAAGAACTCGGTGGCGCCAAAATCTATCTCAAGCGCGAAGACCTGCTCCACACCGGCGCACACAAGATCAACAACGCCCTCGGCCAGGCCCTGCTCGCCCGCCGCATGGGCAAAAAGCGAATCATTGCAGAGACTGGAGCGGGCCAGCATGGCGTCGCCACGGCCACGGTCTGCGCGCTCCTGGGCTTGGATTGCGTCATCTATATGGGTGACGTCGATATGGAGCGCCAGGAGCTGAACGTTCTGCGCATGCGCCTGCTCGGTGCCGAGGTCCGCGGCGTGTCGTCCGGTTCGAAGACGCTGAAAGACGCCATCAGCGAGGCCATGCGCGACTGGGTCACCAACGTCCGCACCACCTACTATCTGCTGGGCAGCGCGCTCGGTGCCCATCCGTATCCGACCATGGTCCGCGACTTCCATCGCTGCATCGGCCGCGAGATGAAAGAACAGATCCTCGAAAAGGAAGGCCGGCTGCCCACTGCTATCGTGGCCTGTGTCGGCGGCGGATCGAACGCCATCGGGGCATTCTACGAGTTCATTCCCAACCGCGAGGTCCGACTCATCGGTGTCGAAGCCGGAGGCCGCGGCACTGCGCTGGGCGAGCATGCCGCCCGCTTCCGTGGCGGAGAGCCCGGTGTTCTGCAAGGAACGTATTCCTACGTCCTCCAGGACGAGAACGGCCAGATCGCGCTCACGCATTCCGTCTCAGCCGGTCTCGACTACGCTTCCATTGGTCCGGAACACGCCATGCTCCACGACATCGGCCGCGCGGAATACGTTTCGCAAGACGATCAAGCCACGCTCGATGCCGTCGTCAAGCTCGCCCGCACCGAGGGCATTCTGCCTGCGCTTGAAAGCGCCCACGCCGTAGCCGAGGTCCTGCGCATCGCCCCCGGCATGAGCCCGCGTGACATACTGGTAGTGAACCTCTCTGGTCGCGGCGACAAGGATATGGGCATTCTCGCCCGCGAGTTGAAGATCCAGGGAGCCTGATTCGCAGTTCATGACTGCCAATGATTGCGTTTGATCACAAACCGGGCCTGGTCGTGTATCTCACCGCTGGCGATCCCTCTCTCGAAGCCACGCGCGCCATCGCGATCGAGGCCATCGATGCTGGTGCCGATGTGATCGAACTCGGAGTGCCCTTCAGCGATCCTCTTGCCGACGGCCCCGTCATTCAGCGCGCGAGCGAACGCGCTCTTGCCCGCGGAACACGACTCAAAGATGTGCTCGCACTGGCCAAAGAGATTCGTGCCGCAAGGCCCAAAGCCGGCCTCATCCTTTTCACCTACTTCAATCCCGTGCTCCGCTACGGCCTGAAGAGATTCGCCGACGACGCGGCTGCGTCCGGAGCCGATGGTGTGCTCCTCACCGACGTCATCGTCGAAGAAGCCGGCGAGTATCTCGCCGAAATGGCCCGCGTGAATCTGGCGCCAGTCTTTCTCGCTGCGCCTACAAGCACTGATGAGCGAGTTGAGGCCATCGCTGCGCACAGCAAGGGATTCGTTTACGCCATCTCGCGCACCGGCATCACCGGCAAACAGCAGAGTCTCACCGCCGATGCTGCCGCACTGGTTGCGCGCATTCGGCGATGGACCACGCTGCCCGTCGCTGTGGGGTTCGGCATCTCCAACGCAGACCACTTCGCCCAAGTGGCGGAGTTCGCGGATGCCGCGGTGATTGGCAGCGCGATTGTCGAGTTGATTGAGAAATCTGCTCCCGGGACAGAGCCTGGCGCCGTCGCCCGATTTATCAAGGGTCTGCGCCAACCGGCTGTGGCGCTGGCCCGCTGACTGACCCCACCGCAAGATTGGCTTCAACTCACGCTTCTATGCAGCCCGGCCAAGTGCATTCGTGCACAGCCAGCCGCAACACGAGGATGGAATGACGCTCGAAGAACTGCGAGAACGAATCGATGTTCTGGACCGCCAGCTTGTCGAACTGCTGAGCGAGCGGGCCCGCGCCGCGCTGATGATCGGTCACCTCAAAGTGAAAACCTCTCTGCCGGTGTATGAGCCGGCTCGGGAGAAGATCATCTACTCCAACGTGCGCGCGGCCAACAAAGGCCCGCTGCCCGACATCGAGCTAACGCATATCTACGAGCGCATCATCGACGTGATGCGGGCGCTGCAGCGCAATGAGTTGGCATCGGAGAGAAACGCCCTGGCGAGTGCCTCTGGAGCTTCGGCTCCAGACTCGCCCGGCCAAGGTGCAGGCGCCGTCGCGCCAGAGACTGGGAAGACAAAATGATCGTTGCCATGCAGGAAAACGCCACCGAAGAGCAGATCGATGCCGTCATCGATGCCATGGTGGAAGTCGGAGTTACCGTTCACCGGACCACTGGCGAAAGCCAAACCATTCTGGCTGGCGTAGGCCCCACTGCGGGTCTCGATCTCACCAAGTTCGAGAACCTGGCCGGCGTACTCAACGTGCACCGCATCAGTTCGCCCTACAAACTGGCCGGCCGCGGCTTCCGCCCTGAAGGAACCGTCGTTGAGTTTCGCAACGGCGTCAAGGTCGGCAATTCGCGTGTCGTGGTCATGGCCGGGCCTTGCTCCATCGAGAGCCGCGATCAGATGTTCGTCACTGCCGAGCGCGTCAAATCCGCTGGCGGCAGCTTCCTGCGCGGCGGAGCCTTCAAACCGCGTTCATCTCCGTACGCATTTCAGGGGCTCGGCATCGATGGCCTGAAGCTCATGCGCGAAGCCGCCGACGCCCACGGCCTGCTCGCGGTCAGCGAGGTCATGGAGATCGCGCAGATCGAGCCCATGTTGCCCTACGTCGATCTCTTCCAGGTCGGCGCGCGCAATATGCAGAACTTCAATCTGCTCCGCGAGCTTGGCCAGATCCGCACCCCTGTGTTGCTCAAGCGCGGCATCGCCGCCACCATCGAAGAGCTACTGCTCTCAGCCGAGTACATTCTGTCGGGCGGCAACTACAACGTGATCCTCTGCGAACGCGGCATCCGAACGTACGAAACAGCGACGCGCAACACCATGGACATCTCGGCGATCCCGGTGGTGAAGAAGTACTCGCACCTGCCGATCGTCGGCGATCCCTCGCATGGCACCGGCCATCGCGATATGGTCGCGCCCATGGCGCGGGCTGCCGTGGCTGCGGGCGCCGACGCGATTATTGTCGAAGTGCATCCTAACGCCGACAAGGCTATGTCCGATGCCGCGCAGACGTTGTATCTCGATCAGTTCGATAAGCTGATGGGAGAGCTAAGGGTGATTGCACAAGCAGTGGGAAGAAGTTTGTAAGCGGGGCTAGCGGAGCTAGCGAGTGTAGCCTCGTCGTAAATCCTGGCTTCGCGAACACCGCTAGCTCGGCTCGCGCCGCTTCTTTCGAGGACCAATGACCTCACGCATCGCCATCCTGGGCACGGGCCTGCTGGGCGCCTCAGCAGGACTGGCGTTGCGCGCCGCCGGCTTTCAGGGCTCCATCGTTGGCTGGAATCGCGGCGCCGAGGGTGCCGAGACCGCGCGGCGCATGGGCGCTCTCGACTCCATTGCCACGGACCCCATCGTCATGGCCCGCGAGAGTCAGGTCATTCTCCTCTGTACGCCTGTGCACGCCATCCTCAACTGGATGGAGCAACTGGCTGGCGTGCTCGGCCCCGAGCAGCTCCTCACCGACGTGGGTAGTACCAAAGCGCAGATCACCGCCGCCGCCGATCGCATGTTCAACCGGCCCGGCCGCGCCGCCTTTCTCCCCGGTCATCCCATGGCCGGCAAAGAGCGCGGTGGTGCAGCCCTCGGCGACGCAGACCTCTATCGCGGCGCGGTCTGGTTGTTCACCGACGATCCCGGCTGGAAGCGTTCTCCTGAATCTGCGGCCCTCGTCGAGGAATGGCGTTCGTGGGTCGGCAAGATGGGTTCACGCATCATCGATCTCAATGCCGAACGCCACGACGAACTTGTTGCCTGGGTCAGCCATCTGCCTCAATTTGTCGCGACGGCTCTCAGCTCTCTGCTTGAGGACGAGGTCGGCGATGCACCTGAGCTCAAAGACGTCGGCGGGCGCGGCCTGCGCGAGATGACGCGCCTCGGGGCCAGCCCCTTTTCGATGTGGCGCGACATCGCCCACACCAACGCAGACGCCATCCAGAAGGCCCTTCTCGCTCTCGAGCAGCGTCTAACCCATATCCGCGAGAACCTGCGCACCGCAGAACTGCGCGAAGAGTTCGAAAAAGCCAACCGCTTTCGCAAGGAATGAGGCCAATCATGGACATCAGGTTTGCGCAGCGCATGAACGGCGTGCGTGCATCCGCCATCCGCGAGATTCTCAAGGTCACCGAGCAGCCCGACGTCATCTCTTTCGCCGGCGGTCTTCCCGCGCCCGAGCTCTTTCCCGTCGACGATGTCCTCGCCGCCACCGAGCGCGTTTTGCGCGAGACCGGGCCCTCCGCCCTGCAATACAGCCCCACCGAGGGCTTCGCTCCTCTGCGCGAGCAGCTCGCCGCTATCTCGCGTGCACGCGGCATCGTCTGCACCGCTGACGACATCCTCATCACCACCGGCTCGCAGCAGCCTCTCGATCTTGCCGGTAAGCTCTTCATCGACGCCGGCGACTGCGTCTTCACCGAAAGCCCCACGTACCTCGCCGCGATCCAGGCATTTCAGGTCTACCAGGCACGCTTTGCCGCTGTGCCCACCGACGAATTTGGTCTCATCCCCGACGCTCTGCCCGCTCTGATCGAGCGCGAGCGCCCCAAGTTCCTCTACACCATTCCCAACTTCCAGAACCCCACCGGAGTCACCCTCACAGCCGAGCGCAGACAGACGCTCTACTCCATCGCTGCTCGTTACGGCCTCATCATTGTCGAAGACGATCCTTACGGCGCACTTCGCTACGCCGGCGCGCATGTCCCGGCCATCAAGTCGCTCGACACCGCAGGTATCGTCATTTACAACAGCACCGTCTCCAAGACCATCGCGCCCGGACTCCGCATCGGATGGTCCATTGCTCAGCCCGAAATCCGCCGCCGCATGACCATCGTCAAGCAGGCCACCGACATCCACACCTCGAGCCTCGACCAGCGCATCGTCCATCGCTATCTGGCCGACTTCGACAGCGCCGCGCACATCGAGCGCATCCGCGCCTCCTATGGCGAGCGCTTTCGCATCATGGACGCCTGTCTGCGCGAGACCATGCCCGAGGGCTACGTTTGGACGCATCCCGAAGGGGGCATGTTCTTGTGGGTCACCTGTCGCGAAGGCGTGAACACCCAGGATCTGATGCCCGAAGCCATGGCCCGCAAGGTTTTGTTCGTGCCTGGCCGCGACTTCTTCACCGACGGCTCGGGAGGGAGATATATGCGGCTGAACTTCTCCAACGCTACACCGGAGCAGATCCGCACCGGCATCGGCCGCCTGGCTTCTGTTTGCGCCAACGCACTCCAGCCCGCCGCCAGCTAGCGTCTCTATATAGGGAATAGGGAATAGGGAATAGGGAATAGGGAATAGGGAACAGGCTACTGGCTGCTGGTCACTGCCTCACAGACCGGATCGAGCACATTAAAGCCCTCGGCGCGCGCGGCATCCAGCATGCGCTGCGACGCCGACACGAAAATGATCTCCGTGCCCTGAAACATCTCGCGGGCCACAATCGCCGCGGCCAGCTGCAGCGTGTCCGGCCAGCGCAGCTCTGTGCGATCCAGCAGCTGGCGGGCCGCTTCCAGAACCGCCGGGTTCAGCGGTTCCTGCACCATCCGGGCCGCCTCAATGCGCAGAATCTCCAGGGCAGCGTTCGCATCGTCCGGGCTCAACGCACCTGCCCGCGCCCGGCGCCGGATGGCCGAATACACTTCCAGCGGCGCGGACGCAGCAATCAGCTTGCGATTATCCTCAACAGCCTCCATCAGCTTGATGAGCGCCTCTGTGCCCGGCTCCTGCACAAAGAGCTTCGCGAACGCTGTGGATTCGAGGAAGTAGCAGCTCACAGTACCCCGCGCTCCTCTTCAATGACTTCGGCAACCGAGGGCCCGCTTACTGCAACTGGATGGAACCGCTGCGCCTCTTCCGGAATACTGGCTTCGGCGCGATTCAGACGAATCGTCGTCGTCGGGTACGCCGGCGTCTTCGGGTTCGCGATCTTGCTCGTCAACACGACCCCGCGCTGAATCGCTTCGGCCAGCACCGCCTGCCGCGACTCCGGATGCTGGTTCCAGCGGAAGCTCTTGCGCGGCAAAAACGAATCGCGAAACCACTTGAGCGCAATGAAAGCATGCCCGCCTCGCTCGGCTTCGGCCAGTGCCGCGCACAACTCCTTCACGCGAACCTCGAGGTCGGCCGGCACCATTGCCGGTTGCAGATCCTCGTCGCTCTCATAATGCGCATGCTCGGCTGCAATCCGCGGCGCCCGAAACTCCCTGGGGCTTGCCCCCGACTCATCGGTGCGCTCAAAGTAAATTCGAACTTCGTCTTCCTCAGGAGACCATGTTTCGGCGGAGGCATTGCGCCGTTTGCTTCGGCCGTTCTCACTGCACAGCTCCACGATCGCCTGGTATCCCGGGGGCGCAAGAAACCGCAACGCCCGCGCCAAGCCCGGATCCTGCGAAAAAGCTAACTCACCCAAGGCTTCTTCAATAATCTCTTCCGCTTCAGGGATAGTTAGGTTGCTCACATCTATGCTGCTTTGCGCAGCTCTTGTCCCCTTCATTTTCCCCATCTCCCTATAACGTCTCTCTAGCCCCCACCTATCGGTGCATGCTTATTGCTCCAAGAACTTGACCCAAAATATGTTAGCTACGCTAACCCGAGAAATCGGCTTTCAGCAAGGGGAATCCGGCTACGGCTTTCCCGCATGGGCGCAATGCTCAAGTTCCAGTCGGCCCCCTCGGAGAAGATCACTGTTCTGTCGCTGAAAACTCGGCCGCCCCGCCGAACCTAAAAAGGAACTCTGAACTTCTAGCTAAATCAATCCCAGGATCGAACCCCTGCCCTGGTGCTAATGATGATAATACGATTCTTATCCAACGCTACAGGGAATCGAAATCATTGCTGCGAGTGCACCCTGTGCACCTTGAAAAGCACCCCCAAGGCCGATGAAGGCCCCACCGCACAGAACACCTTCGTACAATAGAATCATGCGTCGCTTGCTGTTGGCATTACTGCTTTCCTTTTCTTCCTTGCCCCTGGTTGCTCAAGCTTTCGACCTGGCTGGTCCAAAAGTAGACGTGCACGTGAAGCGAGGAGAGATCACCCTGCCCATCGGCGAGGTGCCCAACCTCCTCCCTGGCGACCGCCTTTGGATCCATCCCGACTTCCCTGACAGCCAGTCGGCACGCTATGTGCTCGTCATCGCTTTCCTGCGCGGCATCACCAACCCTCCGCCGAACGACTGGTTCACGCGCGTCGAAACCTGGAATCACGACGCCAGGGAGGAAGGGGTGTTCGTCACGGTTCCGCAGGAGGCGCAGCAGGCGGTCCTCTTTCTGGCGCCCGAAACGGGCGGTGACTTCAGTACATTGCGCAACACCGTCCGTGGCCGCCCCGGCATCTTCGTCCGCGCCGCCCAGGACCTCCAGCTTGCCAGCTGGGATCGCATGCGCCTCGACGCTTACCTGGCCGAGGTCAAAGTCACCTCGCAGACTGACCCGAACTCCCTCAAGGTGCGCGCCGAAACCGCCGCCCGCAGCCTCGGCATCAAGGTCAATCAGGAGTGCTTCGATAAACCCATCGAGCAGCAAGCCACCTGCCTCTCGGCCCACACTGAGGGGCTGGTCATGGACGACGCCAACGCCCAGACCCGCGTCGCCCAGCTCACCGCCGGTTCCACCGCCGACCTGATGAACCAGCTCAGCTACTCCAACGTTGGCGGGGCCGGAGCCTACAGCCCCTACATCGGCGCCATCGTCGACACCGCCCGCATCCTTTCGCAACTGCACACCGCCCATTACCAGTACCTGCCCGCGCTGGCTCTTTCCACTGAGGACACCCTGAACCTTCGCCTCAGCGTGCCACCCTCGTTCCGCGATCCAAAGTCCGTCGTGGTTGTCGCCCTGCCTCCCGTCGGCCCGGCCCGCATGCCGCCTCTGCATCCTATCGATCCCAAAGACGTCTACTGCGCGCAGAAGCCCGAGCTCATCCTCCCCGCCGGCGGAGCTCCTCTCGTTCTCGCCACGCAGCTGGCGCATGATCTCACGCTCCGTGTCGAGGTCAAGGGCAAGACCTACGACCTTCCCCTCCAGACCTCGCCCGGCGAAGGCGGTCTCGCGCTCGCCAAAACCGCTCCGCTCTTTCCTCAGAGCGATATCACCGGCGAGGTCCGTGGCAAATGGGGCTTTGACGATTGGATCGGCCCTACCTACCATCTGCATTCCTCCCAGCCGGGCAAATGGACCGTGGCTTCTACCGATCAATCGGCACTTGTCGTCGGCCGCGAAGATACCCTCCACGTCGACGGCGAAAGCAGCCTCTGCATCGACAAAGTCGAACAGCTGGCGGCCAAGGGTAATGCTCTCCCGCTCACCTGGAAGGCGCAGAAGCCCGAGATGCTCGCCGTCTCTGTGCCTCTCGCCGATGCGACGCCAGGCCCTGTCAAGATCACCATCCACCAGTACGGTCTCGAAAAGCCCGACGTCCTCACTCTCAACGCCTATGCCGAGGCCGCTTCGCTTGACCGCCTGTCGCTGAACGCCGGAGACACCGAAGCTGTCCTGACCGGCAACCGTCTGGACGAGGTCGCCAAAGTCTCGCTGAATAATGTCACCTGGTCACCCGATGTTCTCGGCCGCGTGCAAGACACCGACCGCCTCACGCTCAAGGCCGATACCTCCACCGCTGCCATCGACCCCGGCCAGCGCTATCTCGCCAGCGTCCAGCTGCGCGATGGCCGCGAACTCAAGGTCCACGCGTTTGTACAGCCCGCGCGTCCCCAGATCGCCTTACTCAGCAAGGGCTCGCAGGAGCAGACCGGGGATCCATCGACTCTTGTCCATCTGGGCAGCCAGGAAGATCTCCCCGTCGACAAGCGCGTGGTGTTCTTCCTCAAATCCAGGGTCCCGGCCACGTTCCCACGGGACGAAAAGATCGAAGTCGCCGCGACCGACGGCAGCTTCCGCACCGTGCTCTCTCTGGCCGACGGCAGCCTGATGCTCGAGGATGCCAGTACGGCCCTCGGTGTTGTCGAGCCGCTTGCCCGCTTTGGCCCATCGGCCTTCGGCCCGATCCAGGCGCGCCCCGTCTCAGCCGACGGCGTCACCGGAGACTGGCAGACTCTCGGAACCTTGGTTCGCGTGCCCGGCTTCAAAGATCTCCGCTGCCCGCACGCTGTGGCACGGCCCTGCTCGCTTTCAGGAACCAATCTCTTCCTGGCGGCGTCGATCTCTGCGACTCCGACATTCGACAATCCCACCGATGTGCCGCCCGACTTCACAGGCACGCAGCTGGCCGTCCCCCACGCAACCGGCGGAACCCTCTATATGAAGTTGCGCGACGATCCGGGAACCGTGCAGACGCTGACGATGCCCGTGACTCCGGTGCCTATTCAGGCAGCTGCTCCCGTTACGCCAACCGCGCCGGCACCCGCTGCTGCGCCGGAAACGACTGCCCCGCAAGCCAGGCCCGAAACGCCGCCGGCGACGACTCCCCAGTCGCAGTCGCAACAGGCGGTGTCGCCGGCAACGTCCCACTCCTGAGTCCGCGGAATCCCGGGGAGTTGCGTCGTCCGCATGTCCTGGGCTCCCGGAACTCGCCCTGCGCCGCGTCGAACGGGTCTGTATGTTCCCAACTGGAATTCGAAATGCCGGGTCCCCACCCTTGTGGCGGTTTCTGTCGCAAGACTGGAACGGTCCCGTTTAATTGAAATAGGCCCGATTCTTCTCCGCAAACTCCTTCTTGTCCGCGGGCAGCTCGTCTTCGGCAAAGATCGCGTTCTGCGCGCACACCGACGCACAGTTGCCACAATCGATGCACTCATCGGGATTGATATACACCTGCGGCACCGAGTCGGCATTCGCATCGCCGGCCTGCGGGGCAATCGCGGCGGTAGAACACTCCGCCACACAGAAAAAATCCTTCGTGCATGCATCGGTCACGACATAGGCCATGATGAGAGCTCCTCACTTGGGGCGCGCTTTGTGCGTCATTCCCCGTCCCTCAGAGCCTAGCGGCCAGCCCCACTCCTTCGTCGTGACTCGAATCACAGTCCAGGGAACCCAACTCATTACCAGCGGAACGGATCTCAACGCCCCTGTAACACCTGTGTGACGTCGTATTCCCCGGCCTCACGCAGAATGAGCCTATGCAGCCGAAAAGCCGGACCCTGAAGCAGACCTTTGCCTGCTGGAACTGGAAGTGTGCGCTCATGAGCGCCGCCGTTCGCTCGCTGGTCTATCTCGCCGCCATGGCCCGCACCAGCTCGCATGGCCGCCTCGCTGTCGTTGCCGTCGAGATGGCCTACGTCACTCTCACCGCCGGGCTTTACGCGGGCCTGCAGCAGCGGGCCCTCGCTCTCCGTTCGCGCCTCCTCGGCAACCTCATCGTCGTTGTCGGAGTTCCCGGCCTCGCCCAACTATTCGACTGGCTCGCTCATCGCACCGTCGGCCCCGCCGCCCCGCCGCGAGCGCTCGTCACTGCCAGCATCTTCACCCTGGTCTCCGCGCTCTTCCATCTTCACGTCATGTGTTGCGGAGTCTTCCTCACCGGGCACGCCGGCCGCTCTCTTGCCGACGATTTCCGCCGCATCCCGCGCCTCGTCCTCGACTTCGTCCTGCTTCCCTTCGGGCTCCTGTCCGGATTCACCACGCGCCTCTCCCGTACCGTTCAATCCGAAGGCGCACTTTAGGCGGAACTGGGTTGATCGTCCGCCTGCGCAGATAACACTCGTGAATGGCCGTCTCTGCCTTATTCAAACGTTCTTTACGCATACCTCAGCCATTCGCCCCGTACCCGGGACGCTACAATAAAGCCATGCCGGACTTTCCCCATGAAATGCTGCGTGAGATCTATGAGCAGCCCGAAGCGCTCGATCGAACCATCGCTTCTTATCTCGACAACGGCCATCTGAAGGCCGACGTCGCGCGCGCATTAGAGGGTTGGGCGAATCCTGCCGGCGAAGTACTCATCGCAGCCAGCGGCTCCAGTCGCCACAGCGGTCTTGCTGCCGAAATCCTTCTCGAGGATCTCTGCGGGCTCGCCGTCGATGTCGAGTACTCCAGTGAATGCAGCGTTCGCGGCGGATCCGACCCCCGTAAGCCGGCTGTCCTCGTCATCTCCCAATCCGGCGAGACCTCTGACACCCTCGCTGCATTGCGCGAAGCATCTCGCCGTGGACAGCGCACTCTCGCCATCACCAACGTCGCCTCTTCCACCATGGCCCGTGGCGCCGATGTCTCCATGCCCGTCGGCGCAGGCAAGGAGAAGGCAATCCCTGCCACCAAGAGCTTCACCTGCACCCTCGCCGTTCTCTACCTGCTTGGCCTCTATGAATCCCAACGCCTCGCCCGCATGGATCGCCGCGCCCTCGATGCCGATATCGCCAAGCTTCTCGCTGTTCCCCGTACCCTGGCCGCGCAGCTCGACGGCTGGCGTCTCGGCACCGAGAAGCTCGCCCGCAAATACGCTTCCGCCAGCACCTTCCTCTACCTCGGCCGCGGTATTCATTACGCCATCGCCCGCGAAGGCGCTCTCAAGCTGAAAGAAGCTTCGTATGTCCACGCAGAGGGCTACCCCGCTGGCGAGTTGAAACACGGCCCCAACGCCCTTGTCAGCGATCGCGTACCCCTCGTCGTTCTCGCCACCGTCGACAACGCTCTCGAGTCCTCCGTTATTCGTTACGAGAAGACTCTCCAGCTCCTCGACGACATGAAGACCCAGGGTGCGCGGGTCATCGCCATTGCCAACACCGGCGATACCAGGGTCAAGGCGCTGGTTAACGACTGCATCGAGGTCGAGCCGTCCACTGAGTATCTGTTGCCCATCCTCGAGGTGGTCCCCCTGCAGCTCTTCGCCTACTACATGGCCGTCGAACACGGCGTCGACGTCGACCGCCCGCGCAATCTCTCCAAGGCCGTCGTCGAACAATAGGTCTGCGACCGATTAGCATCGCAGCAATCGCCTGTTCATCTTTCCGGTGCATACTGGGAAAAATGATCCATCGCCCCAGAATGACTCTCAGATACGCCCTTCTGTCGTTTCTTGTTGCCGCCTCTCTGTTGCCTCCCACGCCGGCCTCAGCGCAAACCGGCGTCACCGCGGTCTTGCCGAACGGCCGCCAGATTCACCCTGTCGGTAACTGGATCCCTCTCGCGCCCTACCCTTTCGCGCTCGCCGTGCGCCCCGACGGCGCGCAGATCGCTGTTCCTTCCATCGGCTTTCCCTTCGCGCTGAACGTTGTCACCGATCCCGCCAGCCCCGCGCCGCAAGTCCAGCGGATGCCCAGCGGCGAAGACAACGATCCCGCCATCGAAACCCACGCCGGTCTCGCTTACTCGCCCGATGGTTTGCTCCTCTATGTCGCCACCGGTGACTCCGGAAAGATCCGCGCCTACACCACCAAAGACTGGAAACCCGCGGGCGACATCGCGCTTGACGGGCCGACTGCGGGCAAAGACTACTCCGGCTCCTTCGCCGCCACCCTCGTCGTCTCCGCTGACGGCAAGACTCTTTACGCCCTCGATCAAGGCAACTGGCGTGTCGTCGTCATCGACGCCCCGTCGATGCAGCGACTCGCTTCGATTGAGAGCGGCGCTTTTCCTTTCGGCCTCGCTCTGTCGCCCGACGGCACACGCCTCTACGTCACCAACACCGGCCTCTTCGAATACACCACCGTCCCCGGCGCCGACAAAGACAATCCCCTCGGCACCGGTCTTCACTTTCCGCCCTTCGGCTATCCTTCTAAGGCGGCGCGCGATGGCGCCATCGTCGAAGGCAAAAACATCGCCGGTCTCGGCGATGAGAACTCCACCCGCGGCAGCTCGCTTTGGACCTACGACATCCACGACCGCGAACATCCCTCGATTACAGCCAGGCTCCGTCTCGGTGACAGAATCACCGAAGATCGCGATCAAACAATTGGCGGTGCCGCGCCCACCGGCGTCGTTGCCGACGCCGACGCGGTCTACGTCTCGCTCGCGCACGAAGACGCCGTCGCTAAAGTCTCTCCCGCCGGCACGAAGCTTCTTGCCCAGGCCGCGCTCTCGCCCTTTACCGGCCCACGCTTTCAGGATGCCCAGGGCCGTCCTCTGCGCGGCGTCATGCCCAGTGGTCTTGCGATCCGCGACGGGCGTATCTACGTCGCTGAATCCGGCATCGATGCGGTCGGTGTCCTCGACTCCACATCGATGCAGGTCCTCTCGCACATCCCCGTCGGCTGGAATCCGTCAGCCCTGGCCTTCTCGCCCGACGGCAAAACTCTTTACGTTGTGAACACCAAAGGGAAGGGAGCTGGGCCGAACGCCGGCGCCAACCACGATCCGCACGCGCCCACCTACGTTGGCTCGCTCGAGTTTGGCAGCCTGAGCGCGATTCCCCTCGACAGCCTCTCCTCCGCGAACGAATCCACCAAAACGGTTCTCGCCGCCAACACCGCCGACATCGCCAATCGTCCGCCGCTTCCGCATCTCAAGCACTGCTTCCTCGTCATCCGCGAAAACCGCACTTACGATGAAGTCCTCGGCGACGTCGCCGGCGCCAACGGAGATCCAACCCTCGCCCGCTACGGCCTCGATGGGTGGACAGAAGAAACTGAGATGGTCCGCCGCGCGCACAGTGCAACTTTGGCCCGCTCGGAGTCGGCTCCCCATCCGTCGCTCAGCCATCTGCAGATCACGCCCAACCTCCACGCTCTCGTCGCGCGCTATGCCATGAGTGACAACTTCTACGTCGACTCCGATGTCTCGGCCGACGGCCACCGGTGGGTCATGGGCATTAACCCCACGCCTTTCTTCAACACCGCATGGACCTCTGGCTACGGAGGCCGCCGCCACGACTTCGCGGGCGCCGCGCAGCCCGGGCGTCGCGCCCTCTTCGGCGGAGCCGATGCCCCCATGCCCGAAGATGAACCGCAATTCGGCTCGCTCTGGGAGCACATCGCCGCCAGCGGCAAAGGCGTTCTCAACTACGGCGAAGGCCTCGAGATCGAAGGCAACGCCGAACTGCCCGGTACACAGCCCGAAGGCCAGCGGCTCTTTCTCAACTCGCCGCTGCCGAACCCCGTCTTCGAATCCACGGATCGCCGCTATCCCACCTTCAACCTCGGCATCCCCGATCAGTTCCGCTTTCGCGAGTTCAAGCGCGACTTCAAACGCAAGCTCTCGGCCGGCCAGGTCCCTGCCCTCATCGTCATTCGCCTGCCCAACGACCACACCATGGAGCCTCGTCCTGCGGACGGCTACCCCTTCCGCGCTTCGTATGTGGCGGATAACGACCTCGCCCTCGGCAAAATCGTAGCCTTTCTCTCCAAGAACCCAATCTGGAAAGATTCGGCGCTCTTCGTCACCGAAGACGATGCCCAGGGTGGCGTCGATCACGTCGACGCACATCGCAGCGTCCTGCTTGTTTCCAGTCCCTGGGTCAAGCCCGGAGCGGTCTCGCATCAACACAGCAGCATGGGCTCCATCACCCGCACCATCGACGAGTTGCTCGATCTCAGTTCACTCAATCTCGAGGATGCGCTCGCCGGGGAGATCTCGGGCATCTTCGATAGCGATCCGCATCTTGATCGATTCACCGCCAAGCGATCGGATCGCCGTGTCTTTGTCTCCTCCAAAGCTCGATTCGCAAAACCCAAGACGAAGGAGGAAGCAGCCGAGCTCCGCGACGTCGACGACTCCGACGAGATCCGCAAGCAGTTGGAGAAAGCTTCTCCGCAGTTGCACCGGCCTACGGATGACGACTGATCGAGGTGGCCATCGGCTGTCCCCCATCCGCCGGTGGCACTTCATTCCGTCACTTATCCTCAATGCCATCTCTGATTTTTATCTCCCCGTAATCTTGTCAGTCCCAGTCTTTAACACAATATGAGTAGCCTGTAGACGTATCAGGATCCCCACAATTCATCGAGGCAGGGCGTTGACCGGAGACAACTCGCGGACCGTCCCTCTCTGTCCCGGAAAGATGTGGTCACACAAGTAGGCCAGGGATCGAACAGCGTCCATGAATCGTGGTGCAGCCGCACAGACTTTGTGCGGATCGTTTAGTGCGCCCCAACCTGACCCCCACCACCTAAAACCAGACATACGCAATGCAGTTCTTGAGGAGACAGCGACATATGCTTCAGCATCCCCATCCATCACCGCAAAGGCCTCTTCACAGGCTCTTGGCGCCTCTTTTTCTGATTCTGGCTTTCACGCTCACCGGCACCACTGCCCATGCCCAGGCCACGCAGGGGTCCATCATCGGCTCGGTCAAAGACGCCGCCGGTGCCGTTGTTCCCGGTGCTGCAGTCACGCTCACCAACACCGACGAAGGCACTGTTCGCACCGCGAAATCCAACGGTGTTGGCGATTATCGCTTCCTCGACGTCAAAGCGGGCCGCTACTCGCTGACTGTCGATGCGCCCGGTTTCGAGAAATGGTCGGCCTCCAACGTATCGCTCGATGTCCGCCAGGAACTGCGCCTCGATGCTGCGCTCGCCGTGGGCGCCGTACAGCAGTCCGTCCAGGTCACCGGCGAAAATGTCAGCGCCATCGAAACCGACTCGCCCACCATCAGCGGCACCTTCACCACCGACGATGCCGACAACCTGCCCGTAAACACCCGCGCCAGTTTCAGCGGCACCACGCCGGCAGCCATCTTCGACGCACTGCCGGGCGTCCAGGGCGACAGTTCCGGCATCTCTTTGCAGGGCGCTCTGCCCTATCAGGTCGACGTCACGGTCGATGGCATCACTTCCAAGAGTGCAACGGGTGGCAGCTTCATTAACGACGCGTTCCCGTCCACAGAGTCCATCTCCGAGATTCGCGCCGACGGCGTGCTCGCCAACGCCGAGTTCGGCGACCCCGGCCAGATCGTCGTCACCACCAAGGGCGGCACCAATACCCTGCACGGCACCGGCTTCTGGTACTACCAGGACTCCAAGTGGGACGCCATCGCCTACACCTATCCCACCACCAAGACCCAGCCCGCTGTGCACGGTGCCACCTTCGGCGCCAGCATCGGCGGTCCTGTTGTTCTGCCACACCTCTACAACGGCCACAACAAGAGCTTCTTCTTCGGCACCTACGAGGGTTGGCGTCATCCGGCACAGCAAACGATCAACGAAGTCGTCCCCAGCACGGCGATGAAACAGGGAGACTTCTCCGGCTATGTCGAGCCCAATGGCAGCGGCGGCAACAGCTTCACCGGCCTCTATAACCCCTACACCGGCGGGACCTACGGCAAAACGCTTCCCTCAGGCTCCCTGAGTCAGATTGCCATCAACACGCTCAAGCAGTTTTATCCCGATCCCAACATCGGCAATCCCGCCGCGTACACCGACAACGGCGTGTCCAACTACCAGGCCAATGTGGATGCCAGCGGCCACTCCGACCAGTTCGACATCCGCGGCGATCAGTACTTCGGCTCGAATCAGAAATTCTTGCTCTGGGGCAAATTCACCTGGAAGAACTTTCCGATCTCGCATCCGGAGCAACTGCTCGTTCCGTCCTATCTCTCCATCAGCCAGAACCGCTCGCTGAAGGTCGATACGAATTGGAGCCTGAGGCCGAATCTGATCAACGAGGGCGGCTTCGGCTTCACCCGCTACACCTCAGGCCAAAGCGACAGCTTCAACGGTCTGGCCTGGACCAACTCCCAGGGTTGGCAGGGGCTGCAGAACCTCTTCTACAACGGCATTCCCGAGATGGACTTCAACAACCTGCAGTCTCTCAGTGCCGATCGTCTCACCAGCCTGAACAAGTCTCTTACCTACGAATACGACGACACGCTCATCTGGACCAAGGGCAACCACACCCTGAAATTCGGTCTCGATATTCAACACCTCGAAGCCATCACCCCGCTTGGTTTCAACGGGTCCGACAACTACGGCACCTATACCTTCTCCGACGGCAATGGCAGCCAGGGGGCATTCACCGGTGTTGACTTTGCCGACTTCCTCCTCGGCATTCCCGATGCGACTTTCTACGACGTTGTCCGCCAGGACAACGACGGTCTCTCCAATCACTATCACTTCTTCGCCCAGGACGAGTGGCGTCTCAATCCGCGGCTCACGCTCTCCTATGGCGTGCGTTACGAGCTTCATCCCGGTTACTACGACCGCTACGGTGATATCGGCAACTTCGATCCCAATACGCCTTTGG
>Ga0335071_10002731_pt1 | contig 18761 bp, 16 predicted proteins | sample Lox_Sample_15_FD_206724 | JGI IMG/M metagenome (GOLD analysis project Ga0335071, IMG submission 206724) | Soil microbial communities from Loxahatchee National Wildlife Refuge, Florida, United States - Lox_Sample_1.5 | ecosystem: Environmental > Terrestrial > Soil > Wetlands | place: USA...
TGCGCTTCCAGAAGCTGGAATCGAACGGGCATTTTCAGTTTACGGCATTTTCGCGGTTTCTGCGGCCGCGGGTGGAGCTATTGCACGGGGCGATAGCAGATTTTCTCTCCATCAAGCAGGTATTCCGCTGAACACGCCTCGCCTCCGCAGATCATTCTTTCAAGGCCGCGGAGCTGCCGGCTGGTAATTAGGCCCAGCGTTCCGCATCGTGGGCACGACATCACGGCCACGTACGGGTTCTCGGTCTGCCCCAGCCTGGAGCGATTCTCCAGCATGAAGATCGTGCCGGGGTCCATTCTTTCGGGAATCCATTCTTCGAGAAACTGCAAGTCGGCTGACATCGCTACCTCCACACGGGCTGATGGTACCGAGCGCGTTTCTTTCACCTGGCCTGTTTTCAAAACCATTGCGGGTTGCGAATGGTGGCCGGGCATTCCGGTCGCAAACAGTGTTGCCAAAAGAGAGCCTTTTCGTCAACCCGGATCCGATGAACAGGAGTATCTACGGGGATTCCTTTCCCCAAAAATAGCCCGTGCCTTTATCGGGACATCTTCGCCGCTTCGCTGGTCTGCGCATGGTCGAACGCGTCAATCGCCTGGTACATCTCCTTGTTGCGGAGAATGGCCTGTACATACTCCCGGGTCTCGGTAAATGGGATCGACTCCACAAACTCATCGAGACCCGAATACGGGCCGGCTGCCTGCCAGTCCACCACGCGCGAGTCGCCGGCGTTGTAGGCAGCCAGGGCATATGCCTCTACCCCGCCGAAACGGTCGAGCATCTGTCTCAGGTACCGGGTCCCAAGCCGGATATTCACCTCGGGATTCAGGAGTTGGAAGGTCTCAAAATGCCCCAGATTCTCTTCGCGCGCAATCCTTTGGCCCACCGAGGGCAGAAGTTGCATGAGCCCATAGGCGTTGGCGCGGGAGATCGCCATAGGATTGAATTCGGACTCCTGCCGGATGAGCGATGCGACAAGATAAGGATCGAGATGATTCTTCGCCGACTCGGACTGGATCGTATCCCACCAGGCCTCGGGAAAGAGGATTCTCCAGTAAACGAGAGGGATAGCCTGCAACTGTGCCGAGGCTGAATTGGGCAGCGCGCGCTTGAGAGTGCGCAGTGCGAGAGAGGTTTCGCCATACGAGGCGTAAATCTGCGCCTCGGCGAGCGAGCCGGACGAGGAAGCATCAGGATCGGCCTTGATCTCCTCGGCGATGTACTCATTCAGGCCCACGTTGGCAAGCAGTCTTGCCTTGGCCAGGTGCGGGCTGGCCTCGGGGAAGCTCTCAATCAGCCGCGGCTCGGCTACTTGCTGAGAGTGGTCCGGCTGCGAATCCTCGGCGGGCACTGCATTGCCGAGAGCAGCAAGCCGCTGCTCGGCCATCTGCGCATAAAAATAGTGCGGAGAGTTGCGCAGGACCAGCCGGTAATCGGCCGCCGCCGATGCGATATTGTGGTCCAGAGTCTCGTGCAGCCTCGCTCTCCAGTAGAGAGCCGAGACGCTCTCTGGGGCGGCGGGATAAAGGCGAATTTGCTCGTCAAAGATGCGTGCGGCCTCTGCATAGCGGCCCTCCCGGTAAATCAGCCACCCGGCGCGCCAGTGGGCAGCCGCCGCCTTCTTGTTATCGGGAAAGCGCGTCGCGAGATCAAGGTAATACTCAGCTGCCGAAGCGTAGTCGCGCTTCAGCAGATACATGTTGCCGCTGGAAAAGAGCGCCTGTTCCAGCCAGGGGCTGTGCGGAAAACGGGTCTCCATTTCGGAGACAATCCGCCGCTGGTCGTCTGCACTGTCCCGGTCTCTTGCCAGCTCCATCAGGAGTTGAAGCCGCCGCGCGCCGTTTTCATCGCTGGTATCGGGCAGCGCTCGAGCTCTTGCCTCTGTAAGGCGCTTCAGTTTCAAGTCACAGGCAGCCTCAGCCACAGCAAAGCCATTGCGCGCGCTTTCCCCGAGTCCCGGAGTTCGCTCGAGCGCGCGATATTGTTCGCCCGCGTCACTGTAGCGCCCGGCGTCATAGTAGGCGTCGGCCAGGCTGCGCAACTCGTCCACAGTGAGTGTGCTCTCGGCACCCATCTGCTTCAAGCGTGCGAACGCCGTCTGCGCCTGATCGCTGAGCGGGCGTTCTACGAGCAGGGTCCTGAAGATCCGCTCGGCTGCTTCTTTTTCGCTAAGTGCAAACGCCACCTGACCCTCAGCCAGCTTGAAACCGGGCCGCTCGGCGGCTTCCGTATCCTCGCCGGCGGCCAATGCTGCGCGCGCTTCCGCGGGTTTGCCGAGAGCCAGTAAGATCTCTGCCTCCAACTCAGGCACCCGCTTGTTGAAGACACTGTCCGGATAGCGATCGGCGAATCCGTGCAGCATGGCCTCTGCCGCCTGATTGTCGCCCGCGCCTTGGCTCGCTTCGGCGGAGAGGAAATCGGCATAGTCGGCCAGGTCGTCGCCGGCTTTCTGGGAAAGGCGCAGGTTCGTTACCGCCTCGGCGTAATGGTGATCGAGCAGGTAGGCATGGCCAAGCGCGAGGTAGGCCGCCGCCGCGGCTTCGCCCGTATTGCGCCGCGCATAAGCCGCCACGCCGGCGTAGGCCTCCGGAGTGCGCAGGGTGGCCAATTGCTGAGCCATGGGGCGCAACTCGGTCGAGGCCACAAAGGCCCGCCGAATACTTGCTGTCCGCGCAGCCCGCGCCGCTCGGCTGCCGGCGCTGCTGCGAGTCTTCTTTTTTGCTTTCTTCGATTTCTTTGCTTTCTTCGCCTGCGTGGCGGAGCCGGCTTCGGCTTTTCCGGTCGCTGCGCTCCTGGAGTGCCCCACCGGGGGAGCGAATACGATCAGCGCCGAAAGCACCGCCGCCAGCCACCGCGAAGGGCGCCGCAAGGAGGATGAAGGGGAGGATAAAACCATGTCTTCACTCTATTCCGCTTTTGTCCGTGGCGCGAGGAGCCGGGAACCAGCCCTGTCACTGCGGCACAGACGAACAATAATGGCCAAGCCGCGCCTCCACAAGCGCCTTCTTGCCCAACCTGTTTGATACCGCAAGCTTGGTCCTTTACACTCTTTATTACCGGCAGCTTCAAGCCTTCCCCGCGGGAAGCGGGAAATTTCGCAACCAACCCAAATGACGACCATCCAACCTATAGCGGGAGATAGAGAGCAGCATCCCGACGTGGCCCTAGTAGAACGGGTCCGCGGCGGTGATGTCTCAGCGTACGACACGTTAGTCCGCAAGTACGAGCGGCAGGTTTTCCGGATTGCGCAGCACATTACGCAGAACCGCGAAGACGCCGAAGACGTGGTGCAGGACGCGTTTCTAAAAGCCTACGAGAAGCTCGACCAATTCCAGGGGAATGCGAAGTTTTACACATGGCTGGTGCGAATCGCTGTCAACGAAAGCTTGATGCGTCTGCGCAGACGCCGTTCTGGCAGGATGGTCTCGATCGACGAGGACGTCGAGACCGAAGAAGGCGGCGTACCGCGGGACATCGCCGACTGGGCGCCCGATCCGGAGCAGAACTACGACCAGGCCGAGTTGGCGGAAATTCTGCGCAAGACGATTCAAGGTTTGCCCCAGGGCTTCCGCATTGTTTTTGTTCTGCGCGACGTCGAAGGCCTTTCGACCGAAGAAACAGCCGAGACGCTGGGTCTGAGCGTGCCGGCCGTCAAGTCGCGGCTTTTGCGCGCCCGGCTGCAGTTGCGCGAACGTCTGAGCCGTTATTTCCGCAAGAAATCCGATCGCAGAAAGAAACGGGCCGGCGCCCCGGCGGAAGATGGGGGTGAAAAGTGACCTGTAAGGAATTCATCGCGCTTCTCGACGACCTGATCGACGGCAGCCTCGCGGCCGAAGTGCGCACCGAAATTGACGGCCATCTGAACCGCTGCAGCCATTGCCAGGTCATTTTCAACACCACCCGCAAAACCATCGAGATCTACCGCTCTCACGAAATCTACGAACTGCCGACGGGGCTGCGCGACCGCCTGCATTCCGCGATCATGGCCAAGTGCAAGGGGTGCAAGTAAGATCCGTCACCTAGTCCGTTAGTCCCTAGTCCGTGCCCCCTGCCCCCTGCTCCCTGACCCCTGTCTCTGTACACCCCCTCCCGCGATGCTTTACTCTCGAATGGTTATGAAAACACAGACTTCGCACCTGCTCCTTGCCCTGGCGGCGCTCGTCGCTCTGCCCGCGCTCGCCCCGCAGTCCTCCAGCCTTTTCGCGCGCGCGGAGGATCTTAAATCCGACGGCCCTACGGCTGTCATAGACACCTCGATGGGCCGCATGACCTGCCAGCTTTACCAGAAGCAGGCTCCGCTGGCCGTGGCCAATTTCATCGGCCTTGCAGAGGGTACGAAGGACTGGACCGATCCCAGAACCGGAGCTGTTCAGCACGGCAAACGCTACTTCGACGGCACCATCTTTCACCGCGTCATCCCGAACTTCATGATTCAGGGTGGCGATATCACGGGCACGGGAACCGGACAGCCCGTTCGCGGTTTCGGGCTCGAGATCGACCCCAAGCTGAACTTCGACCACGCGGGACGGCTCGCCATGGCCAACACCGGCCAACCCAACTCCAACGGCAGCCAATTCTTCATCACGGAACAGGAACAGACTTTTCTCAATGGGAAATACACGATCTTCGGTCAGTGCGATGATGCAAGCGTGAAGGTGGTCAAGGCCATTGCCCGCGTGCCGCGCAATGCCAACGACAAGCCGAACACGCCCGTCGTGCTGCAGAAGGTCACGATCGTCCAGCAGGGGCAGCCGCTGCCCGCCGCTCCGGCGAAGTAATACGATCGCTTTCAGGACCTGGGCCTCGGATCCGCGAACGGATTCGGGGCCAGTCTTTCTTTGCGTCGAATCTCCGGTGCAGCGCAGCGCTTCCTCATACCCCACCGTCAGCATGAAACAATGGACTTAACAAGGGCTGACGTGCCCCAAAAACTTACAGGAGTTCTCATGGCACTTGCACCAGGAACCTACGCCGTCTTTGCAACGAGCGAAGGCAAGATCACCGTCCGCCTTTTCGAGGCCGACGCGCCTGTCACGGTAAAAAACTTTATCGAGCTTGCGGAAGGCACGCGCGAGTGGACGCATCCGGTGACCCGCGCCAAATCGAAAGACAAGCTCTACGACGGCACGGTTTTTCACCGTGTCATCCCGAATTTCATGATCCAGGGCGGCGACCCGGCCGGCAACGGCATGGGCGGACCCGGCTACCGCTTCGAAGACGAGACCAAAGGTTCGCCGCATCGCTTTGACAAACCTGGGAAGCTGGCCATGGCCAACTCCGGCCCCAACACCAATGGCAGCCAGTTCTTCATCACCGTGGCTCCCACGGCCTGGCTCACCGGCAATCACACCATCTTTGGCGAGGTCGTCGAGGGCCAGGATATCGTCGTTAAAATCTCCATGGTTCCCCGCAATGCGCAGGACAAGCCGCATAAGCCTGTCGTTCTGGAGTCGGTGACGATCGAGCGCGCTGCATAGCAAGTTGCAACAGCATTGCATCGCATTTTGCGGGACCTTCCGCGGTCCCGCTGCGCTCTTCCCTCTCGAGGCCCTATGAAACGGCGGAAATCTGCACGGCTCCTGCGCGCGGCAACTTTTTCAATCGTCGTGCTGGGCTTCCTCATCCTTTGCGCTTCTGCAACTGCACAGGCGAGACCGGTGCCCGCAGCGCGGCAGGCCCAATCTCACGTCGCAAAGCCTGCCCCCACCGTCCCTGCGCTGCTCGTCAGCGATATTCACTTTGATCCCTTCTGGGACCCGGGGAAGGCGTCCAGGCTGGCTGCGGCCCCTGCGAGCGAGTGGGAATCGATTCTCTCTTCTCCGGCGTCGACGGATCGCGAGGCACAATTCGCCGCGCTGGAGCAGAAATGTAAAGCTCGCGGCGAGGACACATCGTGGCCGCTCTTTCAGTCGGCGATCCGGGCGATGCGAAACGCCGCCGGCGGGGCCAAGTTTGTCACCGTGAGCGGCGATCTCGTCGCCCATTCCTTCTCGTGCAAATTCAAGGCAACTCTGCCCGGTTACCCAGCCGCAGCATCTCGCGAATTCGTGCAGAAAACGATTCAGTTTGTGATCGCCGAGACAAACGGCATCATCGCAGGCGCGCCTGTCTACACTGCCCTGGGCAACAACGATTCCGACTGCGGCGACTACCGCATGGACGCACACAGCGACTTCCTCACGGCGACCGGCCGCCTGATCACTCAGAATTTTGCCGGCGCCGCCCGCAATTCCGCTCTCGAAAGCTTTGCTGCCGAAGGCAATTACAGCGTTCCGTTTCCCGCGCCCCTCGCGAAGGGCCGCCTCATCGTTCTGAACGACATCTTTCTTTCCAAACGCTATTCGACCTGCTCCGGCAACTCCGATCCGCAGGCCGCCGCGGAGGAGATCGCCTGGCTTCGCGGGCAACTGGCCGAGGCGCGCGCCGCGGGGCAAAAAGTCTGGGTGATGGGCCATATTCCGCCCGGCATCGATGCCTACTCATCACTCAATAGCCTTGCCGATCCCTGCGGCAGCGATTCTCCGGCTTCTTTTCTCTCCACTGATGCGCTCGCTCAGGCGTTGACCGAATCGGGCGATGTGATAGCTCTGGCGCTCTTCGGCCATACTCACATGGACGAGATACATCTACTCGAGCCCGAACCCTCCGCGCAACCTTCTTCAACCGGAGCCGACGCGAATCTTTCCGGCCACGTCCCCGGCCCTGTCGCCGTCAAGCTCGTGCCTTCCATCTCACCCATCGACGGCAACAAGCCATCCTTCACCGTGGCCCAGGTCGACCCCGCAACGGCCGAGCTTGTCGATTACCGGGTGATAGCCGCAGCAGACGCTTCGGGCTCCGGAGCATGGAGCGAAGAGTACGACTACGCGAAGAGCTACCACGAGACAGCGTTGAACGCGGCAGCGGTTTTGCAACTGACTTCCGGCTTCGCAGCCGACGCCGCGGCTCAGAAAGAGACGAGCCGAAACTACATCGACCACTACGTCGTCGGCGAGCCATTCCCGATTCTGCGGGCCGTCTGGCCGGCCTTCGTCTGCACTCTCGATCGGCAAAGCCCCGAAGCCTTCAAAGCCTGCGCCTGCTCGAAGCGATGAAACTCGCGGCATAGCCAGCTAAAGTAGAAGAAGGCCCGACATCGCGCACCAGTTTGCCGGCTTAAGCCCGTGAGGAACCCTATTTGAGCGAGACCCAAAACACCTCCGGTGCCAGATCGCCTGCTCCTCTCCGAACTTCCGTGCCTCGGCCCGACAGCGGCATCTCCCACGCGTGGCGCGCTCTGCGCTATCGCAACTTCCAGCTGTTCTTCGCCGGGCAGAGCATCTCGCTCATCGGCACGTGGATGACCCGCGTGGCCACCGCCTGGCTGGTCTACCGGCTCACGCATTCCGCTCTGTTGTTGGGCACGGTCAGCTTCGCCGGCCAGATCCCCACCTTTCTTCTCGCGCCCTTTGCCGGCGTCTGGGTCGACCGGCTCAATCGCAGGCGTGTGCTCGTCTGGACGCAAACGATCCTGATGGTCCAGTCCTTTGCCCTCGCCGCACTCACCCTCTCTGGCCACATCACCATCCACTGGATCCTCGGCCTCAGCATCCTCCAGGGTTGCGTGAACGCCTTCGACATGCCCGGCCGCCAGTCTTTCCTGGTGCAGATGGTCGAGGACCGCGCCGATCTCGGCAATGCGATCGCCATCAACTCGTCGATGGTGAACATGGCGCGCCTGGTCGGGCCATCGCTGGCAGGAATGATTATCGCCGCAACCAGCGAAGGGTGGTGCTTCTTCATCGACGGAGTCAGCTACATCGCCGTGATCGTTTCGCTTGTCATCATGCGCCTGCGTTCCCAGCCGGTCCGCCGGACGCAAACTTCCACCTGGACGGAGCTGAAGGAAGGCTGGAGCTACGTCAGCGGCTTCCTGCCCATCCGCACCATCCTTTTGCTCTTTGCCGTGGTCAGTCTCATGGGCATGCCGTTCATGGTGCTGATGCCGATCTTCGCTGTCCGCGTTCTGCATGGCGGCCCGCATCTGCTGGGCTTCCTCATGGGAGCTTCGGGCGTCGGCGCGCTCATCTCCGCCTTCTCGCTCGCCGTGCGCAAAACCGTGCGCGGGCTCATTCGCATGATCCCACTGGCTGCGATGGTCTTCGGGCTGGGCCTGATCGGGTTCGGACTTTCGCAGATCACCTGGCTCTCGATGCTCCTGGTGCTCTTTGCAGGCATGGGCATGATGCAGGGCATGGCGGCCTCGAACACCATGATCCAAACCCTGGTGCCCGAAGACAAGCGTGGCCGCGTGATGAGCTACTACACAATGGCCTTCATGGGAATGGCGCCCTTTGGCGCCCTGCTGGCAGGGACGATGGCCAGCGCGCTGCCGACGTGGACGTTTATGCTGCACGGCTCGGTGCACACCATCCTGGGTCCGCAATGGACAGTCATGATCAATGGCCTCGTGGTTGTCGCCGGCGGCGCGTGGTTTGCGACTCGCTTGCCCGCGGTGAAGCGCGAGATGCGCCCCATCTTCAGGGAACTGGGCATTCTGCCGCCGGTTGAGGAAGTTTCGTCGTGAACGGATCAGAAAAAGGCAATCTGCCTGACCCGCGCCCTCACTTCAACTCCCGGTGGATCGCCTTCACCTCGTAGCCTGCCTTCTTCAGCCGCTTGCTGATTTCCACGGCCATCATCACGCTGCGGTGCTGCCCACCGGTGCAGCCGAAGGCGACGGTCAGGTAGCTCTTGCCCTCTTTCACGTAGTGAGGCAAAAGGTAGAGCATCAGTTCGGTCACGCGGTCCAGGAACTCCACCGTCTGGGGAAATCCGCGCACGTATGCGGCTACGCGGGGATCCAGTCCGGTCTTGAAGCGAAACTTCGGCACAAAATGCGGATTGGGAAGGAAGCGGACGTCAAAGACCAGATCCGCGTCGAGGGGAACGCCGTTCTTGAAGCCGAAGCTCAGGCAGGAGATCAACATGCGCGGGCGGCAATCCTCATGCCCGAACCGCTGCTGGATATGCGCGCGCAATTCGTGCACGTTGAAACCTGAGGTGTCGATCAGCGTATCGGCCACGTTGCGGATGGGATCCAGAAGCTGCCGCTCTTCGACGATCGACCGCTCCACCGTCTCCGAGCGGCCGAGCGGATGCGGCCGCCGCGTCTCGGAGAAGCGCCGCACCAGCACGGCATCCTGCGTATCCAGGAAAACCACGCGGGTAGGCAGTTGTGCCTTCACCTCTTTAAGAATCTCCGGCAGCCGGTCCAGCGTCGACCCTTCGCGCACGTCCACCACGATCGCCGCCCGCTCAACCTCGCCTGACCGGCGCACCAGGCCGGCAAAATCCGGGAGCAATTCCAGCGGCAGATTGTCCACGCAATGAAAGCCGAGATCCTCAAAGGCTCGCAGCGCCGAAGCCTTGCCCGACCCGGAGATGCCTGTCAAAATGACCAGTTCTTTGCCGGGTTTGCGGGAGGAAGAGGGAGTTTTCGCGTCAGCCTTCGCGCTCTTCTTTCGGAGGCCCGACTTCGAGGACGTCATGCGCCCATCCTACACCAAGGGTGACGCCGCACGGCACGGGGAATATTCCCCGTTTCGAAGGTTTGACTCAGTTCAGGCACGCGCTGCCGCAAACGGTAGCGCCTGCTTTCGTCTAGGCATGCATCTCGTAACGCTCACCGCCAGCTTCTCTGGCGCGTTGCATGGCAAGGTCTGCATCGCGCAGCAGCGCTTCGCCGGCCATGTGCTCTGGCCCGGCCATCGCCGCGCCGATGCTGGCGCCAACCTGAACTCTGGCTCCGTCAATTTCGAAGGGCAAATGAATTTCGCCCAGAATGCGCCGCGCTACAATCTCCAGCTCGGCTGCTGTCGCAATCCCATCCACGAGAATCGCGAACTCGTCGCCGCCCATGCGGGCGGGCGAATCCTGCGATCGAAGGACGGCCCGCATCCTTTGTGCCGCTCTCAGCAGCAGCAGGTCGCCGGCGGCATGACCCCGCGTGCTGTTGATTTCCTTGAAATGGTCCAGGTCCAGGTACAACACGCCGCAACTTCGCCGTGGATTCCGCGCCCGCCTACGCAGGGCCTGCGTCACCCGATCCAGAAAGAGCGCGCGGTTGGGCAGCCCTGTCAGCGCATCGTGCATGGCGTCCTGCGCCAGCTTGGATTCCACATCTCTGCGCTTGCCGATACTCCGGAACGTCGACAGATAGCCCACTCTGGATCCGTCCACCAGCAACGGGCCAATCTGGATGCTCACATCCACCAGATCTCCGGCCCGATTCATGCGAACCGTTTCCGCTGAGGCGTGTCCCTTCTCGTCTACCGCCTTTTCGAGCCTGTCCTGTTCGCTCTGTCTTGTTTCGGGAACAATCAACTGCCTCAAGCTGCCGCCGCCGGCTTCTTCAGCTGCGTATCCGAACATCCGCGCAAAGGCGGCGTTTGAGTAAAGGATATGATTTCCGCGTTCGATGACAACAGCCTCGGGAATGCTGGCCAGCACGTCGTCCATCAACCGCAATTTCGGCGCCCGTTCCCGTCCTGCCGAATGGCCTACAATCACCGTCTCCCGCCGTTCCGGGTTCAGGATGCAGCAGGTGCCTTCAACCGGCACCAGCCGTCCATCCCCGGCATGCACGGTGGCGCGAAATGGAGTGCCTTTTGTAGTTCGAGTTTGGGGCGCGATGGCGTATGGAAAGAATCCCCACAACACCTCCTCAACCGGACGTTCTTTCCACGCCTCTCCCGCCAAACCCAGAAGCTCTTTCGCCTCGGAGTTGGCGAAAACAATCTTTCCCGCCCGTTCGACAAAGACCAGCGCCGGCAGCACATCGACGATACTCTGCTTCGCGCCGTGAGCGATTGCTTCGGAAAATCCCGCTCTCGCTGCTCCCAGGTTGACTGGTGCGGTTTTTCCCCCTGCTTTTGCGGTTCCCAATTGAGGCTCGGCCATAGGGAAATACTAGAAAGTCGAACTTTTCCGGCTCCATCCCCTAAACTGGTTAGCTGCTGCTACGAAAGTCGCGTTTCGTGCCTGTTTTCCTTATGTTGCGCCTATGAAGTGCGATCTGCCGGCTGCTGGAGGGTGAGCGTGCGGAAAGCCGCGCCTGATGCCGGCTCCGGATGGGATTTCCGGATCCAGAATGGAAGGTCAGGCTCGGTTTCACCCAGCTACGCGGACAGCTACCGGGGCGGAACCGCCCCGGTAACTGCATCCGCGTTCCTGCTTTTCGTGATTACGGAATTTCGATCAATTCCATTTGTCCATCCCGGCGCCTGTGCAACACGTACATCTCGCCCGCCGGTGTTCTGAAGATCAGCAGATCTCGATCGCGGAACTCCGCGTCCTTCACTGCTTCTTCCATCGTCATCGGGGCGAGCGCGAAGGCTTCGCCGTTTTTCAACACATGAGGCTCGACCACAGCTTCGTGAGCGGGAAACGAATGCACAGCGATGGACGCCTTCGTCCTCGCGGCTTTCCGGGCTGGCTGAGGCTCTTCGAACCCGGAGGGCTGCGGCGCACGAGCCTTCGGCCTGGCGACCGGCGGGGCCGTGAGCACTTTTTCGTCCTTCGGCAATCTTTTGCTGGTCATGCGCCGGTCGCGGAAGCGCCGGGCCTGATTTTCCACGTGGGCCATAGCCTGGCGCAACGCGGCAATCTGCGTATCCGCCTTGCCCTGGGCCGCAATGGTGCGCAACCGCCCTTGCACCGTCACGTCCACGATCTGCAGGTGCCTTTGAACTCCAAAGGTGATGCTAGCCCGCGCGTTTTGTCCCAGAATCCTGCCCACCCGCTCCATGCCTTCTTCCGCTAATGCACGCAGTGTCCGGGAGATCCTTCCCTGTTTCGCGGTCAACTCCACTTCCATGGTCAACCTCCGCTCTCGACCCGCTCAATACGCCGGGCGAGAGAGCACAGTATATTCCAAAGCCCTGGGCCTGCAAATCCCCTCGGGAAGCAAAAAACATCCGGGGCACCCCATCCGCACACCTGAAGCCTGTGCGGAATGAGTCCCCGGACCCGCTTGCCTGACCTTGTTCGCTGATTCGCCGCCCGCTGACATGCTGACCGGCTGACCTGGCAATTCGCGTTTTATATCTCCCAGCGCAGCAGGGTTGTGCCCACGCTGAATCCGGCTCCGACCGCTGCGAGCAGCACCAGGTCGCCCTTCTTCAGCTTGCCCTGTTCGAGGGCCTCTGCCATAGCGATCGAAATGGTGCCCGCCGAGGTGTTTCCAAGATTTTCGATATTGATCATTACCCGGTCCATCGGCATGCCCAGCCGCTCGGCGGTAGCGGTGATAATGCGTTTGTTGGCCTGGTGGGGGATGAAGCAACCGAGGTCCGCGCCCGTAATGCCGTTGCGGCTCAGCAGCCTCGAAGTGGCCTCGGCCATCTTTCGAACGGCGAACTTGTAAACTGCCTGGCCGTCCTGGTAGATGTAGTGCATTTTTTTGTCGACGGTTTCGTGGCTGGCGGGATTCAGGCTTCCACCGCCCTTCAGGTTCAGAGATACTCCACCCGCCCCGTCGATCTCGTTCACAAAGTCGATAAAGCCGATCTCGCCCTCTTCGGCCGGCTCCAGCAGCACCGCTCCGGCTCCGTCGCCGAACAGTACGCAGGTGGCCCGGTCCGTGTAATCAACCATGCGCGTATTCGCGTCCGCTCCGCACACAAGCACCTTCGTGTGGGCGCCGCTCTCCACCATCTTCACACCCGCCTGCAGCGCGTACATAAATCCCGAACAGCCGCCCAGCACATCGAATCCCCAGCATCCGCCCGTGGCGCCGATCTTATGCTGCACCAGACAGGCCGTCGCCGGAAAGATCATGTCCGGCGTGTTCGTGCCCACCAGGATCGCCTCGAGTTCGGTTGGCGCAACGCCCCGCATGGCAAGACACTTTTTCGCCGCCTCCGTGCACATGTCGCTCACGCCAAGGCCCTTTGCCAACACGTGCCGTTCGCGGATTCCGGTGCGCTCCAGAATCCACTGGTCGCTGGTCTCCACCATCTTTTCAAGGTCTTGATTCGTCAGAACATCTGGAGGAACGTATGCTCCCAGCGCGGTAATCTTCGCGCGCCGGCCTACGACGGGGCGAACGGTGAGGCTCAATCTCTTTCTCCTGTCCCTATGAAACTTCGAGCCTACATCCTGCGGCGCGGAGCGGGCAAGCAGCTTAACCCGTTGCACTCGCCGTCTTCTAGGGCAGAATGGGCTCCAACTGAGTTGATACTTTATGAAACCAAAAAAGTACCGGGTGACCTACTGCGCCCGTACGAGCCCGTTACCGTTGCTTCCTTCCGGACCTGGCGGGGTTGGCGGGATTACGTCGCGTAGGACCCGGCACCTTATCGATTTTAACACTCAACCGTTCAGGATTGGCGGCTGCTCGGCTGCCGCCGCTTGCGGTTGCGCGGCCAGAGGCAGCGTGAAGTGGAAGCGCGCGCCTGAGCCCAATTCGCTTTCGGCCCATACGCGGCCGCCATGCGCAAGCACTACGTGCTTCACGATGGCCAGCCCGAGCCCTGTCCCTCCCGATTCGCGCGAACGCGCCTTGTCAACGCGATAGAAGCGCTCGAAGATGCGGTCGAGATGTTCCGAGGCGATTCCGGGGCCGAAATCCTCCACGGTGAACTGCACTTCGTTGAGGCACAACTGCGCACGCACATGGATGCGCTTGCCCTGACCTGCATACTTCACGGAGTTTTCCACCAGATTGCCGAAAACCTGGTTGAGTGCATCGGGATCTGCCATCACCAGCACGTCCGTCGCACCCACGCAATTGAGTTCCACGCCGGAATCGACGACAATCCCGCGCAACGCCTGGATGGCATCGTAGACGAGCGTGCTGGCCCGCACCGCATGGAGATTCAGCTTGTAATCCGGGCTCTCCACGCTCGCCAGCGCCAGCAGGTCCTCGGTGAGCCGAGTCATGCGCGCGGCACTCTTCAAAATGATGCCGAGAAACTCCAGCGTCATCTCCGGGCTCGGCGAGGGATCTTCAATCAGCGTCTCCACGTAGCCCTGGATCGAGGTCAGCGGGGTGCGCAATTCGTGGCTGACATTGGCTACAAAGTCGCGGCGGGTCTTCTGAGCAGCTTCGATGCCCGTCACATCGTGGAGCACCGCGAGCGCTCCGCCGCCCGGCAGGGGCACGGCGTTGATCTCGAAGACGCGCCCCGGAAACACGTTCGTGGCCCGCCCGGCCGACACTTCCCCGCGATCGAGCGCCGTGCGCACGCAGGCCAACAGCTCCGGATCGCGCACGGAGTGGACCAGCGGGCGCCCCGCATAGATTTGCGAGCCGGCGATGCGCTGCATGACCGAGTTGAACCAGCGCACCTGCCCGTCGGCGCTGATTGAAATCACTGCCTCCTGCATGGCGTCGAGCATCGTGGCAAGCTCATTTCGCCGGCTTTCCAGTTCGGCAATGCCGGCGCTCAGCCGCTCGGCGCTATCGCTGAGCGCATCTTCTATCGCCGAAAGCTCGTCGCGCTGCTGCCGCACCGCCTGTGCCGTCCAGTCGCCCTGCCCGATACGCTGCGCAAAAGCCACGACATCCTTGATGCGCGCTGAGATACGCCCCGTCACCCAGTCCGATAGGAACAGCGCCGCGGCCAGCGCGATGCCGGCAGCCCAGAGCGCTTCGCGAACCGTTGCCGGCGTCACAAATCGGCGAAAGATCACCCCTGCCGCAACCGCGGTTACAGCCAGCACCAGGAAAAACAGTCCGAGCAGTTTTGTAAACGTTGAATTCAACTGAATGATTCGCCTTTCGGCAATTCAAAACGGTAGCCCGCGCCGCGCACCGTCGCCAGGTACCGCGGGTTTTCAGCGTCGATCTCAATCTTTTCACGAATGCGCCGCACGTAGACATCCACCGAGCGCGGCGTTACGAATCGCGCATCGCCCCACACAGCGTCGAGCAGACGGTCGCGGCTGAAGACCCTCCCGGGGTGGCGAGCCAGGTAATCGAGCAGGCGGAATTCAGTGGCGGTGGTCGGGATCAACTCACCGCGAACCGTCAACTGCATGGCGTTGGCGTCGATCACTACCTCGTCGAAGCGGACCACCGAAGGCGTCTCAGGCCGCTCGAAACGGCGCAGCACGGCCTTGACGCGCGCCACCATCTCGCGCGTGGAAAACGGCTTCGTAATGTAGTCGTCGCCCAGCTCCAGGCCCAGCACACGGTCGTTTTCCCCGGCGCGAGCGGTCAGAAAGATGACGGGCACACTCGACAAACCCGGGTGGCTCCGCAAACGGCGGCAGATGTCGAGGCCGTCGCCGCCGGGAACCATAATGTCGAGCATGAACAGAGCCGGAGCTTTGCGCTCGGCGTCCGGAATCAGATTGGCTGGCGTGTGATATACGCGGGCTTCAAAGCCGGCTGCATGCAGATGATGCTGCACCAGCCTCGCAATATCAGGATCATCTTCCAGTACGAAAATGGTCTGGCTCAAGTAATCCGCCCCTTGCCCTGCGGCCCTTGAGTTAGAGAGTTGTTTCAGACCACAGGAACCAAGAACAGATTAATGCAGCAGGGCAAAAAAATTGCAAATGTTTGATGAATTTGGCCTGCGTGCGCAAAAGAGTTTTTCCGCCCTGTCGAGGAGCGCGGAAGAGCGTATCGCGCAGGAATCCGGAATAATCAGATTTTTGGTTCTGCGCGAGAACCGCAATTCAAGCAGATGACGCCGTCCCAGGGGCCGTACAGGCCGCACTGAACGCATTCCCAGGTGTTGTCGGATCCGGGAATCGGGGTTGCCTTGCACGCGCTGCTGTCGTGAGCTTGCGCCGCGGCGTTGGGAGTTGGAGAGATCGTCTTCTCTCCGGAATTCGTCTGGTCAGTCATCGCAAAGAAAGTCCTCGAAATGGGTTGTGTGGCGGCCAATCCGCTGTTGCAGACCGGCCGCCACGCTGCATCAGGCCAGAGCAAGCTCGAAGCGGTCGAGGTTCATCACCTTGCCCCACGCGGCGGCGAACTCCTGAGCGAATTTCTCCTGCGCATCGCTGCTGGCGTAAACCTCGGCAACGGCGCGCAACTGAGAGTTGGAACCGAAGACGAGATCGACGAGAGTGGCGCTCCACTTGACGTCGCCCGTCTTTCTGTCGCGACCCACCAGCACGCCGTCGGAGGCCAGCCTTTCCCACTTCGTGCCCATATCGAGCAGGTTCACGAAGAAGTCATTGGTCAGCATCCCGGGCCGTTCAGTGAAGACTCCGTTTTTGGATTCGCCGAAGTTCGCTCCCAGCACGCGCATACCGCCGATGAGAACCGTCATCTCGGGAGCGGTGAGGTTGAGCAGTTGCGCCTTGTCGAGCAGGATATACGGCGCGCTTTCCTCGAGACCTGCCGGGGCGTAGTTGCGGAAGCCGTCAGCCACAGGCTCGAGCGGCGCGAACGATGCCGCGTCGGTCTGGTCCTGGCAAGCGTCCATGCGGCCGGGGGCAAAGGGAACTTTCACGTTGTGGCCGGCCTTTTTTGCGGCAGCTTCAACCGCCGCGCAGCCGCCCAGAACAATCAGATCCGCCTGGATCATTCTGAGCTTCGTGAGCACCGCGGCCAACTCTGCCGGCTCATTCACCGCCCAGTCTTTTTGCGGCGCAAGCTGGATGCGGGCTCCGTTGGCGCCGCCGCGCTTGTCGCTGCCTCGGAAGGTCACGGCTGAAGCCCACGCGGTCTTGACGAGCTGTGAAATCGACAGCCCGGATTCGAGCACCTTAGCTTTCAGGGCCTCGATGTCCTTCTCGTTGACCAGCGGGTGGTCGACGGCGGGGACGGGGTCCTGCCAGATCAGGTGCTCCTTCGGCACCAGAGGCCCGAGATAGCGGGAGATCGGCCCCATGTCGCGGTGCGTGAGTTTGAACCAGGCGCGGGCAAAAGCATCGGTGAGTTCCTCGGGGTGTTCGAGGAAGCGGCGCGAGATCTTCTCGTAGATGGGGTCGAAACGCAACGACAGGTCGGTTGTGAGCATGGTTGGCACGTGCCGCTTCGCCGAATCGTGCGCGTCGGGGATGGTTGCCGCTACGCCGTTCTTTGCCTTCCACTGATAGGCACCCGCCGGGCTCTTCGTCAGCTCCCATTCATAGTTGAAGATGTTCTCAAGGTAGTTGTTGCTCCACTTGGTCGGCGTAGTGGTCCAGATAACCTCCAAGCCGCTTCCAATGGTGTCTCCGCCCATGCCGGATCCGAAGCTGCTCTTCCAGCCCAGGCCCTGCTGCTCGATGGGCGCGGCTTCAGGCTCCGGCCCAACGTGCGTGGCGGGCCCAGCGCCATGCGTTTTGCCAAAGGCGTGTCCGCCGGCGATCAAGGCAACCGTTTCCTCATCATTCATGGCCATGCGGGCAAAGGTCTCGCGGATGTCGCGCGCCGCCGCCACCGGGTCGGGCTTACCGTTCGGGCCTTCGGGGTTCACGTAAATCAGGCCCATTTGCACCGCGGCCAGAGGATTCGCCAGTTCGCGGTCGCCGCTATAGCGCTTATCCCCGAGCCATGTGGTTTCCGGCCCCCAGTCGAGATCCTGCTCCGGCTCCCATACGTCCTCGCGCCCGCCGCCAAAGCCGAAGGTCTTGAAGCCCATCGACTCGAGCGCGACGTTTCCGGCCAGGATCATCAGGTCAGCCCACGAGATCTTGCGACCATACTTCTGCTTCACCGGCCACAGCAGCCGGCGGGCCTTGTCCAGATTGACGTTGTCAGGCCAGCTGTTGAGCGGCGCAAATCGCTGCGTGCCGTTCCCGGCGCCGCCGCGTCCATCGTGGATGCGGTAAGTGCCCGCGGAATGCCAGGCCATGCGGATGAACAGCGGCCCGTAGTGGCCGAAGTCAGCTGGCCACCACTCCTGAGAGTCCGTCATCAGGGCGTGAAGGTCCTTGATTACTGCATTGAGATCGAGACTTTTGAATTCTTCAGCGTAGTTGAACTCCTTACCCATGGGATTGGATTTCGAGGAGCGCTGATGGAGAATCGACAGGTTCAACTGGTTGGGCCACCAATCGCGATTGCCTTTTGTGCCTGCCGTGGTGTGACTGAGCATGCCCGTCACTGGGCATTGGCTTACTGCGGACATAAAGCTTACCTCCTGCTTATCTGCCGGCCTAATCGTCGTTGGGTTAGGGAATCGAGCGCCCGCAGGCGCTGGTGAATTGATCACAGCAAAGGATTATCGCATGCAATACAGATGTTTGCGCAGGGCGGCGGGATTAACTTTTGTTGGGAATCGAGGATGCCGGGCTGTGAATTCATCACAAAGTCGCAGGAAAGTGATCCTGGCCAAGGACAATCGCCAGACACAAAATCGCCCCCGAAGGAACACGACGCTTCGGAGGCGCTTGAGTTTCCAAGTTAATAAACGGGGACCAGTAGCCGGCACTGGAGGTCGGTAGCGCGCGGCTACTGGTGATCCCTGCACTAACGAAGCTAGCCGCGGCTTCCCCTTTCCACTGCTGCCTCGTGTCGCCCGGCTCAAAGAAGGCTATTTTAAGCTGCCCTCCGAACCATGTTGACTCTTGCAGTGTCGCCCTGCTTGAACAGGAGCTTCTGTGACAGCCATCACAATGGCCTGTGCAATTCGCGTATCGAATCCGAAAACCTGAGATTCAAAGAGCTTGCGGGAAAGTAGAGCTTGCGACGGCTCTCTCGGTGGCCTGATGGAAGCCGCGGACGATATCCTGCCGAACGGAAGAATCGGCTGCCGGCCAGAGCGATTCTCCATCGCATCCCAGCGTCTAAATTGCGCATTGACAAAGAGCTTCTATGGGCTGGAAAATCG
>Ga0335071_10002732_pt1 | contig 18753 bp, 15 predicted proteins | sample Lox_Sample_15_FD_206724 | JGI IMG/M metagenome (GOLD analysis project Ga0335071, IMG submission 206724) | Soil microbial communities from Loxahatchee National Wildlife Refuge, Florida, United States - Lox_Sample_1.5 | ecosystem: Environmental > Terrestrial > Soil > Wetlands | place: USA...
CGACCACGTCGTACACAGGCCGGTTCCACCGATACACGGTGCCGTTGTGCAGGCGCAATTCGGCGAGGTGCGGGGTGCGCCCGGCGGCCAGCTCGGCGACGGGGTCTTCGTCGGACACCTCCGGCAGTAGGGACGGGAAGTACTGGACGTTCTCTCCGAACAGGTCGAGGACGGAGGTGATCCACCGCTCGCCGAACCACACCCGCGGCCGCACCCCCTGGGCCTTCAGTTCCTCCGGCCGGGTGTCGGTGGACTGCGAGAACAATTCGATGCGGGTCTCCGACCACAGCTGGTGGCCGAAGAAATAGGGCGAGTTGGCCGCCATAGCCAGTTGCGGACCCGCGAGCACCTGAGCCGCGTTCCAGTTGGCCGCGAATTCCTCTGGTGCCAGCTGCAAATGCAATTGCATGCTCGTGCAAGCGGATTCGGGCGCAATGGTCGCGGCGCGCCAGCTAAGCGGCTCCGGACCGGAGATGTTGATCGGGATGTCCTCGCCGCGGGCGGAGAAGATCGAATCGTTGAGGGCCGCGTACCGCATGGATTCGCTCATCCAATTGTCGCTGAGATGCTCCGGCATCAGCGTGGGCAGGATCCCGATCATCACGATGTGGGCCCCTCCGGAGTTGGCCTTGAGCTCGGCGTCGTTGAGGCTGGCCCGCACCTCGGCCTCCAGGTCCAAGCCGGTGTGTCCGGGCAATGGCCGGGGCGGCACGTTGAATTCGATGTTGTAGGCGCCCAATTCGGTCTGGTAGGCCGGATCCGCGATGGCGTCCAGCACGACGCGATTCGACATGGCCGGCTGATAACCGGCGTCGACGAGATTGCACTCGATCTCCATGCCGGTGAGCGGCCGGTCCGCGTCGAAGCGCGACTGCGCAAGCATTGTCTCGAAGACGTCCAGGCACAGCCGCACCTTGCGCCGGTATTCCTCCCGCTGCGCGCGGTCGTACGTGGTGCGCTTGACCTCTTCGCCCACACCGCCGATGGAACAGGTTTAACGGCCCGGGCGCAAGGGTGACAGGCTGACCTGTGCTGACGGCCGCCGAGCGGGTAGACCATCATGGACGTGGACGTGTCGCCTGGGTGGAGGAGAGCTAGTTGGCCGGGTCCGCTGAATTCGTAGCCGCCATCGATCAGGGCACCACGAGCACCCGCTGCATGATTTTCGATCACGACGGTGCCGAAGTGGCCCGCCACCAGCTCGAGCACGAGCAGATCCTGCCCAGCGCCGGGTGGGTCGAGCACGATCCGGTGGAGATCTGGGAGCGCACGTCGTCGGTGCTGATGTCGGTGTTGAACCGGGCCAACCTGTCTTCGAACGAGCTTTTGGCCCTGGGAATTACGAACCAGCGCGAGACGACGCTGGTGTGGAACCGGCGCACCGGCCGGCCGTATTACAACGCGATCGTCTGGCAGGACACCCGCACCGACCGGATCGCGTCGGCGCTGGAGCGAGACGGCCGCGGCGACGTGATTCGCCGCAAGGCCGGTCTCCCGCCGGCGACCTATTTCTCCGGCGGCAAGCTGCAATGGATCCTGGAGAACGTCGACGGGGTGCGCGAGGCGGCCGAAAGGGGCGATGCCCTGTTCGGCACCGCCGACACCTGGGTGTTGTGGAATCTGACCGGAGGCCCGCGGGGCGGCGCGCACGTCACCGACGTGACCAACGCCAGCCGCACGATGCTGATGAACCTCGAGACGCTGGACTGGGACGACGAGCTGTTGTCGTTCTTTTCCGTCCCGCGCGTGATGCTGCCGACCATCGCGCCATCCTCGCCGCTGCAGCCCTACGGCGTGACGCTGGAGACCGGGCCCGCCGGTGGCGAGGTGCCGATCACCGGCGTCCTGGGCGACCAGCATGCGGCGATGGTCGGTCAGGTGTGCCTGGCCGAGGGGGAGGCCAAAAACACCTACGGCACCGGCAATTTCCTGCTGCTCAACACCGGCGAGACGATCGTGCGGTCGAACAACGGCCTGGTGACCACCGTCTGCTACCAGTTCGGCGACGCCAAACCCGTTTACGCGCTTGAGGGTTCGATCGCGGTCACCGGCTCGGCGGTGCAGTGGCTGCGTGACCAGCTGGGCATCATCAGCGGCGCGGCGCAGAGCGAGTCGCTGGCTCGTCAGGTTTCCGACAATGGCGGGGTGTATTTCGTCCCGGCATTTTCCGGGCTGTTCGCCCCGTACTGGCGATCGGACGCCCGCGGCGCGATCGTGGGGCTGTCGCGGTTCAACAGCAACGCGCATGTGGCTCGCGCGACGCTGGAGGCGATCTGCTACCAGAGCCGCGATGTGGTGGATGCGATGAAGGCGGATTCCGGTGTGGCCCTTGAGGTGTTGAAGGTCGACGGCGGCGTCACCGGCAACGACCTGTGCATGCAGATCCAGGCCGACGTGCTCGGTGTCGACGTCGTGCGGCCGGTGGTCGCCGAGACCACCGCGCTTGGCGCGGCCTACGCAGCGGGGCTGGCGGTCGGGTTCTGGGCGGATCCGTCCGATCTGCGGGCCAACTGGCAGGAGGACAAGCGCTGGACCCCGACGTGGGACGACGACCAGCGCGCCGCGGGATATGCGGGCTGGCGTAAGGCGGTGCAGCGAACCCTAGATTGGGTTGATGTGTCCTAGCGCTCGCGGCGGCGGCACCATTGCCGCGAGCGCGCGTGTTTGTTCCCCCACAAGCGGGAGGTACCCCCAGCCGACACGCCAGTGTGGCTGTACATTTGCGCGCGCTCGCGGATGGACGGGTCAGTCCTCGCCGAGGATGCCGTAGACCTCGCGGCGGGCGTTGTTGAGGATTTCGACGATGCGCTGCTGCTGCTCGGCGGTGGCGGTGTGCGCGGATTGCGCGACCGCGCCGAACAATTGGCCGATCGCCGCCCGCAGGTTGACCTGGCCGGGGTCGGCGCCTTCGGCGATTTCGTCCCACGGGGGGTTCTCGATCTTCTCGGCCGCGGCGCGACCATCGTCGGTCAGCGTGAAAAGCTTTTTGCTGCCGTCGGTTTCGCCGGCGGTGATGAGACCTTCGTCGTCCAGCAGCTGTAGCGTCGGGTACACCGACCCGGGGCTGGGCCGCCAGATCCCGTTGCTGCGCTCGGCGATCTGCTGAATCATTTCGTAGCCGTGCATCGGCCGCTCGGCCAGCAGCGCCAGGATGGCCGCTCGCACGTCACCGCGGCGTCCGCGGCCGCCACGACGCCACCCGCCGCGCCGGCCGCCCGGGCCGAATCCTGGCCCGAACCCCGGGCCGAACCCGGGACCAAAACCGGGACCGAAGTGGTCGCCGGCATGGTCGCGGAGGTGTTCGCGGAATTCCCGCCGGGCCTGGCGCCTGGCGTCGTGCAGCGCGCGCCGGTCCACGGGGCCGGGGGCGAAGCCGAACCCGAATCCGGGCCGGCCGGCGAACGGTCCCTCGGGGTGAGTAAAGGGGTTGCTCATTGTTTGTAGTCCTTACGTTTCAAGGGGAACGCACAGGTCGTGCGCTCCGAAGTATCACGATATATCGGAAACTAACGCGATGCAACAAGATATTCCGTGTCACGGAGAAAACTCCCTGACCTGCGGGAACAGAAATCGAGGAGGGCGCGAGGGTGCGGTTTGCGTCCCGCAGGCGGCGGGTAGGAACTGAGGGATGGACGCTAACAACAACCTGGCAGTCGGCCGCGAAACCCGGAGCGCGTCCGGATCCGGGCGGGGTGACGCCGGGCGCGGCCTCTCCGCGTGGCCCTGGGTCAACTGGGGGTTGGCGCTGGCGACGGTGCCCGCCGCGGCCATCGTGATGCTCTTCGCGCTCGGTGCCGTGATGAGCACCGACGGGTGCAGCGAACACCATTGTCCCAACCTGGGTCGCGGCGGGATCGATTTCGGCGTCGCGTTCTACGGCGCACCCGTGGTGGCCTTCATAGTCCTTGTCATCTCGTTCTTCACCGCAAAGCGCCGCGGCGGCATCGCGGTTCCGCTGGCCGGGTGGGCGCTCTTGGTCGTCGACGTCGCCCTGATGGCGGCGGCCGTTTCCGGCTAGACCGGCGGCGAAAAGCCGCCCGTCGGCGGTCCTTGCTGCGGGCGTGGCCCCTGCGACTGTTGTTGCGGCCAGGGTGGGGCCGGCGTCGGCGCCGGGGGCCAGGCGGGCGGACCCGCCGCCGGCCAGGGTCCCGCGGGCGGGATGGCGGGGCGGAGCCGCGCCAGTTCGCGGCGGTGTCGCTCGGCGAGCACCGCGGCGAGCACCAGCTCGGGCGGGGCGCCGGGCGGCGGTGGCGGGGCGATCCGCGACACCACGTCACCGGCGATTCGGTATCCCATCTGTTGGCGTAGCTGACGGTCGAGCTGCGGTGCGCGGGAAAGGAATTGGCGGGCGACCTCCGCCTGGCCGCCGTCCAGGCCGGACAACTGCAGCGAGGACGCCCACCACGCCAGCGACGGTGGCATCCCGGGCGGTGGGTCGGATCGCGGCCCGCGTTCACTGATCACCACCGTGCCGGCGAAGATGTCGCCGATGCGTTTGGCCTTCGGCGACAAGATGCTGCAGATGACCGCGGGGCTCCCCGCGAGCATCCAGATCTCGATCACCGACGCCAGCGCGCGAAACAGCGCCTGCCGGAAGCGTTCTGGGCCGCCGTCGTCGGACACCACCCGCAGGCCCATCACCATCTTGCCGACCGACCGCCCCCGCGTGGCGGTTTCGAACACCAACGGATACCCGACGATCGCCAGCACCGTGAAGATGAGCAGGATGGCGGCGCTCAGCGCGGTGTCGAACTGAGTGAGGGTGGCCGCCCACAACATCAGGCCGAGCATATAGCCGACCAAGATCACCGCGATATCGATCAGTGCGCCCACCGCCCGCACCGGCAACTGGGCGATCTGCACATCGAGCACCACGGCGTCCCCGGTGACCACCTCCGACATAACACCGAACGGTACAGGGCGATTAGGCTGCGCAGGGTGGACGTCGACGCATTCGTGCTGACCCATCGCGGGACGTGGGACCGGCTCGACCAATTGGTCAAAAGGCGGCGGTCGCTGACCGGTGCCGAGGTCGACGAACTCGTCGAGCTCTACCAGCGGGTGTCCACCCATCTGTCGATGCTGCGGTCTGCCTCGTCGGACTCGCTGCTGATCGGCCGGCTCTCGAGCCTGGTCGCGCGGGCCCGCTCGGCGGTGACCGGCGCCCACGCGCCGCTGAGCAGCACGTTCGCGCGGTTTTGGACGGTGTCGTTTCCGGTGGTCGCGTACCGCACCTGGCGGTGGTGGGTGGGCACTGCCGCGGTGTTCTTCGCCGTCGTGGTGCTCATCGCGATCTGGGTGGCCGTCAATCCGGAGGTGCAGTCCGCCCTCGGAACGCCAAGTGACATAGACGAATTGGTCAACCACGATGTGGCGTCGTATTACAGCGAACACCCCGCCGCGGCGTTCGCCCTGCAGGTCTGGATCAACAACTCCTGGGTTTCCGCCCAGTGCATCGCCATGTCGGTCGTGTTGGGACTGCCGATCCCACTCATCCTGTTCAACAACGCCGCCAACCTGGGGCTGATCGCGGGGCTGATGTTACAGGCCGGCAAGGGCGGCGTCCTGCTGGGGCTGCTGGCCCCGCACGGGCTGCTGGAGCTGACGGCGGTATTCCTGGCGGGGGCAACGGGGATGCGATTGGGGTGGTCGGTGATAGCTCCCGGGGACCGGCCGCGCGGGCAAGTGCTTGCCGAACAAGGCCGTGGCGTCGTATCGGTCGCTGTCGGCCTGGTGGCGGTGTTACTGGTCTCCGGGCTGATCGAGGCGTTGGTGACGCCGTCCCCGTTGCCGACGTTCGTCCGGGTGGGCATCGGAGTCATCGCCGAGGCGGCATTCTTGTCCTACATCGTGTATTTCGGCCGCCGGGCGGCTAAGGCCGGGGAGACCGGCGATGTCGAAGACGCACCCGACGTCGTCCCGACGGGCTAGGCCACTCAGCGAAAGCTAAAGTCGGCCGGTGGCTTTCATCGCCAGATAGTGGTCGGCAAGGGCGGGCGCGATCTCGGTGGGCGGTGCGTCGACGACTTCCACCCCGCTGCGGCGCAGCCGCGTCGCGATCGCACGCCGGTCGTTGCGGGACCGTTCCGCGGCCGCCGCGTCGTAGACCGCTGCCGCGTCCGAGCGCCCCGCCGCCATCTGGTCGACGCGGGGGTCGCCGACGGCGGCGATCATCACATGGTGTTTGGCCGACAGCTGCGGAAGGACCGGCACCAGGCCCTCGTCCAGAGCGGTGGCGTTGAGGTCGGTCAGCAGCACCACCAGCGATCGGCGCCTGGTGCGCCGCAGAACGGCGGCAACCATTGCCCGCCAATCGGGTTCGAGCAGCGCCGGTTGCAGGGGCGCCATCGCCTCGACCAGCTGGGCGAGCAGCTCGGTGCGCGACGCGCCGAACACTCCGGCGCGGCTAACCCGGTCGTGGGCGAGGAAATCGACGTGGTCGCCGGCCCGCGACGCGAGTGCGGCCAGCAGCAGCGCGGCGTCCATCGCCCAGTCCAGCCGGGGCCAGCCCGCCGGATCGGCTTCTGCCCGGGTAGAAGTCGGATCGACGCCGACGCGACCCGCCGCCGTGCGCCCGGTGTCGAGCACGATCACCACGCGCCGGTCGCGTTCGGGCCGCCACGTGCGGACGACGACGTCGGCGCGCCGCGCGGTCGCGCGCCAGTCGATCGAGCGCACGTCGTCGCCGACGACATACTCACGCAGCGAATCGAATTCGGTGCCCTGCCCGCGTATCAGGGTCGGCAAGAGGCCGTCGATCTCCCGCAGTTTGGCCAGCCGCGACGGCAGGTGCTTGCGGGACAAGAACGGCGGCAGCACCCGGACCTGACCCGGCACCGCCTGTGAACCCTGGCGTCCGGCCAGCCCCAGCGGCCCGATCGATCGGGCGGTGACCAGGGCCGCCCGCTGATCGCCGCGGCGAACCGGTCGCAGCCGGGTCTGCACGCGCCGGTGTTCCCCGGCGGCGATGTTGACGTCGTGACCGCGCGGCTCGGCGCATGCGCTGGGCGGCCAGGCGTCGCGCACGTGACCGCGGAGCCGGCGGCGGCCTTCGTTGTGAATCAGCAGGTCCACATCCACCTGCTGGGCGAGCCGGACCGAGGAGTCCGGCGAACGGATGTAGCGCAATCCGCGGATGCTCGCCGCCAGGCTGGCGTCGATGACGACCACCGTCCCAAGCGCTACCAGCAGAACCACGAAAGCCCTTGCGGGCCAGGGTGACACCGCGATGGGCAGGACGCAGATCAGCGCCAGCAGGCCGGTGCGTCCGGTCAGGACCACTAGCGCGGCACCGGAGCCGACGCCAAGATGCCGTCGAGCACGCCGTCTGGCGTGGCCCCTTCGAGCTCGGCCTCCGGGCGCAGCATCACCCGATGCCGCAGCGTCGGGCGGGCCATGGCCTTCACGTCGTCGGGCGTGACGTAGTTGCGGCCGCACAGCCACGCCCACGAGCGGGCGGTGCCCAGCAGCGCCGTCGCCCCGCGTGGTGACACCCCCAGCTGCAGTGCGGGGGAGGAGCGGGTGGCGCCGACGATGTCGACGATGTAGCCCAGCACCTCGTCGGCGACCAGGACCTGTTGCACCGCTTGCCGCCCGGCGGCGAGCTCCGACGGTCCGGCCACCGGCTTGATCGCCGACAGGTCGCGGGGGTCGAAGCCGTGCGCGTGCCGGGCCAGGATGGCGATCTCCGCGTCGCGGGCCGGCAGCGTCACGTTCAGTTTGAGCAAAAAGCGATCCAATTGGGCCTCGGGCAGCTGGTAGGTGCCCTCGTATTCGATCGGGTTCTGCGTTGCGGCGACGATGAACGGGTCGGGCAGTGGCTTGGCTTTGCCTTCCACGCTGACCTGACGCTCTTCCATTGCCTCGAGCAGCGCGGCCTGGGTTTTGGGCGGGGTGCGGTTGATCTCGTCGGCCAGCAGCAGGTTGGTGAACACCGGTCCGCGCCGGAATTCGAAAGCGGCGGTGCGCGTGTCGTACACCAGCGAACCCGTCACGTCGCCCGGCATCAGGTCGGGGGTGAACTGTACCCGCTTGAACTCCAATTGCAGCGCGGCCGCGAGCGAGCGCACCAGTAGCGTCTTCGCCACTCCCGGAACACCTTCCAGCAGAACATGGCCGCGGCACAGCAGCGCGATCACCAGGCCGCTGACGACTCCCTCCTGCCCGACGACGGCCTTGGCGAGCTCGGTGCGCAACGCCAGCAGCGCCTCGCGGGCCGATTCGGCTTCGGACGTCTGGGCGGTAGATGGTTGCGTCACGTGTGCGTGACCTGCCTTTCGATGTCGTCGAGCGCACGGGCAAGGTGTAACAGATCCTGGTCGGTGGCGGGCGGTGGGCCGAACAAGTGGTAGGAGACGAATCCCGCGTCGGCGCCGTCCCCCGCAAGCGGGTGGTGCCCCCAGCGTTGGGCCACGGTCGTCACCACCGCCGGCTCCGACGCGCCCGGGCCGAGGCCCAGGCGGGGCAGCAGCCGCTGCACGGTGGCGGTGCGCAATGCCGCGGCGGCGCGATCGCGCGCCCGGCGGGACCGGTAGAGCCGGCCGCGGCCCTCGACGGTCTCCGACGCGCGCACCACGACGGGCAGCTCCTCGGCCACCAGCGGGCCGGGCCGCCGGCCCTTCCACAGGGCGACCAGCAGCACGACCAGGCACAGTTGCCAGACGATCCAGTTGACGTTTTCCGGGATCAAGTCGAAAACCGATGACGGAGCGGTTGTTTCGCCCTCGATGCGGTGGGGCGCGTACCAGATGAGGCGGGGCCGGTCGCCCGCGAGGTTCATTGCCAGCGCGGCGTTGCCCGCCTGCAACAGGTTCCCGTTGGTCATGAAGTCGGTGTTGCCGACGGCCGTGACGGTCCGCCCGTTCTCCCGATACCGGATCAGCACCCCGTCGTAACAGCTGGTCATGGTCCGGCCGTCTTTGGCCTGGTAGGTGTCGCTCGGCCCGAAGCGAACGGCTCCAGCGCGATTCGCCTCTCGCAGAGTGCAATTCGGGCTGCTGTCAAAGGAGATGCTCTCGACGGACATCCGCACACCCGGCATCAGCGCTTCGCGGGCTGGCGCCGTCGGTTCCACCAGGAGCAGATCGCCGGGGACCTTGGCCAGCCTGTCCAGCAGCGCGGTGTCGGTGAGGTACTGGCTTTGCGCCACCAGGATCTGCGTGCCGGGCGTGGCCGCCTGTTCGACGTCGCCGATGGTGTCGGCGACCACTACCTCGACGCCGGCGTCGCGCAGCAGCGTCACCAGCGCCCGCGCCCCGTCGGGCAAGGTCGATTGCGCAGCCATCCGGGCGCCCGGCCGCGGCGCGGTCAGGTAGGCGCCGATGCCGGCGATGACGGCGAGCACCACGATGGTGAGAACCGCCAAGGCCCAAGGCCGCCAGCGCCGCACCGCCGTCGCGCTCCCGTCTTCCCGGCGTGCCCCAACGGTCGCCATCACCGGACCTGCGCCCACGCCGCGGTCGCCGCTGGCTGACCCGGCACCGCCGGGGCGGCCGGTGAGCGTGACCGCAGGTGGTCGTCGAGGGCGGCTATCATCCGGTAGGCGGCCTCCGTCCCCGGCCGCTCACCGTAGGTCACATCGTTGAATGCCGTTGCCGCCTCAGACAATTCGCCTGCCAGGTGGGGCAGCGCCGCGCCGGCGTCTTTGGCCAGCTCGTTGGCGGTGCGGCCCGGGGCCGGTTCCAGGATGCCGGTCTCCTCGAGCTGGCGCGCGACGGCGCGCAGCCGGTGTCGGATCGCCGCCGACCAATTCCCCTCCGCGGCATAGCTTTCGGCGGTGGCGCGATGCTGGGCGGCGGTGAGCTGGGCGGCCTCGAACAGCAGATAGTCCCCGCCCCGGTTGGCGCGCATGGTGCGCCGCGCGACGTGGATGGCGACCACCACCGCGACCGCCAGCAGGATGAGAAGCACGGTGGTGGTCAACCATCCGCCCGGTATCTTCGCGGTCTTCTCGAGCAGCCGGTACAGCAGCTCGTTGACCCATTCGGCGAATTGTCGGGCCACCGAACCCTTGGAGTAGATCGGCTTGTTCAGCTCGATCTGAGCGGCCTGATGGGCGGCATCGCGGTCGATGTCGATGGAGGGCACGGTCAGCTGGTCCTCAAACCGGCCGGGTCAGCCAGAGATTGTCGGTGGACTCCGCGCCCGCGTAGGGTCCGCCGGCGGCGCCGCTCTGCAGCACCAGGTCGAACGCCTCGGCCCGCATGCGGCGGTCGGTGTAGAGCAGCGCGATGACACCGGCGTTGAACGGCGCGGTGATGATCTGGCCGATCGCCGACCCGACGGAGGCGATCGCGGTTCCCAGCAGCAGCGATCCCGTGGACGGCGTCGTCCCGGCCAGCAGGATCTGGCCGCCGATGCCGAACGGTGCCGCGACGGCGTTGCCGATGAAGGACGCCACGACGAAGGTCAGTGTGCGGATCCCCAACACCCGCCAGAAGCCGTTGCGGACCAGCGCGAACGATCGGGTGATCGCGTCGAAGACAGGCAGCCTTTCGAGGACGATGAGCACCGGCGCGAACAACACTGCGGTGTACAGATAGACCAGCAACGCGATCGCCGCGAGCACCAGCGGCAGGCCCAGGAGCACCGCCGGCGCCGCGCCGCCGGCCACGGCCAACAACGCGATCACCACCGCCACCAGCCCGAAAAGGGCCGCAACCGCGGCGGCTTCCAGCAGCGCCAGCCCGAGCAACGGCAACAGCCGGCCCCGAATCTTGGCCCAGGTTTCACCGATGGTGATCGACGACCCGAACACCGCCCGCCCGACGACGACGGTGAGCATGCCGGACAGCAGCATGCCGCCGAGCCAGGTGACCAGGATCCCGGCGGCCATCGACGCCATCCAGGCGCCCACGATCCCTCCGCTCAGCTCGTTCGAGCGTGCGATGGTGATCCTGCCGTAGGCGGCCAGCGGACCGAAAGTCGCGACCAGCGAGATCATCTGCATGAGCACGACCACCATCGCGGTCAATCCCAGCGTCGCCCTGGGATTGGCGCGGACGTAGCCGACCGCGCCATTGAAGATGTCGCTGAGCGTCAGGGGGCGCAGCGGGATGATCCCGGGTTTGACCGCCCCGGGAACGAATTGCCGCGGACCGTATGGCGACCCGTACCCCGGCGGCGGGCCGTAGCCGTATGGCGGCGCGTACCCCGGTGCCGGGCCGTAGCCGTACGGCGGGCCGTACCCCGGTGCCGGGCCGAACCCGTACGGCGGGCCGTACCCGTTTGGTGGGCCGTACCCGGGCGGGGGAAAAACCGGGTAACCGGGCGGCGACGCGTTCACCGGGTGCAGCGGCCTTCTGAACCGGGTCTGCAACCGGGTTTGCAGCCGGCCTCGCTGCCGGGCGCGTCGTTCGTCATGGGCTCCATCCTGTCGGCGGTCCGGGCATTTCACAATCTTGACCGGCGTCCCGGCGCGTAGGGTCCCACGCATGGCGGAACTCAAAGCCCGGCTGCGGGCCGACCTGACCCAGGCGATGAAGGCCCAGGACAAATTGCGAACGGCGACCCTGCGCATGCTGCTGGCCGCGATCCAGAACGAGGAGGTCTCCGGAAAGCAGGCGCGCGAGCTCTCCGACGAGGAAGTCATCAAGGTGCTGGCCAGGGAGTCGCGGAAGCGTGGTGAGGCGGCGGAGATCTACACCGAAAACGGTCGCGGCGAGCTCGCCGCCAACGAGCGCGCCGAGGCGCGGGTCATCGACGAGTACCTGCCCACGCCGCTCACCGAGGCCGAGGTGGCCGACGTCGCCGACACCGCGATCGCACAGGTCGCCGAGGACATCGGGGAGCGGCCGGGCGTGAAGCAGATGGGGCTGGTGATGAAGGCGGCCACCGCGATCGCGGCCGGAAAGGCCGACGGGGCGCGGCTATCCGCCGCGGTCAAGGAGCGCCTGTAACGCCGAACGGCTTGGGCGGCATCCGAAATTGGTTCTGCGGCAACGGCTTTCGTTTTCCAGCGATCAAACGACCACCCGGGTGCCGTCGCCGCCGCGCCGCGTGACCCGTCGGGCGTCGAGCTGTTCGAGCAATGGCACGGCGACCCGCCGGGTGGTGCCCAGCGCGCGGCGCGCATCGCTGACGGTGAACGGCTGCGGCAGTTGCGCGAGGACCCCGGCCGCGCGATCGAGCGCGTCCGGCCCCAGTACGACGCCGTCGGCGATGCGGGTCAGCCGCCCGGCGCGCACCGCCGCGGCCAGCTCCCGGTGGCCGAGCTTCAGTTCGGCCAGTTCGTCGGCCTCCGGCGCGCGGAAGGGCTCGGCGGCCAGCCACTCCTCGATCGCGCGCACGGCCTTGTCGACGCGCGCGGGCAGGCTCGCGCCGGGCACGCGGACCAACCCGTCGACCACCTGAAGGCCGGTGCCCTCGAGCAGCGTCGGCATCAGCTCCGCGGCGGGCAGCCCGGCGCGCTGCCGCAACGTTTCGAGGGGCATCCCCGCCGCGATGTCGTGCTCGTCCGCCCAGCCACGCACCGCCGCTGTCGCCGACTCGCGACGCGCGTCCCACCACCGCGGGTCCACCACCCAGTCGCCCACCCGAAGGCCGGAAAGCGGCAGGCCCATGGCGCGCAGTTCGGCCGCCCGCGCGCAGTCGGGCGGCCGGACCCGGCCGGTGGCCAGCTCGGCGGCGCGGTCGCGGGCCGCACCCCGGCGGCGCAGGCCGGGCGGGCGGACGTCGAGCACCTCGATCCCCGCCGCGATCCGGTGCTCGCCGGGATCGCGCAGCAGCCCGACGTCCGAAACCCGCAGCGGCAGTGGCCTCGCCAGCCGCAGCCGCGCCGCGGCCCTCCCCAGTTGACGCACCTGCACCGGCACGGCCGCCGACCCGATGTGCAGGACGAGCTGGCGGTGCAAAGACCCCGCAGACCGCAGACCGACGTCGACCTCCGCGGTGTCCAGCCAGGCGCCCGGCGTCCGGACGGTGTCCCCGCGGCCGATGTCGTGGCGGTCCACGCCGCGCAGGTTGAGCGCGACGCGGGCAACCGCGCCGACCGCGGTCTGATCGCGGCCCAGCGATTGCAGCCCGCGGACCGTGACGCGCCGCCCGGCGTGTTCGAGCTCGTCGCCCACCCGAACCGCACCCGCGGCCAGCGTGCCGGTCACGACCGTGCCGGAACCCCGGACCGTGAAGCAACGGTCGACCCACAGCCGCACGTCGGCGCCGGGGTCCGGGGGCGGCAGCCGGTCGGTCAGCGCCAGCAGCCCCGCGCCCACGCGATCCAGGTCGGCGCCGATCACGACGGGGGCGTCGCCCAGCGAGGTGGTGGCGAGCCGCTCGGACACCTGCGCGACGGCCGGACGGGGATCGGCGAGGTCGGCCTTGCTGATCACGACGAGCCCGTGCCGCACGCCGAGGGCGTCCAGCGCCGCAAGATGCTCTTCGGACTGTGGCATCCAGCCTTCGGTGGCGGCCACGACGAACACCACCGCCGGAACCGGCCCCAAGCCGGCCAGCATGTTGGCCACGAACCGCTCGTGGCCCGGCACGTCGACGAACGCCAGCTGACGGCCGCCGAGCTCGGTCCACGCGAAGCCGAGGTCGATGGTCAGGCCGCGGCGCTGCTCCTCGGCCAGCCGGTCGGGCCACATGCCGGTGAGCCGGTGCAGCAGGGTCGACTTGCCATGGTCGACGTGGCCGGCCGTGGCTAAGACGAACATGCCAGCACCGCCGCCGCCAGCAGCGCGTCGTCCTCCGGCGCCACGGTGCGCAGGTCGAGCAGGCACCGGCCGGACTCGATGCGGCCGACGACCGGCGGACTGCCGGCGCGCAGCGCGGCGGCGTAGGACTCGGGCAGGCTCACGGCGGCGCTGGGGAGGTCGACGCCCGGCGCACCGCCGCCGCCGACCGCCGCAACGCAATCCACCGCCACGGCCCGCAGGTTCTGGGGCAGTTGCGCCGCAATCGAGTCGGCGCGGGCCCGCAGCCCCGCCACGTCGACGCCCAGCGCCTGGTGCACGGGCGGCGGCGGGCCGGTCAGGGTCGCCTCCAGGGCGGCCAACGTCAGCTTGTCCACGCGCAGGGCCCGTGCCGCAGGATGGCGGCGCAGCCGCTCGATGACCCCGGCGTCACCGAACAGCAGGCCGGCCTGCGGGCCGCCGAGCAGCTTGTCGCCGCTCGCGGTGACCAGGTCCGCGCCGTCGGCCAGCATCGACGTCGCGTCGGGCTCGTCGGGCAGCACCGGGTGCGGGGTCAGCAGCCCGGAGCCGATGTCGACCACCAGCGGCACGTCGAGGTCGGCCAACTCCGCCACGCTCACCGCCGAGGTGAACCCGGTGACGTGGAAGTTGGATGGGTGGACCTTCAGGACGAAACCGGTTTGTGGACCGATCGCCTCGGTGTAATCGCGCAGGCTGGTGCGGTTGGTGGTGCCGACCTCGCGCAGCCGCGCTCCGGTGGACGCCAGCAGCTCGGGGATGCGGAACCCGTCGCCGATCTCGACGAGCTCGCCGCGGCTGAGCACGATCTCCTTGCCCGGCGCCAGCGCGAGCGCCGTCAGCAGCAGCGCGGCGGCATTGTTGTTGACGACGTGCACCCCGCCCGCGGTGGGCACCGCCCGGGCCAGCGCGGCCAGGGCGCCGCGACCCCGGCGCGCGCGCCGGCCGGTCGCCAGGTCGAACTCGACGTCCGTGGCCCCGGCCGCGGCTACCACCGCGTCCACCGCGGCCCGCGACAGCGGCGCCCGGCCCAGGTTGGTATGCACGACCACGCCGGTGGCGTTGACGACGGGCCGCAGGCTCGATGCGGTGGACGGCAGCGCGGCGACGGCGTGTTCGGCGACGAGCTCCGGCTCGATCTCCCCGGCGCGCGCCCGCTGCTGGGCGTCGGCGATCACCGCCTTCACCAGCGCGCGGCCCAGCACCCGCTCGGCCTGGGCGAGGCGGGGATCGGCAAGCAGCGTGTCGGTGCGCGGCACCCGCCGGCGCGGGTCGGTCACGTCAGGTCCGCGGGAGCATGGCGGAGGCGGACGGGAATCGAACCCGCCAACGGCAGCGACTGCCGCTCGACAGTTTTGAAGACCGCGCCGGTCACCAGACCGGGCACACCTCCTCGGACCATGGCGACAATTATGGACGCGTGACCTACCGACTCACTCAGTACGCCCACGGCGGCGGCTGCGCCTGCAAGATCCCGCCCGGTGAGCTGGAGGATGTCGTGCGCGGACTGGAGGCAACCGCGCCGCGCGACCCGGTCGGCGAACTGTTGGTCGGGTTGGACCACGGCGACGACGCGGCGGTGGTGCGCATCGGGGGCGGCACGGTGCTGATCGCGACGACGGACTTCTTCACCCCGGTGGTGGACGACGCGTACGACTGGGGCCGCATCGCAGCCACCAACGCGCTGTCGGACGTGTACGCGATGGGCGGGCGCCCGGTGGTCGCGGTAAACCTGCTGGGCTGGCCGCGCGATGTGCTGCCCTTCGAGCTGGCCGCCGAGACGCTGCGCGGAGGGCTGGACGTGTGCGGGCTCGCCGGCTGCCACCTCGCCGGTGGCCACAGCGTCGACGACCCGGAACCCAAATACGGGCTGGCGGTCACGGGCATCGCGGATCCGGATCGCTTGCTGCGCAACGACTCCGGCGAACCCGGTACGCCGCTGTCGCTGACCAAGCCGCTCGGCATCGGCGTACTGAACAGCAGGCACAAGGCCACGGGCGAGCGCTTCGAGCAGGCGATCGAGGCGATGACCACGCTCAACGCCGAGGCGGCCGCCGCGGCGCTGGCGGCGGGCGTCCAGTGCGCGACCGACGTCACGGGGTTCGGCCTGCTCGGGCACCTGCACAAGCTGGCGCGCGCCAGCGGCGTCACCGCGATCGTCGACGCGGCGGCCGTTCCCTACCTGGAGGGCGCCCGCGAGGCGCTGTCGGCCGGCTACGTCAGCGGCGGCACGCGGCGCAACCTCGACTGGGTGGCCCCGCACGCCGACCTGTCGGCGGTCGCCGAGGAGGAGGCCCTGTTGCTGGCCGACGCGCAGACCTCGGGCGGGCTGCTGATCGCCGGCGAGATCCCGGGCGCGCCCGTCATCGGGGAGCTGGTGCCGCGGGGTGAGCACACCATCGTGGTGCGCTGAACGAGCGGGGTTTCGGTCGCGCGCACTAGGGTAAAGGTCATGCCTATGCGGAGGATTTTCCTGGAATGGCCCGTCCTGCGTCAGTTGCGTTCGGGGGACAAGCTCGGCCGCGGCTCGGCCGTAACCTCGAAGCGCACCCTCGCCATCACGCCGCGCACCACGACGGCCGACCGGGTGGTGCAGAGCGTGTGCCCGTACTGCGCGGTGGGCTGCGGGCAGCGGGTGTACGTCAAGGACGAGCGCGTGGTCCAGATCGAGGGTGACCCCGACTCCCCGATCTCGCGAGGCCGCTTGTGCCCCAAGGGATCCGCGAGCGAGCAGCTGGTCAACTCGCCGGGCCGGCAGCTGCAGGTGCTCTACCGCGCGCCGCGGGCGACCGAATGGCAGCCCCTCGAGCTGGACACGGCGATCGACATGATCGCCGACCGCTTCGTCGAGTCCCGCCGCCACACCTGGCAGGACATCGACAAGAAGGGCAACCTGCTGCGCCGCACCATGGGCATCGCTGCCCTCGGCGGGGCGACGCTGGACAACGAAGAGAACTACCTCATCAAGAAGCTCTTCACCGCCGCGGGCGCGATTCAGATCGAGAACCAAGCTCGCATTTGACACTCCGCCACGGTTCCCGGTCTGGGAGCCTCCTTCGGGCGCGGTGGCGCCACCCAAACACTGCAGGACATGGCCAACGCCGACTGCATCGTCATCCAGGGCTCCAACATGGCCGAGTGCCATCCGGTCGGTTTCCAGTGGGTCGAGGAGGCCAGGTCCCGCGGCGCCCGGGTAATCCACGTCGACCCGCGCTTCACCCGAACCTCGGCGGTGTCGGACAAGCACATCCCGATCCGGGCCGGTTCCGACGTGGTCCTGCTCGGCGCGCTGATCAACCGCGTCCTCACCGAGGATTTGTGGTTCAAGGAATATGTCGTCGCATACACCAACGCCGCGACCCTGATCAACGAAAAGTTCAGGGACACCGAGGATCTCAACGGCCTGTTCTCCGGATTCGACCCCGAGACCGGGCAGTACGACACGTCGACGTGGGCGTACGACGAGCAGGGCAACGGCCAGATCGCTTCCCCCGGCGGCGGCCACACGCACGGCGCCACCGCCGCGCAGAGCGCCGCGGGCCACGAGCAGGGCAGCGGCGGCCCCCCACTGGAGCATGCGCGGGTGAAGCGCGACGAGACCCTGCAGCATCCGCGCACGGTGTTCCAGATCCTCAAGCGGCACTACGCCCGCTACACGCCGGAGATGGTCACCGACGTGTGCGGCATCAGCCGTGCGGATTTCGACTACCTGGCCCGCTCCATCGTCGAGAACTCCGGGCGGGAACGCACCACCTGCTTCGCGTACGCCGTCGGGTGGACGCAGCACACGCTGGGCGCCCAATTCATCCGCACCGCAACGATTCTGCAGCTGCTGCTGGGCAACGTCGGCCGACCGGGCAGCGGCATCATGGCGCTGCGCGGCCACGCCACCATTCAGGGCTCCACCGACATTCCCACGCTGTTCAACCTGCTGCCCGGCTACCTGCCGATGCCCAAGGCGGGCATGCACGACACCCTGGCCGACTACCTCGACGCGGTGGGATCGAAGAAGCAGAAGGGCTTCTGGGCCGAGGCCGACACCTACACCGTCAGCCTGCTCAAGGCCTGGTGGGGCGACGCGGCCACCAAAGAAAACGACTGGGCCTACGACTACCTTCCGCGGCTCTCCGGCCCGCACGGCACCTATCAGACCGTGATGGGGATGCTGGCCGACGAGGTGGAGGGCTACTTCCTGCTCGGCCAGAACCCCGCGGTCGGTTCGGCGCACGGCCGCATGCAGCGCCTCGGCATGGCCCACCTCAAGTGGCTGGTGGTCCGCGACCTCAACCTCATCGAGTCGGCCACCTGGTGGAAGGACGGGCCCGAAATCGCCTCGGGTGAGCTGAAAACCGAGGACATCGAGACCGAGGTGTTCTTCCTGCCCGCGGCCAGCCACGTGGAGAAGGCGGGATCCTTCACCCAGACGCAGCGGCTGGTGCAGTGGCGGCACAAGGCTGTCGAGCCGCCGGGCCAGTGCCATAGCGAATTGCAGTTCTTCTACGAACTCGGCACGCGCATCCGGCAGCGGTTGGCCGGATCCACCGACGCGCGCGACCGGCCGCTGCTGGACCTGACGTGGGACTACCCGACGGACGAGCACGGCGACCCCGACGGGGAGGCGGTGCTGGCCGAGATCAACGGCTATCACGTCACGAATAGCGCTCCGCTGCAGTCGTATACCGAGTTGCGCGCCGACGGGTCGACGGCCGCCGGCTGCTGGATTTACACCGGGGTCTACGCGGACGCGGTCAACCAGGCCGCGCGCCGCGTGCCCCAGGGCGGTTCGTCCCCGGCGCAATTCGAGTGGGGCTGGGCCTGGCCGGCCGACCGGCGCATCCTCTACAACCGCGCCTCCGCCGATCCCGACGGCAAGCCGTGGAGCGAGCGCAAGAAATACGTCTGGTGGGACGCGGACCAGCAGCGCTGGGTCGGATATGACGTGCCCGACTTCGTCGCCGACCGGGCGCCGGGCAGCCGGCCCGATCCCGACGTCGGCGGTCCCGACGCGCTGGCCGGGGACGACCCGTTCATCATGCAGGCCGACGGCAAGGGCTGGCTGTTCGCGCCGAAGGGTGTGGTCGACGGGCCGCTGCCCACGCAC
>Ga0335071_10002733_pt1 | contig 18747 bp, 17 predicted proteins | sample Lox_Sample_15_FD_206724 | JGI IMG/M metagenome (GOLD analysis project Ga0335071, IMG submission 206724) | Soil microbial communities from Loxahatchee National Wildlife Refuge, Florida, United States - Lox_Sample_1.5 | ecosystem: Environmental > Terrestrial > Soil > Wetlands | place: USA...
GCCATCAAGGACGTCTACCGCCGGTGCACCGAGCACGGCATCACCGGGATCGGCCCCTACCGACGCCACAAGCTCAGCAAAGCCGCGATCGCGGCCGGCACCGTCGAGAACGACACCCCGCACGATCATGAGCACTACGACCGCGACGGCGTGCCGCGCTGCCGCTTCTGCGGCGGACCGACCGAGTTCGTTCGCTTCGCGCACAAGCCCAAGCCCCGCGTCTGGTTCAAGTGCGCGCGCCCCACCCAGCACTGCTCCGAGGAGAAGACCGACAAGGCGACAAACCAGACCAAGCTCGTGCGCCGCGAGCAATCGCTGAGCCTCAACGGGACCGACCCTCGCTACATACTGCCGCTCTGGCGCAACACCGCCGCCTACCAAGCCCTACGCGAGGTCGGCATCAGCATGGAACGCACCCACCACCTCTCCCGCGTGCGCCATCGCGTCGGCGCCAAGGGCCCGCTCAACCGCCCCAAGCGAATCGGCCGCGACCTGCAGCAGCTCCGCGCGAACGCCTCGATCATCACCGACTGGCTGCAGATCCTCCTGCGCCAGGGCTGGCTCCCGCAGACCATCCTGCGCGGCGAGGACCCCTTCACCGCCGCGCCCTGGGACGACGGCGACCCGCCCCTGCCGCGAGCCCGCGCGACCGGTGCGCATATCTGGAAGGGCCGCGAGATCCACAGCACCGAGCACGGCGAGGAGTTCATCTACGCCGACCCGCGCAACCACGAGCAGCCCTACCTGCTCGACGGGCAGGAGTTCGTCAGCCGCATGACCGCCGAGCGCCAGCGCGAAGGCCTCGAACTCCCCTACGGCAAGGCCGCCGTCAAGCTCGACCTCGGACCGCTGCGCCCCGCCGCGCTCACCAAGCGCCACATCGACCTCGACCCCGACCGCGCCGCCGACACCCCGCCGGCCGCGCAGGTCGTCGACCTCGAGACCGGCGAGATCCTCAGCGCCTCCGGCACGCAGCCCGGCTCAAGCGTCGTCCCGATCGAGGACGCGCGCCGCCTGGCAGCCCAGCACGACAAGGACCCGCCGCGCTCAGGCTCGCCGCCCGCACCCGCCGGCGGCCACTAGCCCGCCGCCGGAGAGGCCCCGACGACCAGCTCACACGCACGGCCCGCTGAGGGAGGACCCTTAGCGGGCCGCTCGCGCGTTCAGCAGGCCCAGCGAGGCCCGCCGGCGGCCCGCAGGCCGCTCGCCGGCGCCCCCGCAGCCCGCCGGGCGCCCATCGGGCGGCGCCGGGGGCCTCGGCGCGACTTTTCCGAACGCAACGCCGAAGAGCTGCTACTGGGGGGCAGGGATTCGAACCCCGACCTGACGGCTCCAAAGGCCGCCGTGCTGCCATTACACCACCCCCCAATGGCGGTGCTCCCGCCTGCGGCGGGCAGGGCGGCACGGGCTCAGCGCGGGTTACGCGCTTCCCGGCCCCGCCGGCTCACTCGCCGTCTTCGGAGGTGCGCTCGTGGTCGGCCTCGCCGTACTCGGCGTCGCCGAGCTCCTCGCTGGGGAAGGCGTCGTGCTCGGGCGAGCGGCCCTCCCAGTTCTCGGCGCGCTCGATCAGCTCCTGCTCGGCCAGCTCGAACCCCTCGGCCTCGCCGCCGCCGGCCTCTTCGACCGGCCTGCGGGCCTCGCGGCGCTTCTCCATCCAATCGGTCATGCCACGTTTGTACACCCCGAGCGCCCGCGGCGCAGCGCGGGGAACCTCAGCGATGGGGCCGTAGAAAGCCGAGCTGCGCCGTGATCTCGGCCGGCGCGAGCGGGTCGAGCGCCACCGCGCGTACATCCCCGGGCGCCGCCAAGCGCCGCTCGTGGCGGATCATCGAGAGGGCGAGGCCCCGCTCCGTGCCGGCCGCGAGCAGCTCGTCGAAGCCGCCCCCGGCGAGCTCCACGAGCACCGGATCGAGCGTGGCGAGCGCCACCAGGTAAGGGCGCGCGTCGTGCGCGGACCCGACGATCAGGCCGATGCCCACGCGCAGGTCCTCGAGGACGGCCGCGCTGTGCCCGGGGCCGAGCGCCGGGATGTCGGGCGCCACGAGCACAAGCGCGCCCGCATGGGCGCCGATCGCCAGCAGCGCCGCGGCCGCCGAGGTCGCCTCGTACGCGCGGCCCGGGGCGAACGCCGCGGCCCAGCGGCGCGCGCGGGCGCGCAGCGCGGCGCGCAGGCGCTGCGCCGCACCCGGCCCGACGGCGCGCTCGAGCTCGGGGTCAGGCGGCGCGGCGAGCGCGTCGAGGACGACCGCTGCAGGTTCCAGCGGCGCGCTGCTGCCTGCGACCGGCGTCACTCCCACGCGATCATCGTCCCGACCGGGCCGAGCGCCGCGGGGTCGATCAGCGGCAGGGTGGCCGCGAGCGTCGAGGCGAAGCGCCCCGTGCTCTGCCCGATCAGGTGCACGAGCGTCTCGACCGGCGTGGGCGTCTCGTGCACGCCGTTCGCATAGTCGGTCACGAAGCCGAGCAGCGCGTAGGGGATGCGCGCCTCGCCCGCGAGCACCGTCTCGGGTCCGGCCGTCTGGCTGACCGCGGTGACGCCGGCGCCGGCGAGCATGCCGATCTCCGTGCGGGTGTTGAAGCGCGGGCCGTCGACGTGTCCGTAGCAGCCCCCGTCGCGAACGACGTGCCCGAGCGCCCTTGCCGCGGTCAGCAGCGCGGCGCGCAGCGACGCGCTGAACGGCGCCTCGAAGACCCAGTGACCGCGACCCGGCGCGCCGGGCTCGGTGTGCAGCGTGCACAGCTCCCCGCCCGGCAGCCGGTTGGACGGGAAGTGCAGGTCGTCGAAGACGATCAGCTGGCCGAGCTCGAGCGACCGGTCGACGCCCCCGCACACGGTGACGGCGAGGATCGCGTCGGCGCCGCTGTCGCGCAGCGCAGCGATGTTCGCCAGATGCTCGACCTGGTGGGAGACACGGTGGTGGCCCGGGCCGTGGCGGCTCACGTGCAGGATCTCCGCGTCGCCGAGCCGTCCGTGCGTGAGGACCGCGGCACCGAAGGCGGTCGGCACGGCCTGCTCACCGAGGCGCTCCAGCCCCGGCAGCTCGTACGTCCCCGAGCCGGTGATGATGCCGATCCGCATCGTGCGGATCGTAGGGTGCCCGGGTCGGGCTATGACGCGGCGGGCGGCGCGACCTGATCCGCCGGGGCGGCCGGATCCGCCGCGGTGGTGGTCTGGTCGGCCGGGGCGGCCTGATCTGCCGGTGCCGTCGTGGCGGGCGCCGGGGCGGCCGGCGGGGTCGGCACATCGGCAGGCGGCGCCGCGGGCTCGTCCGGCGCGGCCACGCCGCCCGTGGTCGGGTCGGTCGTACCGGGGTCCGGTGGCGAGGAGGGATCGGCGGGCGCCGGGTCGGCGGGCGTCACGGGGTCCGGCGTCGTCGCCGGCGTGGGCACCTGGTCGCTCGACGGATCGGGCGTCGGAACCGGGTCGGGGGTCGTCCCGGTCGTGTCACCGGACGTGGTGTCGGAAGGCTGCGTCGCGCCCTGGTCGGCGGCGCCCTTGCGGTTGGCCGCCTGCTGGCGGCGATAGGCCTGCACGTTCGTGATGCCCTGCGCGTTCGTGGCCGAGCCGTCGGCCGGGTTCGTCGGGTCCAGGCCGTGGCTGATCTCGTACGCGTCGGGGATGCCGTCGCCGTCGGTGTCGACCGGGGCCGAGGAGGTGGGCGTCTGCGTGGTCACGGGCTGAGTCGTCGGCACCGTCGTCTGGGTCGGCACGACCGTCTGACCGCGTCCGCCGGGGGCGGCCGGGCCCACGGGGCCGAGCACCCCGCCGGGTGCGCCGATCGGCGACCCGGACGCCGGAGTCCTCACGCGACCGCCGCGATCAGTCGTGCGGGTGCCCGGCGCCGCCACGACCACCCCGTCGACTCCGAGCCCGGTGACCGTGGCCCCCGGCAGCAGCGCGGCCGACGCGGGCGCCGCGAGACCGCCGACGAGCCCCGGCCCCCCGCGATGACGGCCACCGGAGGCCGGCACGCTGGGGGCGTCGGGAACGACGAGTCGCTCGACGCGCGGGTTGTCCGGCGTGGGCCACGCGTGGAAGCCCAGGACGAAGCGGTTCAGCGCCGCGACGCTGCCCCAGATGAGGGTGCAGCCGGCGACGACGCCGAGCACGGCGGCAAGCCGCGCGCGGCGGCGCGCCGGATCGGCGGGGAACCCTGGAACGGTCGGCACATTCGCGCGTTCGGCAGATTCCTTGCAGGACTTGAGTCGATCATCCGTCCAGCCGATCGACCTCGGTTCAGAGCATCGTGCCGGCCCGCGCGCGCCGGGCGGAGCGGCCGGCGCGCCGCACGGTGCGTCCGGGCCGCTCAGCGGCGGCGGGGAACGCGCCCGGCGCCGGCGCCGGCCTCACTGGCGGGCCCGCCACGGTGGGCGATCCCGAGCACCCGCATCGCCTTCAGGCCCAGGCTGAGCTTCTCGCGCCCGTCGGTCGACCCGACGTCCAGGCCCGACAGCTCGCGCACGCGCTCGAGGCGGTAGCGGATCGTGTGGCGGTGGGTGAAGAGCCGCTGGGCGGTGCCGGCGACGTTGCCGTCCGCGTCGAGGAACGCTTCGACGGTCGCGAGCAGATCGGTCTCGTACTGCTCGTCATAGGCGACGAGCGGTTCGACCGTCTCGGCGTAGAAGCGCTGCAGTTCGGCGGGGTCCTCGGACATCGCGGAGAGCAGCAGCCGGTAGGCGCCGGTCTCCTCGAAGGCCAGGACCGGCCGCTCCTCATCGCCCTCGGCGACGTTCGCCGCGAGCAGCGCCTCGCTGGCCGCTCGGTGCAGGTCGCCGGACTCCGGGCAGGGCCGGCTGCGGCCGATCGTGAAGGTGTGTCCGCTGAGGCCGGCCTGCAGCTCGCGGCGCACGCTCTCGGCCGCGCGCTCAGCGACCTCCTCGGAGGCGTCGGGGAGCAGTGCGATCACCTCGTCGCCGGGCAGCTCGTGCCGGTCCGTGAGCGCCGCGATCGCGCCGGGGCAGCCGGCGCGGGCGCCGCGCTCGACGAGCGCGAGCATCCGCGCGCGCCGTCCGTCCTCGCCGGCGACGTGGGCGTGGACGCGCACGACCAGGACGCTCGCGCCGGCGCTGAGGTCCACCCCGATCGCGGTGGCGGCCTCGTGCACCTCGTCGCCGCCGCCGTAGTCGCGCGCCAGCACGGCGCGCAGGAAGCCCTCGGCGGCGGCGGCCGACGCGCGCTCGGGAGCGCGCAGGCGCTCGACCTCGCCCGCGATGAGCGTCGTCACCAGGCGCAGCACGAGCGGGTCGAGCTCGGAGCGCGCACGCAGCTTCAGCGTGCCGACCGGCTCGTCGGCCACGCGCAGCTCGAGCTCCTCCACGCCGTCGCGCGCGCTGAGCAGCGACTGCTCGTCCGCTGTCGAGCGCGCGGCGACGGCGAGCACGTGGCCCGCCCGGTCGCTGAGCGCGAGGCTCGCATCGAGGGCGCGCGCCGCCGCCCGGACGACCTCTGGCAGTCCGGCACCCGATCCGACGGCCTCGGTGATGGCGTCCAGAGCTGCGAGGTCCGGCGCGGTCGGCGCACCCTGCGCCGGCGTGGACATGCCCGGCAGTGTAGGCGCCGCCGGCCGCCCGCCGCCCGGGCGGTCCCAGGCGAGCGGCTTCAGCCCGCGCGCAGCCAGACGACGAGCGCGCCCAGCGCCACGCCGACGACGAGGAACGACGCGACCGAGTACAGCGACAGGAAGACCGCCGCGACGCGCTGCCAGATCCGCGAGTAGGACTGCCAGGCCGGGAACGCGATCAGGCCCACCCAGGCGGTGAACCCGAACACGGCGCTGCACACGGCGATGAGGACGATGATCGACTCGTTGTTCATGTGGTGGCCTCATTGTGACGCAGCTGCGTGACGACGAGCACCACGATCGCCACAATCGAGAACGCGAGCGCCGCGGCGCCCTGGCCGCCGAGGACGTCGGCGAGCCAGTGCACGCGCAGGTACAGCCGCGTCGCCCCCACGAGCGCGGCCAGCACGCACGCCGCGCCCACGAGCCACCAGCGCCCGCGCAGCGCCGGGACCACCCGCACGCCGATCACCGCGAGCACGATCCAGGTCATCGCATACGCCGAGTGCCCGGACGGGAACGACGGCCCGTAGGCGGAGACGAGCTCGTCCGGCGGGCGCGCGCGCCCCACCGCGTGCTTGGCGATCTGCACGAGCAGCAGCGTGAGGAGCAGGCCGGCCGCCAGCACGATCGCCTCGGGCCAGCGGCGCCGCAGGACGAGCGCGAGCGTCGCGGCCGCCGCGACGAGCTCGATCACGATCGGCGCGCCGAGCCAGGTGAGCACCTTCGCGACGCTCGCGACAGCCGGGCTCCACAGGTCGACCGCCCAGCGGTGGACGAGATGGTCGGCTGACACGGCGCCGTGCTCGGCGACGTTGATCCACGTGCCGAAGAACGCGAAGGAGCCGACGGCGCCGATCGCCAGCAGCGTCGTCAGCTCGAGCCCGAGCCGGCCGGGCGTGAGCCGCGCGACGAGGAACCGCGCGGGGCCGCGCAGCCAGCGCACGGCCGGGCGCAGCGGCCGCAGCAGCGGACGCTCGAGCGCGGCGTCGAAGCGGGCGGCCAGCGCGGCGCGGTTCTCGGGCACGCGCAGGTAGCGGACCAGCCAGACCACGCCGACCACGACGCTGATCGCAATCCCGAGGCCGAGCGCCCCCTGCTTGGCGACCTTCAGCAGCGTGTCGAGGCTGCGCCCGAAGACGAAGCCGAGCATCAGGAAGGTCGTCGCCCAGAGGCCGGCGCCGAGCACGTCGTAGGGGATGAAGCGCCGGAAGCTCATCCGCCCGGACCCGGCCAGAAACGGGGCGATCGCGCGCACGAGACCGACGAAGCGGCCCAGGAGGATCGCCTTGCCCCCGTGGCGCTCGAAGAACGCCTCGACGGTCGCGAGCCGCTCCTCGGTCATCTGGAAGCGCGAACCATGGCGCACGATGAACCCGCGCCCGAGCCGGCGCCCGAGCTCGAAGCTCAGGCAGTCGCCGGCGACCGCGGCCGCCCACGTGACGGCGATCAGCGTGACGATCGAGATCTGGCCCTGCCCGGCCACGACCCCGCCGAGGATCATCGCGGTCTCGCCCGGGGCGAGCAGCCCGATGAACGCGCCGGTCTCCAGGAACGCAAAGCCCGCGACGAGCAGGTAGGTCCACGCGCCGAGGCGTCCGCCGACATCGAGCAGCAGCCGCTCGAGGTTCGGCACGTGGACGAGGCCGGTCCCGTAGATGCACAGCGCGAGCACGACGAGCGCCCCGCCGACCAGCAGCGTCGGCTCGAGGCGGCGGCGACGGAGCACGAGCACCAGAGCCAGCAGCGCCGCGAGGAGGTACGCCCCGACCTTCACGCCCCGCGCCCCGGCCCGCTGGGCCGCTCGCCCCCCGAGAGCCCGCGGTACCAGGGCTCGGCCGCGATCGGCGCCGGACGGCGGCCGGAGAGCATCACCGCGGCCGCGCGCGCCCGCTCGAGGTCGGGGTAGAGCCCGATCACCGTGGGACCCGACCCGCAGACGTGCGCCTGCGACGCGCCGGTGCCGCGCACGTCGTCGAGCGTCCAGGCCAGCTCGGGGACGAGTGAGACCGCCGCCGGCTCGAGGTCGTTGAGCAGCAGCTCTGCGGGCGGCAGCGCGGCGCCGGCGGCGAGCGCCGCGACGAGCTCGGCCTCGCGCGCCTCGAGCTGCGCCCGCGCCCGCGGAAGGCCGAGCCGGTCGGCCTCCCGGAAGACGTCGGCCGTGGCCAGCTCGCGCTCTGAGCGCACCACGAGGACCCCGAACGGGGCGGCGTCCGGCAGCGCGCGCAACTCCTCGCCGGCGCCCGTCGCCAGGTATCGGCGCGGGCGCACCTGGGCGGGCACGTCGGCCCCCAGGCCGGCCGCGATCTCGCGCAGCAGCTCGTCGTCGCGGACCCCGGCCGCGCGCGCCGCCAGACGCAGCGCCGCGCCCGCGTCCGCCGAGCCCCCGGCCATCCCGGCCGCGACCGGGATGCGCTTGTCGATCTCCAGGCGCACCGGTGCGCCGCGCCACCCCGTGCGCGCGCGGAAGGCGGCAAGCGCCGCGAGCGCGAGGTTCTCCCCTTGCACGCCGGCGCAGACCACCTCGTCCGTGCCGGTCCCAAGCGCGGCCGGCAGGAGGCGCACACGATCCATCAGCGTCACGGGCTGCATCACCGTGACGAGCAGGTGGCGGCCGTCTTCGCGCGGCGGCCCGAGCGTGAGCCCGAGGTTGATCTTCGCGGGGGCCTGCTCGCTGAGCGCCGTCATGCGTCGAGCCGCTCCAGCAGCCGGCGGAAGTCCTCGGGCGCCAGGCGCTCGGCGCGGACCTGCGCCGGCAAGCCGAGCTCCTTGAGCGCCGCCCGCACCCGCTCACGCGCGTCGTCGCCGAAGCGGCCCGACAGCTCGATCGAGCGCGCCATCGCCTTGCGCCGGTGCGCGAAGGCGGCCTGGACGAGCGCGCGCAGGCGGGGCTCCGGGGCGGGCCTGAGACGCTCGAGCACAACGAGCACCGAGTCCACATTGGGGACGGGGAAGAAGACCGTGCGCGCGACCGGGCGCGCGACCCGCACGCGGCAGGCGAGCTGGGCGAGCACCGAGGGGACGCCGTAGTGCTCGTCGCCGGGTCCGGCCGCCAGGCGCAGGCCCACCTCGCGCTGGACCATCGCGACCCAGCGAGTGACCGCGGGCAGCTCCTCGATCGTGCGCAGGATCGCGCCGGCGGCGATGCCATAGGGGAGGTTGGCGACGACCTTCGTCGGCGGCGGGTCGAGTGCCCTCAGATCGAGCGCCATGGCGTCGGCGACGTGCAGCGTCGTGTTGTCGAGCGGGGCCAGCGCCTCCCGCAGCGCCGGCACGAGCGCCCGGTCGATCTCGACGACGTGGACGTGTGCGCAGCGCGGCGCGAGGTGCTCGCTCAGCACGCCCAGGCCGCCGCCGATCTCCAGGGCGACGTCCTCGGCGCGCAGCTCGGCGAGGCGCTCGATCACCCCGAGGATGTTCGAGTCGACGAGGAAGTTCTGGCCGAGATCGCGCTTGGGCCGGATCCCGTACTCGCGCATGCGGCGCAGGCTCGGCTGCGTGGGGAGCGCCGCGGCACCCCCGCGGGCTGGAGGTGCGCCGTCGCTCACCATCCGAAGAGCTCGGCGGCGTTGCGCTCGACGTCGGCCTCCAGCTGCGCGTAGCTCACGCCGCGCCGCTCGGCGACGAAGCGCGCCGTGTGCGCGACGAAGGCGGGCTGGTTGCGCTCCTTGCGCACGGCCTGGGGGGTGAGGTACGGCGCGTCGGTCTCGACGAGCAGCCGGTCGGCCGGGACGCGCGCGGCGGCCGCCGCCAGCGCGTCGTTGCGCGGGTAGGTGACGTTGCCGGCGAACGAGATCCACCAGCCCTCGGCCAAGCACTCGTCGAGGCGGTCGGGCATCGAGAAGCAGTGCATCACGACCCGCAGGCCGGCCGCGTGCGCGCGCAGCGCGTCGAGCGTCTCCTGCTCGGCCGCGCGGGTGTGGATGACCAGCGGCAGGTCGTGCTCGCGCGCGATCCGCGCCTGGGCGCGGAAGGCGCGCTCCTGCTCGGCGCGCGGCGCGCGGTCGCGGAAGAAGTCGAGCCCGGTCTCCCCGACGGCGACGACCCGCTCGTCGGCGACGAGCGCCTCGAGATCCTGCGCCGCGGCATCGGAGAATCCGGCGGCGGCGTTCGGGTGGCGCCCGACGGCGGCGAAGACCTCGCCGAACTCGTGCGCGGCGGCGATCGCGGTGCGGTTGGTCTGCTCGTCCATGCCGACCGTGAGGATCCGCCGGACGCCCACGGCCCGGGCGGCGGCGACGAGCTCCGCGTTCGCCGGCGCGCAGGAGTCCAGGTGGGTGTGGCTGTCGATCACGGCTGCTTGGGGAACAGCGGCTCGAGCGCAGCGACGGCGGTCACCGACCGGGCGCCGAGCGCCGCTGCGTCGTAGCCGATCTCCGGCGCGCCCAGCGCCTCGAGCAGCCGGCTCGCCGTGACCGGCAGCCAGGGCGCAAGCAGCACGGTGAGCGCGCGCACGCCCTCGATGAGCGTCGCCAGCACGACATCGAGCTCGCCGGCCGCCGCCTCGTCCTTGGCGAGGACCCACGGCGCACGCTCCTCGACGTAGCGGTTCAGGCGCCGCACGCGCTGCCAGACCTCCTCGAGCGCCTGCGTGATCTCGATCGCGTCGAGCAGGGCGGCGACGCGCCCGGGCAGGCCCTCGAACTCGGCAGCGATCGCCGGGTCGCAGGGCACCTGCGGGACGACGCCGTGGCGGTAGCGGCGGACCATCGCGACGCTGCGGCTCGCAAGGTTCCCGTAGTCGTTGGCGAGCTCGCGCTCGTAGCGCTCCTCGAAGGCCGCCGCCGAGACCGAGCCGTCCTGGCCGAACGGCACGTCGCGCAGCAGGTAGAAGCGCAGCGCGTCCGAGCCGAAGCGGTCGATGACCGCGAACGGGTCCAGCACGTTGCCCAGCGACTTGCTCATCTTCTCGCCGTCCATCAGCAGATAGCCGTGGACGAAGACCTGCTCGGGCAGCGGGAGGTCGGCCGCCATCAGGAGCGCCGGCCAGTAGACGGTGTGGAACTTCAGGATGTCCTTGGCGATGAGCTGGCAGGTCGCCGGCCAGTAGACGGCGGTCAGGTCCTGCCCGGGCCGGGCGTAGGCGAGCGCGGTCACATAGTTCAGGAGCGCGTCCCACCAGACGTAGACGACCTGCTCGGGGTCCCAGGGCACGGGGATCCCCCAGGTGAGCTTCCGGCGCGAGAGGGAGACGTCCTGCAGGCCGCTGCGGACGAACGAGAGCGCCTCGTTGTAGCGCGAGCGCGGGCGCACGAACTCCGGGCTCTCGGTCAGCAGCCGCTCGAGCGGCTCCTGGAAGGCCGACAGCCGGAAGAACCAGTTGTGCTCGTGCTCGCGCGTCAGCGGGATCTTGTGGATCGGACAGGTGTTGCCCTCGGCGATCTCCTGCTCGGTCTTGAAATCCGCGCAGCGCGGGCAGTACCAGCCCTCGTAGATGCCCTCGTAGACGTGGCCGTTGGCGCGGACCTGCTCGAGGATCTCCTGCACGCGCGCGCCGTGCTCGGCGTCGCTCGTGCGGATGAAGAAGTCGTTCGTGGCGTCGATGCGCGGCGCCAACGCGCGGAAGCGCTCGGCGTTGCGGTCGGCCAGCTCCTGCGGGCTGACGCCCTCGCGCTCGGCGGCCAGCGCAACGGGCTCCCCGTGCTCGTCCGTGCCGGTGAGGAAGAACACGTCCTCACCGCGCTGGCGGTGGTGGCGTGCGAGGACGTCAGCGGCGATCGTCGTGTACGCGTGCCCCAGATGCGGCGCCGCGTTCACGTAGTAGATCGGCGTCGTGACGTAGAAGCTCCGCGCGGCCATCCCCGCTGAACGCTAGCGGGGCGCCCGGGAGCCGCCGGCACGCGCCCGACGGCGGGCGACGGCGGCGCAGCACGATGCCTGCGCCGAGCGCGCTTCCCAGCAGCCCCAGCCCGAGCCATGCGGCGGCCAGCGCCGCCTGCGCGGAGACCCCGGCTGACGACCGGCGCGCGGCCGGCGTCGGGCGCGGCGCCCGGAGCGGTGGCCGCCGCCGGGCGCCCGCCGGCGCCGGGCCGAGCGGGCGCCACCTCGACCCGGCGCCACCCAGCAGTCGCGCCGGGTCGAGGTACCCCTGCCGGCGGCTCGCGACGCGCGCGCCGAGGCGCATCGTGCCGCCGGCCGGCAGCACGCCGAGGGGCTCCCCCGCCGCGACTCGCGCGCCGCGCACGACCGCCAGGGCAGCGAGGCCCAGGTGCGTGGCCACGAGCGGCCCGCAGCGCACCGAGACGCCCAGCCCGGCAGACGGCAGCCTGCCCGCGTAGCGCACGCGCCCGCTGCAGGCCGAGCCGACCGCCGCGCCCGGGCGCCCCGCCAGCAGGACGCCGCGCCGCGCCCCGCGGGTGAACGGGGCGGCGCGGCTGAAGCTGAACGGCGCAAGCACGCGGTGCGGCGTGACGGGCCAGCGCCAGCTCGCGGCGGAGGCCGTCGGCGCGTGGATCCCGGCGGTCAGCAGCAGAACAGCGATCGCAAGCACGGGCATGACGCGCGCGACGCTATGACCGGCTCATGGCCCGGCATGCCCAGGGCGACGCAGGAGGAACGGATCTGCGCGCCAGCTGCGCGAAAGCGCGGGCGGTGCGTCACTCGCGCCCGGCCACCGCCGCGCGGTAGAGCTCGTTCGCGCCCAGGCCGGTGAGCTCGGCGACGACCCCCGCGGCGGCCCGCGGCCGCGCGCCCGCCGCCACGAGCCGCCGCACGGCCTCCCGCGCGGCGACCGCGTCGCCGGCGCCCGGCGGCGCTCCCCCGATCACCAGCACGACCTCCCCGCGGACCTGCGCCCCCGCGTAGCGCTCTGCGAGCTCGGCCGCGCTGCCGCGCACGATCTCCTCATGGAGCTTCGTCAGCTCGCGGCAGAGCGCCACCGGCCGCTGCGGGTCGAGCTCGGCGAGCACCGCGAGCGTCGCCGGCACTCGCCTGGGCGACTCGAACGCGACGAGCGTCTCTGTGCCCGCGAGGGCCGCCTCGAGCTCGGCGCGCCTGCGCGGCAGGAAGCCGGCGAAGCGCCAGGTCTCGGCCGGCAGGCCGCTCGCCACGACCGCCGTCAGCGGCGCGCTCGGGCCGGGCAGCACCTCGACCGCGAGCCCGGCGGCCGCCGCGGCCTGCACGAGCACGAGCCCCGGGTCGCTGACGAGCGGCATGCCCGCGTCGCTCACGAGGGCGACGGTCTCCCCGCCGAGCATCCGCGCGACGAGCTTGGGCGCGACGCGCCGCTCGACGTGCGCGTCGTAGCGCACGCGCGGGGCGCGCACCGCGTAGCGGTCGAGCAGCACCTTGGTCGTGCGGGTGTCCTCGCAGGCGATCACATCGGCCTCGCGAAGCGCGCTCAGCGTGCGCAGCGTGACGTCCTCGAGGTTGCCGATCGGCGTCGGGCAGACGACCAGCCGCCCGGGCGTCGGCGTCATGCGCCGCGCAGCTCCTCGAAGGCGAGGGTCGCGGCGCCGAGCAGCCCGGACTCCGAGCCGAACGCGGCGGGGACGATCCGCACCGCGTCGCGCAGCGAGGGCATCGCGTGGCGCTCGACTTCGCGGCGAGCCGGCGCGAGCAGCAGCTCCCCCGCCGCGATCGCGCCGCCGCCGACGACCACGACCTCCGGATTGAAGATGTTCACGAGGCTGACGATGCCGCAGCCCAGGCGATGCCCGACCAGCTCGACCGCCGCGCGCGCGGCCGCGTCACCGTCGTGGGCGAGCTCGGTGACCAGCGCACCGGTGATCTCGCGGCCCGCAGCGAGCTCGCGCGCCAGCGCGGACGCCGGCTCGCGGGTTGCCGCCTCGGCGCCCGCGCGGCCGATCGCGTTCCCCGACGCGTAGTACTCGTAGTGCCCGCGGCCGGGGCAGGCGCCCTGGCAGGGCGGGCCGTCGAGGTCGACGACCATGTGCCCGATCTCGGCGCCCCCGCCGGTGGCGCCGCGCAGCAACCTGCCGGCGGAGACGATGCCGCCGCCGATGCCGGTGCCGATCGTCAGCATCACCGCGTCATCGACCCCGCGCGCCGCCCCGTGGCGCCACTCGGCGAGCATCGCCGCGTTCGCGTCGTTGTCGACGGCGACCGGCAGGCTCACGCGCTCGGCCATGAGCGTCTCGAACGGGACGCCGACGAGTGGCAGGTGCGGGCAGGCCGCGATGACGCCGTGCCGGCGGTCGAGGACGGCCGGGACGCCGAACCCGACGCCGAGCACCTCGCCAGGCGCCGCGTCGGCGGCCCCGCGGACCATCGCGGCGAGCGTGTCGAGCAGGCGGATCGTGTCGTGGCCCTGCGAGGGGCGCTGCACGCGGTGGTGGACACCGAGGTCGGCGTCGACGACGCCGGCGAGCACCTTCGTGCCGCCGATGTCGACGCCGATGACGCACGGGGCCGCCACGGCCGCCACCATATCCGTCGATGGCACCCGATCCAGCCTCCCCGCCGCGCGAGCACGCGACGCGCGAGCCGGGGCGTACCTACCGGCGCTATCGCGCGCGCCCGCAGCTGCTCTCGCGCGGCCCGGCGACGCTCAACGAGCTGCGCACGGGGGGCCGCGGCGGCGCCCAGCCACCGGCCGGCGGCGCCGGCGCGCCCGCGCCCGGCAGGCCGGCCGGCCGGCGCCGCCGGCCGCTGACCGCGCGGCGTGTGCTGAAGTGGATCGCGCTCGCGCTCGTCGCGTGGGTCGGCCTCTCACTCGTGCTGTTCGTGATCAGCGCACAGTTCCTGCAGTCGCGCGTCGACCAGCGCACGAAGGCCGAGCTGGCGTCCGCCGGGCTGCCGATCGTCTCGCCGTCCACCGTGCTGATCCTCGGCTCCGACCAGCGGCCGAAGGGGTCCAAGGAGCCGGGCGCGACGACCTCCGGCCCGAGCCGCTCGGACTCGATCCAGCTGCTCCGCGTCGGTGGCGGGCACAGCGCGAAGCTGTCGATCCCACGCGACACGGTCGTGAACATCCCGGGCTACGGGCTGAACAAGATCAACGCCGCCTACGCGATCGGCGGCTCGGCGCTCGCCGTCAAGACGATCAAGCAGTACCTGGGGATCGGCATCGACCACGTGATCCTCGTGAACTTCGCGAAGTTCCCGCAGCTCGTCGACGCCATGGGCGGCGTCACGTACACCGGCGGCTGCGTCGTCTCGCGGATCAACGGCGGCTTTCGCAACGGCGGCTACACGCTGCGCCTGCATGCAGGCAGCACGCACATCGACGGCAAGCAGGCACTCGCGCTGGCCCGCACACGCCACAACCTCTGCAACCCGCGCGAGAACGACCTGACACGCGCCTCGCGTCAGCAGAAGATCGTCTCGGCGATGCGCTCGCGCGTGCTCTCCCCCGCCGGCTTCATCCGCTGGCCGTGGATCGCCTGGCGTGCGCCGCAGACCGTCAGCACCGACATGGGCGCCGCCGGCCTCACGGGCCTGGCGGCGACGATCGCGACCGCCGGGAACGCGCCGACGCGCATCCTGCGCCCGACCGGCGCGGTGACCCTGCCGGACGGGGGTGCGGGCCTGACCGTCAGCCCGGCCGCGCGACAGCGCGCCGTGCGCGCCTTCCTGAGCGGCTGACGCCCAGGGCCGCGGCTCAGCCGGCGGCCTTCTCGGCCGCCTTCTTCGCCGGCCCTGCGTCCTTCGACGCGGCCTTGGACTCGCGCTTGTCCGCGACCTTGGCGTCGTGCTTGTCGGCGCCCTCCTTGGCGGAGCGCTCGAGCTCGCGGTTGCGGCGCTTGGTGCCGTAGTCGGTGTTGTGGAAACCCTTGCCCTTGAAGTGGACCGCGACGGGGTGGAACACCCGCGTGACCGGCACGCCCGTGTCCGGGTCGGCGGTCAACGCCTCGTCGGTCATCTTCTGCATGACCTCGAACGTCGAGCCATCGGGGCGACGATATTCGTAGATCGGCATGGCCTGCACAGAATAGACGAACCCGCGGCGCACGTTGGCACTCTCTGGACGAGAGTGCCAACGGCTACCATCCGCCGCCATGCCCGAGGACGTTGTGACCATGGACAAGATCGTGGCGCTCTGCAAGCGCCGCGGCTTCATCTTCCCCTCGTCTGAGATCTACGGCGGCCTGGGCTCGACCTACGACTACGGCCACTACGGCGTCCTGCTCAAGACGAACGTCAAGAACGAGTGGTGGCGCGCGATGGTCCAGGAGCGCGACGACATCGTGGCGCTCGACTCGGCGATCCTCCAGCACCCCCGCGTCTGGGAGGCCAGCGGGCACCTCGCGGGGTTCACGGACCCGCTTGTCGACTGCCGCACCTGCAAGGCGCGCTTTCGCGCCGACCACCTGGGTGAGCTCGAGTGCCCGCAGAAGCCCTCCAAGCACCCGGGCGAGGGGCCCGACTGCGACCTCACCGAGGCGCGCGATTTCAACCTCATGTTCGAGACGACGGTCGGCCCGGTGAAGGACTCCGGGTCGGTGGCCTACCTGAGGCCCGAGACCGCGCAGGGCATCTTCATCAACTTCAAGAACGTCCTGCAGTTCTCCCGCAAGAAGCCGCCGTTCGGAATCGCCCAGGTCGGCAAGTCCTTCCGCAACGAGATCACCCCCGGCAACTTCATCTTCCGCACGCGCGAGTTCGAGCAGATGGAGATGGAGTTCTTCGTGCCGCCCGCCGAGGCCGACACCTGGTACCGCTACTGGATCGACGAGCGCGAGCGCTGGTACATCGAGCTCGGGATCCGCCCGGGCCACCTGCGCGTGCGCGCACACGAGGCCGACGAGCTCTCGCACTACTCGAGCGGCACGAGCGACGTCGAGTACCACTTCCCGATCGGCTGGAGCGAGCTCGAGGGGATCGCCAATCGCGGGAGCTTCGACCTCACCCAGCACGCCGAGCATTCCGGTGAGAAGCTCGAGTACTTCGACCAGGGCACCGGCGAGCGCTACGTGCCGCACGTCATCGAGCCGGCCGCCGGCGCCGACCGCGCGACGCTCGCCTTCCTCGTCGACGCCTACGACGAGGAGGAGGTCGCCGGCGAGCAGCGCACGCTGCTGCGGCTGCATCCCCGCCTGGCGCCGGTGAAGGTCGCCGTGCTGCCGCTGGTGCGCAAGGACGGCCAGCCCGAGCTCGCACGGGAGGTGTTCGGCGCGCTGCGCGGCCGCATGCAGGCCGAGTACGACGAGGGCGGGTCGATCGGCCGGCGCTACCGCCGCCAGGACGAGATCGGCACGCCGTGGTGCGTGACGGTCGACCACGAGTCGCTCGGCGACCGCACGGTCACGCTGCGCGACCGCGACTCGCTCGCCCAGGACCGCGTCGCGATCGACGAGCTGCCCGAGCTGCTCGCCGCGCGCCTGGCGGCCGGGTGGACGAGCCCGAAGCTCGGCTGAGCGACCGGCTCAGATCCCGGTCTGCGCCCTGATCTTCCCCTCGTCGACGGCCTTGACGAGCTGTGCGTGGTCGAGCTCGTTCTGGTCGGCGTACGCCTGGGCGAACGTCGCGAGGGCGTCCTCGAACGTCGTGGCGGACCCGAGGTAGGACGCGATCGCGATGCGGTCGCCGGAGCGCGCGTGACTCCGGGCGAGCGTCCAGCCGCAGGCCTTCAGGTACGCGAGCAGCCGCCCGTGGGGCATGTTCTCGATGTCCGCTGAGCCCTTCCCGTCCCAGAGCTGGCGCAGGTAGAAGTCGCGCTCCATGTTGTCCAGGCCGGTGACGCGCTCCCAGCCCAGGAAGATGTCGCTGGCGGCCTGCATCAGTCGCTGCCCCACGACGACGCGCTCGCCGTGGTTGTGGAAGCGGCTCGCACCGACGTACGGCTCCAGCACGGACGGCTGCGCCTCCTTGGCCTGCAGCACGAGCGGGTCCTGGCCGTCCCCGCCCTCGAGCAGGATGACCCACGCGCGGGTGCCGACGCTGCCGACGCCGACCACCTTGCGGGCGATGTGGACGTAGCGATACGTCTCGAGGAGATGGCGCCGGTCGTGGGCCAGCGTCGCCCGGTAACGCCGCAGCAGCTCGTGGAAGATCTCGCGATGGTCCGCCGCCTCCGCCTCCGGCAGCAGCTCCTCGATCGGCACGAGCAGCGGCGGGGCGCTGATGAAGCGCAGCTCCCCGTCGACCTCGTGCGTGAGCTTGGAGAGCGCGCGCACGCTGTCCTTCCCGCGCGCCTTGCGCGCAGCGCGCTGCAGCGCCTCGATCTCCTTGTCGCGCGCCTTCGGCTTCACCTCCTCGTCGAAACGCGCGAGGAGCTGGCTCTCGTCGAGACGCGAGTACCACACCGCGAGGTTGCCCATCCCCGCGAAGCTGCGCATCGCCAGGCGGTACTCGCGGACGGCCGTCAGGACCGCCGCGCGGCACTTCGTGGGCTTCTCGTCGCGCTGGCGGCAGGCGATCTCAACGCTCGCGGCCATCCGCTTGACGTCCCACTCCCACGGGCCGGGGAGCGTCTCGTCGAAGTCGTTGACGTCGAACACGAGGCTGCGGTCGGGGGCCGAGTAGACGCCGAAGTTCGCGATGTGCGCGTCGCCGCAGGCCTGCACGCGAAGGCTGGTGGTCGGCGTCTCCGCGAGGTCGGCGGCCATGATCGCCGCCCCGCCGCGGTAGAACGCGAAGGGCGAGGCCATCATGCGCCCGTAACGGATGGGCACGAGCTCCGGGACGCGCGTGGCGGCCTGCTGCTCGAGCACGTCAACGGGGTTGGCGCGCGTGGGCGTCGGGCTCCACTCGGCGTGCGAGGCGCGCGGCGCCTCGGAACGCGCGGCCTTGCCGCGGGCCTCCCGCTCACCGGCGCTCAGGTGCTCGACGGCGATCGCTGCAGTGCTCATGACGCGCCTGATGCTACGCCCGCGCGACGGGCCCCGCACTGGCCGATGCGGCTGAGCCCGCGGGAGTGCAGGCGTGCGGGAAACTGCCGGCCCGGCGTCGCGGATCTCGTGCAGCGCGACCGCATGTCGGGTAGAACACGCCGACATGCGAGTCCTCGTCACCGGCGCGAGCGGGTTCATCGGCGGGGTCGCGTGCACGTCGCTCGCGCACCGCGGCCATGAGGTGCTCGCGCTCGTGCGCCGGCCCGGCTCCGAGCCCCTCGGCACCGTGGCGGTGCGCGCGGACCTCACGGATGGCGCGGGCCTGCGGAGCGCCATCGCCGGGGCCGCGCCGCAGGCCGTCCTGCACTGCGCCGCCGAGAACGGCGCGCAGCGCGACGCCGGGCGACTGCGCGCCGCGAACGTGGACGGGCTGCGCCACCTGATCGACGCCT
>Ga0335071_10002734_pt1 | contig 18745 bp, 24 predicted proteins | sample Lox_Sample_15_FD_206724 | JGI IMG/M metagenome (GOLD analysis project Ga0335071, IMG submission 206724) | Soil microbial communities from Loxahatchee National Wildlife Refuge, Florida, United States - Lox_Sample_1.5 | ecosystem: Environmental > Terrestrial > Soil > Wetlands | place: USA...
AGGGCCGCCTGCATCAACAGCTGGGCGCCGAGGCGGGCGACTTCTTCAAGGATCTCCGGCAGCTCCCGATCCTCGGCAAACAAGGCGTCGATCTTGGTGCGGATACGGTCGGTGGCTGATACTCGAACAGGCACGGGCGTGACTTCCTTCTTCGCAGACTTGCAGGTCGTGAAGCGGAACCTACGCCCGTGCTCCCTATTTACACCGGATTTATTTACACCGGATTCCGGACACGACCGACTTCGACCGTTGCCGGACACAGTCGTCCTGGATGTTCAGGAACCCGGTGACGAACGATTCGTAGTCGTCCAGCACCTCTCCGAGCACACCGAAAGCTTCCATGCCAGCCCTCCCCATCAGGGATGTTAACCGGCAACTTAGTCGACCGTTCTTCTGGCGTTAAGCGAATTGTCTGAGTGTAGAGACGAGGGTGGCGGTGCGCTGATCAAGTCGGTCATGAGCCCTCGTGTCATAGAGATCGAGCAGCCGCGGACAGACAGCTCGTCGTGCACGTAGCTCAGGTCCGGTAGCGCAGTTCCGGACCACCAGGACGGGTCGAAGGAGACGCTGCCATCTGGCTGCGTTGGCCAACGGTCTTGCGTCGTGGCGACGGCGCGCAATCCGAGGCGATGCGCCTCCGCGCGTAGGGCATCTGGTAACCAAATATCGGCGCTGGGCCGACAGGCTGACCAGAGGAGTAGGGGAAGTGGGAGCCGGACAGGCTCAATAATGATGATGATGATGATGATGCGCTGCGCGCAGACATCGCGATCGCCGAGCCGATGCCATGACGGCGGACGTCGCTTTACACGTATTGATTCGCGGCGTGCCCACGTATTGCCCACAATCTGCCGCAGGGGTTGGAAAGTTGGTCCCCAAGCGGATCGCACGACAGTCGCACGCTGATCGGCGCACCGGTCTGTCAAGGGACATGAAGAACTCCTACGTGTACCCGGCAATGACAAGGCGCGAACCAAATTCGAGCCGATGAACCCGCCTGCTCCGACCACGGCGACAACCCCGGATCGCTGTTCGTCCACGGCTAGGTTGCGCGCTCTAGATGCGGTCATCCTCGCATCGAATCGGGTTGCGTGAGACGTCGACGGCCACACCTCGTTGCTGTGTCAACACCTGCAACTTCGAGTGCTGCGCGGGTGTCGTCGCCGCGATGAGCTTGCGGTTTGCTTTCGCGTCGAGGTCGAGTAGCGGAAGGCCCCGTTGCTCGGCGATCCGTCCTCCCGCCTCGGTGAGGATCAAGCTCGCTGCGAGGTAGTCCCACACGGACTGCGTGTTGTGCCAATCAAAGTAACCATCGAAGGTGCCGTCGGCTACCCGGCAGAGGTCGTGTGCCGATGCACCCGAAACCCGAGTCCAAATAGGATGTTCGAGTGGCGGGCACGGGTCGCCTGTGACGATCACTTCAAGGCGGTCTCGCGTTCGCGGGCGCAGCGGCTGACCATTCTTTGTCGCCCCGACGCCGTGAATTGCCAGATATTCGTCGCCCGTAGCGATATTGACAACCACCGCAGCAATCGGCCCAGTCGCATCGAGTGCGCACATACTGGGGCCGAACGGATCGAGACCCCGACTGCAGTTGGTCGATCCATCTATTGGGTCGACAACGACCTGGATCGCCCGTTCGGGGTTATGCCGGCCGGACTCTTCGGAGAGAACTCCGACGCCACCAGCCAGCAGGACACGCGAAGCCGTCTCATCGGCGACGACGTCGAGCTCGAACTGGTAGGAATGGCCATCAGCCCGAGCCGATCGACGCGACGCCGGGAAGTTCCCGACCGCGTCGCGGACCGCTGCAGCGGCCGAGCGCAACAGCTCGCACACTGAGAGCGCATCGATTTCCCGTCGACTCGGCTGCGGCCGCGACTCTGATTTCATCGGCCTACCGATTCGACATGTTGGTGAGGAAGTACGGGACTGCTGCAGGGTTGGTGGTCGAAACGATCGGAATGTGGCAGCGCCGAAGCACTTCGACGAACTTGTCGTCGTGGGCGGCGTCATCTCGGGCGGCCGTAATGTCCGTGCGCACATCGGCCTTAGCGGCGATGAGGACGTCAGCGGGCACGGACCAAAGAATAACCGAGACGTGCTGTTCAGCCGTGGTGTTCTGCGTATTCTAACTAGAATGAAAACTCCGATGCGATGGGGGCTAGATGCGATGGGGGCTAAGCGGACGGAGCTGAGCATGAACTCGAGAGGCGGGGCGAGCACTCGATGACGGCGCGGGGTGCGATCATCGGTTTCGGTGTGATAGCAGGCGGCCACGTCGGCGGAATCAATCAGGTGCCCGAACTGGAAATCGCTGCGGTCGTGGATCCGGCGCCGGCTCGGCGGGAAGCGGCGCGCGATGCTATTCCCGGGGTTACCGCAGTTTCGAATATCGAGAAGCTGTCGGCCGGACTCGATTTCATCGCCATTTGTACGCCGCCGGTCTTCCACCTCGATTACATCTCGTATGGTCTGCGCGCCGGACTAGATGTCCTGTGCGAAAAGCCACTAGTGATCTCGCCGGCGCACGCCGAGCTGGTCAAATCGTTGGTTAGCCGCAGTCGCGGTTTCTTGATGCCGTGCCACAACTATCGGTATGCACCGAGCCTGCGCGCGCTCTCAGATCGTCTCGAGACGAGGGCTGGCAGCAAGGAGCCGCTGACCTCGCACTTTCGCACATTGCGGACTAGTCATGCCCGGGGAGTTTCAGCGTGGCGGCCGGACTGGCGCCGATGCCCGGATATCTCCGGCGGTGGCATCGTCTGGGACCATGGGCCGCACAGCATCTACCTAGCGATGGCCCTGACCGACTCGTACCCCGCCCGGGTGCGTTGCAATCTTCGACGCCCGGCTGCTGGTCGATTTGCAGAATCGGAGGAGTTCGCGTTCATCCAACTGTTGTTCGCTGAAGGATCGTCAACCTATCTCGAGTTAGATTGGAACGCTACGATTCGGCAGACCTCCTACCTAGTCTCAGGTTCATGGGGGCATTGCCGGGTGATCGACGACTCGCTGGAATGGGCTGTCGATGGAGTGGTCGGAGCTTCCAGCATTCCGTCAGGCTTCGATGATCCGGCACATACTGGGTGGTTCGCGGAGGTGTGGCGCGAGTTCCTCGCCGCGCGTGAGAACCGGTCTATTGCCGACAGGGCGCTCAGCCCTGCGTTGCTGACCGTGAAAGTCATCGATGCTTGCTACCGGTCGGCAGCTAACGGCGGTACGTGGGTTGAGATCTAAGCGCTCGGTACCGCAAACATGCCATCGGGTCCGATCGGCCAGCAGCAGGTGGGTGTAGTTCACTATGACCATGCGGTCGGCTGCATTGGGCCAGAACTTTCTTCGCAATCGGCAGATTGCAGAACAGCTCGCCCAGTTGGCAGACGGCCCCCAGGACGCACTCTGCGTCGATCTCGGGGCGGGAAACGGAATCATCACCGAGGCTTGCTTGCGTAGTGGCCGTTCCGTGCTTGCTATCGAGAAGGACTCGCGACTGGTGGCCACCCTTCGGGCGAAATTCGAGGGTGAGAAGCGCGTGACGGTGGTCGCCGATGATCTTGCGGTGACTCCGATCCCGAGCATCCCGTATGTGATTGCTGCGAATCCGCCCTTCAACCAGTCGACCTTGGTTGTGCGCCGCTGGATGTGTACGAACGAATTCTTGTCCGCTGCAATGATCACTCAGAAGCCGTTCGCACATAAGCTTGCTGGCGAGTACGGCGCCACGAAGTTGTCGATTGCGCTTGCCCCCGTCTTGTCTATCAAAGTGCCGGTTGAGCTTTCGACGACGGATTTCCGGCCACGGCCCCAAGTACCAACCGCCGTGCTGACCGTCGCACGCCGCAAGAAGCCACCGTTGAGTCGGGCGGAGCTCCTGACGTACTGGCTGTTCGTGAACTATTTGTTCGAACGCAGCCAGGCGATTGTCTCCGACGCGCTGCGTGCGCTACAGATGCCCGGCGTGCCGCAGGAGCTATGGCAGCGACCTGTTCGAGATCTGTCCGGTCGCGACGCGTTGGTACTGTTCGACTGCGTGCGAAGAGGCGGGCGCACGAATATCTCGGCGCTCGAAAAGTTCGATCGTGGACTCGCCGAGCACCGGCGTATGAATCTCGGGCCGTCGGCCACGGCCGGTGGACGCCCACATGTCGCGCGGGATCCACACCCTCACAAGGCCCGCTAGCTCGTACATTCAAGCAGTGGAGGGTAATCGAGTGGACCGGTTCGCCGTGGGCGATGCTTGGACAAATCGCGGGCGGAGGGTCGATGCCCGCGCGCTGACCCGAGGTGACATCGTGTCCGATTGGGAGTGCCACACGGCGTATCCGCGGTATATGAAGGCAGCGCGCGGGGCACACGTCTGGGACGTCGATGGCAACCGATACATCGACTATCTACTCGGCTATGGGCCGGTGATCCTCGGCCATGCGGATCCGGTGGTTACCGACGCAGTGATCGCCGAACTTGCGACTGGGCATTGCATGGCTCCGTTGTGGAGTCCTCGGCAGGTCGAGCTTGCCGAGTTACTAACCTCAATCGTGCCGGGCGCCGAACATGTGCTGTTCCTGAAGACGGGTTCGGACGCGACATCAGCGGCAGTGCGGCTGGCGCGGATCTTTACCGGCCGCGACACGATCGTGCGTTCGGGCTACAACGGTTGGCACGATTGGTCAGTCCCCCAGCCTGCCGGGGTGCCGGAATCGACCCGATCGAAGACGATCGTGTTCGATTATCACGACCTCGCGAGCTTGCGGCGAGCCGTCGATCGTCGCGTCGGCCAGGTGGCGGCCGTAGTAACCATGCCATTCGAAGACGAGCGCACGTCAGCTGCGCATCTGACCGAGATCGGTCGCATTGCACACTCCGCCGGCGCCCTGCTAATCCTCGACGAGATGCGGTCGGGGTTTCGATTGGCGCTCGGCGGCGCACAGGAATACTTCGGAGTCCGAGCGGATCTGACCACATTCAGCAAGGCCCTAGCGAACGGGTATGCGATCTCCGCCGTTACCGGCCGGACGGAGATCATGGCTGGGCTGGCCTCGACCAAGATCTCGTCGACCTTCTTCGCTAATCCGGCCGATATGGTTGCTGCCGCGGTCACCGTGAGCACACTCCGCGATACCGACGCGATCAGTCGAACCTGGTCGATGGGCGAGCGACTCCAGAACGGGTTGGCGTCGCTGGCTGCGGCCGAAGGACTTCCAGCTCAAGTAGTCGGATACCCCCCGCTCCCCTTCATGCGTTTCACGTTCGACGACCACGTGTTGAACGACATTGCAACCCATGCGTTCTTCGTGGAGACGACTGCACGCGGCTTACTGCTGCATCCCAGCCACCAGTGGTTTCTGTCCGCGGCGCACACTGCCGATGACATCGACGCAACCCTGGAAGGATGTTGCGCCGCAATGCGCGCCGCTGCCGATGCCGTGAGTTAGCATCTGGTGTGGTCAGGAGGGCAGATGTGGTGACCGATCAGCTCAGAGTCGGAGTTCTCGCCTTCCCCTGGAAGATTCCCGCGCCGGCGTACGGCGGTGTGGAGCGTGCGGTGGACGGGCTGTGCCGCGGGTTGTTGGCGTGTGGTCATGACGTGCGCCTCTGGTCTGCGATCTCCTCGACGTGCCCGGTGACGCGGTCGGGGGTGATCGATGCTGTCGACAACGCCGCGGGATGGCACGGCACACCCGACGAACTCCTGCACGTACTATCCGGGTACGAGTGGCTCACGGCGGAGGCCGTCGACATCATCCACGACATCACCTACTCCGGGCCCCTCGTCGGTCCGCATCTTGTCGACGTGCCGGTGGTCACCACGAACTATTTGCCATTCACCCCTCCATTGGAAGGCCAGAGCTCGCCGGATCTGTCGCTTATTTACCAGACGATCGCCAAGCGGGTGCCTGTGCTGGCGGTCTCGCAAGCACAGGCTAGGGGTGCGAGCGGATTCAGACCGCACACGATCCTGCTGGGAATCGACATTGACCTGGTGCCGTTTGGAAACGGCGAGGGCGACGAATATGGCTCGTACGCAGCCTTCTTCGGAAGGATGGCGCCCGAGAAGGGCGCGAGAGAGGCGGTACTGGCGGCGCGGGAGGCTGGGCTAAGGCTGAAGATAGCCGCCCGAGTATCCGAGGCACACGAGCACGCCTACTTCGCAAACGAGGTGGAGCCTCTCATCGACAGCTCGGACATTCAATTCGTTGGTGAGCTGTCCAGAACCGATAGCTACGACCTGTTGAAAAATGCTGCAGTAATGGTCAATCCGATCGCATGGCCAGAGCCGTTGGGCATCACAATGATCGAGTCCCTGGCTGCCGGAACGCCGGTCGTGGCTCGGCGCGCGGGTGCGGTTGAAGAGGTAGTCACACACGGTGTCACAGGGGCTGTCTGCGACAGCTTCGACGAAATCGTCGCAGCATTGCGCGGTTACAAGCTTTTCGATCGGTCAGCGTGCCGGCGCTCCGCCGAGGAGAAGTTCTCCAACCAACGCGCGGTGACAGAGCATATCGCGTTCTACCGCTCGGTCCTCGAGGGCCACACGTGAGCAAACTGGGGATGCCAGCGGTGTCGGTTGTCATCGTCAACTGGAATTCCCGGGCTTTGCTGGAGCAAGCGCTAACCAGCCTTCACGAAACGACGAACGTGCCCTTTGAAACGATCGTAGTTGACAACGGTTCACAGGATGGCTCGGTGGCATATCTGCGGGAGCAATGGCCCGATGTCTTGCTGGTCCCTCTCGATACCAATCACGGCTTCGCCGCTGCCAACAACATCGGATTTGACAAATGCGGGGGCGAACTAATCTTGTTGCTTAACGTCGACACGATCGCAAAACCCACCATGGTCAGCGGGCTTGTCGAGGTAATGAATGAGCATCCCGAGGCCGGTTGTGTCGGCGCCCGACACCTCAACCCGGACGGTTCGCTGCAATGGTCGATGGACGATTTTCCGTCTCTCCTCAACGACACCCTTCGCTACACGGACCTGATCAGGCTGCCCGCACTGCAAGGCTGGCTGCGGCGCAAGTATCCCGCATTCACTGACCATGACACTGACCGCGAGGTTGGCTGGGTGAACGGTGCATGCATGATGGTGCGGAGAAGGGTTATCGAACAGGTCGGCGGACTCGATGAGTCCTTCTTCATGTACGCCGAAGAACTTGATTGGTGCTGTCGGATGTGGGAAGCGGGCTGGACGGTTCGATTTACTCCGCGTGCCGAGTTGATCCATCTGCTGGGCGGCTCGTTCAGCGCCACCGACGGCAAACGCACGATATTGCTATACCAAAGTCTTCGCCGCTACTACCGCAAGCACTATTCGAAGGCAAAGTACTTCGCAATCAGTGCGATGGTCGGGCTCAATGCGGCTTGGCGACTGTCCGCGGTTGCCGCCATGCACGCTGCTGCAATGCATGGCTGTCGACCCACGCAGAGGTTATGGGAGCTTGTCACACAGCAGCATGCCCGGTCACCGTGGCGAGTAATGTACCGCACATGGTGGAAGGTAATCTGGGTCACCCCCGACGATCTGGTCCGGACATAAAACAGCGCCGTGAAGATCTCCGCCCCCCATTGGCTGCTTCGACAAGGGGTGTTCCTTCATCCCAACCGCGAGTGGCTCTTGTCACCGCGCGCATTGACCAGTACATCGAAACCACACTCGAGGCATGCCGGACTGCGCTCGAAAAGATGACGGATTAAGGGAACTAGTGGCCGTATTCGACGCGCTGGTGGAGGCATACGAGGAGGAAAATCTCGAGACAATGGCCGGTCTCAATCCGACATTGCTTGACGACTTCTTTCTCGCCCCATTTACCTGGCTGGTCCGTGATGGTGTCAGCGTAACCGACGGACTCGGCATCTCGCCCCAGGAAATCTACTTCCTTGAGTGCCTCGCGCAAGCACGGCCGGCTAAGCGAATATTCGCGATCGGCAATGCATTTGGTTGGAGCACGCTTGCCCTAGCACTCGCGAACCCGGGCTCGGAGGTTGTCGCGATCGATGCGGGTTACGACCTCAACTCGCTGGCTGGACTCGAGGTGACGAACCGGATCGCTGCACGGCTCAACCTGAAAGTGCAAGCTATAGAGGCGGTATCGCCGCAGGACGTCGGTGCGGTGTTGAACAGGACAATCGGCGAGGTCGATCTGGTATTTATCGATGGCTACCATACGTCCGACCAGGTAGTTGCGGATTGGCATGCAGTGCAGCCATTCTTACACCCCGATGGTGTTGCGCTTTTCCATGATGTGTTGTTCTGCAACCTGCTCAGTGGGTTCCGCCGGATAGGCGAAGAATCCGGTTGGACCGCAACATTGCTACATGCCACCACGTCCGGGATGGGCATTCTTGCCCGTGAATACGATCGAAGCCTCAATCGATTGACGAAAGCATTCGCGGGGCACCCAGGCGCCAGGGCACTCGTCCACGCAAATGCCCGTGCAGCCGCGCATCTGCGCGGCAGGGAACAACTTGACGACGCCCTGAGCGCCATCCCTGCCGCTCATCACAGCAAGCCCGAAACTCCGAGCGTGCAGTGAGAAGCGCCATGACGCAGGAAGATCACACCGACACTGAAAAAAACGACCCCGCACCAGGATCAATCGGTGTTTGGACCGTGGGGAATGCTCGATTTCTTTACCGGATTGGTACAACAGATGAATTCGTACTTGCTGCGGAATACGGTCTTGCCCGCTATTTTCCATCGGATTACGAACCGGAAAATGGCGTCACGATTCTCGACGTCGGCGCTCACATCGGTTCGTTTGCCGTCCTAGCCGCGCAGCGCGTGCCAAACGGCGTCGTGCACGCAATCGAGCCCGCGAGCGAGAACTTCGACCTATTACGTAAGAACCTGCAGAACAACAACATCCGAAACGTTGTCGCACATAGGCTTGCGCTGGGCGCACGGAACGGGACTGTGCGGCTGAATCATGGTCCGGGCAGCGTTGGTCATAGCTTGTATCTAAACCCGGGATGGGCCAACGTTACTCCCGAGCCACGGAGCGTCCACGCCGAACCGCTCGCGCCTTACGAGGATGTCAGGTCCCGCCTATTCGCCGACTTTCTGACCGATAATGCCATCGAAGATGTCGCCTTCATGAAAATGAACATCGAAGGCGCGGAGTACGTTGTTCTGCTTGGCGCTCCCGAGGACGTGCTGCAGCGGATCCACCTGATGCAGGTCGAACTTCACCCGGAGGATGAGGGCTTGTGCGATCGACTTCTCGAGCGTCTCAGCAAATCGGGATTCTCGACCACGGTTGTTTGGAGCAGCGACCCGACTGTCAAGGGTTGGTTGACAGCGGCGCGAGGCTAACCCGGGCGGCGACCGATCGCATCCGAGGAGGCGGAAATGGAGCGGGACCGCTCAAGTGTTTGTCAGGTGAGGTAAGTGATGTGGTACGGCCCGCTTTTCTCGAGGTTTAATCCGGCGCGGCCGCTTGCGCTCACCGTGGCCCAGCGGCTACGACTTGGCACATTTCGTGATCGCGTCGGCGTCGATGCGTTCGAGCGTCCTCATTACGCGTATTGCGTTTACCACGCCGCAAACCTCGCGAGCAAACTCGGTTATCGCGAGATCAGCGTCATCGAATACGGTATAGCGGGCGGAAACGGCCTAATCCTCCTCGAGCAATATGCCGACGAGGTCGCAGTCGAACTCGGGATCAGCATTCAGGTCTACGGATTCGACACCGGCACCGGACTCCCGCCACCCGTCGACTATCGTGACTTGCCGTACCACTGGCAGCCGGGGTTCTTCCAGATGGATGAAGATGCACTGCGCAAGCGGCTGCGGCACGCGCAGTTGATAATCGGTGATATCCGGTATACGGCAAAGACGTTCGTTGATACCTGCAACCCAGCCCCGATTGCCGCTGTGATCCATGATCTGGACTTTTATTCCTCGACCAGAGTCGCGCTGGAGATGTTCAACGTCGACGAGAAGTACCGGTTGCCTCGGATCTTCTGTTATTTCGACGATATCATCGGCGAGGAGGCTGAGCTCTACAACGATTTCACCGGAGAGCGCCTCGCAATTGCGGAATTCAACGCGTCCGGAACGAAGAAATTGTCTCCGGCGTATCACTTAATCACTCGTGAGTATACGAAGCAATGGCACCACCAGATTTTTCTGTTGCACGACTTCGAACACTCTAGATATTGCGATTTCGTGAGCGAAGACAACCAGCAATTACCCCTGAAGCGCTGAGGTGATGAAGATGGACGTATCCCGCAACCCCTTTCCGCATGCCATTCTGGACGGCTTATGGAACGACGAGTTATTACATGCAGTGGCCGCAGAGTTTCCCCGCTTGGATGCCAAAGGCTGGATCCGGTACGACGCGGAAAAGGAGGTCAAGCTGGAAGGCGACTCGCAACTGTGGGGTCCATCGACGTTTAAATTTGTCGAACAGATCGCTTTACTGGGGCCCCAACTCGCCGAAGCATTCGGCATGCCAAAGTTGATACTGCGTACCGAAGGTGGCGGTTACCACCAGATCGAACCTGGGGGCAAGCTCGCGTTACACGCAGACTTCAACCGCAGCGAAGATGGCCTCTACCGGCGGCTCAACGTAATCACTTATCTCAACCCGCACTGGACGGATGCCGACGGCGGATATCTGGAACTGCTCGCGACAGACGGCACGGTCACCAGCGTCCTGCCGCGATTCAACAGAACGGTCGTGTTCGAAACATCAGACAAGTCATTCCACGGGCATCCGAAGCCGCTGCCAGGGCCTCGATCGCGGCGGAGTTTCGCCGCCTACTTCTTCTCTGTCGAATCACCCGACGACTACGAATACGATCACTCGACCGTCTGGTACGACTAGGTGCCTGCCGCCAGACGACACAGCTAATGGCTGGGGTGACGCTCGTACCTTGTCTGTCTCTGCGATAATGGGCTCTTGTAGGTCAGAGTGCATTGACTTAACTCTTACAGATCAATTATTAGGTCGAGGTTGTGGCCGTTATCCGCACAGTGTCGCCTCGCATTGCGCCAGCACCTGCACTACCTGCACGCTGAGCGTGAGGCTAGGGTGTGTGCGCCCATTCGAGTCGATCAAATCTGTGAATTCCCGCACAAGATGCGTCAGCGGCGGTATAGCGTCAACGGCGATCGGCTCGGCGCCGCCTTCGCCATGCTGCGACTCCCTAAGCGTGGGTGCATTAACGCTATCGTAGACCAGCCGTCCGTTTTCATAGGCCGCTTCGAATAAGCGCAACTTCCGAGCTTCGATGTTACTTATCCTGATGTCCGAGCAGCCCCCCGACGGGAATCCCAGATGCAATCTGAGCGCCTGTCCGACAGCCCCCGGGAGTCTCCGCTGCCCGACAATCCACGCTTGGACGCTCTCGGGAAAATGGCCGAAGAGATCTATGCACATCGAAACATCATGTGGCCCCCAGTCCCAAAGCACGGTGGCATCGCGACGCGCCGGTCCGTCATTGCCTGCGGAAGACTTCGTGCTACGAAGGCGGCCGAGAGCATAACCGCGCTGCTTGAGCGAGCGGTAAGCGGGACTGAACAGATGCGTGTGCCCAACCATGACTAAAACGCCGGCGGTATCGGCAGCCGTAGCTACTGCTTCCGCGTCAGCGACGTTCATCGCCATCGGCTTTTCGATGAGCACCGGCAATCGAGCGGCGATTGCACCCAGGGCCAGCGGAGCATGCGTCATCGGCGGTGAGGCCAGGATGACGCCGTCCAGGCTCGCGTCTCTCAGCACTGCACGCCAGTCGCCGGACACTCGGCACGTTTTCTGGACCAGCCGCGCCGTTTCCGGATTGCGGCTACCCACATGGGCAAGCTTTATCCCCGGCAGCCGCGCGAGCGTCGCGATGTAGCGCGTGCCCCAGCGCCCCGCGCCGATCAGTCCGATCCGCACTTGCCCGCCTTCAGAGAATCGCGAGGTCTGGCAGCGGCAGAATGAAGCGGCCCCGCGCCGCGTAACCGCGGTGCTTTGCGACGATGGATTCGGCGAAGTTCCATGCGAGTAGCACCACATAGTCGGGCTTGTGCTCGCGCAGCGTTTCCACCGGCAATACCGGCACATGCAGACCCGGCGTGAACAGGCCCTGCTTGATCGGATTGTCGTCCACGATGTACTCGAGCACCGAGCCGTCCAGGCCGAAGTGGTACATCAGCGTCGTCGCCTTCGCCGGCGCCCCATAGGCGGCGATCGATTTGCCCGCCGCCTTCAGGCCGCGTAGCAGCGCCATCAGCTCTTCGCCGCGCTGGCGGATCATGTCGCTCCAGTTCAGGAACGTGTCGGCGCGGTGCAGGCCGGCCGCCCGCTCGTCGGCGATCATCGCGGCTACTGACGCTTCCTCGGTCCGGTCGGGGCTACCCACGTAGCCGACCAGGACGCCGCCCTGGATGTCCGAGTGCTCTGTGTGCAGGAGCTTAAGGCCGCAACGGGCAAAGAAGTCCCGCAGCGGCTCGACATGGTGGAAATCCACGTGCTCGTGGTACACGGTGTCGAAAAGCGTCTTGCGATAGACGTCGAGTAGGTAGCCGACCTCGAATACGAACTGGCCGTCGGGTGCGAGCAGGGTGCGCACGCCATTCGCGACCCCCCGCAGATCATCGATGTGCGCGCAGACGTTGTAGGCGCAGATCGCGCGCGCCGGACCATATTTTTCGCGGATCTGGCGGCCGAGATTGGCGCCGAAGAAGTCTGTGAGGGTCTCGACCTCCGATTTGTCGGGCACGACATTGGCGGCCGGATCCACGCCAACGACGCGCATGCCGGCCGCTTTGAAGAAGCGCAGCAATGTTCCGTCGTTCGAGCCGATCTCGACCACCAGGTCTCCGGGCTCCAGGCGGGCGCGATTGATGACGGCGGCGCATTGCTCCTGCAGGTAGCGCACCATGACCGGTGAAGTGCTCGAGACATAAACATAGTGGGAGAACAGCAGCTTGGGATCCACAATGTCGAGCAGCTGCAGGTGGCCGCAGCCGTCGCAGCGGTACACGTCGAGCGGATAGACGGGCTGCGGCAGGGCGCAGTCGGGCTCGCTCACCATGGCGTTGGCCAGCGGCGTCGGCGTCAGCTGCAGCACCCGCTCAAGCGCCCGAGACCTACACAGCCGGCAGTCACCGCGCCTGTGGTGATCCGGCAGCACCGTCACTCGGCCGGCTCCGACTCGCCGGCGGGCTTGTACAGATTGACGCGCACCAGGTCGTCCTCATAGGAGCTCTGGTCGCGAGGCTTGCTGGTGATGTTCAGGAACACGGAATCCTCGAGAAATTCAACCGCGTGCTCGACGAGCGGGGGCGTGTATACCAGCTGGCCTTCCTTTACCAGCAGCCAGCTCGGCGCCGATGTGTCGTCGGCGCGGCGGTGGAAATACTTCATCGTGCCTTTCAGCACATACATGTAGTGTGAGTCGGTCTTGTGATAATGGTTTGCCCGCACCGTGTTCGCCTTCGACGTGATGATCTGAACGCTCTGCACGCCGCCGTCCACCAGCGTCTGGATTATGCCGCGCTCATCCTCGAATGCGGCGGGCAGGGGCACGATGGGCCCAGTCGTGGGCCAGGCCTGAGACTGCGCGCTTTCCTTGCTCATGGTCGGACTTCCAGGTGGGTCCGGGGGGCGCGTCCTCCCAGGAAGAAGCGCTTGATGTCGTCGTTAGCGGCGATTCTAATCAGTTCTTCGTCGAACACCCGCGTCGGCCGCCAGCCTAGCGCGCGGACGCGCGAATCGTCCAGGCTGTAGCGCAGGTCCTGGCCGACGCGATTGGGCACGGACACGAAGGCCTCGGCCTCGGGGCGGTTCAGAATGCGGGCAAGGTTGCGCAGCACCTCGATGTTCGGCAGCTCGACGTCCCCGCGCACGTTGTAGACAGTGTCGTGCTCGCCCTTCGCTGCGATCGTCAGCACGGCCTCCACTGCGTCCGCCACGTGCAGCCACGATCGCACATAGCTGCCATCACCGTGCATGAGCGCGGGTAGGCCGCGGCGCATCCGCAGGATGGATTTAGGAATCAGTTTTTCCGGGTATTGGAAGGGGCCGTAGTTGTTGCTCATGCGAACGATGTTGTAGCGCAATCCGTAGGTGCGGGCCCAGCCGAGCACCAGCATGTCGGCCGCCGCCTTGGTCGCGGAATACGGGTTCGACGGCCGCATCGGGTCGGACTCGCCGTGACGGCCGAACGCGATGTCCCCGTACACCTCATCGGTGCTGATCTGAACGAACAGGGGCGCCTCGTGCGGGTTCTTGACGCGCGTCAACTCAAGCAGGCGCTGGATGCCAAGAATGTTGGAGTGGCAGAACTGGTGGTTGTCGGTGATGGAGTTGTCTACATGCGACTCGGCGGCGAAATTGACAATCACGTCGCTTTCCGGCAGGTGACTAAGGGCGGCAATGTCCTCGGCAATGTGTCGGTAGTTGGAATGCCGCAGAAACTCTTCGTTCGCACACCGGTCCGCGGCGTAGTTCACTACATCGACATTTGTCACGAAATGACCGAGCTCGAGGCAGCGCTTGATGAAGTGCTTGCCAATGAAACCGAGGCCTCCCGTAACGAGAATCAGTTCGGAACACATGGGCGTCCCTCCGCGAATCGAACAAGATGAACATGGTCATGCCTTTTATCCGCGCACTAGGAAGCCCGCCGTGCCCGCTGCTCCATCATCGCGCACTTTTTGCCCCTCGTCGGCGAATCCGACCCGCTGCTGGGGTGAGTTGGCGACGTCCCCCTGGCGCCCGACGGTTCGCTGGAACTGATTGCGAAGGTGCCGACCCGCGCGGGAAGCGCCGCCACAGCTGGCACGGTCACCAGCGTCCTGCCGCAAGGCGCTTGCCGCCAGACGACACAGCTAATGGCTGGGGTGACGCTCGTGCCTTTCTCTGCGGTAGCGCTCGGCGAACTCGTCGTTGATGTGTATCGATTGCCGCTGGAAGCTGGGCTTGAAGGGCTTCGGGATCGGGACGCGCAGAAACCGGCAGACACGTGCGATCGTTGAGTCACGCCTGCTGGTCAGTGCCTCGTATGTCACACCGACGTACGGGATGCCGAGCTGCTCGACCTCCGTCCGCCATGCCAGTTCGTCAGCCTGGATCCTCGCGATGATTCGATCGATCTCGTTGAAGTCAAAGACCGGCTGTCCGTCGACTAGCGCGGGGCCTGGCACGTCGAGCCCGTGCCAATACGCTACGGACAGGGATATCCGCTCGGCCGGCGGCGAGCCGGGACAGTAGAAATAGCGGCCGGTCTGGGCCGCGATGTGGGTGGAGACCGCCTGCTGAACCTTGTCGTCCCTGGTCAGGATGACCGCGCGGACCCCTGTGGCCAAAGACGATAACGTCTCCCAGAGGCCGGGCATATTCCCACGCCTCGCCAACTCGTATTGGTGCCGATGAACCTTGAGCCCGAATAGCCCGGCAGTAGACGTGTCGCGAACAAGCACACGCCAGTATTCGAGCCAGTCCGCCGACGTGAGGTTTCCCGGTCGCGCTGCCAGCGTTCGAAGACCGACATGTGAAAGCCGCCGGTGCAGACAAGTAAGGTCCAAGTATTCGTCGGGGTTGCCTGCGGCTCCCGATTTCTGCAAAGCCTCGCACAATAGGTTGCTTCCGCTGCGCGGTTCGGCGCACACGACATACGCGCGGGTGTCACCCTCGGTGTCCATGTGCATCCGTCCTGTTATCGGCTAATGATCTGGGCGCCTCGGCGCCGAAACGCCCGACACGTCGTCAACGGCCGCGCGGGCTTCGCCCACGATGTCTTCAATCTCCTTGTCGCCCATCGACGGCCGAACAGTGATGACAAACAGATCGACGCCCGCCTGACGGTAATTCGGAATGTCGTCGATCTCATCCCGATCTATAGCGACGCTACGCAGGATGGATTGGGCTGGACGCCCAATGGCACAGCATTCTGAGTCGACTGACTCGTTGAGGTCCCGCCACACCGAAAGCGGTCCTTCCGTATTCCAGATGTCGGCGACTTTGGCCACCACGGGTAGCGTCGTGCTGCGCCCCCGACCGCCGACCATGATTGGAATTCCGGGCTCGGCCGGCTGCGGCCGCAGGTTCGGGTCGGACCAGATCTCGCGACACCGTTGCGCAACCCCCTGCACGCACTTGAGCCGCTCCTGGAGCGGAGGGAACGGGATCCCGGCGAACGTGAACTCCTTCGCATACCAACCTGCACCGAGGCCGAGGATAAAGCGGCCACCGCTGATGACGTCCAGCGTCGCGGACGCCTTTGCTGTCAAAGCTGGATTTCGCAAAGCGGATGGAGACACCAGTGCAGAGATCAAAGGCGCAGACGTGCGCTCTGCCATCGCAGCTAGCACCGCCCAGCACTCAAATTGATGTGCCGCCGGGTCTGTGATGGACAACAGATGGTCCTCCATGCACACGAGGGACACGCACAACCGGTCAAGGAGGTCCCACACTTGCTGCAAGCGGTCGTAGCTGGATCCGTTCCCCGGAACCATGACGCCGATGGGCCCGATGTCGTCAAGCCTCGGATGGCGTCTCCACACAACCCCCGCGTTCACGACGTCAACCTGGCTGGCACGAAGTCCAGACCCGGGTATAGCAAGCGCGTTCCCTCGATCGTCTCGTCGGTCCAGTAGTCGCTGTCCCCGGCAGGAAACCCTATGGCCGCCAAGCCGGCAGCGTCGAGCTGTTCCACGAACGCACGGCGGCTGAGCCCGGGTTTCGCATTAAGCCAACGGCCCCAGCCGAGCCACGGCACACCCGCTGGACCGTACGCAAAGAAGTGAGTACGGCGCCGCGACAAGGGGTTTCGCATGCACCCGACCCTGTGCAAGACCCTCGTTTCATAAAGGAGTACGGAGCCTGCCGGGGCCAGAACGGGTGCCTCGTGCTCGTAGAGGTGTGGCGTCTCCGAACGAAGATGGAATTGCGGTACCAACCAGTGGTCTTTGGTGTGTTCCCGTGACACGACATATGTGGCGCCGTTGTCGTCAGTGACGTCCGAATAGTAGGCAATCCCGTGAATTATTTGATATTTCGGATTGTCACTGGGATACACCAACATGTGGTTGACGAAGTCGGCGTGCAGCGGCAGGTCGAACTCGCCGGCGAGCTGTCCGTACTTTGCCCAAAGGTGGCTCTGCAGGAGTAGCGCCGTCGGTCCCAGCAGTTGTGCAATCACGGCCCGTACCGACTCCAGGAGGGGGATGGCATCGAGTGCCGGGATCCCGAACGGACCCGCCTGCTGCAACTCGTCGCTGTCAACCCTCAGGGGGGTTTCGTCACCTGCCGCGAAGCGCCGGCTCATCAGTTCGTCCCAGTCCGGGTACATGGCATCGAAGCCGGTGACGACCTCGGAGATCAGCTCGTCTTGAACTATCCGGCTCAGCACTGCGCAGCCATAGGTCCTGACCGCGTCTGCGACCTCGCGAGGATCGAAGCCACTGGTGAATACGGGTATCGACATCCGAACTCCGGCGGTTTCTAGTGGTGGATGCAACGGGGCGGCTGTTGGGGACAGTAGTTCGTTGGGTGCTTCAGCGGGTGTTTTCCAGTCGAACGCGGCGACGGCCGCCGACCCGCTCGCCGTAGCATTACCGCGGTGGCGACATCGATCTCCTGGCAGGACGCAGTCGACATTATTAAGCGCGGACACGAACGTCGCGACGAGCCGTTCAAACTGGCCAGCGGCCAAACCGGCCACCACTACATCGACGGCATGCACGCGGTCGACACCGGCGCCCGGCTCGCGGTCGTCTGTCAGGCGGTAGTCGATTGCGCCGCCGCGCATCAGATCGATTTCGACGCCGTCGGTGGCCTGACGATGGGGCCGACGCCCTAGCGCACGGCGTCGCGATGGTGACCGGTAAGGTATGGTTCTGGGTGCGCAAAGAGCCCAAGTCGCGCGGGCTCGAGCAGTTCATCGAGGGCTACCGGCTCAAGAACACCCGGGCACGCGCGTGCTGCTCGTCGAGGACGTCGTCAGCCTCTGACTCCATGGGCACGATTGCGGGCAATTTACTCGGAGCGATGCTCGGAGCGCCCGCTATCTCCGCGGAGTGGTTACGACCATTGGAACTTGTGGACGTCATCACCGAGATCGCCGACGACCTTTTTGACCCAGACTGGCATGTCTCCGAATACAACCCCAACGAAATACAACCCCAACGAAGAAACCGAGCGCATCTGCTGGAAGTATCCGGGTTATTGACATCTAGGCGCGGGTAGGCACATTCTGGGCACACTTGGGCACAAACCAAGGCAATCTCAGCGAATTACATTAGAGATGTTATTTCGCAGCTCACAGCCGGTGCCGCGTCGCGACCTGCGGCACGCAGAAGGTTCAAATCCCTCCGCCACCGCCAGCTTATTGTCAGCGTTTACGCAGCTTAGAGACGGTTTCTGTAGCCATCGGAGCCCGTTTTAGGCCGGTCGTGGGCACATTTTGGGCACACTTTCGAGTAACTTCGCGTGAATAGCGGGCGTGCAGTGTGGCCGCGGCGGCGTCCAAATCGTCGTCGAACAAGTCGGCGTAGGTGTCGAGTGTGACTTTTGCGCTGGTGTACCCGAGCATCCGTTGCAACGCCAACACGTTGACGCCGGCCGACACCGCTAACGACGCGAAGGTGTGCCGCTTATGCGGAATTCCGCATAAGAGACACTAGGTGGACGGCGGGGTTATGCGCCCTGCCGGGTTGTTTTGCCTGGGTGGAGGCCGCGCCGGTGGTGTTTTCGTCCGCATAATCCCGGCGGTCGCCGTCACTGCCCCAGCGAGTCGAGCCAGCCGAT
>Ga0335071_10002735_pt1 | contig 18742 bp, 20 predicted proteins | sample Lox_Sample_15_FD_206724 | JGI IMG/M metagenome (GOLD analysis project Ga0335071, IMG submission 206724) | Soil microbial communities from Loxahatchee National Wildlife Refuge, Florida, United States - Lox_Sample_1.5 | ecosystem: Environmental > Terrestrial > Soil > Wetlands | place: USA...
GGGGGACGTGTCTCCCCGCTACTTCGAGTCTCTTTTCTCCACCCTCGGCTCGGGCTTCTTCTCCGCGGGCCGTTCGGGAACGACCACCCTCCCTCCATTCGACACACCCGGCGCCGGGGGCACGCGTACCGGTGCCGGCGCTACGCGCACGGGTTCGGGCGCAGGCGTGGAACGGCCGGCCGGGGGCCTCACGGGAGACGGAGCGGGGGTGACGACTGCAGGTGCGGTCGGACGGGGCGCGGGGGACGAGGGAGCGGGGCCGGGCTGGGATCTTGAGGCGCCCGGGAGGTACACGGGGGGAGACGGCGGCTGCGTGACGACGTCAGGACGTGACGGGGCGCCGTACACCGGGGACGGCTGTGTCCGGTTCTCATCGGCAAGCCGTATACGCTCCACAGTCCTCTTGCCCGTCCGCACACGCTCTTCCTCCGTCCTGACAGGGCTGATGAGCTGATGCGTCGCTCCCTGTATCGTGATGATGTCGGGCGCCCGCGTGACCCCCCGGCTCCTGCTCCCGCCGGTTGTCCTGGTGGAAGGCTGGGGGGTAACCACCCTGTATGCGCCGACATTCAGCCGTGTGAACTGCGGCGCGGGAACCACGTTCCAGTAGTTCTCGTACCCCGGCTGGTACGCCTCGGGGTAGCTTGCCTGCGGCGGCGCCATCGGAGCCCAGCCGACATAGCCGTTGTCACAGTACCAGTCGACGCGGGCGGGGGCCCACTCGTTGCCCGGCACCCATACCCACCCGAGCGCCCCGATCTGAGTCCAGTACCCGTAGTGATAGACCACCCATCCGAATGGCTCGTCGGAGTCCCACATCCAGCCGCGGTCAGTCCACACCCAGCGGCCCAGCGTGTACGGCCGCCAGTCGGAGAGCACGGCCGGCTGCCAGACGCGGCCGTAGATGCCCACATCGATCCATGAACCGTAGGCATTCAGCACGGGGAACGGTTCGTCATACCCCGCATACGATGCCTGCGGGGTCTCGTCGTACCTGGAAGCAGTATCGCTCACAACACACCCCGAGAGCATCAGGGCCGCCCCGGCGATGCAGAGAGCCAGAGGTTTCATGGGAATCCCCTTCGGTGAAAAAAAACCCGTATATTCTCCAACCAATGTAACAAATCGTACAACGAAAAGCACAAGGGGATCCGACAGGGATGAAGGAGCACGCGTGGGTCAATGAACTGCCGGCGGCAGTCACCGTCTGCGACGCGTCGGGCGTGATTCTGGAAATGAACGAGCGTTCGCGCACAACATTCGCGGCAGACGGCGGCGCCGCACTCATCGGCACCAATCTCCTGGACTGCCATCCGGGAGCCTCCCGCGCCAAAGTGGAGACGCTGCTCGCCACCCGCCTGCCGAACTGCTACACGATAGAGAAGCGGGGAGCACGGAAGTTCATCTTTCAGGCTCCCTGGTTTGACGGGGGCGTATTCAAAGGATTCGTCGAGATTGCGATCCCCACGCCGGACGAAGTGCCCCACTTCGTCCGTGAATGACGGACGCAGCATTCACACAGGACAACGATGGACAGCACCCTGCTCAGCCCGCTTGCCATTCGCGGCGTGACGCTTCCGAACCGCATCGCGGTTTCGCCGATGTGCCAGTACTCCTCCACCGAGGGACTCGCAAACGACTGGCACCTCGTCCACCTGGGAAGCAGGGCCGTCGGAGGGGCGGGAACAGTGATTGTGGAGGCGACGGCGGTGACGCGCGAAGGAAGGATCTCGCCGGGAGACCTGGGTATCTGGAGCGATTCGCACATCGAACCGCTGGCGCGCATCGCGCGGTTCGTCGCTGAACAGGGGGCGGTGCCCGGCATACAGCTCGCCCACGCGGGACGGAAGGCCAGCACGCTGCCGCCGTTCGAGGGCATCGGTCCGCTGAAATCCCGGGAGAGCGGTGCATGGGAGACAGTCGCCCCGAGCGCCATTCCCTTCGACGACGGCTACCCTGCCCCCCGGGCGCTCACGACGCAGGAGATCGAATCGGTCGTCGCGGCATTCGCGCGCGCGGCGACACGTGCGGCGCACGCCGGTTTCCGCGTGATCGAGATGCACATGGCACACGGGTATCTCATCCACCAGTTCCTTTCCCCCTTCAGCAACACGCGCACGGACGCATACGGGGGGACGCCCGAGAACAGGATGCGCCTCGCCCTTGAGGTTGCCGCCGGCGTGCGTGCCGCGATCCCGGACGACACTGCGCTCTTTGCGCGCGTCTCCGCCACGGACTGGGCGGAAGGCGGCTGGGATCTCGAGCAGACAGTGACACTGGCGCGGAAGCTGAAAAACGCGGGGGTGGACCTGATCGACTGCTCGAGCGGCGGGCTCCTCCCCCGTGCGGTCGTCCCCGCGGCACCCGGCTACCAGGTCCCGTTCGCCGCCGCCGTGCGTGAACGTGCGGGTCTCCTCACCGGCGCCGTCGGGCTGATCACCGAAGTGCAACAGGCAAACGCAATCATCACCGGGGGCAAGGCGGATATCGTGCTGCTCGCCAGGCAGATGCTCCGTGATCCGTACTGGGGACTGAAGGCGCAGCAGGAAATCCTGGGGGACACCCGCTGGCCGAAACAGTACGAGCGGGCAAAACTCAGGAAATAGGCCGGCCGCGTTCCGGTGCGGGAACCGTATGCAGAGCGAATCATCGCGGCGCGAATATGCTGCCAGGATCAACCGGGTCATCGCGTACGTCAACGGGGATCTCTCCGGCGACTGCTCGCTTGAGGCGCTGGCCCGTATCGGCTGTTTCTCCCCCTTCCACTTCCACCGGATATTCTCCGCCGTCGTCGGTGAGACCCCGCTCGAGTTCGTCCAGCGCGTGAGACTCGAAAAGTCCGCCATGCTTCTCACGTACGGCGCGGCGGAATCGATCGCTTCCGTGGCACTGAGCTGCGGGTTTTCCTCACCTGCCGCATTCTCACGTGCGTTCCGGGCCCGCTTCGGCATCCCCCCCAGCGCATGGCGGACGCGCCGGAATCGCAAGACCGGCAAAGCCGTCCGCAAGAGTGGCAAAGCACTTTCCCCTTCCGCTCTGTATGTTCGTGTGTCGGACAAACGGCACAATCACAGAACCGGAAGGAACACACCCATGGATGTCTCGATCAGAGAACTCCCCGCGCGCCGTGTTGCATACGTGGCTAACCTGGGAGGATACGATTCGTCGAAGATCGGCGCCGCGTGGGACAGGCTGTGCTCGTGGGCAGGCCCCCTGGACCTCCTGGCACCGCCGACGGAATTTATAGGCATTTCCTTCGACGACCCGGCGGTCACGCCGAAAGACAGATGCCGGTACTACGCCTGCATCACGGTACCGGAGGAGATCGTCCCATCCGCCGGTGTCGGCGTGCTCGCCATACGCGCCGGGCGCCACGCGGTCATGAGGTACGACGGACCGCTGAGCGGCATCGCCGGGGCGTATGCCCGCCTGTACGGAGAGTGGCTCCCCGCCAGCGGCCATCAGCCGGGTGAGGAGCCTGCGTACGAGGTCTACTTCAACACTCCCGAAGACGATCCCGAGGGAAAGATCGTCATGGACATCTGCATACCCCTGAAACCACTCTGGCCTGCAGGAGGACGGGAATGAAAACGCTCGACCTGAAGAAGCAGTTCGCGCCGTACTACAGGCAGAAGCGGGGCATCGTCTCCATCGTGGACGTCCCCCCCTCGAACTTTCTCATGATCGACGGGAGGGGCGACCCGAACACGGCGCCCGAATTCCACGAGGCCCTGGAGACGCTGTACGCCCTCTCGTACACGCTCAAGTTCATGCTGAAGATGGACAGGAAAGCATACGACTACCCGGTGATGCCGCTGGAAGGTCTCTGGTGGTCGGCGGACGGAAAAACGTTCGACATGGACAGGAGGCGCGACTGGCGCTGGACGGTGATGATCCTTCAGCCGGACGTCATCACCCCCGCGCTGCTGGCCGAGGCGCAGACGGCGGTCAGGAAGAAGAAGAACCCCGCGGCGCTGGGACGCGAGCGTCTCGAGCGCTTTCACGAAGGACTCGCGGCGCAGGTGCTCCACATCGGACCCTATGCCGCGGAGGGACCGACGATCGCACAGATGCACGAGTTCATCCGCGCGAAAGGATACGGCCTGCGGGGAAAGCACCACGAGGTGTACTTCGGAGACCCGCGGCGCGCCAATCCCGCGAACCTGAAGACCATTCTGCGGCAGCCGGTGGCGACAGGCTGACCGGGGGGATTGATTTTCAGGGAAATAGAGGGTAGGATGGGGTGCGCGGAGTACACCCACACACACCCGAGGAATTCATGAAGACGCTGTTTGCTGTGTGCGTTGCCGCAGGGCTTGCGCTGAGCGTCAACGGACAGGCGCAGGCGCAGACGAAGAAATACGACGTTAAGTCCGGGATTCTGACGCTCGAAATATCGGTGAAGACCGGGGGGATGGATCTCAAGAGCACGGCGACCGTGTATTTCGACGACTACGGCATGAAGGAGTGCCGGGAGAAATACACGGGCGACAAACTGACGGAGTCCTATTTCAGCGACGGGAAGACACTCTACACGGTCATCCATTCGAAAAAGACCGCGTACCGCCGCGGCGATGCGCTGCGGGGAACGGAGATGCGTTTCGATCAGAACGAGCTGCCGGAAAAGGACAGGGCCGTCGAGAAAATCACGCTGCTCCCGAACGTAGTCATCGCGGGAAAGACCTGTGCGTCGTTCGTCAAGCAGGGAATATCGGAGACCACGACGTTTGCGGGATGGGGACACATCACGTTCCTGGTCGCCGTTGACGGCAAGACGGTCAAGAGCGCGACAAAGGTGACGTCGTTCAAGGAGAACGTCAGCATCCCGCCCGAGAAGTTTGCCGTGCCTGCGGGATACGAGATCAAGCAGTCGCAAATGTGACAGGGAAGGCGCGCTCATCGCCGCATACCGGAGACGGGGCCCGTTCCACCGGGCCCCGTTCCTTTTTCATCTGCGGATACAGGGCCGGTATGCCGGCCTGCGGCGCCATGGAACAGGATCGCCCGGTTCGTGGTTTCTACCGGTACGGGCAATACCCGCAAGGGCGGCTCTTCCCGGGATTCCCCGCTGCCCGGCACCCGACAGAACAATCCAGCTCCCGGACATGACACGGCTCATCTGCAACGCGATCCTCATCGGGCTCCTCGGCGGTCTCCCCGCGCCTTCGTACACACAAGGGACGGGTGACAAGGCGCCGCTTGTCATCGACGGCCTGCGCCTCATCAACGGGACACAGCTCTACTGCAAGAGCGTCGGGACCGGCACCCCCGTCCTCATCATCCACGGCGGCCCGGGACTCGACCACTCGTATTTCCTCCCGCACATGGAGAAACTGGCGGACAGCTACGAGCTGATCTTCTTCGACCAGCGCGGATGCGGCCGTTCGACCATCCGCGTGGACAGCGCCTCGATGACACTCGACGCCCTGATAGAGGATATCGACAGGGTGCGTGACGCCTACAACCTGCAGACGGTGAACCTCATGGGCCACTCCTGGGGGGGACTCCTGGCGATGTTCTACGCCATCAGGCACGGAGACAGGCTCAATTCGCTGATCCTCGTCAACAGCACCCCGCCGACATCCGCGTTGCGGGATTCCGCGTTCAGGATCATGGCCGCGCGGACAACACCGGATGACAGCGCCAGGGAAGCGGCCATAGCCCGGAGTGCGGCGTTCCTGCGCCGCGATCCCGGCGCCGTGCGCGAGTATTTCCGGCTGCTGTTCCGCGGAACGTTCCGCAATCCGCATGACGAGGACGAGCTGAACCTGACATTTCCCCCCGACTACGCCGAGCGGAGCGCGCTCCTGAAGTACCTTGCGCGGGATACGTCGCTGATGAACTACGATCTCCTGAGCGGGCTCGAGAGCATCACGTGTCCGGTCCTGATCATCGGGAGCGACTGCGACATGACACCCCGGGAGTCGAACGAGGCGATTCACAGCCGCATCAGGGATTCCCAGCTCGTGATCATGAAGGACTGCGGGCACTTTCCGTTCATCGAGGCGCCCTCACAGTTTTTCCCTGCCGTCCGGACGTTCCTCCGGAAGGTGCAGGACCGCTGATCCGCGGTCAGCGGGTCTTGCTGCCGCAGTTCGCGTTGTTGCTGTTGTTGCAGGAGCTCTGAGAGGACTTGCAGTCGGATTCCGCGCTGTTCATGGAAGAGACGATGAGGATCGCCACTGTGAGATCCACTGCGGCCCCGATCAGGAAGCCCGTCAGCGCGCCGCTGGACTTCGGCATCGTCTCCACGATGTCTACCGTCTCATACCCGATGAACACCTGCGCGTTATCGATATTCATCAGCGCGATGGTCCTTCCGGGGATCGTGCCGGCGCGGACGAGCTTCCGGAGGACGCTCCCCTCCAGCCGCAGCGAATCACCCGCCTGGATCCACCGGATTTCTTCCAGGGGCACCCCGACGGTGTCCAGGCCGGCCGGAGGCTGATAGGTCACCTCCCCCATCATGACCCCCCGGAAGGATCCCGAGTCAGCCCCGTCGATCGTCACAATCGTAACCTGCTGCCCGAGCTTCGGGATCATACGTGCGTACGCGGACTGCGCGGCGAGCGTGTCATACGCCCTGCTGTACATCCGGGGGGGCAGGGGGTGGAGACCCGCGAATTCACCGTGAAATGACTTCCGGTCGAAGCGGACAATGTTCACTTCTGTTCCGAGCGGGATCGAGTCGAGGCCGGACCGGGCGGTCACGCGCCCGTCGCGGGCAGGCGAACCGATGCTCCCGGCCAGCATCCCCACAGCACTGCAGCCGATGAAGAGGGTGTACGGAAGAAAGAGGGGAAGAAGAATGCGTTTGCAGGCGTCAGCGGGCGACATGATATCCTCCGATCTCTGGTCAGGAGGAAATATATGCGCCCCGGGGAAAGGGTTGTCACGGTTCTGTCATTTCCCCCCGGACAAACAGCGGGGCCGGTGACTCGGTCACCGGCCCCGGTGGGAACATCCGCCCTGAGCGCAACGCGCGCTTAGAGTCCGAGCTTCCCCTTGAGGAGATTCAGCCCCTGCTGCAGGCCCTCTTCGTTGGGAAGCTTGCCGTTGGGTGTCAGCTTGTCCACCAGCCCCGGGAGAACGCTCGCGAGCGCGGAGGTGACCTTTTCGGGCTCGATCCCGACGCTCTGCGCGAGCTGGCTCACCTGCTGGTTGCCGAATACACGCTGGATTTGATCCGCCGAAATCGGAAGGTTCTTCCCCGTGCTGATCCAGGAGGACACGACGTCCCCCAGGCCGTTCTTCTGAAAATTCTGCACGAGTCCGGCGAGACCCCCGGACTGCTTGTCCGAGAGCATCCCCGCGACCGCGCTCATGATTTGCGCTTCCGCCGAGCTCCCCTGGTTGCTTCCCCCTCCAAGCGTCCCAAGAAGATCGCCGAGTAATCCCATCATACCCTCCATCAGTTGTGATTCTACGTAGAAATGCCGGCCTCCCAAGATACGCAAATGCGGGAGAAATTCAAACGCTCGGACACGCGGGCGGCCCTACCGCTGCCGCCGTGTGCGGCGGGTGGGCGCCGCGCTCAGCGGATCTTCGGGCCACGCGTGTTTCGGATACCTGCCGCGCATCTCCCTGCGCACTTCCCGGTAGGCGTTCGTCCAGAAGCTCCTGAGGTCCTGCGTGACAGCGAGGGGCCTTCCCGCCGGCGAAAGGAGGTGAATGAGCACGTGGGCGCGGCCCCCCGCGATCGCGGGTGAGTCCGTCTGCCCGAACATTTCCTGGAGTCGCACGGAAAGGACCGGTGTATCTCCGGAAGCGTAGTCGAGCCGTATCCGCGAGCCTGTCGGCACGGTGAGCGTCTCGGGGGCGAGCGAGGCGAGAGCCGTCCACTGACGGTGCGTGAATCTCCCGCGGAGGATCGCGAACATGTCGAGCTCCTGCAGCTGCGCCTTCCTGGTCATGTTCCCGAGGTATGGTCCGAGCCAGTCCGCGAGTGTCTCAATGAGGCGGGCGTCGCCAAGGTCGGGCCAATCGGATGGGACGAACCCGCGCGTGCGGAGCCACTCGCTCCTGCTTCTGAGCGACAACGCCTCTCTGCCCCAGGGAAGACAGCCCGGTCCCATCTGTCGGATTCCCGCCATCATCGCCTCGCGCACATTCTCCCCGCGGGGTGGTGTGTTCTTTTCGTCGATAATCAGCGCGCCCAGCCGCCTGACGCTCCGCGCGACAACAGACTCTCCGGATGGGTCCCAGAACACCTGCTCTTCCGCAACAATGCCGCCGCCAAATCCTTTTTCCAGGTCCTCCGCCGCCAGAGGGGCGGCAAGGAACACTTTCGCCTCAGTGCCGATCCCGTCGACATCGGCAACGGCCAGGTATTCTTCCTTCGCCAGCGGACTCCACTCCGGCAGCACCGCCCCCGTGCCGCCGGCCATCAGGTATCTCCCGGCGGAACCCGCTCTTCTCCGGGCAATCCGCTCGGGGTACGCGAGCGCGACAAGGAGCCCTGTCCGGGGGCGCCCGGGATGTTTCCTGCCGGCATCCGCCGCCTTCTGCAGCCTGAGCGATTCGGCCCGGACACGGAAGAGGACATCGCCTTCGGCGCCTTCTCCCGAACGGATCGCCTCCACGCGGGAAGTGATGTCGATGTCCCTCAGCGCGGAGCCGCGCAGGATGTCCCGTTCTTCCAGCAGCGCCGCTATATCGCACGCAAGCGCGCCCTGCGAGAACTCCTTCCCGCGTATGATCATGTGCGCAAGGCGGGGATGGACGGGGAGTTCCGACATTGACCTGCCGAGAGGGGTAATCCTCCCGTCGGCCCCGAGCGCGCCGAGCCGTGCGAGAAGGGCACGGGCCTGCGACAGGTGGGCCTGCGGGGGCGGGTCGATGAACCTGAGACCTTCTCCGCCTCCCCAGCGGGCAATATCCAGTGCGAGCGGCGCGAGGTCTGCGGCCAGTATCTCCGGCGTCCCGAATCGGGGGAGAGTTTCTTCGGATCCCTTCGTCCAGAGACGGTAGCACACGCCGGGACCCTGGCGTCCGGCGCGGCCCCGGCGCTGATCGGCTGACGCGAGCGATACGGGAACCGTCTCCAGGCCCGTCATGCCCCGCCGCGGATCGAACCGCGGGACGCGGGACAGCCCGGAGTCGACGACGACGCGCACCCCGTCGATCGTCAGGCTCGTCTCTGCGATGCTCGTGGACAGGAGGACCTTGCGCCCGGAAGCAGGCTCCAGCGCCCTGCGCTGCGCTTCCGGATCGGCGTCACCGTAGAGCATCAGAACGGACACACCTGCCGGCAGTCGTCCTTCGGACAGGATCCTGTCAACTGTGCGAATTTCCCGGATGCCGGGGAGAAACACGAGTATGTCGCCTTCGGTTTCGCCGAGTGCGCGGCCGATCACGCGTGCGGTTTCGCGCTCGACGGGACCGGCGGAGGGAAACTGGAGGTATATCGTCTCGACAGTGTGACTGCGGCCGGCACTCTCGACGACCGGGGCGCCTGCGAGTACGCGCGCAAGTGAGACGCCGTCAAGCGTGGCGGACATGACAAGGAGACGCATGTCGTCCCGGAGATGCTCCTGGACATCAAGCGCCAGGGCCAGTCCGAGGTCGGCGTGGATGCTCCGTTCATGAAACTCGTCGAAAATAACCGTCCCCACGCCGGGCAGATCAGGTGCAGAGTGCAGGAGCCGTGTCAGTATCCCCTCCGTCACCACTTCCACTCTCGTCCCGGGCCCGACGACCGCATCCCCCCTGACGCGGTAGCCGACGGTCTCCCCGACCCGCTCGCCCAGCAGCGCGGCCATGTAGGACGCCGACCGGCGCGCAGCGAGGCGGCGAGGCTCGAGCATGAGGACTTTCTTCCCCTTCATCCAGGGCGCCCCGAGGAGGGACAGGGGCACGCGCGTGGTCTTTCCCGCACCGGGAGGTGCGCTCAGTATGACCGATCGCGCGCCCGCAAGCGCGGCCTGCAGCCGCGGGAGCGATTCGTCAATGGGGAGCGGATTCATGAGGTGGACGCTCGAAGCACATGTGCTTCAATATGACCAATCGGCAAGAAAATTGCACGGGGGAAGGGAAATCGGTATCTTCGGAGAGGAAAGGACGCTTAGCTCAGCTGGTTCAGAGCGCCGCCCTTACAAGGCGGAGGTCGTAGGTTCGAATCCTACAGCGTCCACGAGAGGTCCTGTCAATGACACAAAAGGCGCGCCGGAGGCGCGCCTTTTTCTATAGAGTCGAGATCGCTTCGTGGCGCCACAGGCGCCACTCGCGATGACAGTGGCGCCAATGGCGCCACTGTCACTCGTACCAGGAGAGTATCTGGTATGAGTTCGTCCCCGGGAAGTACGGCGGCGACTCCACGCGGAAGCGCTCGTCGTACGTCACGTTGACCGGCAGCCCGGCAGTCGTTCCGTTAGACGTGGCGTAGATCTGCGTTCCACACCACCCACCGAGCACGTACAGCTCCCCCCTCGGCCTCGTGCTGTAATTCTTCACCTGGACCCCGTCGGTCTGCGAGTACATCGACCCCTGGACGGTGAAGTTGTTATGCGCCGCCGTCGTGTCGATCATGACCGTGCTGTAGGCGACAATGCCGAGCATCGCACTGCACGTCGGGTCGGTCCGCGGATCGGTTTTGTACGTCACGTTATCTTTTACGGTCACGGTGCCGCCGCTGCTCCCGCTCGAACGGAGCGAGGCAACGGTCAGGGGCTTGCTCAGCTCGCCCTTCACATACAGCGTCCCCTTGTCGATGGCGATCACGCCGTTCGGTGCGATCTGAGAAATCGCCTTCGTCGTCACGCCAGTCGTCCACCCCGTGGTGCTGTAGGAGACGCTGTCGTCCTTGAGCGTGAGGTACAGGTTCCCGCCCGAGAAGAGGTTCGCGCCGGCTTCGGTGACGAGCTGGCTCGTGTTCAGCGTGAGAGGGATGCTGACGCCGTTCTGGAGACCCCCCGCGAACGTCGGCAGCTTGGCTGGATTCGTCAGCGCCGCAATGCCGCTCTTCGTGGTCACCTTGCCGCTGAAGTACGCACCGTACGCCTGCGTGCCCCCGGCGGGATTCCCGTAGTTGAGCGTGCTCTCGATGTGGCACGGCCCGAACACCGAGTCCGACGGCTCGAAGTACACGCCGGTCATCGACCCCGCGTACAGGGCGAACTTGGAGAACTGGCTCGGATTGAAGAGCACGACCACCTGGTACGTGCTGTCTCCGTATCTTGCGGTCGTCGTCATCTGCACCCGCCCCCAGTTGCCGTACTGGTCCTTCACGGAATCCATGCGTACCGTGAACGTCCCCCCGTTCAGCGCAACTGGATTGCTCCACCCGGTCCACCACGCGTTGCCTGCGATCCCCGGCTTGTTCAGGAACACGTAATTGGCCGCCAAGTTCGCGCCCGAAATCGCGATGTTCTCGACTGTCCCTGTATCGCTGTAGTTCATGGCGTTGTTGAACGCATCGACCGTCGCACTCGCCATCATCGCCCCCGTCAGGAGAAAGATGAGGCTGTACGCGACGACCATGATGAGTGCCTGCCTGCCCATATCGCCTCCCTAGCGATTCAGATAGTTGACCACGGCGAGCCGCCGCTGCATGTAAAACGCAGTCTGGAACTGCTGGTTGATGGGCGCCGTCTCCTGGAGCGCGCTCGCAACAACGTTCTGCACACTGAGCGATATCTGCACCGAGAAAATTGTCTGGAGCTTATTTGCGGGCACCGGCGTCGCAATCACGTTGTTGAACTGGTCATAGTACGTCAGCCTGAAGCTCGTCACCCCCAGGTTCGATCCGTATGCGGGGAGGTTGTTCACCACGCGGTACAGGATGCATGTGTTCGGATTATTCGGCATCGTCCCGGCGGGGCCCAGGTAGTAATAGAGCGAGTCCAGGTTGCCGTCGGGGCCCGTGCCGTTGAGGTCGAGATCGGTGAGGAACTTGATCTGCGAGGAGTCCGCCTTGAGAATAGCAAGCGCCGGGTTGGGGATTTTGTCCGGCTCCTTGCAGTACCCGATCTTCCTGAAGTCGTATTCCAGCAGCTTGGTCAGCTCGACGAGATTTTCCTGGCAGAGAAGCTCCCCCTGGTTCGTCTGAAAGTCTTCGTTGTTGGCCGTCTTCGTGGTGAGACCCATGATGAACAGCCATCCAAAGATGACGGTCGACGCGATCAGATCTATCACTACCTGCATACCGTAGTCTCCCCGAGCTTACCGGAAATACCAGTAACTGTACACCGTGGACGCCGAAATGGTGTCCGTCATGTAAGGACTTGCGACCCAGACCTGTATGCGTTTGCTGTATGAGCGGGTCGTGCCGCTGCTGGCGGTCGGCACGACCGCGTTGGCCGTGATCTGCACATAGTCGACCTTCGACCACACATAGAAATCAGCGGAGCGGAAGAAGACCGTGTCCCCCTTGACCCACTTGTGGAAGCCGTTGTAGTCGTCAAAATCGTCAAACGTGTTCTCAAGGCTGTCCACCTCTCCCGTCTCCCTGCCAAGCGACACGCTCAGTCCGGTCACGTCGGTCACGTTGCTGTTGACCGTGTTCTCGTCGAATGCCAGGCCCGTCGCGCGCTGGATCGTCGACGTTGCGAGCGACGCCGCCATGATCCGGTACTGGGAGATCTGGACGGCGTTATTGTTGTCCTGCGTATTCGTGTTGACGGTCAGCATCACGGTGGCGAGCATCCCCATCGCGAGGACCGTCATCATTGTCTGTCCGAGTCCCATTCGCTACCCCGCTGTCACATTCCGTGTGTTCAGACGCTCAAACTCACGTCCGAAGTGCTCAAAAAATATACCACGGTTTCCCCCTCAGGAAATGCCGCAAATTCCCTTTTTCCGGACATAGTCCACATTCCCGGGACACCTTTGTAGAATGTACAGCGTCAGAATGACCCGGCGGGAAATTCAATCCGGAAGGTTTTTCCTCTTCCAACTTTTCCGTGGAACCCGCGTATACATAATGGCAGCCTGCCCAATAAACACATTTGCGGCCGATAAGGAGTGACGGGGATCATGACGCGAGTGCCCGAGGTTGACGAAGTCGTGCAGAGGATACAGAAGAAGATGAAGCCGTGGGGGATCACGCTCTCGTACCTCGCGCAGCACCTCGGTGTATCGCGGCAGTACGCATGGCAGATCGTGCACTACAGGACGATTCTCTCACGCGCGAAGGCGCTCGAGATCGAGAGGGCGGTCGACAGCATCATCGACGAGCGTGCCCATGTCCGGACGTTCGGAGACCGCCTGAGGGCTGCGAGAATCTCCGCTGGCTACACACTGAAAGAAGTTGGCTCGATGATCGGGTACACCTGGGTGGGTGTGGAGCGGTGGGAGAAGAACCAGTGCGTCCCGAAGCCGGGCGTGCTCTGGCACCTGTGCAACCTCTACTGCGTCGGGGAGGACTGGTTCAGGGAGTGCTTCCCCCAGGGGGGGGCACAGGGGCCGTTCCGCCTCGATCACCGGATGGGGATCCGCGGTGAGCTGGCGGCAATGTACCTGACTGCCGCCGGCCGGAGGCCCGTCATGGCTCCGGCAGCTACTTCATCGCGCCGCCGGGAACAGCTGCCCTCTTCGTAATCCAGTCGCCCACAAGATCAAGAAACCCGGGAACAAATCTCTTCTCGAGCGTCGCGTATTCCGCCGGGGCGCCGGTCACCGCGGTGATGAACAGGTGGTTGGCCTTCGGTATCACTTCGATCTTCCAGTCTTTCGTCATCCCCTTCCGCAGCGCATCCTCCATCGGCCCCCTGTTGAGCGCCACAGGCACCTGCTGGTCCAGCTCTCCGAAAATCGCCAGCACGGGACAGCGGACGGACGCAAGTGTCTTCGCGGGGTCAAACGTCACAAAGTATCTGAACCACGGCGAACGCACCGCCGCAATCTTCGCCTGGGCGGTCGCGTTCACAAATGAGGCCGAGTCGGCAATCGTGCGCCTCCGCTCCGGCGGAAGCGAGGCAATTCCCTGTGCGGCATCTGCCCTGAGGAGCTCTGCAAGCGCCGCCCAGCCTGTGTCAGCGCGGACGCAGTTGAACACACGCTCCTGCAGATGAAGCTGCTGGCCGATGACATCCGCCGGTGACCCCGCGAGACGCAGCTGCGACTCGAGCTGGTAGAGGATCGTCTTCGCGCCCGTGATCGACGGACCGGCCAGAAGGACGATGAACGCCACGTCCTGCGACTGCGCAGCGGCAATCGGAGCGATGGCCCCCCCCTCGCTGTGACCGACGAGACCGATACCGCCGGGATCAATATCATCCCTTCCCCGGAGGTATTTCACCGCCGCGAGTACGTCGAGCGCATGGTCGGCCGTTGTAGATGTCGACTTGCTCCCTCCCGATCCCCCGACCCCCCTGTCGTCGCACCTGAGGACTGCAATGCCCCGACGGGTCAGATAGTCTGCGATGATCTGGAATGGCCTGAAGCCAAACAACTCCTCGTCGCGGTTGTGCGCCCCGCTTCCCGTGATCAGAACAGCCGCAGGGTGCCGGCCCTTCCCCCGGGGAACGGTCAGGGTCCCCGCGATCGTGATACCGCCCGAAACATACGTGATGCTGTCCTCGGCATACGGCGGGGGAACGGGAGCGGGGGCGGCGGCCGTTTTCTTCACATCCCTCCCCCTCTCCAGCCGGAATGACCCTTCGTACCCCCCCTGCATGAATCTCCCGCGGACGCTGTCCCCTGCGATCGTTCCGTCGAACACAGCGAGTCCCGGCCCTGCGGGCAGCTCGAAATGTGTCTTCGGCGGCTTCCACGAGACGTTTGTCAGCGCAAGACTCAGGGCCATTTGTTGGGGGATGTCGATCGTGGCCGAAACGGAGTCACCCCGGGACACGAATGTCACCATGATGTTGAGCTCGGCGCCCATCACGCTGATAGAGCCGATCCACTGGCCGTCAGGAGACTGCGTGTAAGAAGATGAGAAAGGGACAAGAAGAGCGGCGGCGAGAAAGAGCATCCGGGATTGCCCCGCCTTCGGCGCCGCCGGCGGCGGGGCGCAAGGAAAGCGCTTCGTCGGTGATTGCTTCACGAAGAACGCCCGCAATGACAGGGCTGATAACGCGCGCAGTATGGTCATGGAATCTCCGGGAGTAGTGTGAACCTGCGCATCATGGTGGACCCGCTTCCGCGGGGGGGGGCGTGCGCCAGGCCAGGACGAACCCCGCGACATACGCGGCGAGCCCCGCGCTGAGGAGCTCAAAGTGATACGGAGCGGGGTGTGCCCCGTGGAGCCCGGCCTCCGTGTCGAGCATGAAAGACACGAGGACCAAGGCGGTCGCCGCGAGGCCGAGCGACCAGGAAAGGAATCCGGGCCGGAAGCTCCTCCCCACCGCGCCGCGGAATGCAATGATGACCCCGCAGGCAATCATGAGGAGCGACACGAGGACGGGCGCGATCACGGGTCCGATCCATGGCACGGGGATGAGGAACAGGATGTCCCACTCGAAGACCGAAGCGGGCCACCCGATCATCACCAGCAGCCAGAAATAGAAAAACAGGTCCCAGACGCCGAACGCATAAATGAAATAGCAGAACTTCTCCCAGGGCTTCGCGCCGGCGAGCGCACCGATTGCCAGGAGCATGAGTATCGTCGCAGCCTCCCGGGCGACTTCCAGCCGGAAGAACCCCGACGGAAGATCTCTGAGCGGGAAAGCGAACCCGCCCGGGTAGTACAGAGCACGGAGGTAAATCACCACGCTGGCCTCGACGAGCGCAAATGCGACCGCGAACACGGCCACCCATGAGAGCGACCTCAGCATGCGGCGCACGGCGGGAGTCACTGTCCGCTCCGGGCGTTCAGCTCGTCGAGGAATGCGACAGCCCGGCGGAGGTGGGGCACGACGATCGACCCCCCCACGACAAGGGCAACGCTGAATATATCGTACATCTCGGGGTCGGTCACCCCCTCCTTTTTGCACTGCTGGATATGGTAGGAGATACAGTCGTCGCAGCGCAGGACCATCGAGGCCGCGAGGCCGAGCATCTCCTTTGTTTTCGCATCGAGCGCGCCGGGCTCGTAGGTGAGCGTGTCAACGCTGAAAAACCGCTTGATCGCGCGGTTGTCGATGTCAAGGATCCGCCTGTTCATTGTCGATCGGAATTCGTTGAATTCCTCGACGCGGCTGCCCATGATGCACCCCTCCGATTGTGAATTCCTGCCCTGCTATGTCAGGGGCGGAAGCCCGTACCGCTCCGCCATCGACTCCACCACGGCGATTGCCGCAAAGGCCTCCTGCCAGCCTCCCCTGTCGATCTCCCCCATCAGCCGGGCGCTCTCCTCCACCGCAGCGGCGAGCCTCTCGGGCGCCGCCCCGGGACCCGGGAACGGAATGCGCACGTACTGATCGAGGGCCGCCACGGCCTGCTGGACGAGCGCCAGCCCGGCGACAGCCGCCCCCATCGCGACAGCGAATGCGATGAGCCCCGATGCACTGCTCCAGGCAACCGCCAGTCCCACAACGCCGAGGACGGTCGCCCCCCACCCCTCGAACGTGAGCCGGCGATACCGGACGAGCGTTCTGTGAAACCCGAAATAAAAAAATTCGAGAGTGTCCTCCCCGGGTTCGCTCATCCCTTTCCTTTCCCGGCGCGCACCGGCGTGAGATCGGCAATCACCGGGGAATGGTCCGAGCTTGCCTCCTCCTTCTGTATCCAGCACCCCGACGACGCCCGGGCAATCGGGCCCGGGACCATGATGTAGTCGATCCTCCAGCCGACGTTCCGGCCGCGCGCGCCGCCGTAATACGGCCACCAGGAATACGACCGGGTGTCACCCGGATGGTGAACCCGGAAGAGGTCCTCCAGGCCCAGCCCGTGCAGCGCGTCGATCATCGCACGCTCCTCCGCCCGGGTGCAGAGCATGTCCTCGACATACATTTCGGGGTGAACGTCCGCATCCCGGTGCGCCACGTTGAGATCGCCGCAGAGGATCACCTGCTCCCCTTCCGCCGTCAGGGCATCGACATACCGGACGAGCGAGCGGAGGAACCCGATCTTCTGGTCATAGCTTTTCTGCCCCAGGGGGGTGTAGACGTTGACGACCGTAAAGCCACCCACGCGCGCCTGGAGGACGCGCGTTTCCTCGTCGAAGTACGGCACGTCGAACGCGGGGTCGCCGGCACCGTCGCGGACGTGAATGCTGACGCCGCTGTATCCCCCCCGCGCTCCGTGCCAGCGCGAGGTGTACCCGCGCAGATCCCGCAGCGTTTCGGGGATCTGATCGGGGTGGGCCTTGATTTCCTGAAGACAGAGGACGTCCGGACGGTGCGCCCGAATCCACCGCTCAAACGCGGCTGCCCGGGCGCGGATGCCGTTGACGTTCCAGGTGGCGATCGTCATGGGATTGCTTCGTCGCTGAAAAGCGCTCCTCGCAATGACAGGGGGCGTCAGTTGCTTCGCCGCTGATTGCTTCGTCGGTCGGAAGGGGCTCTACTTCGTCAACGACGCTTTCTTTATCTCGAGGTTGCGGTAGAGGGCATCGAATGACTTTTCGAACGCGGCCACACCGTCCTCCTCGAGTTTTCCGGTCACGGCGTCGATGCCGATCCCCGAGGCGGCCAGGTTGCGGAGCACTTCCCTCGCCCCTTCGAGGTCACTCTCCAGCGAGTACGCGGGACGGCAGTGGTCGATGATCGCGGCGTACGTGGCGGGGGGGACGGTGTTGACTGTGTGAGGGCCGATCAGCGTCTCCACGTAGAGGAGATCGCTGTACGCAGGGTTCTTGGTTCCCGTGCTTCCCCAGAGCGGCCTCTGCACGCGGGCTCCCTTCGTCCTGAGCGGGGCGAACCGGGGCCCCTCAAAGATCTCACGGAATGCCTGGTAAATCATCTTCGTGTTCGCAACGGCCACCTTTCCCTGCAGGGCACTCAGGCGGGCGTACGCCGTCGGGTCTTCGATCTCCCCGATCCGCTTCTTCAGGAGATCGTCCACGAGCGTGTCGATCCTGCTCACGAACACGCTGGCGACGGACGCGATGCCGTCAACCGCCTTGCCCGCCGTGACACGCTGTTCGAGACCCGCGATGTACGCGTCGGCAACCTCCCTGTACCGCTGGAGGGAGAAGATCAGCGTCACGTTGATATTGAATCCCTCGCCGATTGCGGCCGTGATCGCCGGCAGTCCCTCGCGCGTCGCGGGAATCTTCACCATCAGGTTCTTCCTGTCGATCAGGGCGACGAGCTGGCGGACCTCCGCGATCGTTGCCGCGGCGTCGCGCGCCTTGGAGGGGGTCACCTCCACGCTCACGTAGCCGTCGAGCCCCCCGGTCCGGTCAAAGACGGGCCGGAGAACGTCGGCAGCCATCTGGATGTCTTTCACCATCAGCGTCCGGATGATGTCCGCGGTGGCGATCCCCGGGTCCGCTTTCAGGATGTCGCGAAGCTGGGCGTCGTAGTCGGCGCTGCCCGAGATGGACTTGTCGAAAATGGTCGGGTTCGAGGTCATCCCCAGCAGTCCCTCGTCCACCAGCGTCCGCAGCCCGCCGCTGGTCATGAGCGAGCGGCTGATGTTGTCATACCAGATGCTCTGTCCGCAGTCGCTGAGAAGCTTCAAGACCTTGTTCATTTCCGCTCCCTGTGTTACCCCTGGTGCTGTTCGATTGCCCGCGTCTTGGCGACGCGCCTGACGTGCCGCTCCTCGCCGGAAAAGTGCGCTCCCAGGAACGCCCTGCAGATCTCCAGCGCGGGCGCTGACCCGATCACGCGCGCTCCCAGGCACAGAACATTCATGTCGTCGTGCTCGACTCCCTGGTGCCCCGAGTACGTGTCGTGGCACGTTCCTGCGCGGA
>Ga0335071_10002736_pt1 | contig 18741 bp, 16 predicted proteins | sample Lox_Sample_15_FD_206724 | JGI IMG/M metagenome (GOLD analysis project Ga0335071, IMG submission 206724) | Soil microbial communities from Loxahatchee National Wildlife Refuge, Florida, United States - Lox_Sample_1.5 | ecosystem: Environmental > Terrestrial > Soil > Wetlands | place: USA...
CGACCAGGCCTACGACCGCGAATCCATCTTCGAATACATCGACGGCGCGGGGGAGGTCTATCGGGCCTTCAATTTCCGCCGCCTCCTGTCGCGCAAATTCCATCGCCCGGGGCAGCCCGACATCATCGTCGACCTCTTCGACATGGGGACCTCGGCCGACGCCTTCGGCGTCTTCACCCACGACCTCGAAGGGGAGGACGCCGGCCTCGGACAGGGCAGCAACTACAAGAACGGCCTGCTGACGTTCTGGCGCGACCGCTTCCTCGTCTGCCTGACCGCCGAGAGCGAGACCGCCGAGGCCAAGGCCGCCCTCTTCGCCCTGGCCCGGCCGGTCGCGGCGGCCATCGGCCGCGACGGCGCGAAGCCCGCCCTGCTCGGCCTGATCCCGCCGGGATTCGCCCCCGAAAGCGAGATCCGCTATCTCCACAGCCCGGTGATCCTGAATTACCATTTCCCGGTCAGCGCCGAGAACGTCCTCGGGTTGGGCCCGGACACGGCCGCCGTGCTGGCCAAGTCCTCGGACAGGGGCCGGAACGGCGTCCTGCTCGCGATCCAATATCCGGGCGCAGAGGCCGCCGCGGCCGCGATCGCCCGGTTTGTGAAAAGCGACTTGCGCGACGCCTCCGGGGCGGGGATCGTTCGCCGGGGCGACGGAACCTGGACGGCGGCGCGACGGACGAAGGACATCGTGGCCGTCGTCTTCCGGGCCCCCACGGACGCGGCCGCGACGGCCCTCTTGAACAAGGTCTCGGAAGCCATAAAATAGGCTCGAACGCCGGGAATCCCGGCCGTTCGGGAGGAAGGACAGGTCATGAAGAAGAACGCCATCACCCGGAGGGATTTCCTCAAGGCGGCCGCCATGGCCCCCGTCGCCGGCGCGATCGGCTGCTGCTGCACCGGTTCGTCCGGGGCCTACGTCGGCGGGGATCCGGCGCCGCGGCCGCACGTGGCGACGCTCCAGTCCCTCGGCCGCCTCTCGCGGGTGGTCCTCGTCCGCGACGCCGAAGCCGTCGGCGAAGGCCGGAGATGCAACGCGGCCGTCATCCAGAGGATGCTGGACGACGCCGTCATGTCCCTGCTCGGCGAGACGACGCCGGCCGCGGCCTGGAGGCGGATCGTCGGGCCCGCGGACGTGGTCGGCATCAAGTCCAACGCCTGGAACTACCTTCCCACCGGGCCGGAGGTCGAGAGCGCCATCAAGACGCGCGTCCTCGAGGCCGGCGTGCCGGCGGACAAGGTGGCGATCGGAGACCGGGGGGTCCTGAATCACCCCGTCTTCCAGGCGGCCACGGTGCTGATCAACGCCCGGCCGGCGCGCGTCCACTATTGGGCGGGCATGGGCAGCTGCCTCAAGAATTACATCCAGTTCGTGCCCAAGCCCTCGGACTACCACGACGACGCCTGCGCCGACCTGGCCACGATCTGGCGCCTGCCGATCGTCAAGGACAAGACCAGGCTCAACATCCAGGTCCTGCTGACCCCCCAGTTCCACAACATCGGCCCCCGCGGCTTCAACGAGGCCTATCTCTGGCCCTACAAGGGCCTGATCGTCGGCCAGGACGTGGTGGCCGTGGACGCGACGGCCTTCCGGATCATCCAGGCGCAGCGGTTGAAGCACTTCGGCGAGGACAAGCCGCTCGAAACCTCGGCCCACCACATCATGCTGGCCGACACGAAGCACCGGCTGGGGACGAGCGATCCCAACCGGATCGACCTCGTCCGGCTCGGCTGGCAGGACGAGATCCTCATCTAGCCCATGCCGATCTACGAATACCGCTGTCGCGCCTGCGGCCGGACATCCACCTTCATCACCCTCTCGGTGAGCGAGACGCTCGTCCCGAAATGTTCGACGTGCGGAGGCCTCGACCTGGAGAAGCTCGTCTCGCGCGTGGCCGTCATCCGCTCCGCGGAGAGCCGGGCGGACAGCCTGGGCGAGGACTTCGATCCCGGGATCGACGACGCGGCCGACGACGGGTTCGACGGGGACGACGGACTCGCGGGCCGGGCGGACGCGGAGGACGCGGGGGGCGGCCCGGACGAGGAATGACCGCCGATCCATGAACACCGGCCTGCACTCGATCAACGGCACCCAGATGTACTGCGAGGTCCGGGGGGAGGGCGTCCCGCGCCTCCTCCTCCATGGCTTCACGGGCTCGAGCCAGGATTGGAAGCTCATCTATCCGCTGCCGCCCGAAGGCGTCTGCCTCATCGCCCCCGACCTCCGGGGCCACGGCCGGTCGACCAACCCCGCGGGCGTCTTCACCCATCGGCAGGCGGCCTCGGACGTCCTCGCCCTCCTCGACAGCCTGGGCGTCGGGACGTTCGAGGCCATCGGCCTCAGCGCCGGCGGCAACACGCTCCTCCACATGGCGACGCGGCGGCCCGAGCGCGTCCGGGCCATGATCCTGGTGAGCGCCACCACGCATTTCCCCGACGCGGCGCGCGCCCTGATGGGCCGGGTGACGATCGAAAACCGGAGCGACGAGGAATGGGCGTCCATGAGGAGGAGCCATAAATTCGGGGACGTCCAGATCCGGGCGCTGTGGCGCCAGGCCAACGCCTTCCGGGATTCCTACGACGACATGAATTTCACGCCGACGATGCTGGCCCGGATCACCGCCCGGACCCTGATCGTCCACGGCGAGAAGGACCCCCTTTATCCCCGGGCGATCGCGGACGAGCTCGCGGGCGGCATCGAGGGCTCGAAGCTCTGGATCGTCCCCGGCGGCGGTCATGTTCCCATCTTCGGGGAGACGTCGGCGAAATTCCGCGAGGCCGCGGCCGCGTTTTTCGCCGCGCCGGCCGGCCGGACGGGAGAGATCGTCCTTTGAGTCGCGGATCGAACGGCTCTTCCGGGATTCCGCCCGTCCGCGCCTCGCTCGCGCGCTGGGGATGGAGCCGGGCGGGGGAGGATGCGCTTGCCGTCCCGGGAGCACTCGATGACGGCCTGGAGGTGGCCCGGGTGACGGCCGTGTTCCGGGACCGGTGCCTCCTGGCGCTCGCCGGCGGGGAGCGGACGGGCGAGGTGACGGGCCGGTTCCGCTTCCTGGCCGCCTCCGCCGCGGCGTTTCCGGCCGTGGGGGACTGGGCGCTCGTCCGCGACGCGGGGCCGGAGCGAGCCCTGGTCCACGCTTTGTTCCCGCGGCGGAACGTCGTCTCGCGCAAGGAGGCGGGCCTCGTCTGGGAGGAACAGGTCCTGGCGGCGAACGTCGACGTGGCGTTCGTCATGACCGCCTTCGACGCGGATTTCAACGTCCGCCGTCTCGAGCGATACGCCGTCCTGGCCCGCCAATCGGGGCTCGAACCCGTGGTCCTCCTCAACAAGTGCGACTTGGCCGCGGCCGATGACGGTCGGCTCGCCGAGGCGATCGACGCGAATCCGGGAGGCGGAGTGCACCGGGTTTCGGCCCGGGCCGGCCTCGGCCTCGACATCGTGGGCTTCTACCTGGCCGAGGGGAGGACGGGGATCTTCCTCGGCAGCTCGGGCGTCGGGAAATCCACGCTGCTCAACGCGTTGTTGGGGGGCGAGATCCAGCGGACGCGGACCGTCCGCCTGTCGGACGGCCGGGGCCGCCATACGACGACCTCGCGCCAGATGTTCGCCCTCCCGGGCGGGGGGCTCGTGATCGACACGCCGGGATTGAGGGAAATCGAGCCGTGGGCGGACGCGGCCGCCGTGGACGACGCGTTCTCGGAGATCTCCGCCCTCGCCCGCCGCTGCCGCTTCGCGGACTGCACCCACGGTCCCGAGACGGGCTGCGCCGTCAAGGAGGCGGTCGAGAAGGGGACGCTGCCGGCCGCCCGCTACGAGTCCTACCTGAAGCTGCGGAAGGAGATGGCCTATCTGAGGCGGAAGGTCGATCCGGCGGAGGACGCGGAGAACAAGCGCCGCTGGAAGAACATCCATCGGGCCGCCAAGGCGCTTTACAAGGAACGGAACAAGTCCCAGGGCTGAAGGCCCCGGAGCCGCCCCGGGCGGCGGGCCCTCACCACAGGAGGCGGTACTTGTTCTTCAGGATCCGGGCGTGGTTCGCCGGATCGATGGCGTCCGTCCGCGTGTCGTACTTGTAGGAATACGTGGTGAGCTCGTCATAGTGCGGATTTCCGGGCGGATAGTCGACCGCGCCGAACAGATGCCCGAGCTCGTGGACCAGGAGCGCGTCCTCGCCGACGACGATGCAGTCGCCCAGGGTGTTGGCGATGCCGGCGTCGCGCCACCGGCCGTCCTGCGCGGCGTCGGCGGCGGCCGCGGTCATCACCACGAAGATGTCGGCCCCGCGGCGGTCGAGCCGGCGGGCGGCGTATTTCAGGATCCCGGCGAAATCCGTCACATCCGGGGGGCGATCCCACGCGCCGACGTTCAAGAGCGTGAGCCCGATGTCGAAATCCTCCGCGTACCGCTTCGCGGCCGCGTCGAAGACGTCGGGGAGATGGGTTTTCCAGTCCGCATGCGCCGCCCGGTAGCTTTGATCGGCCGTCATCCGGACGTAGAGCGAGACCGGGCCGGACGGGCGGAAGGCCGCCTGCCACGTGTCGCGGACGATCGCGTTGATGACGCGCTTCGTGTAATAGAGCTGCCCGCGGAGATAATAGTCCGTGCCGGCGAAGCTCAGGATAAAGATGCCGAGGACGGCGAGGAGGAGGTTCCGGAGACGCCGGATGGAGAACGTCACGGCCGTCCCCCCGCTTCCCAGGCGCGCCAGCGCAGCAGGACGATCAGGTTGCGCCGGAAGATCGGGATGTCCTCGGACATGGCCATGATCTCGAATTTCTCCCGGATGCTCCGCCGGAGTCCTTCGGGGGCGGCCTCCGGATCGCCCAGGAACGCCGCGGTCTCGGCGCTGGTGAATGACACGGGCGCGGCTTCCTTCCTCAGCACGCCCTTGTTTTCGGGGCAGACGACCTGGCATCGCAGGCATCCGACCAGGCAATCGGGCGATGGCGGCCGGACGTCCTCGGGGATGGGCCGGGCGGATTCCGACATGAGGGTATAGCACCGGTCGGCCCGGATCAGAAACCGGTCCTCGCCGATCGCGCCCATGGGGCAGGCAAGGACACAGGCCCGGCAGGCCGAGCAGCGGTCGAGCCTCCGTTCGATCCCGAGGAACGGGCGCGGGGCGTCCGTGGAGCGGTCGAGGACATAGGCGGCGAGCTGGACGTAGCTGCCGAGGCCGGGGACGTAGGTCACGTTGTTCCGCCCGTAGAGGGCGAGGCCCACCCCGACGGCGAGGGATTTGTAGGGCGCCTTCAGAAGCTCGATCCCGTCGTCGCCGCCGAGAAGCTCCGCGGCGATCTCGCGCCTGATCCGTTCGAACGCGGGGCGGTAGCTGAGATAGGTGGGAGGGATGACCGTTTCCATTCGTCCATCCCCCGTCTCGAATAGGAGGGTGTGGACGGGAGCCGGGATCGCGACGACGATGACCGACCGGGGCGCGTGGAGCGCGGTGCCGGCGAGATAGGCGAACGACGACAGGTTTTCTTCGAAGAAGCCGGGCGCGAATTCCCCCCGGCGGCGCCGTTTCTCGAGCGCCTCGCGGACGGCGTCGAGGGCCTCGATCCCGGCCGCGGCGGCCCGGTACCCTCGGCGCCGCGCCCATCGATCGATGTCCCGCCGCGCGAGAGCGGCGTCGGAGGCGGAGTGGCGCGCGGTTCCCATCTCGGCGGAATCATAGGGGCGAGGCCGCTGGCGTGTCAAGCGGATGGACGCCCCGTTCTCTCGCCGAGGGGGATGCTGTATCATGGCCGGAGAAGGGCCGCAACGGCAATCCCATGACGATCGAAGATATCGCCGCCCGGAGACTCGCCGCCCAGGGGATCGAGGGGTGCCGGCTGAGCGCGCCGGAGGAGGCGGTCGCGCGGATGGGAGCGATCCAGGCCCAGGATTACGAGATGGCGAAGTGGGCCATCGGGCTCCGGACGTCCCGCGCGACTCGCGGCGCCGTCCAGGCCGCGATCGACCGCGGCCGCCTCCTGCGCGCGCACCTCCTGCGGCCGACGTGGCATTTCGTGACCGCCGCCGACTATGGCTGGATCCACGCCTTGACGGCGCCGCGCATCCGGGCCGCCCTGCGCTCGCGCCATCTGCGGCTCGAGCTGACCGATGCCCTGATCTCGAAAAGCGAGATCCTCCTGGAGAACAAGCTCGGCGGGGGGAAGAGCGCGACGCGGGAGGCGCTGGTCGCGGCGCTCGAGGAGGCCGGCATTCCCACCCGCGAGAACCGGGGATGGCATGTCCTCGTCCGGGCGGAATTGGACGGCGTCCTGTGCAGCGGCCCCGACCTGTCCGGCCGGCCGACGTACGCTTTGCGGGCCGACCGCGTCTCCGCGGCGCGCGTCCTGCCGCGGGACGAGGCCCTGGCCGCGCTCGCCGGGCGCTACTTCGCCGGCCACGGCCCCGCGACCCTCGCCGATTTCGTCTGGTGGTCCGGATTGCCCGCGGCCGACGCCAAGCGGGCGCTGGAGGCGGCCCGGAGGGGCCTGGAATCGATCCGCATCGATTCTGCGGTCTATTGGTTTGCCGGCGGCCTGCCCTCCGCGCGGAGGAGATCGCCGGGCGCCTATCTCCTGCCGGCCTACGACGAGTATATCCTCGGGTACCGCGATCGCGGCGTCGTGTTGTCCCCGCGCGCCGCGAAGGGCGTGATCTCGACCAACGGCGTTTTCTGGCCCGTCGTCCTCGCCGGAGGCCAGGCCGCCGGCCTCTGGAGGCGGCGCGTCACGCCGGACACGGCGCTCGTGGAGGTGGACCTGTTCTCGGAGCCGGAGCGCGATTTGAAGAGGGCCATCGCCTCCGCGGCCGGCCGTTACGGCCGCTTCTTGGGCGCGGCGGTCGAGACGGCCTATGCGCCTAAAGCGCCAGGAGGACGAGGCCGGCGACGGCCAGGAGCGTCCCGGCGGCTTTCGTCCAGGTGACGGGCTCGCGGAGGAGGAGGACGGCCAACACGGCCGTCACCACGGGATAGAGGGCGGTGATGGTCACGACCCGCGACGCTTCGCCGCGCCCGACCGCCAGGTAGAAGAAGATGTAGGCGACGCCCGAGGCGATCCCCACGGCGACGGCCAGGAACACGCCCCGCGCGGGGGCCTGGGTCAGGCCGCGTCCCCAGCCGAAGGCCGCGGCGGCGAGGAAGACCAGGAGGTAGCCGCCCATGGCGCAGAACACGAGCTGGCGGTGGTCGAGGGTCCGGGCGGCCAGCTTGCTCAATATCCCCCAGACGCCCCAGACCAGGAACGCCGCCAGCGAATAGGCCATCCCGCGGTCCACGTCCTCTCTCTCCTCAGCCCCGCTCTCCGAAGATCGAGGTCCCGAGGCGGACGCGCGTCGCGCCCTCCTCGATCGCCACGCGGTAGCTGTTCGTCATGCCCATGGAGAGGCTCCTCATCTCCACGCCCGGAATCGCGAGGCCCTGGAGGCGGTCGAAGAGGGTCTTCGTCAGCCGGAAATAGGGGCGGGCGTCCTCCGGATCGCCCTCGAAGGGGCCCATCGTCATGAGGCCTTCGAGCCGGAGGTTGGGCAGGCCGGCGATCTGGCGGGCGAGGGCTTCGGCCGCGTCGGGCGCGATGCCGGCCTTCTGCTCCTCCTCGCCGCTGTTGATCTCGATCAGGACGGCCAGGGTCTTGCCCGCGTTGCGGGCGCGCTTGTCGAGCTCGCGGGCGAGGTCGACCGAATCCACGGTCTCGACGACGTCGAAGATCTCGACGGCTTTCCTGGCCTTGTTCGTCTGCAGATGGCCGATGAAATGCCATCGGGCCCGGCGGCCGACCGCGGCCTGAGCCTCGGCCGCCTCCTGGACGTAATTCTCGCCGATCAGGCGGACGCCGGCCTCGATCGCCTCCACGATCTCGGCGGGCGACCTGGTCTTGGCCGCCGCGACCAGCTCGACGCCGGGCGGCAGCTCCTTCAGGATGCGGGCGACGTTCTCGCGGATGGACATGAAACGGGGCTTTCGCCGCTAAGGTATCAGCGCGCCCGGGCCTTGTCAATCCGGGCCGGCCGCACCGCCGGGGCTTTATCGGCGTCCGCGTTTCCTTTATGATAAGAGCCGCTCGGCCGCTCAAGGAAGGGAGCCCATGCACAGCATCCGCGAACAGCTGGAGGAGATCGAGGCCCAGGTCCTGTCGCCCCGGGCCTGCCTCAGCCGCGCCTCGCGCGGCCGCGAGCGGGCCGAGGCGCCGCACGCGTTCCGCACGGCTTTCCAGCGCGACCGGGACCGCATCCTCCACTCCAAGAGCTTCCGCCGCCTGAAGCACAAGACCCAGGTCTTCCTCGCCCCCTACGGCGACCACTACCGGACGCGGCTCACCCACACGCTCGAGGTTTCGGCCATCGGCCGGACGATCGCCAAGGCCCTCCGCTTGAACGAGGACCTGACCGAGGCGATCGCCCTGGGCCACGACCTGGGCCACACGCCCTTCGGGCATTCGGGCGAGGAGGCGCTGGCCAAGCTCGTCCCCGGCGGCTTCAATCACTCCACGCAGAGCTTGCGCGTCGTGGAGAAGCTCGAGTACGAGGGCAAGGGCCTGAACCTGACGTTCGAAGTGCGGGACGGCATCGCCCGCCACTCCAAGGGCCGGGGCAAGATCCTCGACAAGCGGAAGGAGGACCTGCCGGCGACGCTCGAGGGCCAGATCGTGAGGGTCTCCGACGTGATCGGCTACGTCAACCACGACATCGACGACGCCTTGCGGGCGGGCATCATCAAGGAGACCGACATTCCCCGCCACCTCGTGGGCGTCCTCGGCCGCTGGCACGCCAGCCGGATCGACCGCATGGTCCAGGACGTCGTCGAGTCGAGCCTCCGGGGAGGGCTCGAGCGGATCGCCATGAGCGACGAGATCATGAGGGCCGTCGTCGAGCTCCGCGATTTCCTCTACGAGCGCGTCTACTACAACAATACCTCGCGCGACGAGCTGCGGAAGACCGAACGGATCATCCGCGATCTCTTCGCCTACCTGACGGCCCATCCCCAGGGCTATATCAAGGACTATCCGGCGGGCGACGCCCTTGAGAAGAGGGTCGGCGACTTCATCGCCGGCATGACCGACCGCTACGCCCTGACGCTCTACGAGGACATTTTCTTCCCCCGATCCTGGCGGACGTAGCGGCGGAGCGCCCGGCGCTCCGGGAGGCACGCATGAAACCGTTCGCGGCGACGCTCGCGGCCCTCGCCGTCCTCGCCGGGCCCGCGCTCGGCGCCCGGACCCCCGCCCGGGTCTGGGAGGAAGCTCTCGTCATCCCGACGTATCTCGTCGGCCCGCCCGATCCGGATCCGATCTTCTTCGCCGGCCGGGCCTACCAGGGCGCCAAGGGGCCGGTCTATCCCTACCCGTTCCTCGACCGCCTGACCGACCGCAAAGTCGACAAGACGTACCGGGCCGTCTACCTCGAGAACGAATACCTCAAGATCTGCGTCCTGCCGGAGCTCGGCGGACGGATCTTCTCCGCGTTCGACAAGATCGACCGCTACGACTTCGTCTACCGGCAGCACGTGGTCAAGCCGGCCCTCATCGGCATGCTGGGCGCCTGGATCTCGGGCGGCGTCGAATGGAACATCCCCCACCACCACCGGGCCACGACGTTCATGGAGGTGGACCAGGCGATCGAGACCGGCCCGGACGGGAGCGCGACGGCCTGGGTGGGGGAGATCGAGCTGCGGCAGCGGATGAAGTGGCTCGTCGGGCTGACGCTGCGTCCCGGCCGGGCGGCGCTCGAGGTCACGATCAAGGTGATCAACCGGACGGCCCTCGCCGAGTCGATGCTCGCTTGGGCCAACGTGGCCATCTCGGCCAACGCGGACTATCAGGTCGTCTTCCCGCCCGACGTCGAATTCGCCACGTTCCACGGCAAGAACCAGTTTTCGCGCTGGCCGGTCTCCACCGAGGTCTACAACCGCCAGGATTATACGAAAGGCGTCGACGTCAGCCTCTGGGCGAGCCACGGCGGGCCGACGTCCTTCTTCGCCTGGGACGCGCGCAGCGACTTCCTGGCCGGCTACGACCACGGCAAGGACGCGGGCGTGGCTTTCGTCGCCGACTCGCATTTCGTGCCCGGCAAAAAGCTCTGGACCTGGGGCACCGGGAGCGAGGGGCGGCTCTGGGAGCGCCTCCTGACCGACGCCGACGGCCCCTATGCCGAGCTCATGGTCGGCGCGTTTTCCGACAACCAGCCCGATTACAGCTGGATCCAGCCCGGCGAGACGCGAACGGTCACGCAGACCTGGTTTCCCCTGCGCGGCCTGGGCGGCGTGACGGCGGCCGCCGAGGACGGGGCCTGCAACCTGGCGGTGGACGGCGGGCGGACGGCCCGCATCGGGTTCCTTCCGACGCGGGCCTTGGACAACGCCCGGGTCTCGCTCCGGTCCCGGGGCCGGGAGGTTTTCCGGGAGATCTTCTCGGCCAGTCCCGAGCATCCGTTCCGGCGCGACGCCGTCCTGCCGCCCGACGCGGCGAAGGAGGGCCTGTCGCTCGTTTTCACGGCGGCCGACGGCCGCGAAATCCTGTCCTACGCTTTTCCCAGGGCGAGCGGCCGGCCGCTGCCCCAGATCGTGACGCCGCCGCCCGTGCCGAAGGACATCCCCACGGTCGAGGAGCTTTACCTGGCCGGCCTCCGCCTCGACCAGCTCTACAATCCGGCGGTCGAGCCCTCTCCCTACTACGAGGAGGCCCTCCGGCGCGATCCGGGCGATTATCGGTCCAACACGGCCCTCGGCCTTCTCGATTTGAAGCGCTGCCTGTTCACGGAGGCCGAGAGCCGCTTCCGGGCCGCGGTCGCGCGCGCGACCGGGAGCTATGTGCGGCCCAAGGACGGGGAAGCCCAGTATTACCTCGGGATCGCTCTCCGGGCGCTCGGCCGGCCGAACGAGGCCGAGGACGCGCTCTTCCAGGCGGCTTGGAGCGCGGCCTGGCGCTCGGCGGCGCTGCGGCAGTGCGCCGAGCTCGCGTCCCTGCGGGGCGACGGCCTCCGGGCCCTCGATCTCGCCCGCCGTTCGCTCGAGACGAACGCCCTCGATGCCAGGACGCTGGGCCTGATCGCTTCCCTGTCGCGGCGGAGCGGGGACGGAGAGGGGGCCCGGACGGCCGCCGAAAAGGCCTTGGCCGTCGATCCCCTGGACGGCCGGGCCCTTTACGAGCTCACCCTGCTCAAGGCCGGCGGCGGCCCGCGCGCGGACGCGGAGCCGGCCCTGGCGAGATGGCGGGCGGCGATGCGCGGCGCGGAGCCGAACGCCCTCGAGCTCGCGGCCGACTACGGCGCGGCGGGGCTGTGGGACGAGGCGGTCGGCGTCCTCGATCTGTTCGTTTCGCCCCCGCCGGGCGCGGCCCCGGCCCGGCCCGCGACCCTCGCCCGGTATTTCCTGGCCTACTGCCTGGACAAGAAGGGGAGCGCGGCGAGGTCCGCCGACGAGCTCGCGCGCGCCGCGGCGCTGCCGTCCGACCTCGTCTTTCCGTTCCAGTCGGAATGCCTGGACGTCCTCGCCTGGGCGAGCCGGAACGATCCCAAGGACGCCCACGCGCCGTATTTCCTGGGCAATTTCCTGTTCGATCTCCAGCCCGAGGCGGCTCTCGCGGCTTGGAAGACGGCCGTGGCCCTCGACGGCGGCCTGGCCGTCGCCCTGCGCAACCTCGGCCTGGCCCTCGCCCGGGTCAAGAACGACCTGCCCGGCGCGCTGGCCCTCTATGATCGCGCCCTGGCCGCGGCCCCGGGCGATCCGAGGCTCTATGCCGAGGCCGACCAGCTCCGCGAGGCCGCCCGGGTGGACCTGGAGAAGCGGCTGTCGATCCTCGAAAAGAACGCGGCCGTCGTCGCCCTCCGGGACGACGCCTTGGCGCGGTACGTCCAGCTGCTCGTCCGGACCGGCCGCTACGATCGGGCGATCGAGGCGCTGGCGGGTCATCATTTCCATGTCTGGGAGGGGGGAGGCGGCGTCTACGGGCTGTTCGTCGACGCCCACCTGCTGCGCGGGTTGAAGCTCCTCGACGACGGCCGTGCGCGCGCGGCGCTCCAGGACTTCGACGCCGCGGCGACGTATCCCCCCAACCTGGAGGTCGCCGCGCCCGCGGCCGGAGGAGGGTCGGCGAAAGCCTTCTTCCTGGCGGGTACCGCCCGCGAAGCTCTCGGAGACAAAGCGGGCGGCCGGGCGTCGTATGAGAAAGCGGCCGCCCTCGGCGCCCCCGGCACGGAGCAGGCCTATTATGCGGCGTTGGCTCTCCGGAAGATCGGCCGCGAGCCCGAGGCAAACCGCATCTTCGACGGCCTTGTCCGGGCGGCCGCGGACCGGCTCAAGGCGACGCCGGCCATGGATTTCTTCGAGAAATTCGGGGAAAAGCAGTCGGCTCTCGCCCAGGGAGCGCAGGCGCATTTCCTCCTGGGATTGGGCTGCCGCGGCCAGGGTCGGATCGCCGAGGCCAAAGCCGAATTCTCCAAGGCGCTCGAGCTCGATTATGGCCTGACGGGAGCGGTCCGGATGCTGGAGGAGATATCTAAATAAAGGACGGAGGAGACCGATGCGGAACCGGAATTCATGGCCAGTCCTGGGGAGATGCGTCGCCGGATCAGCGGCGATGGCCGTCGCGCTAGCCGCGGCCGGCGCGCTCGCCCAGACGAGGGCGAGCTTCGGCACCGGCGGCCCGCCTCCCGGATACCGCGAGGCGGCGGAGATCGCCCGCTGGCTCGACGCCGCGGCTCTCCAGACCCCGGCCGGGAGCGCCTGGCCGGCCGATCCGCGGGATCCCAAGACGGTGAATTCGACCTTATATTCGGGAACGCCGGGCGTCGTCCTGTTCTACCTCGAGATGGACGCCGCGGCCCGGTCCTTCGCCTTGCCCTCGACTTACGCCGGCGCCTATCTCAAGCAGGCCGCGGCCGGGGCCGACGATCTGATCGCCCGGATCCCCGGGGAAGCCGGGACGGGGCTCTACGAAGGCCTGGGCGGAATCGCCTTCGCCCTCGAGGAGACTTACAAGGCCACGAAAGCGGAGAAATACCGGGAGGGCTTCCTCGCCGCCCTCGCCGCCATCTCGGCCAAGGCCCGCGTCAAAGGCAAGGGCGTCGATTTCGGAGACGTGACCGACATCATCAGCGGGGGCGCCGGAACGGGCCTGGCCCTGCTCTATGCGCACAAGGAGACCGGGGACGCGCGCTGGCTCGACCTCGCGGCGAGAACGGGCGACCGTCTCCTCGAGCTGGGCACGGCGAAAGACGGCGGGCTCGATTGGGCGATGGATCCGTCCTATCCGAGCCGGATGCCGAACTTTTCCCACGGGACGGCGGGGGTCGCCTTCTTCCTCGCCCGCCTCTCGGCGGCGACGGGCCGGAAAGCCTACCTCGAGGCGGCCCTCGCGGGGGCAAGGTACCTAGTGTCGATCGCCAAGACCGACGGGGACGCTTGCCTCATCTACCACGACGAGCCCGACCACAAGGACCTCTACTATCTCGGCTGGTGCCATGGGCCGGTGGGCACGTCGAATCTGTTCTACGAGCTGTTCAAGATCACGGGCGACGCCGTGTGGGGGGCCTGGGTCGAGAAGTCGGCCCGCGGCCTGATGGCGAGCGGCATCCCGGAGAAGGAAACGGCCGGCTTCTGGAACAACGACGGCATCTGCTGCGGCCTGGCCGGCGTCGCGGATTTCTTCCGCTCCCTCCATCGGGCGACGAAAAAGGAGGACTATCTGTATTTCGCCGTCAAGGTCCTGGACGTGCTCCGGAAGAAGGCCACGGCGGACGCGGCCGGGATGCGCTGGGTCCAGGCCGAGCACCGCGTCCGGCCCGACCTCCTGATCGCCCAGACCGGCCTCATGCAGGGCGCGGCGGGCATCGGATTGGTCTTCCTCCGCTTCGCTGCGGAGAACCCTTCGCTGTCGCCGCCCTACGCGCCGCCGGCGCTCCGGATCCATATGCCCGATTCCGCGTTTTGAATCCCCCTCGAGGAGACGAACGATGAAGCCCGACGATTTCGCCCTCGCGACCAAGCTCGTCCACGCCGGTGAGATCCGGCCGGGCGTCCTGGGCGCGGTCAGCCTGCCCGTCTTCCAGTCGGCCATGTTCGAATACGCCGGGGCGGCCCACTACCACGATATCAAGTACATCCGGCTGAACAACACGCCGAACCATGCCGTCCTCCATGCCAAGCTCGCGGCTCTCGAGAACGCCGAGGCGGCGCTCGTCGCGGCGAGCGGCATGGCCGCCATCACCACCGGCGTCCTCGCTTTCCTCAAGGCCGGCGACCGCATCCTCGCCCAGGAGACCCTCTACGGCGGGACCCACGAATTCTTCACCCAGCACCTCGGCGCGCTCGGGATCGGCTGCGATTTCCTGGACATCGACGATCCCGCGTCCTGGCCGTCCCGCGTCCGGCCGGCGACGAAGGCCATTTACGTCGAGACGATCAGCAATCCCACCCTGCAGGTGCCCGACCTCGAGGCCGTCGTCGCCTTCGCCAAGGCGCACGGCCTGGTGTCGATGATCGACAACACGTTCGCCACGCCCGTCAACTTCCGGCCGGCGGAGCACGGCTTCGACCTGTCCTTCCACAGCGCCACGAAGTACCTGAACGGGCATTCCGACATCGTCGGCGGGGCGGTCATCGGCCGGGCCGATCTGGTCCAGGCGGCCCTCCTCAAGCTCGACGCCTTGGGCGGGTCGATGGATCCCCACGCCTGCTTTCTGCTCCACCGCGGGCTGAAGACGCTGGCCCTCCGGGTGGCCTGCCAGAACGAGAGCGCCTTCCGGATCGCCCGATTCCTGGCCGGGCATCCGGCGATCGCCCGGGTCAACTACCCTGGGCTCGCGTCCCATCCGGCCCATGCGCGCGCCGCGCGCCTCTTCGATGGCTTCGGGGGCATGCTGAGCTTCGAGCTGGCGGGCGGGGTGGCGGCGGCCGAACGGTTCATGGGGAAGGTCCGCCTGCCGATCATCGCCCCGAGCCTGGGCGGCGTCGAGACCTTGATGACCCGGCCGGCGACGACGTCCCATCTCGGGATGTCGCCCGAGGATCGGAAGAGGCTCGGGATCTCGGACGGGCTCATCCGCCTCTCGGTCGGCATCGAGGCGGCCGAGGACCTTGTCCGCGATTTCGCCCAGGCCCTCTAAAATCGGTGACAGTAACCTGATTTCCTGATTTCCGGGACGTGGCGAAATTCGGAAATGAGGTTACTGTCACCGATTTATTTCTTGAGGAGGATGTCCTCGAAGAACTTGAGGGCCGCGGGATCGCCCGACTGGCCGAGCCAGAAGATGGCCTTCTTCCGGACGTCGAGGCTCTTGTTGTCCCGGGCGAGGTCGATCAGCATCGGGACGGACTTCTCCTTGGGCAGCTGGCTGATGGCGAAGACCGCCTGCTCTTTCAGCGCGCGCTCGCCGTCGGGCGCGTCGGCAATGTCCTTCAGGGCCTTCACGCATTCGGCCGTGGCCTTTTGCCCGAGCCAGAAAACGGCCTGCTTGCGGAGCTCGGGGCTCGCGTCCAGCTTGGCGATTCGGATGAGCTCCTCGGCGGCCTCCTTGGGCTTGGCGAGCTGGAAGGCGAAGATAATCTGCTTCTTGACGGCGTCGGATTTCTCCTTCGCATAGATCTCCTTCAGATCGGCCACCGCCGCGGCGTCGCCGGCGTTGCCGATCCAGAAGACGGCCTTTTCCCGGACCTTGGGCTCCCGCGGGCCGAGCGCGGTCTTCTTCAGGAACGCGCGGGCCTGGGGGGCGTCGTGGCAAGCCACGGCGAAGATCAGGGCGTCGAGGAGGTGCATGTCATCCTTGACGCCGTCGAAGGCTTTGTCGAGATACCCGACCGCGTCCGCTCCGTCCGCCCGGCCCAGCCAGTAGACGGGAGTTTCGGCGAATTCGTAAGCCTGATCGGGATCGAGGAGGCTCGCGTCCCGCACGCCCGGCCCCTGGGCGGGGTCGAAGAGCAGGAGCAGGCCGGCCGGCGCGGGCGCATCAGCCTCCTCGCCGTCGACGCTCACCGATTTCGTGCCGCGGGCCTTGTCTTCGATCCGGATGCGGGCGTCCTTCGAGCCGACCGCGTAGCCGCCGGCCGGGCCGATGTACCGGCCCGAATGAACGCGGGTCCGGCTCGTGAACTCGTAGGCGGCGAAGAACGCGGTCCCGCCGCCTTGCCGGACGGCGTCGGCCCGCGCCTGCTCGATCCGCTTCTCGAGCGCCAAGCCGGACGCGGCCCCGGCCGACGCGTCCCGGACCTTGCCTTTGAGGAACGCGGGCGATTCCGCGGCCGCCGCGGTGATGGCCCCCGCCAGGGCGAAGAGAAGGACGGCGGCCAGGCCCGCCGTCCCGGGCTTCTTCTTCAGGATTGTCGTGGTCATGGGCGTCCTCCCGTCCGCCGGGCCGTCACTTGTCCAGGATCTCGCGGAGGAACTTCATGGCCTCCTCGTTCTTGGACTGGCCGAGCCAGAAGATGATCTGCTTCTTGACCTCGAGGTCCTTCTCCTTGCGGGCGAGCTCGATCATGGTCGAGACGGCCTTGGGGCTCTTGGACTGGGACAGGCCGAAGATGATCTGCTGCTTGAGCTTGGGATCGCTCGTCTTGGCATAGAGGTCGAGGAAGACGGGATACGCCTCGTCGCTCTTCCACTGGGCCAGCCAGAACACGGCCAGCTCCTGCATCTTGGGGTTCTTGTCGTTGCGGGCGATATCGAGGATCTTGGCCCGGCCCTTGTCGGTCTTGCTCTGGGCGAAGCCCATGACCAGGCTCTCCTTGAGCTTGGCGTCGTCGGTCGTGTCGTAGACCTTCATCAGCGCGGCCAGGCTCTCCTCGTCATGGCGCTGGCCCAGCCAGAAGGCGGCCTGCTGGCGGACCTTGGCGTCGGGGTCCTTGGTGGCGAGATCGAGGAGGAGGGGCAGGACCTTGGCGTCCTTGGTCTGGCTCAGGACGAAGAGCGCCCTCTCCCGGAGCTCCGGCTTCTGGTCGCTCTTGACCATCTTCTCCAGAATCGGGAACGCCTTGTCCTTGTCCATCTGGAGCAGGGCGTCCAGGGCGACGAGCTTCAGCTCGACTTCGGGATCCGCGGATTCCCTCCTCCAGGCGAAGGGGCTTTGGCCGGCGAACACGGACGCCCTGCCACTGCTGGCCATGGCCTCGGCCAGCTCGGCCTCGACCCTGGCGTTCGTCTCGGCGGCCGCCGCGCCCGCCGCGGCCCCCGCGACGCCGGTCGAGACGCTGTCTTCGATCAGCTTCTTGTAGTCGCTCAAGCCGTTCTTGGCCAGCGATTCGGCGATCTCCAGCCGGAGCAGCTTGGCGTCGTTCACCCACGAGCTGGTGGGCCATTTCGCCATCAGCGAGTTCAGCGATTCGATGGCCTGCTGCTTCTGCTGGAGCTGGCGCTGGAAATCGGTCATCTGGGCGGCCAGCTTGTCGCGGCTGAAGGCGAGCCAATAGGTGGACTCGTCGGCCGCGTTGATCCGGGCTTGGGCCAGGTATTTCTCGAAGGCTCCGACCGCGGCTTCCCAGTCCTTGGAGTAGATGAGGGCCTTGGCCTTCTCGAACGCGGCCTGGGCTTCGGCGTCCTTGGCCTGTTCCGTCTTCGATTTGTCCTGTTGGGCCTTGGCTTGGGCCTGCTCCGCGGTCTGGGGCTCTTGCGCCCGGGCGGGGACGGCCGCGAAGGCGAAGGCCAGGAGGACGATGAGGGCGAACGTCTTGATGTGTTTCATGGGGCTTCTCCTAGGTTTTCTTCAAGATCTCCATCTTGAACAGGATATCCCGCCTCTCGATCAGGTCCCTGATCTCGGCGGGGGATTTGGCGTTCCGGGAATCCCGGTTGAGGATCTCCTTGAGGACGAGGTCGAGGTCGTCCAGGAGATCGGCGGCCGCGGGGTCTTTCTCCGCGAGCTTGCGCTTCAGGAGGACGTTCTGGAGCATGAGCGCCCGGAGCGCGTTTTCGTCCACCGCGACCCGGCCGTCCATCGATTGGCCGGGGACGAAGTGGGCGTAGTCGAGGAGGAGGGGCTTCAGGTCGTCGAGGTGGGCGGCGAAGGCGGGCCGGATGCCGTTCGGGGCGGCGCCTTTGCCGGCCGCCGTTGCGCCGGCGAGCGCGGCCCGGCCGGGACCGGGCGCGAGCGCGAAGCGGCCGATGGCAATGCCGGCGACGAGGACGGCCGTCAGGGCCGCCCCGGCGAACGCCCAGCGCCGCCACGGCGCGGGACGGCGGGCCGGCCCCGAGGCGGCGATTCCGGACCGGACGCGCGTCCAAACGCGCTCCCAATCGGGGGCCGCGGCCTCCTCGGGGGCGTGGGCGTCGACGAGGGCGAACAGGCGGCGCGTCTCTTCCCGCTCTACGGCGCAGGCCGGGCAGGCGCGGACGTGCTCTTCGAGGCGGGCCGTCTCGTCCGCCCCGGCTTCGCCGTAGTGGGCGAGGATCATGATCTCCCGGGCTTTCTTACAAGTCATAGCCGTCCTCCACGACGTATTTCCGGAGGTGTCTGCGCAGCTGCCCCACAGCCCGGAACAGATGCTTCTTGACGCTGCCCTCGCTCGAGCGGAGCGCCTCGGCGATCTCTCGGGTGGTGAATTCCTGGTAATGGCGGAGAGTGAAGACCATCCGTTGGGTGGGCGTCAGGCGGGCGAGCGCCTGGTCGATCCTCTCCCGGATCTCCGCCGACCGGGCGCTGCGCTCGGGATCGGACGAATGGGATGGCGCGGACATCGCGGCCGCCTCCTCGGGGTCGAGCGGCTGGGTTTGCCGGAGCTTCGACCTCCGCATCGCGTCGATGCTGGCGTTGACGCAGATCCGGTTAATCCA
>Ga0335071_10002737_pt1 | contig 18740 bp, 17 predicted proteins | sample Lox_Sample_15_FD_206724 | JGI IMG/M metagenome (GOLD analysis project Ga0335071, IMG submission 206724) | Soil microbial communities from Loxahatchee National Wildlife Refuge, Florida, United States - Lox_Sample_1.5 | ecosystem: Environmental > Terrestrial > Soil > Wetlands | place: USA...
ACCGAGCACCTGTGAAGCCCGGACCGGCGGATGAGGACCACACCGTTCCACCTCGCCAGCAAATGCCGACCCGGCCCGCGGCCACGGCACGAGAAGACACGTGAGATTACCACCCTTCCGGTCAGGGCCAGGGCTAATAGCTGATCACCTGATCAGCCTTGACGGTGAGCTGGCAGGCTTGTAGCGTCCGTACTGTCCTGGGCCGGTCCCGGGACGGCAGCCAGTCCAGCGAAGTCCGGTGCGATCCCGGCACTGTCCCGCAACGGTGATGCCCTTTCGGGGACGAGTCCGGTCGCCTGGCTGGTGGGCCGGCGAGTGCCTGTCCTCGGATGAAGGGCGGTTCGCGCGGCACCGGGCAGGCGGCGCCAGCGGACTCTCTTCATCCTCCGAGGCCCCGGAGGATGGATCATGCAGCTGGCGCGGGCGGGTCTGCGGTCGCGCCCGCGCGAGCGGGTGCCGCTGGCCCTGGTCCTAAGCGCCTGCGCCGTTCTGCTGGTCGTGACCATGACCCTGGGCATCGGGATCGGGTCGGTGCCCCTCAGCCCAGCCGAGGTCTGGCACGTCATCGTCAGCCAGGTCACCGGCCGGCGGGATGACACCGTGACCGCAACCATCGTCTGGCAGATCCGGGTGCCGCGGGTCCTGCTCGCGGCACTGGTCGGCGCGGCCCTGGCCACGGCGGGGTCGGTGGTGCAGGTCCTGGTCCGGAACGCCCTGGCTGACCCGTTCCTGCTCGGGGTGTCGTCGGGCGCCAGCGTGGGAGCCACCGCGGTGCTGCTGCTCGGGGCGTTCGCCTCGCTGGGCGTGTGGGCGATCTCGGCTGGCAGCATCCTGGGCGCCCTGGCCGCGATGGCCGCGGTATTCGCGGTATCGCGCAGCGGGCACGGGCTGGCACCCACCCAGCTGATCTTGTGCGGCGTGGTGCTGTCCGCCCTGTTCGAGTCGGTGACCAGCTTCCTGATCTTCCGGGGGAACCCGCAGGCCACCCAGTCGGTGCTGTTCTGGCTGCTGGGATCGTTCGGGCTGGCCAGCTGGGATCAGCTGCCGATCCCGGCGCTGGCCCTGGCGGCCGCCATGATCTACCTGCTGGCCCAGGCCGGGACGCTGAACGCGCTGGCCATGGGGGCCGAACCGGCCACGGCGCTGGGCGTCGACGTCCGCAGGCTGCGCCGGAACCTGTTCCTGGTCACCTCGCTCATGGCCGGGATCGCGGTCGCGGTCAGCGGCATCATCGGGTTCGTCGGCCTGGTCGTGCCGCACATCGTCCGGCTCATGGTGGGTTCTGATCACCGGCGCGTGCTGCCGGCCGGGGTCCTGTTCGGCGCCTCGTTCATGGTCCTGGGCGACCTGCTGGCCCGCACTATCGTGGCACCGCAGGAGATGCCGATCGGCGTCATCACCGCGTTCATCGGCGCCCCGACCCTCATCGTCCTGATCAGGCGGCGGCCCTACCTGTACGGCGCGACGCAGTGAGCCTGTCCGCCGAGCACCTGTCGGTCGACATCGCGGGACAGCGCATCGTCACCGGCATCAGCCTGGCCGCCGCGGACGGCCAGTTCACCGGGTTGCTCGGGCCGAACGGCAGCGGCAAGTCCACCATCCTCAAGACCGTCTACCGGGTGCACCAGCCCGCCGCCGGGCGGGTCCTGCTCGACGGCGCCGACCTGCTGGCCCTTCCCGCCCGGGACGCCGCCCGGCGGGTCGCGGTCGTGGCCCAGGAAACGGCCAGCGAGTTCGACTTCACCGTGCGCGAGATGGTGATGATCGGCCGGACGCCGCACAAGCGGGCGTTCGGCGGCGACACCGAGGCCGACCGTTCGGCCGTCGGGCAGGCGATCGAGCGGGCCGGCTGCGGGCACCTGGTGCCGCGCAGCTTCAACACGCTGTCCGGGGGTGAGAAGCAGCTCGTCCTGATCGCCCGGGCCCTCGCCCAGGGGGCCGACCACCTCATCCTCGACGAGCCGACCAACCACCTCGACATCCGCCACCAGGTGGAGATCCTGGAGGTCGTCGCCGCGCTCGGCGTGACCGTGCTCGCCGCGCTGCACGATCTCAGCCTGGCCGCGCTGTTCTGCCAGTCGGCCTACCTGCTAGCCGGCGGCCGGGTCATCCTGGGCGGCCCGCCGGCCACGGTCCTTACCCCGCCGGCCATCCGGCGCGCCTACGGCGCCGACGTCCTGGTCATCAACCATCCCGACACCGGCACGCCGCACCTGATCCCCCGCCGCATCCGGCCCGGGGACGACAGCCCGCGACCCGGCATCTCCGATGCCAGCATCCCGGCCAGCCCGAAGGAAACCTGATGCGCCTGAGCCACCGTCCGCGCCGCACCGCTTCGCGCCCCGCCCGGGCGGTAGCGGCCGCCTGTGCCCTGCTGACCGTCGGCAGCCTGCTCGCCGGCTGTGCCAGCAGCAAGCCCGCCGCAGCCCCGGCGGCCGCGCCGCCCGCGCCTTACCCCGTCACCGTGACCAGCTGCGGCATCCGGACCACCTATGACCAGGCGCCACGGCGCGCGGTATCCAACGACATCAACACGACCGAGGACATGCTGGCCCTCGGCCTGCAATCGCACATGGCCGGAGATTTCGGCGTCACCGGCGACGGCCCCGCCGGGCAGCCGGTACCGCCGCAGTACCAGGCCGCGTTCGCCAAGGTCCGCGACGTCTCACCGGACTACTTCACGCTCGAGACCCTGATCGGCGTGCGGCCCGACTTCTTGTTCGCCGGCTGGAATTACGGCCTGCAGGCCGGCACCAACCTCACCCCGGCCAGCCTGGCCAGGTACGGGATTAAGACGCTCGTGCTGTCCGAGTCCTGCGCCCACGTCCAGCCCGGAACCAGCTCGGTCAGCATCAACGACACCTACCAGGACCTGCGCAACCTCGGGGCCATCTTCAACGTCCAGGCCCGGGCCGCCACGGTCATCGCCGGCATGAAGGCCCAGGTGGCAGCCGCGCGCACCAAGACCGCCGGCCTCAAGCCGGTCACCGTCTTCGACTACGACAGCGGCCAGGCCGCCCCGTTCACCGGCCCGGGCCTGGCCATGCCCACCGCGCTGATCACCCTGGGCGGCGGAACCAACATCTTCGGCACGCTCAAGCAGAGCTGGACCTCAGTGTCCTGGGAAAAGGTCGTCGCCGCCCAGCCCCAGTGCATCATCATCAACGACTACGGCACCCCCACCGCCGCGCAGAAGGAGAAATTCCTGGAGACCAACGCCGCGAGCAAGAACCTCCCGGCCGTCCGCGACCACTGCTTCCTGACCCTGGCCTACGACGAGGTCACCCCGGGCCCCCGCAACGCCCAGGCCGTCCTGGCCATCGCCAGGTGGCTGCACCCGGCCGCGTTCGGCCTGCCCGCCGACGGCTCATGACCCCCGGGGGTCCGCTGGAAGTCAGTACACTCCCGCAGGCCGGCCCGTTCTAGCCAGGTACTGACGGCTCGCCTCGTCAGCGACAGCCGGCGCAGCGGCCGGTGATGGCGAAGCGGTGCTGGCTCAGGGTGAAGCCGTAGCGGTCGCGCAGGCTGCGGGCCAGGTCATCGAGCAGCTGCCCGGGGATCTCGGTGATCTGGCCGCAAGTCTCGCAGGCCAGGTGGCCGTGGTCGGCCGGGGCCAGGTGGTAAGCGGCGGGCCGGCCGCCGATGCCGGTGCGGTCGATCAGGCCCAGGCGGGCGAGCTCGTCCAGGTTGCGGTAGACGGTGGACCGGTTGGTGCCCGGCGCGCGGGCCCGCACGGCGGCGGCGAGCTCGTCCGCACTGCGGTGCGCCCGGTTCTCCGACAGCACACTGACCAGGACCCGGCGCGCGGTCGTGATGCGGTGCCCCGCCGCGCGGAGCCGGACCAGGGCCACCTCGGCGGGATAGGCGCCGGCGGGAGCATCGTGGCTCATGCCGCCACCCTAGATGCGAGATAGATGCTATTGCGAGTCTTTTGCAAGTACTTCTAGACTGGGCGGGCCGGGATGTCCAGCGGGAAGGGTGACCCCCTGATGGCCGAGCCGATGAGCCGTTTCGCGCGGATCCGCCAGAGCCTGAGCCCGTCGGAGTGGGCGCGGGTCGGCGGGATGGTCGCGGTGGTCGTCGGGCTGAACGTGGCGGGCTGGCTGATGCTGGCCGCCGCGGTCGGCGGGCATTACCGGATCAGCTCCACCGAGGTGTTCGGGTTCGGCACCGGGATCCTGGCCTACACCCTGGGCATGCGGCACGCCTTCGACGCCGACCACATCGCCGCCATCGACAACACCACCCGCAAGCTGGTCCAGGACGGCAAGCGGCCGCTGTCGGTCGGGTTCTTCTTCTCCCTGGGCCACTCCACCATCGTGTTCGTCATGGCGCTGCTGCTCAACTTCGGCATCCGGGCGCTGGACCAGCAGGTCAAGAACGACAGCTCCGGGCTGCACACCGCGACCGGGGTCATCGGCACCCTGGTGTCCGGCACCTTCTTGTACCTGATCGCGCTGCTGAACCTGGTCGTCCTGCTCTCCATCATCAAGGTGTTCCGGGAGATGCGCACCGGCCGGTACAGCGATGAGGAGCTGGAGAAGCAGCTGGACAGCCGCGGGCTGATGAACCGGGTCTTCGGCGGGTACGCCCGGCGGATCGACACGCCGTGGAAGATGTACCCGGTCGGCGTGCTGTTCGGCCTGGGCTTCGACACCGCCACCGAGGTCACCCTGCTGGTCCTGGCCGGCACCGCGGTGGTCTCCGGGCTGCCGTTCTACGCCATCTTGTCGCTGCCGATCCTGTTCGCCGCCGGGATGTGCCTGTTCGACACCGCCGACGGCTGCTTCATGAACTTCGCCTACGACTGGGCCTTCGCCCGCCCGGTCCGCAAGGTGTTCTACAACCTGACCATCACCGGCCTGTCAGTGTTCGTCGCGTTCTTCATCGGCACCATCGAGATCCTCAGCCTGCTCGGCGACGAACTCAACCTGACCGGCCCGTTCTGGGACTTCATGGCCAACTTCGACCTGAACAAGGCCGGGTTCGTCATCGTCGGCATCTTCGTCCTGACCTGGGTGGTGGCCCTGTCCGTCTGGCGCTTCGGCCACATCGAGCAGAAATGGCAAGCCCACACCGTCACCGCCGCCGGACGGGACTAACCCGCGGGAAAGCCCACTCCGCGGTGCCGGCCAGGATGCACCGGTTGACGATGTCGAGGAAGGGGACCGGACGGGTTTGGCCGCTGGGTGACGGAGTCGTTCGCGGCGGGCAGGCCCGCGGACGAGCGCCAGAGGATGATCGGGAAGCTGTTCAGCTATACCCCGGAGCAGCGGCGGACCGGCAGCCGGCTGGCGCCGCCGCGAGAAACCCGGCCCGTTCGGGGCCAAAGATCTTCTGGACCGAACGGGCCGGCGAGCCGGCTCAGTCAACATTCCCGGACGACCAACCCTGGGATCTGCCCTGGGACGGAAACTCGTTCCCCCGCTCGCGGACGACCGCGTTCGTCTGCCGGACCGGAGGGTGCTCCTGGTGGCTGGCCGCCTTCCTCCGGCAGGCTGGGCACGTTCGCGGACGGGAGCCGGTCGGCGCCCTGTCGGATCAGGCCGGCTAACCGGTCCGCGGTAGTCGCCGGCTGCTGGCCATTAGTATCCGGCGAGCAAATACCTTAAGCGGTCCCCCGTAATACCCCCGGGTTGTATTGACGATACCCCCATGGCCTATATGGACCTTGGGCCAGAATTCGCCCAGCGGGCCTGTTTGATGTCGCGAGTAAACCAGTACAGGGCATGGGTATTTTCATGTTTGGGCAGTTCAAAGCCGGTATCTAAATAAGTAAATTCGGGAATTGCCCGCCAAGTGACGGTCCAGTAGCATTCTCCCGATATTCCTGTTCAATAACGCCAGGAGCTGTAATGCGGAGACGGCAGACCGACATTTCCCGATCACCCGGCCTGGCCGGCTCCGCCCGCGGCCAGCGCCAGGGCCGGCGGGCTCGCCGCCGCCCGCCGAGCCGGGCCGGGTCGGCGGCGGTCATCCTCGCCCTGGCCGGGCTATGCGCAGGATGCAGCGCGGGACCCGGACAGAACTCGCCTGCCACAGGAGGCACGCAGTCAACGGGGTCGGTGACTTCGGGGGGCCAGACGCACTATCCGGTAACCGTGCGCGACTGCAACGGCAGCCAGACATACGACAAGGTGCCGAGTCGCGTCGTCACCCTGGACGACAGCGCGACCGATACGCTGGTTGCCCTGGGCCTGACGAGCAAGATCGTGGCGGTCACGAAATTCGAGACGCCACGCCAGGAGTGGTCGCAGGACGCCGGCATCGTCGCGAGACTGCACGGGCTGAGCTACGGCAACGCCTATCCCTCGCTGGAGTCGATCCTCGCGCTGCGTCCGGACATCATCGTCTCTGACTTTCCGAGCGCCTTCGCGAAGGGCATCGGGCCGGCTACCCCGCAGCGCTGGAAGTCGCTGGGGATCGCCAGCTACGAGACCCTCTCGGACTGCGGCCAGTACAGTTCCACGCCGCTGTACAACTTCGATCAGCTCTACACCGACATCCGCAACCTCGGCGTCATCTTCAACATCCAGGCCAAGGCGGCTGCCCTGATCGCGCACCTTCAGGCGGAGGTGGCTGCCGACCATGCCCTGGCCAGGGCGGCAGGACTGGGGGACTACCGGATCGGCGAGGCGAACGGACTGACCTCCTCCCCCGGCACCCTCGGTGTGACCACCGCGAACGCCATCATCGCCGAGGCCGGTTCCACCTACGCGTTCATCAAGTACGACACGAATCCCAACATCAACGTCAGCTGGGAGGAGGTCGTCAAGACTAACCCGCAGGTATTCTGGCTGATCACCGACAGTGGCTTCACGGTCTCCCACGTGGAACACTTCCTGCGGACCGACCCGCAGCTGCAGTCGGTTCAGGCCATCAAGAACCAGGCCTACGTGCCTATCTCTTACTTTGCCGCCGCCGGATCACCACGGGCCGTCGACGCGGTCCGGCTGATGGTGGATGGCCTGATCACGCTCAAGCGCGAGGGCAAGCTGTAAAGGCCAGCCGCCCGATGCGCCTCAGAGCCGCCGTCGCGTTCCCTCCGGCCGGAGCGGCCACGATCGATGCCGCCCGCCGGGAGGGCGCCAGGCTCCGGCGGCAGTTCGCCATGCGGATGGTGATCCTGGCCGTTCTCACGGTGGTCATCGCCACGCTCGGCATGACCTACGGCCAGGTGACCGTGCCGGCCGGGCAGGTGTGGTCGATCATCTTCCACCACATCGCGCGCAGCCGGGCCGCCACCTCACCCGATGACGCGATCATCTGGCTGATCCGCGCCCCCCGGGTCACGCTGGGGTTCATCGTCGGCGCCACGCTCTCACTGGTCGGTGTCGCGGTCCAAGCCCTGGTCCGCAACCCCATCGCCGACCCCTACATCCTGGGCATCGAGTCGGGCGCGTCCGCGGCGGTGGTCATCGCCTTCTACATCGCGCTGGTCACCGGCGCGAACGTCTTCCCGCCCGAGATCGCGGCCTTCCTCGGCTCCCTGGGGACCCTGGTCCTGGTCTTCGCGCTGGCCCGGCGCCGGGGCCGGGTCGCCTCGGCCCGCCTGCTCCTGGCTGGCGTGGCGGTGTCTTTCGCGCTCGCCGCCATCACCGAATTCTTCAGCACGCTCAACCCCAACATCAACGCGACTCAGACCCAGCAGCAGTGGACGCTCGGGAGCCTGGCCTCCGCGCAGTGGAGCCAGATCCCGGTCGCGTTCGGCGCTCTCGGGCTCGTCTATGTCTGCCTGGGCTACTACGGCCGGCCGCTCAATGCCCTGGCCATGGGAGATGCCACGTCCGCTGCCGTCGGGGTCGACCCGGACCGGTTCCGGATCCGGCTGCTGATCATCACCTCGCTGGCCGTCGCGGTCGTGGTCTCGCTGGCCGGCCCGATCGGCTTTGTCGGCCTGGTCGTCCCGCATGTCGGCCGGATGCTTTTCGGGGCCGGGCACGCCCGGCTGCTGCCCGCCGCGGCGCTGCTCGGCGGCCTGTACCTGATGGGGGTGGACCTGCTCGGCCGGGTGATCTTCGCCCCGGATGAAATCAACGTCGGCGTGCTCACCGCGATCCTCGGGGCGCCTTTCTTCCTGTGGCTGCTGCGCAGGCAGAGATTCGACGGATGATGACCGAGACCGTCGGCGACCCGTCCGGTCATCCGGCCGTCCCGGCCACCGGCCTGGGGGGCGAGCCCCCGCACGGCTCCGCGGACGGTCCGCCTAAGGTACTGACCGAACGGCTCCGTATCGCGTTCGGGGATACCGAGGTCGTGCATGGCGTGGACCTGGAGATCCCGCCGGGCTCCATGGTCGGGCTGGTAGGGCCCAACGGGAGCGGTAAGACGACGGTCCTGCGCTCTTGTTACCGAGCCCTGCGCCCGGCAGGCGGAACCGTCTGGCTGGACCAGCGTGACGTGTGGAAGCTCACCGCGCGTCGGTCAGCGCAGAGCATCGCCGTGGTTGCCCAGGATAGCCCGGCCGAGTTCGACTTCACCACCGCCGAGGTGGCCGCGCTCGGCCGGCTCCCGCACAAACAGGGCTTCGACCGCGAAGACGCACGCGACCGCGAGCTCGTGCTGACCTCGCTCGACACGCTCGGCCTGGTTCACCTGGCGCACCGCCCGTTCAACCAGATGTCCGGCGGCGAGCGCCAGCGTGCCGTGATCGCGCGGGCCCTGGTCCAGGAATCCCGCGTCCTGATCCTGGACGAGCCGACCAACCACCTCGACATCCGGTACCAGCTCGACGTGCTGCACCACGTGCGATCGCTGAACATGACCGTGATCGCCGCGCTGCACGACCTCAACCTCGCCGCCGCCTGGTGCGATCGGATATACGTCATCGCCGACGGCGCGATCGTGGCCGCCGGCCCACCCGAGCAGGCCCTGCACCCCGAGGTGGTCGACCAGGTCTTCGGAGTCATCTCACACCAGGTGCCGCACCCGGCCACCGGGCGCCCCTTCCTGATTTTCGAACGGAAAGGCACCCCCGATGCCAGCTCCGCTGAGTTACCTCGCCGCCTGGCGCGAGCTCCAGCCCCCGGTCCGGATCGGGGCCCCCGCGCCAGGCACGCTCACGGTCGGAGAACTAGCCACCGAACATGGATACCAGCTGGTCACGGCAGCCATGGCCGCGCTTGGGCTGACCCGCCGGTCCGTCCAGCTGGCCCCGCTGCACCTGGCCAACTGGGCGACCATGGAGCTGCTGGCCCGCCCGGTATTCACCGACGGAGTGTGGATCGCGGCCAGTGCGCACCAGCTGGGCTTCGTGATCGATGAGCACGGCGACATGCCGGAACTCTGGCTGGCCGCCGAAGCGCCGGCCAGGCCGTGCCCACGTGCGCCGGTAGTCGGTGCGAGCATCGGCGGACTGCTGGGACCAGTCGCCGGCATGGTGACCCGGTGCTCGCGCATTCACCAGCGCGCCGTCACCACCATCGCCGCGGAATCGGCGATCGCCGGGCTGTTCCGGACGGCCCGGGCGGCGGGGCACCCAGATGACGCACGCTGGCTGGACGAGGCGTCCGCGACGGTGGCCAAGGCGCTCGGCGCGCGAGTGACGTCCGAGCGCATGTGCTGCCGCCCCGACGAGGGGCCGACGGTGGCGCTGCCGGCGCGAAGCCTATGCTGTGTACTCAACCCCAAGACCTCCTGCCATTCGTGCCCAGGCTGTCCGAAAACAGGGAATGCCGCCGAGCGAGAACAGGGTGTGACCAGGTGGCTCGCGTCAATGGATGACGAGGAGTTCCTCGAGACAACCGGACGGCCCAGGCACGAGCGGGTCACCGCCGACGACACAGCCTGTGACCGGTAGCGCCACCAACGCGGAATCGGATCCGGGAGCAGCAGCGCGAACAGCATGCCGCCCAGCCGGCTGCTCATCGACCGGCGCTCACGCGGACGGCACCGGATGCCCTACTCGCGCGGCGGGTGGCGCGGTGGTCGCGCACGATCCGCGGGAGCCGACGGAATTACCGAGAGTACTTCTCCAGGGCCATACTGGACGCGTCAAGCGAGCCGACACCACGCTTGCTGATCTTCACTTGGTAAACATTCATCAGCCGGAGACGGGACATCTCCTGCTCGGATGCCGCCAAGTCGTCGGACTTGGAGGCTGGGGCGGATGGTGTTCCGGGAGGTCAGCGTGATTGAGATCTGTGAGGTGCTCCGGTCGTGGCTGGCTGGAGCGGGGCTGCGGACGGTGGCCGCGCAGGCAGGGGTGGATCGCAAGACCGCCCGCCGGTATGTCGAGGCGGCGGTAGCGGCAGGCCTGGCTCGCGACGGCGGGGCCGGGTAGCTGAGTGATGAGCTGGTCGGCCCGATAAGTCGGCCCTATAACCCCGGATCGCACACCCGGACACGCCCCCCGCTGTTAGCAGATCTGTTAGCAAAAGGCCACTTCCTCTTCGAACATAAGGACAGAAGTGGCCCTTTAGCTGGGAGCCGCCTATCGGAATCGAACCGATGACCTACGCATTACGAGAGGCCTGCTCCCCCGCTTTCATAGCCTGACCTGCACAGATAGCACGGCGGATCGCACCAGAAGCGCTGATTGCACTGGAATTTCGCGGCTACCCGTTCCACGACCCGTTCCACGGCTCAGCCACCGGCCGCAGGCTGCCACCGTCGTCCCGTCCCGTACTCTGACCCCGGCCCAGCCAGGATCGTGAGCGGCCAGCCACGGATCGGCCCGTCCCGGCCTCAGCGATCTACGCCTGGGCCTGAAACGCCGGAATGAAGGGAGTCGCGTGAGCGCCGAAGCATCCGAACTGGTCAGCATTCCCCGTGCCGAACTGGATGCGCTGAAAGCTGGGCTGAAGCGGCTGCGCCGAGAGGTCGGGCGAGGCGCCGCCATGGCACGCATTCAGGCTGACTCCGGCCCGGGCGATAACGCGCCCGCGTTCATCCGCGAGGAGCTCACCGAGGCATGGGGAATACGTGAATGACCGCCTCGTCCGCTTCCCAGGCTCGTCCTGGCAGGAAATCGAGGCCCTGCCGCAGCCGCTGCGGGGGAAGGTGCAGCGCACGATCTTCCATCTGCTAGACGAGCCAGGCCCGGCCCTCGCCGACCCGTTCCCCCGCAACGACCCCCTGCCCGGCGCCTACGAACTGCACCTGCCCGCCGATGACGTGACCATCTGGTACACCGTCACCGAGCACGAAGGCCAGGAAGTCTGTCAGCGTGCAGCACGTGAGCCTCGACACGTGACACGCAGCGGCCGGGGCTCTGAGCTGGGAGGAACGAAGTGGGGCAGCAGGGCTCGCACCTATGACCGCTGCATTATGAGAAGTGTGGTCCCTTGCATCGTGTGCGCTAGCTGCACATATAGCACGGATTATTGCGCTGATAGCACTCGCTGCACTGGGGTCATCCGGCGCGCCGGTCCACGAACCGGTCCACGCGGGACGGCGGGCAGTATTCCCTCGACCGTAACCCGGCGTAGCGACGGAAACCCCAGAGGCTCTGGGTCTGGCCTGTGCCAACGCGAGAGTGTTATCTCGCGATTGTGTGGTGTAGGTCTGTATAGCGTTGGCTGTGCAGAGGTATCGGCGGGCTGGGTTAGCCCCGCCGAATTTTGCAGTCTGGGCAAGGAGCCGTGATGCCGCAACAGCGGGGGCCGAGGTTGTCGCTAGCTGAATGGCTGGTGCTGTGCCTGGTCGGCGAAGGGCCCACGCATGGTTTCGCGGTCGCGGGGCTGCTGGCGCATGAGGGCAGCGTAGGCAAGGTCTGGCATGTGCCGAGGCAAATCGTCTACCGCGCCGCGCAGAGGCTCGAGGATCTCGGCCTGATCATGGTGTCCGGGAAGCAGCCCAGCAGTCTGGGGCCGGCCCGGATTCAGCTGCAGGCCACTCTCGAGGGCCGTCAGGCCGCTGGGGAATGGCTGCACCGGCCGGCCAGCCATCCTCGGGATATCCGCTCGGAGTTGCTGGTCAAGCTCGCCTTGCTCGACCGGGCCGGGGTTGATCCCACCGACCTGCTACGGGCCCAGCGCGGCCAGCTCGCCCCGATCGCTGATGCGCTCGCGGGCCAGACGCACACCGCCGTCGGGTATGACCACGTTCTGGCGGTGTGGCGGCACGAATCGATCTCGGCGACACTGCAGTTCCTCGACACCCTGCTGATAACGCTGCCTGCCCAGCAGACTAGTACCGGACGTGCCCGGCAGTGATCGGCGGCGATGCGGGGGCGGCGGGAAGCCGTGTTTCAGTTCTGCCCCACCCGGCCCGGATGCCCAGCCGGGTCACTTACCGGCCAGGTTAGCTGACGTTTCAACTACCGCCCCAGGAGCAGCCCGCGCTAGATTACTAGACCGGGTGGCGGCAGCCAGGGTGGCCGGGGGCGGTGGTAGGCGTGAGCGACGGACCCGAGGCCCGTCACGGTGCCCAGCTGCGGCTGACCCGGCGGGCACGGGGGCTGACTCAGCAGCAGGTGGCAGGGATGGCCGGGGTGACCCGGCAGGCTGTCTCTAGGGTCGAATCGGGCGAGGGTGACCCGTCGCTGCGGGTCGCGCTGATGCTGGCCCGCGCGCTGGGCATGACGGTTGAGGAGCTGTTCGGGCCGGGTGAGCCTGCGGCGCCGGTCGCGGCCAGGCCGGTCGCGGGTCTAGGTGGCGTGGGCGCCAGGGTCACGCTGGCGCCGGTACGAGATGAGTACGTGGCGCTGCCTATGCGGGGCGTCACGGCGAGCCGAGCCGGGTTCCTCCCGGCGGGCGCGCTGACCACCGGGGATCGCAGCGACCGGGCGCGGAGCAGGATGGTCCAGCCGATCGGGCCGCTGCAGCCGGTCCTGGTGGTGGCGGGCTGTGATCCGGCGCTGCCGCTGGTGGAGACCAGGCTGGGGTTGCTGGACCCGCCGGTCGGGTTCAGCTGGTGGCCGTGCCCGAGCTGGGAGGCGCTGCGGCTGGCCGCGGCCGGGCTGGTGCACGTAGCCGGGACGCACCTGCGCGGGCTGGGCAGCGGATACAACGTCGGCCCGGCCGCGGAGATGCTGCCCCGGGGCGGCCAGGTGGTCGGGTTCTGCTCCTGGCAGGAGAGGCTGGCGGTGCGCCCGGAACTGGCCGAGGGAATCTCGGGCGTCGCCGATGCGGTCCGGCGGGGGCTGCGGCTGGTGAACCGGGAGCCGGGTGCCGAGGCGCGCAGCGTCCTGGACCGCGAGCTGGCCGGGGCGGGGATCGACGCCAGCCAGGTCTCCGGCTATGCCACCCAGGTGACCGGGCACCTGGAGGTCGCGGCGGCTATCGCGGCGGGGCTGGCTGACGCCGGGATCGCCAGCGAGCCCGCGGCCCTGGCTTATGACCTGGCGTTCCTCCCGCTGACCGCGGAGCATTCGACCTGGTGATCCCGGCCGGGCACGAGAGCACCCGCGAGGTGCAGGGCTTGCTGAAAGTCCTGTCCTCGGCGTGGCTGCTCGATCAGCTGGCCAGCATTCCCGGCTACGATCCGGCCCGGTGCGGGGAGCCCGTCGCGGCGTTGCCGCCGCACCGTGAGCGCAGTGGTCAGCCCAGGCCTGAGGACAGGAAGTAGGCCCCGATGCCGATGACCAGCACGCCGACCAGGCGGCGGATCAGCATGTCGGGCATCCGGGACTGGAGGCGGGCGCCGGTATAGCCGCCGGCTAGCCCGCCGATACCCAGGGCGATCCCGGTCGGCCAGTCCGGGGCCACTGAGATGTGCTGCTGCAGGGCCAGGATCGTGAACGTGATCACGCCGCCGGCCGAGGTCACGAACGTGGCGGCCAGAGCAGCGGGAGCGACCACTGACGGCTTGCGGCCCGATCCGATCAGGACGGGGGCGAGGAACGCGCCCCCGCCGATCCCGTAGATGCCGCCGACGCAGCCCACGATGGCGGCCAGGGCCATCAGCGCGGGGGCCGGGATCAGCCGGGTGGGACGACGGTCCGGGTTGCTGCCGCGGGCGGGCGGGGTGAGCGCCAGCCAGGTGCCCAGCGGGATCAGGACGGCGGCGACCACCAGGTCGAAGACGCGAGGGCCGGGGATCAGCTTGACCCGGATGACCGATCCGGCGATGACGCCAGGCAGGGTCCCGGTGATGAGCACCAGGGTCAGGCGCCCGCCGGTCTGTCCCTGCCGCCAGTAGCGGTACAGCGCCCCCGGTGTCGCCACGACGTTGTACAGCAGGTTGGTCGGTGTCACCGACGGGCTGGGCGTGCCCAGCACAGTGACCTGGAACGGCAGCAGCAGCACCGCCCCGGAAATACCGGCCGGAGTGGTGACCACCGCGATCAGGTACGCCGCGGCCAGGGCGACGACCTCGGCCCAGCCCGTGTCCGGCACACGGCCAAAATAACCACGCCGCGACCCGCTAATCGAGCAATGCCGTGCAATATTGCGCCGCGCAACTTCTGGAAGCAGCCGTTGGCCAATTCTATTGCGCCACGCAAATAGAAGTGGCAAGTAATACGCGCCAGCACTATGCATATACCGGCAGGCGACATATGCGAAACGGGGCGGCCACGCGGAATATATCGCATGCATCAACAGCAGCCACCTACTATCCCCGCAGGTTACAGCCACACTGTGACGTTTGCCGTGGATGCGGCGACGGCTGTTGGTACGCGTCGGATCTAGACGGTTCCGGTCAGGGCGATCTTCGGTCAGTTTGCGGGCTCGGATGATGTGGTGCTTGATCACTGGGCATGGGAACCCGGGCGATAGCAGTTGACATCGGTTCGGTAAGGCCACCGTCAAGGTTCGCGTGGACGGCGTTTATGTGCTGGTCAGCAGAATAGATCAGATCATTCTGCGCCACTCGGCCCGGCGGAACTCGCCCCTTGGGCGCGTGGCGTCGCGCAGGGTCCCCGGCTACCGGATGATGAGCACGCTGTCGCGGCGCGGGACGAGTTCGCCGATTACCGGCGCTCCGGGCAGTTCTCCGGCCACGAGCAGGCCGCCTGATGTCTGCGCGTCTGCGAGCAGGAGCAGGTCGTCCTCGTCTACTGCGTCCGCGTCGGTGTGCGGGAGCACCCAGTCCAGGTTCCGCCGGCTGCCGCCAGGCATGTGCCCTGCCCGGGCAGCTGCCCGCGTGCCCTCGATGAGCGGCACCGCGGCGTGGTCGACCACAGCGGAGACCCCGCTCGCCCTGGCCAGTTTGAACAGGTGGCCGAGCAGGCCGAATCCGGTCACGTCGGTGGCGCACTTGATTCCGGCGGCCAGCGCCTGCCGGCTGGCATCGGCGTTCAGCGTGGTCATCACGTCGACCGCTGCCGTGCTGACCTGGCCTGTTGCCTTGTGCCAGGCATTGAGCACGCCGGTGCCGATCGGCTTGGTGAGGCTGAGCGGCAGGCCGGGCTGCCCGGCGTCGATCCGCAGCAACGTGGCCGGATCGGCGGTACCGGTCACCGCCATGCCGTACTTCGGCTCGGGATCATCGATGCTGTGCCCGCCCGCGACGTGACAACGCGCCGCGAGCCCCACGTCCAGGCCGCCGCGCAGGACTTCGGCCGCCAACTCGACCGAGAGCTTATCGCGTGGCCAGCCGAGCAGGTTCAGCGCGACCATCGGCTCGCCGCCCATCGCGTAGATGTCGGACAGTGCGTTGGTGGCGGCGATCCGCCCGAACGTGTACGCGTCGTCCACGACCGGGGTGAAGAAGTCGGCCGTGACCACGACCGCCATGGCCGGGCCGACCCGTACCACGGCGCCGTCATCACCGTGCTCGACTCCCACAATCAGGTCGGTGCCCGTGGCAGCGGGCATGAGCCTGCCTACTGTTTCCTCCAGTTCGCCTGGCGGGATCTTGCAGGCGCAGCCGCCGCCGCGCGCGTACTGAGTGAGCCTGATGGCGCCTGGAGTGGTCACACGGTCAAATCTAGGCCCCGGACATGCCTGGGGGATACCGGTGGGGGCCTCGGCCGCCAGCCGGATGCGGGCACCGCCCGGGCGCGGGTAACGTCGGCGGTGGAGGCGTCTGGGTGCCTGGTGGCCCTCCCGGTCTTCAAAACCGGTGGGCGGCGCGTCGCGTCGCCGGCGGGTTCGATTCCCGTCCGCCTCCGCTTCGTGTCATCTGGGAAGTTCCCGCCTCCGTGCGGGCCCGGCACCTAGATGGCTGCTGGCTACGGCGGCCATTAGTGTGGCGGTTGTGGATCCGCGCCGTCACGTGCCGAGGACTGATGTGGTGCTCGCCGACCCCCGGCTGGCGGAGGCGCGGCAGCGGCTGGGCGGGGCGCTGGTCAAGGCGGCGGTCGCCCGCGCCCAGGAGCTGGCCCGCACCGGGGTCATCAGCCCGGCGAGCGTCGCCGACACGGCAGTGGCATCGCTGCCGCCGACCGCCGCCAGCCTGACTCCGGTAATCAACGCGACGGGCGTTCTCGTGCACACCAACCTCGGCCGCGCGCCGCTGTCGGCTGCCGCGATCGAGGCCGTGCGGGCCGCGGCGGGCGGCACGGACGTGGAGTTCGACCTTGAGTCGGGCAAGCGCGGCCGGCGCGGCGCGGGCGCGCTAGGCGCTCTGGCGAGGGCGGTGCCGGCGGCCGGGGCGGTGCACGTGGTCAACAACAACGCCGCCGCGCTGGCGCTGGCGGCCACCGCGCTGGCCGCCGGTCGTGAGATCGTCGTCAGCCGGGGCGAGCTGATCGAGATCGGCGACGGATTCCGGCTTCCTGACCTGCTGCAATCCACCGGTGCCCGGATCCGCGAGGTGGGTACCACCAACCGGACGTCGCTTGATGATTACCGGCGGGCGATCTGCGCTGACACGGCATTCATCCTGAAGGTGCACCCATCCAATTACCTGATCACGGGTTTCACGGCGGCGGTCAGCGTCAGGGACCTCGCGGGCCTCGGAGTCCTGGTGGTCGGCGATATCGGATCGGGACTGCTCCGCCCGAGCCCGGTCCTGCCCGATGAGCCCGACGCCGATTCCTGGCTGCGGGCTGGCGCCGGGCTGGTCACCGCCAGCGGCGACAAGCTGCTCGGCGGACCGCAGGCGGGCCTACTGCTGGGCCGGGCGGAGATAGTCACCCGCCTCGCGCGCCACCCGCTGGCGCGGGCGCTGCGGGTGGACAAGCTGACCCTGGCCGCCCTGGAGGCGACCCTCGCCGGCCCGGCCGCTCCGGTCACCGAAGCGCTGACGGCAACCTTGGAGTCGCTCAGGGAGCGTGCTGAATGCCTTGCCGATCGGCTGGCCGGCAAGGGCGTCGACTGCCGGGCGGTGCCAACCGCCGCCACGGTCGGTGGCGGCGGCGGCCCGGGCGTGAGGCTGCCGAGCGCCGCGCTGTCCCTGTCTGAGCAGCTGGCACCCGGCCTGCGGTCAGGCGAGGCGGTACGGCGGGGCGAAGTGTCGGCAGTCGTCGGCAGGATCGAGGGCGGCCGGCTCCTGCTCGACCTGCGCGCCGTCCCGCCCGCCGCCGACGAGCGGCTGGCCGCGGCCGTGCTCGCCGCGGCAGCAGGTGACCATGCCCCGCATCTTGCCGCCCCGCCAACCTCAGCCGCAGCGTCCGCCGAAGGCGGATCCTCCCCCGGCTGGGAGTAGCGCATGCACGTCATCGCGACCGCCGGTCATGTGGATCACGGGAAGTCGATGCTGGTGCGCGCGCTCACCGGGATGGAGCCGGACCGGTGGGAGGCAGAGCAGCGCCGGGGCATGACCATCGACCTTGGGTTCGCGTGGATGGCGCTGCCATCCGGTCTCCAGATCGCATTCGTCGACGTGCCCGGGCACGAACGGTTCATCACGAATATGCTCGCCGGCGCAGGCCCGGCGCCTGCCGTGATGTTCGTGGTGGCCGCCGATGAGGGCTGGATGCCTCAGTCCGCCGAGCATCTTGCGGCGGTCGACGCCCTCGGTGTCCGCCACGGGGTGCTGGTGGTCACGCGGGCCGACCTGGCCGACCCGGAACCGGCGTTGCGGCAGGCCGCGGGCAAGATCGCCGCCACCAGCCTCGGCGGGCTGGAAGCCGTCGCGGTCAGCGCACTGACCGGGCGCGGCCTTCCCGAGCTGGCCGCCGCGCTCGGCAGGCTCGCGGCACGGCTCCCCCAGCCCGATCCGCGCGGCGGCGTGCGGCTGTGGCTGGACCGGGTGTTCGCCGTCAAGGGCAGCGGGACCGTGGTCACCGGAACCTTGCAGGCAGGGACCGTCCGCGCGGGCGACGAGCTGACGGCCACCCCCGCCATGCGCACGGTGCAGGTCAGGGGCGTGCAGTCGCTCGGCTCGCCGGCAGCGCAGGTCAGCGGCGTCGCCCGGGTGGCGCTGAACCTGCGGGGGGTCAGCAAGCGGGAACTGGGCCGCGGCATGGCGCTCATCCATGACCGCCGTTGGACCGTGACCAGCGTGATCGACGTCCGCCTGGCACCGCCCCCGCCGGGATACCGGCGGCCGCCCGGCGCCGTCCGCCTGCCGCCACAGCTCACGTTGCACATCGGCGCGGCACGCGCCGTGGCCCGGGTCCGGATGCTGGGCAGCCGCTTCGCCAGGCTCAGCCTGGACCACGCGCTGCCGTTGCACGCCGGCGACCGGGTACTGCTCCGCGATCCCGGCGCGGCCCCGGGCCGGTCGGGTGAGCGGCCGGTATTCGGCGCGACGGTGCTCGACGTTTCGCCGCCGCGGCTGCGCGGCAACGGCGCCGCCGCGGCCGCGGAGCGGGAGCTGGCATCCTGGCCGGAGGTGCCGGCCACATCAGACCTGCTGCGGCGGCACCGGCTGCTGCGGGCCAGCGCGGCATCGGCCATGGGCCTTACCGACCTGCCGCCGCCGGTCAGCGGGGAATGGCTGGCCGACCCGGCGCACTGGCGACGGCT
>Ga0335071_10002738_pt1 | contig 18737 bp, 14 predicted proteins | sample Lox_Sample_15_FD_206724 | JGI IMG/M metagenome (GOLD analysis project Ga0335071, IMG submission 206724) | Soil microbial communities from Loxahatchee National Wildlife Refuge, Florida, United States - Lox_Sample_1.5 | ecosystem: Environmental > Terrestrial > Soil > Wetlands | place: USA...
CAGAAACAGTGAAAAACCCCTTCCTGACCATCTTTGACATAAACGCTGCGCGCGAGCCCCATGGTTCACCTCGTTTCACTACGTCTAACTGCGAACTCATGGTTTGAGCCAAAAATAATTCAAAAAAGTGGGTGTCCAGGATTTTCCATTCCAGAGTTTTCCAGGGATTCCAGGATTCGGTCTTCCGATCGGCAACTTGAAACTTGCGGAAACGAGTCGTATTTTTACAAATAAAGGGTTGGCCAATTTCACCGATTTGAGGAGGCGGCCATGAAAGAATACGAAGAAATCGTCCAAAAAAAAGGATTACCCGAAGTTGGGCAAGTTGTACGCAGCAAGACTTATGGCACTCTCTGGCGGGTTATGGAAAAAAGGGAGGTTTGGCAAAATATTGAGCTGGATCCCAAAACCGGCAAATCTTGCATGGTGCAGGCCATTTATCTGATCTACTGGCGACAGAGAGATGGTGTGCAGCCAGGGGTTGGGAAGATGCTGGGATACTTATATACCCTGTATGACAATACGTTTGAAGCGAACTGGGAGATCGCAGCCTAATTTTCGACATGCTCCTAAATACAATGGAGAGGCCGCTCCACGGAACACAACCGCTGGCGGCGCCTCAGAACAGTAATAGTTCTTCTGCAGAGAGAGGCACCGCCCGCTTAGGTTCATTTTCCAACATGCCGGCTGACTTCCAGGCAAAACCTTGAGATCTGGATTATCTCAGTTATTTCTGGATTTCTACTATCGCCACTTATCAATCGGGACTGATTGGGAAGGCACCATGCCGCCCATACTGAAGTAGTTGTTGTTGGATCCTCCAGTGACAATGACAGTAAACGTGCCGCCAGACATACGAATGCCACTATTGAGGTTCCCACGGGGCGCGGGCTTGGCTCCAGGCTGCAGACCCGTTACCCATTCCGTAAACTTTTCCACGGTATCGTATCCAGCATCCTTGACGAAATTGGCGACGGGTGGACTCAGAACGACGCAGGTTCCAAACAAGGATCCGTCCTGTGTGTTGTAGATCTCTTTGATGATCCCGGGATAATTCATGTTTGGCCCCCATACATCTGCGGCCCAGTTCTTGGCAGAAAGAATGCCCCATCCCATGAACAGAGTGACGATATTCTCACCCTCTTTGAATCCGCGCCTCACTGACAGCGGCTTAAAAGGAGATTTCTCTTCATTTTCGGCGATGATGATCCCGATCAGATTCATGGGATTGCCGATCGTGCCCATGTAGGTTGTTCCGACTTTGCCGCAGTTTCCGCCATTGATGGACAGCAGGCTCCAGGCTCTTCCAATGGTCGTATTGGCCTGTGCATAGGGTCCCACGGCGCCCTCTTTGTAATTCAGCCCGATTTCATCACGAATCTTTCCATTGATTACAGCGCCCGCCATGAAGCCGTTGTCAGAGACATTGACGGCCGTCATGCCGGTCGAACCCAATGCCAGAATGACCGGGAAATATTCCGGTTGTGCGCCCGCCATGACTGCACTTATGGCCGCATCCTTTACCGTGTAGGTCCAGGCTTCACCAGCTTCAGACCCGGGATTCATCTTACCGAGAACCTCAGTAGGCTGGTGGCTCGTGAACTTCAGCATCTCAGCGACTTTATCTTCCGTAGGCAATACCACAGGCAGGAAGTCTGTATATCTCTTTTGGAGAAACAATTTCTGGAGTTCGTCCGGAGTTCCCGTGTACGTCTTCGGTCCCATGTTTTGCTGCAATGTCCCGGTCTTCTGCTCTTCGGCAGTCAGCGGTTTTACCAGTTTTTCCACCAGCTCCGGCATCACCGGTTTTCCGGTTATCGGATTGTTGCCTTCCACAATCTGCTTCCTGAGCTGCTCATTCGTTTTGCCCCAGACCGGGCCACGGAAATACTGGATTCGGAGGCCGGGCATGCCGAGGTTTAACGATACCTCCTTTTCCTGTTTTTCAAAGTCGTTCAGGATGAGAGGCACTGCGGGTTTTTTCATTTTGGATTCGATATCAAAAGAGAGGCGAACCGCCCCTGGAGCACAGAGGCTTCAATGGCCCAGTCCGACAATCGCGGCGTCCCCTTTTTCAGAAATTTCTGTCCACAAGGCTTTACTTATCTCAGCCAATCCGGCCCCGCTCGTATTATCCTTGTACACGATATTGGTTTTGGGATAGTTGGCCTTAAACCAATCCATCATCACTGACATAAGGCGATCGGTTCCGATATAGCCGGTATTTATGAAATAGATGGTTTTGCCTTCCAGCGTGCCGAGGCGCGATGCCTGAGGTACCAATGTAATCGGCGGCGGCGTTCCCATCGGGTTGAGCACCGTAATTTTAGGCATGACCACAGGTCCGTTGGCCGAAACGTCCCTCTTTCCTTGCGCATAGGTCTGATTGCTCAGCATTGAAGCACTGCAAAAAAGGCCTATACACAAAATTGCAATCACAGCGATACGCAATTTCATGCGCGATTCCTCCATATTGGTTTATGTTGATGACCCGGAAAAGAATTACGTCTTAAAAAGCCCAGATTTTCAATACAAAAAGCACAAAGGTGCGCGAATTCAGGGCCGCGCATTCCACGCACTTTAAAATACACACGCCTCGAATAAAACAAAGAGAGCATTGACGGGTCGAGGGAAGCTGCTATTTACCAAGTGCTTCGGCGCAGAGAGAAACGCATCATTGCTGCCGGCACAAGCAAAAAGACCTTCTTCAACATGCTCCTCATCTACATAGTTTCGGGGGTGACTTCATTCAGGCATCGGATAGCGTTCAGTGTCCTCGGATATCCGACATAGGGGAGCAGCTGCGTGACCACACTCAGCAGGGTTTCTTTGGTGTTTCCAACGCTGACATTGCCCTGAATATGCCCTTTCAGCTGCGGCTCACATCCACCCAATGAAAGGATCATCGAGAATGTCAGCAATTCGCGCATCTTTATGTCGAGCCCCGTTCTGGTGTAGTAATCACCGAAACAGTTGTCGGACAGATATCGCTGGATGTGTTTTTGGTTTTCCGGCGAATCGGCATACATCCTGTCGATTGTCCCACCGAAGATTGTTTTTTGCAGCTCCAGCCCTTTCTTAAATCGCGTTTCCGGTGTGGTTGTGGACTGACCCGGGAGCGGTAGCGTCACACCGCGGTTCACCAGGATTTCGTTCGTCGCGTGGATGAAGTCCAGGACTTTGGCTACCCCGCAATACGGCACAGCCTGGTACACAATCTCCTTTACCTCGACAGGCGTAACCCCAATTGTCAGGGCTGCTCCGAGCATGACCTTGTATTCGCTCAGAGTCTGACTCGCGATCAACGCTGCCAGAATCACCATCAGCCGGGTCCGGTCATCCAGAGTTCCGTAGGAAAGTACTTCATCGAAGGCAAAATTATCAAACACCTCCACAAGCTCCGGATCGGTCACCTTCAGAGTCGATTTGTGATTCGGGAACAGCTTTTCATGATTCTGGTTCGCGGTTTCTGAGATGCTCATGTCTTCACCCTTCCTGCTTCCACGCCTATAGCATTTCGCTATCGGATCTGGGTGCTCCGCTTGTTGCGCCCAAAAGCGATTCCCGATGGCGACCCTGATTCCGAACGGATTGACGACGGCAGTGCGGACACTTCTTGCATTGGAGGCTAATGGGAATCCTTCATCAAGGGGATCCTCATTCAATCGAGGGTGCCGCCGTTGGGGCCGGTTATAGACCTGTCAGCTTCTCCAGGTGCTCAGGGTACCGAGTCCCCTGCACCGTTATTTTTAAAGCAGCGCTATCGATCTCGTCAAGTTCACCGGACGTGAGTTCGAGCACGACCGCCCCAATGTTCTCGTCCAGCCTATGCAGCTTCGTTGTGCCGGGGATGGGAACAACCCATGGCTTCCGAGCCAGCAGCCACGCGAGCGCAATCTGGGCGGGTGTGGCTTTTTTTCGCTCTCCAATCTTTCCGAGCAGATCCACCAGAGCCTGATTCGCTTTTCGAGCCTCAGGCGTAAAGCGAGGCAGGACGTTTCGGAAGTCGGTACTGTCGAAAGTGGTATTCTCATTGATGTTTCCCGTGAGGAAGCCCTTCCCCAGAGGGCTATAGGCAACCAAGCCGATTCCGAGTTCCTCAAGGGTCGGTAGCACCTCCTTCTCAGGAGTCCTCGTCCACAGCGAGTATTCATTCTGGAGGGCAGTGACCGGTTGGACCGCGTGTGCACGGCGGATTGTTCGCACTCCTGCTTCAGAGAGGCCAAAATGTTTGACCTTGCCTTCCTGAATCAGATCCTTCACCGCTCCGGCCACATCTTCAATCGGCACGTCCGGATCAACACGGTGTTGGTAGAAGAGATCGATGACATCAGTCCTGAGTCGCTTGAGCGAGCCTTCTGCAACCTCCTTGATGTGCCCTGGCCGGCTATCCAGGCCTTGCCAGCCCGGTCCACCCTGGGGATCAAGTTTGAACCCGAACTTTGTGGCGATCACTACTTGCTTACGCATGGGAGCCAGTGCTTCGCCCACAAGTTCTTCGTTAATAAAAGGGCCGTACACTTCGGCAGTATCGAAGAATGTGACGCCGCGTTCGACTGCAGTCCGAATCAGAGAAATCATCTCCTGCTTGTCTTTGGGCGGACCATACGAAAAACTCATTCCCATACAACCGAGCCCGATCGCCGAGACTTCCAAACCACTATTCCCAAGCTTTCTTTTTTGCATCAATTCCTCCTCCGGAACCGCGATCCGTCATCCCTATATTACGTCCGAGCATGTTCGTATTGGTATCCTGATCTTCCAGCGTTATTGCCTATCTCTCTTGGTGAGTGAAAACGGTGCAATCGTCCCGCCTTTCAACTGATAGATAATTGGACGATCGCCGGCTGCTATTGTACCCGCAGCCGGCGATCATGAAATATCCCCTTCTGGGGGACCCTGGGTTATCCGTTGTCGCGCGCATACCAGTCCACATTGCGCGTCACATACATCACAAGAGCCAGCACGAGGAATAGGCCTGCTGTGCCGACGAGCAGAGAGTAGTCCTGAAGGCGCAGGATCACGAACAGGAACGCGTACACCAGGGCAAGACCGATGCCGATAAGAAATGCCCGTCCGGTGCTTCGCAGCGTTGTCGCCCCATATAAGGCTATCATGAACGTCGCCGCAGCGGCTCCGGTCCAGTATGCCGCGCTGAAGGACCAGATTTCCGACAGCGCAAGCAAGCCGAGGTAAAACAGGCAGAGCGCGATCCCAACCAGCGCGTACTGGAAAGGATGAATGCGCACGGGAGAAAGCACTTCAAACAGGAAGAAGGCGGTGAACACCAGCACGATACACAGAATGCCGTATTTGATGGAACGTTCGACATATCGATAGGAATCGAGGCCGGGAACAAGGTCGACGCCAAAAAGCGACGCGGCAATGGCGGTTTGAGGAACAGAATTCCCATCCGTCCACTGCTGCGGGTAGGATCGTCCGTAATATGGAATCTGCCAGCGCGCTCGGAAACCGCCGGGAGTCAATTCACGTTCCGTGGGCAGGAAGGCGCCCTGAAAACTCGGATCCTGCCAGGATGACGCGATCCGCACATCGTTGTTGATGCCGAGCGGAGCCAAGCGCAGACTGCTGCTGCCATTCAATGTCAGGTGCATCTGGAAGGGAATGCTATCCATATCGGACCGCAGGCCCTGGACCCTGGCGTACACGCCGCCATCAAACCCTGGGAGCTTTGCGCCGGGTTTCAGAGAAATCATCTGTCCGGCCAGCCTGATCTGGAGCGATTCCTTCGCGCCCCGAAGGTCTGTAATAAAGATGGCCACTTCCGCTTCATCCCAGAGAATCTGTTTCGGATCGACACTCCATTCCTCAAAAGACGGCCGAATGAAACTGCCGCTCATGTCCAGGGACCCGCTGTAGACGACCGCTTCATAGATCCCTCTGTGCAGGCGATCCGGTTTGAGCGCGCCCTCGGCCTTCAATGAGGCGGGAAGAAAGAAGGCCCGGTTGCGGAGTATCTCCCGGAATTCAACGCGCTCCATTTGCGAGTTTGTCACCTGGTCTTTCCAGGATTTCCTCTCGTAGTTGTACGGGACGATCAGGACCGGTCCGAGAACCGTCTGTTCCCTGCCCCAGGTGGACGTGATCTCGCGCACGGCCTCGTCGCGCCGCTGCAGCCGCTCCCGAAGGACGGACTGAACCATCGCCAGCGGGATCAGCAGAAGCAGCACAAGGACCGTGATGGCCGCCATTTTGAGCATCGTCGAAAATCGCCTTGAAACAGGCTTCGGCACCAAGGGAGGCACCGCAGGCTGCGATAGATCGTTATTCATAGTTTTCTCCTCGGAAATATGGAATCGATGACAGAGTTACCGTTCGGACTGGAATCATATCATAAAAAGTACTTTTTTATATAAAGTATTTTACCGCACAGGTCGCTTGTCGGGATCAACGGAGAAGGCCGAGATCGGCAGCCTACGGGATTCCCGTGATTGGAAAGGCGGTTTCTGTATTGGCCTTAATCAGTAGGCGCCATTCAAGCTATCGGGGCATCCACCGAGGTGGGTTCGCCGGATGGTTTCCGGCTATCCTCGAGGGATGGAGAGAAATCACGGAGGAAATCGGAAACGGCTTTGTTAAACCGTCGTGGGTCATACATCAGCAGATCTTCATGGGCTGCTCCCGGGAAAAAGACCAGACGCTTGGGTTCGGGAATGCCCTGATAAAACTGTTCGACTTCAGCGGCTTTCAGCACTTTTTCGGAATCGCCCGCAAGCACCAGAACAGGGCATAGAATTTTTCCCAGCGCTTTTTGGGGATTGAGGTCTTCCAAGGGCAGATGGAATACGTGTTTCCCTGCAAATTCCAGAGGCCGCGCGATGAGCGGGACGAAAGCACCGTAGACGAGTTCTCTCAAACGATTGGTTAATGCCCGGTCGATATTGTCATAGCAGGACTCCAGGATCACCCAATCCGGGTGGATGGATTCATAACTCACCGCAAAGACGGCAGCGGCGGCACCCATGGAAACTCCATCGATTCCAATCTGCACCGGCTGGCCGGCATAGCTGGATCGGATGAAGTCAAATGCCGCCTTCACATCCAATCGTTCCTGGAAGCCGTAAGAGATGTTTGCCGCCTCGCTGCTCCCGTGTCCTCGAAAATGCAGCAGCAGCGTATGGTATCCCCGCCGCACAAAGAAGTTGCGCCTCGATTGCAGGATCAATCTGTCCGATCGGTATCCATGAAGCAATATGACCCATCGATTCGACGTCGCTTTTGAGGACCGTTGCACCCATGCATGCAGCCGAACGTCATCGGACGCTATCAGCGAGATCGGTTCCAGTTTTCCGAAAGCGATATGACCGATACAATCATAGTCCCTTTTCCGACCGGGCCGTATCATGGTCCAGGCTCCGAGCAAAGCACCCGCGGAGAATGCCCCGGTTATGGCGCCGAGAGTGTATAGGAATATTTTGCCGGTCTTCTTGGCGATAGATTTCCGTTTCATAAGCTTCATACAATATTATATCGCATTCGAATGAACGAACCGATCATCAATGTCCCTTGAAAAGCGACGCCACCTCCTGAATAAATCGCGCCAGCAGCTCTTTGCGCCGCAGTTTAAGAGTATGAGTAATCAATCCCTCCTTCGCGCTCCACGGAGTAAATGAAGCGTGCACCCGACGGATCTGGGCATATCTCTGGAAGTGGTGAACCTGCCGGGCGATTTCGGATAGAAGGATGCGCTCCACTTTTTCGTCGTCGAGCAGATCCAGATGTTCGAACGCAATGCCATGATCGGCAGCCAGGGATTCCCATCGCCTGCGGTTTAGCACGACCAGAGCTACCAGATATGGCCGGCCTTCTCCAACAACCATCACCTGCTCAAATAGAGGATTCACCGCAATGGCGAGTTCCAGATCCCCCGGAGAGATCTTTTCTCCCGTGGAAAGCACAAGGATCTCCTTGATGCGGCCGACAATTGTGAGGTGGCCGCCTTCATCCCTGCGCGCGAGGTCGCCGGTATGGAAATATCCCTCGGAGTCGATGACTGCTTCGGTCGCTGTTCCGTTGCGCCAATAGCCAAGCATCACACTGGGTCCGCGGACCAATAACTCCCCATCTGCGGCGATTGCCGATTCTACTCCGGGTAGCGGGCACCCGACCGTTGTAGGAATGTTGTCACCTGAGGTGTTGAAGGAAATTACCGGGCTCGTTTCTGTCAGACCATACCCCTGCAGCAGATTCAGTCCCAATCCGATGAAAACGCGGGCAATGGGAAACGCCAAAGGCGCGCCTCCGCTGATCGATAAACGCAATCGGCCGCCCAGACCCGAGGTCAAACGCCGTGCCACGACTCTGTTCAGTATCGGCCACAACAGCAACAGCGGCGTCCATCTTCGGCGCCGCTGAAGGTGGAGAAACCGTTGCCATCCTGTATGAACGGTCAGGCGGAAAAGGAGCCGGAGCGGGAGCGGTTTATTTTCCAGGCTTTCCGCTATTTTTTTGTGAATTCTTTCATAAATTCGAGGAACAGAGATCAGAACGGTCGGACGCACCTCCAGGAGGTCTTCGGACAGCTTGTCGATGGACCGAACATACGCCACACATGCCCCGGCCATCATGGGAATGTAATATCCCACGGTCCGTTCAAACGTGTGGGAGAGAGGCAGAAAGGAGAGAAACACATCCTCCGGATAAATGGACTCAGCCTGCAGGCATGCAAAGGCGTTCTCCAGTATATTCCCGTGTGAAAGCATCACTCCTTTGGGCATGCCCGTGGTACCCGAGGTGTAGACAATGGTCGCCAGTTCGGCCGCGTCCCGGCAATTCACCCGATACTCCCTGTCTATTTCGGGCAGCCAGGACTCAAGACCGATCACACGCGAATCACATTTCGTATTCGTCCGGGACAATGCGCCGCCGCTATCCGATTCCGACCGTGAGGAAGATGCGGGATGGAGTGCAACAATCCTTTCGATTTCTGAAAGGAGCCCCGCCTCCTCTTCAACGCTCCGCCAGAGTGCTTCCTCCTCCAATAAAACAAAGCGTGAGCCGGATTCCTTCAGGATATGGGCGATATTTGCGGGCCGGTCATCCGCGAAAATCGGCACTGTTATTAAGCCAAGGCCCAGAGCAGCCACGTCGAAGAGCATCCACTCCGGACAGTTCCTCAGAATCACTGCTACACGATCCCCGGGACGCAGATTCTCCCGTTCCAGCGCGCCTTGCCAACGTGCCGCGCGACGGAACACTGCGCTCCATGCCATGGTTTTGAACCGGTGTTCCTCGACATTGAAATACCGGTAGGCAGAGGCGTAGGGTGTGCGCCGAACACGTTCCCGGAATAATCCGGCAATCGTTCCCGCAGTTTTCGGATCGATGATGTCCGTTGCACGGGGCATGCAGCCCTCACAGCTTTCCAGTCGGGAAAATTCCCGGCGGTATTATACAGCCGAATACGTCTCTTTGGATTTCAGTTTTGAAAATTGGTTAGGGTTTAAAATCCCGGGAAATCGGGCCATCCCGGGTCCGGTGTAAAGCGCTCGCCATAGCGCGCGTGAAGTGTTTTGAGCCGGGCACGGATAGCATCCACGCCTCGAGTGCGAATATAGTGCAGAGGTCCGCCGCGGAACGGCGCAAACCCAATGCCAAAAACGGCGCCCGCGTCCAGCAGATCCCCATCGGACACGATTCCCTCCCTCCGGCATGCGACCGCTTCATTGAGGAGGCTCAGGATTAAGCGGTCCGTCAGATCTTCATCCGGTTGCGGACTTCTTTTTTTTCTGGCAAATATCGCGTTCTGCTTCCGGTGGTTATAAAAGCCTCGGCCGCTCTTTTTCCCGAGTCGGCCCATGGCCACCAGATCCTCCAATCGCTTCGGAACTTCAAAATTGAAATGCCCGGCGAGAATATGTCCGACAGAAAGACAGATATCGAGCCCAACGGTGTCGGCAAGCAGAAGGGGACCCATCGGCATGCCAAATTCCCTGGCTGCACGATCTATCGTATCAGCCGGAATTCCTTCCTGTTCGAGGCGAACCGCTTCCAGCAGGTAGGGCGTTAAAATCCGGTTTATGAGAAATCCGGGAGCGCTGACCACAGGAAGCGGCAGGCGCCGGATCGCCGAAACAAAGCTGATCGCATCATTAAATCTGGCGGCATCCGCTCTCTGACCCCGCACGACTTCCACCAATGGCATTTGGGATACAGGATTGAAAAAGTGGAGTCCCACAAATCGTTCCGGATGCTGCAATGTCTCGGCAAGCTCTTCCAAGGGTATGCTGGAGGTGTTGGTAGCCAGCAACGCATCCTGGCGCATCTTGGGTTCGACCTCCTGATACAGCTTTCTTTTCGCCGCTGCATTCTCAAAAATCGCCTCAATGACGACGTCCGCGCGACCGGCGCCATCTCCGCGCATATCAGGGACAAATCGGTCGAGGGCTTCGATCACTCTGCGCGGTTCCTTGAGTTTTTTGCGAAATAGTTCCGACGCGCGTTTGACTGCAGTCGCCAGTCGTTCCTGTTCGACGTCCTGGATCGTTACGCGGAGTCCTTGTAGGACGCACCATGATGCAATATCCGCGCCCATGGTCCCTCCGCCAATCACATGCACCGAGCGCGGAGTGTACTTCCACTGCCGCCCAAGCGAACGCATTCGTTCCTGAAGCAGAAAAACACGCACCAGGTTCCGCGCGGAGCTGCCCGTTACAAGATCGGCAACCGACCGTGCTTCTTCGCGATACATAACGAACGGATTATCGCCAAACCGTTCCCACAGATCGAGGAGGGCATAGGGAGCGGAATAATGGTTTCTATCGGCGCGCCTTGCGACCATCCGGCGAAGGTATCGGCTCAGCAGGAACCGTAGAAACCGCTTCTGGAACAATGAATGGAAGATGTTGGTTTTTTTGCGCGAAGGAGGATGCAGAATCGCGGCCTGTGCCGCCCGCGCCTTCTGCCGTTCCGGCACGACGTAATCCACAAGACCGATGCGGAGCGCGCGTTGCGCATTGATGCTTCTGCCGCTCAGCATCATCTCCAACGCCGCCAGCGGCCCGATCAGGCGAATCAGGCGGACCGTCCCTCCGTAGCCGGGATGGATATTCAGTTTTACCTCCGGCGTCCCCAATTGTGTTTCCGGAATATCCACGGCGATGCGACAGCGGCAGGCAAGCGCAAGCTCTAATCCTCCACCAAGGCAAAATCCGTGGATCATGCTGACCGTGGGGATAGGGAGCCGCTCGAGCCGAGAGAAGACTGCATGGACCCACTCAATATGTTTCCGCACTTCGGAAGCATCGACAATAGAGGCAAACTCCGCGACATCTGCTCCGGCGATAAACCCACCCGGCTTTCCGGAATAGAGGATGACGCCCAACGGCAGCTTTTGGGAAATAGCGTCCAGGAGATCTTCCAGTTCTATCAATACCTCGCGCGAAAGGCTGTTTACGTTTTTATCTGCCCGGTCCAGACAGAGCCAGAGGATGCCGTCGCTATCCAGCTTTGTTGTCCAGTGCCGGTGATTTGCATGCGTATATTCCATCCAATACCCCTAGTACCGCTCGATCAGCATGGCGCCACCCTGCCCGCCGCCGATGCAGAGGCTGGCCATTCCGCGTTTCGCCTGATTTCGGCCCAAAACACTTAGCAGGTGAAGAACAATTCGAGCACCGCTCGCTCCAACCGGATGGCCCACTGCCAGTGCGCCTCCATCAATATTAAGCCGGTCGGTATGGATAGCGGCAAACGGCTCATCCAATCCAAGTTCGTTTCTGCAATATTCCGGGCTCTGCCACGCTTCAAGACAGGCAAGGACCTGCGCGGCAAAAGCTTCGTTGATCTCCCAATAGTCGATTTCCTCGGCCCGCAATCCCTGTCCTTTTAGAATCCGAGTCATTGCATGCACCGGACCGAGTCCCATCTTTTCCGGCTCCAGGCCCACCCAGGCGCATGCGACAATCCTGCCCGCAACCGGCAATTGATATCTCGCAACTGCCTCTTCGCTTGCCAGAATCATCCATGCCGCCCCATCCGTGATTTGGGCGCTATTGCCGGCCGTTACCAGACCGAAGGGTCGATCGAACACCGGTTTCAACCGTGCGAGTTCCGAGATGCCGGTATCGCGGCGGATTCCTTCGTCATGGTCATAGAATTTGCCTTCGGCAGAATATAGAGGAGTGATTTCTGCGAGATGTCCTTCATCCTGTGCCCTGGCAAGTCGACGATGGCTTTCCACGGCATAGGCATCCATTCGGCTGCGATCAATTTGAAAGAGATAGGCAAGATTCTCCGCCGTCTGCCCCATGGAAAGTCCGGTGATCGGATCTGTCAACCCATGCACAAGGCCGATGACTGGACGTAGATGTCTCGGGCGCAGCCGAGCCAGCAGTCCGATCCTCGACCAAACGCTTCGAGCCCGATTCCACTCTGCGAGATAATCCAGCATGGAATTGTTCAGGAACACCGGAGTGTGGCTCATTGCTTCGGTGCCGCCTGCGAGCACAAGATCCGACCGGCCGATGGCGATGCCCATGGCGGCGGCATCCAGCGCCTGCATCCCCGATCCGCAATTGCGCTGCAGCGTCCAGGCCGGAATCCGCTTTCCGCAGCCGAGGCGCAACGACACGACCCGTGAAATGTTGGTCTCGTCGGGACCGGGAATGACGCAGCCAAGAATCACTTCATCCAATGCGTCGGGTTGGAAAGGCTGTCGTAGCAGAAGGGATTTGCCCGCAGCCACCGCGAGATCGGAGGCCGTGAACGGACCGGGTCTTCCCCTCGATTTCAGGAACGGAGTGCGACAGCCATCCACTATGTAAACCGGTCTGCCTGCTGGATAGGATCCGCTGTTCATCATAAAAACCGCATTTATATTTCCGGAAAATCGTCGACCTTGATTACTTCCCTGCGCGCTGCCGAGGCTTGACGCACAGAGTCGGCTTCTTCACTGCTGAGGATTCCCGCACTTACTCCCATTTCCAGCAAGGATTCTTCGTCCTGCCGCTGCAACCGTCCCGTCTTTACGGCGTTGCGCAGCTTCTGTTCCGCGTTCTCAGCTGCCGTTGCTTTGTTCAAGGCGTCTTCGAGTCTCCCCAGGGGATCGGACAGGTCGGTCGGATTGAACATCCCGGCGGTTAAACGATCCCGGAGCGCCGCAGGTTCCATGAGGATTCCAGCGATTCTGCCGCCAAGCCGGTCGTCCGGGCGGGCGAAACCACGGCCAAGGGGAAAGATCATCAGCCGCAAGAACCATGCCGCCGGACGAAACGGCAGATTTTCGAAAAGCTCTTCGAAGCCTATCCGAATTTCATGCGCACTTTCCTCACACGCCCACAGCAGAAGAGGCAGTTCATCCAGAGGCTCCTGCCGATCTTTGAATTGCTTGAGGAGCGCGGAAATGAGGTACAGATGCGTCAGAATATCCGCGAGCCGTGCGGAGATCCGCTCCTTTCTCTTAAGCTCGCCGCCAAGCATCATCAGGATAAGGTCCGTTGTCAGGGCAAAGGCTGTTGAGAACCGTGTCGCAATCTGGTAATAGCGACGAGCGTGCGAGGCTGGGGCCTTCGCCAGACGTCCTCCGGTAAGGCCGAAAGCCAAGCTGCGAGCGGCGTTACGGAAAACGAAAGCTATATGCTGTCTCAGAAGCCCGTCGAAGTCCTCTAACCCTTTTTGGGTATCGGGATTCGTCACCGATCTCATTTCCTTGAGCATGTACGGATGACAGCGGATCGCACCCTGACCAAAAATAATCATCGAGCGGGTCAAGATATTGGCTCCTTCCACCGTAATTCCAATGGGAGCAGCCTGGTAAATGCGTCCAAGCATATTGCGTGGACCCAGACAGATGCCGCTTCCCCCAAGCACGTCCATGCCGTCGTTCGCCACTTTCCGCATCTGTTCGGTACAATGATATTTTATTATTGCGGAGATTACCGAAGGCCTTTCTCCCAGGTCCACAGCGCCGGCGGTCAACGTGCGCGCTGCATCCATCCGGTACAGGCTGCCGGCGATCCGCGCCAGTACTTCTTCAATTCCTTCGAAGTGGCCGATTGAGATGCGAAACTGCCGGCGGATTTTGGCATACGCGCCGACGACACGAGCGGTGAATTTCCCCACGCCGGTGCTGAGAGCAGGCATTGAGATGGAACGGCCGGCGGCCAGGCTTTCCATGATCATCTGCCAGCCTTGCCCGGCTCCGGACTTGCCTCCGACAATCCATTCCACAGGAATGAAAACGTCTTCCCCTCGATTAGGACCGTTCTGGAACGGAACTCCCAGAGGATTATGGCGACTGCCGATCGTGATGCCGGGAGTGCCGGTTGGAATCAATGCCAGAGTGATTCCAGGCTCCACATCATTTCCAAGCAAGTGTTCGGGATCCCGAAGCCGGAAAGCGAGCCCGAGTATGGTTGCAATCGGGCCGAGAGTGATATAGCGCTTCTCCCAATTGAGTTTGATTCCGAGGATCTTTTCTCCTTTGAACACTCCCCGGCAGACAATCCCCGTGTCAGGGATGGAAGCGGCATCGCTCCCCGCCTCGGGGCTTGTGAGCGCCAGGCAGGGGATTTCCTCCCCCCTCGCCAGACGAGGAAGATAATGCCTTTTCTGTTCCTCCGTACCATACCGCAGCAGCAATTCCGCCGGCCCGAGGGAGTTGGGCACCATTACGGTGACGGCTGCGGTGATGCTGCGGCTGGCAATCTTCACAATCACCTGGGATTGGGCTAGAGCGGAAAAGCCCAGTCCGCCATACTGTTTTGGGATTATCATTCCCCAAAAAAGACGCTCTTTGATAAACCGCCAGATTTCCGGCGAGAGATCGCGCTCGACTGCAACGATTCTGTAATCGTCCAGCATCCGGCATAGTTCTTCAACCGGACCGTCGAGGAAGGACTGCTCTTCCTCGGACAACTCCGGTTTGGGCATCGCGAAAAGCTTTCCCCAATCCGGATTGCCCGAAAACAGTTCGCCATCCCACCAGACCGTTCCCGCTTCCAACGCTTCGCGTTCCGTTCTGGAAATGGGCGGCATCATCCTCCGAAACAGCAGAAAGAGTGGCTTTATGAGGAAAGCCCGGCGCAATCCGGGCACGTTAATAAAAACGGCAGCTGAAAGCAATAAAAGCAGGACAATCCATTCGGCGGTCGTGGAATTTTTTCCGGTGAACACCCAGAGGCCTGACAGTAAAACAAGAATCCCTGTTCCTGCCAGAAGGTTTGCCCTGAAATAGATCAATATTCCAATTAAGACCACCGCAGCCAAGAGGAAGACCATCCAAATTCCTTATCAAAAAGAACAACCGGCGAGAACTGGTCTGAAGCTGAAGAAATGCCCCTTTTTATAGCAATAGAATCCGCACGCCTGATTCTATTCCGAGTACCGGATTTCCTGTAATTCCGGCTTCTGTGAACAACAAAAGCACACATTCGGATAAATCAGCCGATCTCTATAAAATTATACTTTAAAAAGATGCCATAGAGCAGGCATTAACCCGCATTATTCATGAAGCTTCATGAGTAGTGCGGGTTAATGACCTGCTTTGGTCAGAGTCGCGCCCCGGATTAATTTCGTCTGATCCGAAGTGGGAGCATATAATCCCTCCCTGAAATAGCTCATAGAGAAGGTATATCCGGGCACGCCGCCGACAACAACGATGCGAAGATCAAAACGCACGACATGGTGGTAGCGACATTTTCACTCAAAAATGTTGTCGTTGGGTCTGCGATCAAGGAACCGGCTCCTGCGCCCGGAGTGATGGGCATATCAGACAAGCCGATCATCCACGGCGGTGGAGTGTTGGGCATCAATTATAACCTCGCCGCCCTGGCTCCGCGTCTGCATCCGCATCTGGCGGTGATTGACGGCTTTGAGGGAATGGAAGGCGATGGTCCCATCAGCGGCACACCGGTGGACCATCGCGTTTGTGTCGCGAGTGATAAGGACTTTCTTCGGTGCCTATTTTGAGGACAGCTCGATCAGAATCAACTACTTCAAACAAAGTTAGTATTCTTCCTGTCAGCATTGACTGCGTTATATGCTCTCATCCCGCAATTGAACATATACGCCTTCACCCTTTGCGCATAGGGCTTCGCCCGACGACACGGTAACGCTAACAATCACCTTGCGCCCCTTGATCTCCTTGACGGTGCTTCTAAGCTCCAGTTCCACCCCCATCGGTGTCGGAGCCAGGTAGTCCACCTTAAGGGCAGCGGTGACAAATCGCGGCATATTCCCGGGTTTGACCTGAATATCCAACTCCCGGGCTTTTGCTGCCGCCGCGGTCCCCGCGCCGTGGCAGTCAATCAGGGAGGCGATGATTCCGCCATAAAGAATAGTTTCCATTCCGCCGGTATAGTAGTCATTCGGAAGGAAACGGCAGACGCTTTCGTTGCCATCCCAATAACTCTTGATTTTCAGCCCTCTCTCATTCAAGCGACCGCAACCAAAGCAGTGAGCGTAATCATCCGGATAATAATCCTGAAAAGCGTTCGTTCGATCGATTGAATCGGGATGGGATTTTTCCGCCATGTCAGTTCATCCTTTCAATTCAGGGAAATTTCGCAATAATTGCAAAATCGATTATAAACTGCAAATAATTGCTTGAATCAGCATATAACGAGGACGGATTCAAAATGACGGAAAAACATCCTTGTAAAATGCCTGAATCGGGTCCGCAGGTTGATAATGATGCATATGCAGTAAGCCACGGATTTCAGGGCACGGCCAAGGCCGCAACCAACAGGACGGCTCTGGAGAGGCGTTCATGACGACAGCGAAACCATCACAGCGTCTGATTTCTCTCGATGTATTTCGCGGCGCAACCGTTGCGCTGATGATCCTTGTGAATAATCCCGGTTCCCATTCTATCCGCTATCCGGCACTCAGGCATGCGGTGTGGAGCGGCTGGACCATGACCGACATGGTGTTCCCCTTTTTCCTCTGGATTATGGGAATGGCCATGACATTCTCGTTCGTGAAGCGACAGACCGCGGGCGCAACCGGCCGATCGCTGCTTCTGCATGCGCTTAAACGATCGGCCATCATATTTGCGCTTGGCCTTCTCATAAACGCGTTTCCGTTCGGCATAGGAGTTCCATTCTCGTTTGCTACGATGCGAATTCCCGGAGTATTGCAGCGGATTGCAATCTGTTACCTGGTTGCAGCCGTCCTGCTTATAGCGACCGGCATTCGCGTTCAGATCCTGTTCTCATTGTTCTTCCTGGCGACCTATTGGTTTCTGATCAAGCTTGTTCCGGTTCCGGGATACGGGGCGGGCGGGCTTGAACCTCTCGGAAATCTCGCGTGGTATATCGACTCCACAATCCTGCACGGCCACGCATTTGCCTGGGCTCCCGCCAAAGGATTCGACCCGGAAGGAATCCTCAGCACGATTCCGGCCTTTGCCACAACACTGTTCGGGGTATTCACGGGTTACTGGCTCCGCACGGAACGCTCTCGCGAGAAAAAGACCGCATGGATGCTGCTTGCGGGAGTCACCATGATTGTTGCGGGCACCGTGATGAATCGATGGCTGCCGATCAACAAAAATCTCTGGACTTCGTCGTTCGCGGTCTTTATGGGAGGGTGGGCTCTCGTCTGTTTTTCGGCGTTCTATTGGCTTCTCGATGTGAAGCGCACGGCCCGGCCGCTCGAGAAGTTTTCGATCTTCGGCATGAACGCCATCACACTTTATGTTGTGTCAGAGCTTCTGGCGATGACGCTTTTCGTAATCCGAGTAAACCCTGCAGGCGGGGTCCCGGGTACACTTCACGATCGGATCTATTCGTCGCTGTTTGCGTCATGGCTAAGCCCGCTGAATGCATCGCTCGCTTATGCGATCGCGTTTGTGGGAGTGATGTATCTGCTGGGATGGGTGATGTGGAAGCGGAATTGGTTTGTGAAGGTGTGAACAAACGGCGGATCAGATTTCTTATTGTATACAAATTGAATTTTGCTCTACCGGCGTGTATCCTGAAAATAAAATTAAACGCTTTGGCATGGTAAATCGTTTATTAGGCTTATCAATGTTCAAAGCGGTGATCTTTTTCGGTTTTTGAGCGGCGAGATGCGATTGAACCACTGAAATCAAACTGGTTCGCTGCGAAAACGGGCACAAACGTTTCTAAGATAATTGCGAATTTACACAACAAAGGAAGGTGAAGCATGCACTTGAAACGATCTCTAGGGATTGCCTTTGCGGTATTGATACTGATAGCACCAGTTTTTTCCCAATCGTTGCCTCAGGACGTTCAGAAAGTGTCTTCCATTGAGGGTGTTACGGAATATGCGTATCCGAACGGTCTCCATCTTCTGCTGTTTCCGGACAGTTCCAAACCCAAAATAACCATCAACATGGTGTATCTCGTCGGCTCGCGCAACGAAGGGTACGGCGAGACAGGGATGGCCCATTTGCTCGAACATATGGTGTTTAAATCCACCAAGTCAGGCCGTGACCTTTTCAAGGAGCTGACCGATCGAGCAGGCGGAGGAAACTTCAACGGAGGCACTTCCTACGACCAGACGATGTACTATGAAACGCTCACCGCATCGGATGAGAATCTCCGCTGGGGAGTGGCTCTGGAAGCCGAGCGCATGGTTAACATGACGATGGAGAAAAAGGACCTGGACAGCGAAATGACGGTGGTCCGGAATGAGATGGAATCGGGAGAAAATAATCCGGGTAGCGTCCTTCAGAAGCGTGTCCTGGCAGCTGCCTATAATTTTCATAACTATGGCAAAACCGTCATCGGCGCTCGAAGCGATGTGGAACG
>Ga0335071_10002739_pt1 | contig 18731 bp, 14 predicted proteins | sample Lox_Sample_15_FD_206724 | JGI IMG/M metagenome (GOLD analysis project Ga0335071, IMG submission 206724) | Soil microbial communities from Loxahatchee National Wildlife Refuge, Florida, United States - Lox_Sample_1.5 | ecosystem: Environmental > Terrestrial > Soil > Wetlands | place: USA...
TCCATAAGGCATGATGCAAACATGCCTAGAGTAAACATGTATAAACCCGCGGTCAACTTGGAAGTGACGAGCTGCGCATGGCGACGAGCTGCGCATGAATAACGTCGGAATCGTCGATGACATCGGGCAGTGATTGATTTCTTTCGAGAGACTCGCCCTGAGCTCGCAGGGCGGGCCACTAAGCGCCACTCCGTCAAACGCTGCCACGCTCGGCGAGTGCCTGCTGACCAAAGACGATTCACGGCCTCACATCGACATAACCCAGTCAACTACGGCTAGTACTATGGGTTTATCCACTAGAACAGTTGCGGTTGCACCTGGCGTTTGAGACGAACGGGCCCCACCCTGTCCTGCCCTGGAGGCTGAGATGAAGTTCCGCCTGCGCAAGTTACGCAATGCGCAACACGCCGCGACCCTTCTCACTGCTCTTCTGGGTGCCGCGGTCCGGTGCTCCGCCCAGTCCGCCGAGCCTCCTCCGCCTGCGAGTCATTGGTTCGACTGGGAGCAGAGGGACAACTCCAAGGCAGGTACCCTGCGCCTCTGCCACGTCACCCCTGAGGTCTACGAGGATTTCAACCGGACGGCGCACAGGATCGCGGACGCTTGGGGCGCGACACCCGATTCAACGGGACCGGACGAGTATGCGCAATGGACATGGCAGCCGAGCGGGTGTCACCTTGGCTCACTGAAGGGGCTGCTCGAATACTGGCCATGGCCGCGCTCCGACTTCCGCATGGAAACGGTGCCGGGGGCGCCGGGCAAAGCACGCGTTCACATTACCGGCGAGGCGCTCCCCATGCGGCTCGAAGTCAATCACCCGGCCGGCATCACTTTCATCCATGTGATGAACCCGCAGGATAAGGATGAGATTGGATTCATCCACGTGTCGATGCGCGGCGGCGGTTACCCGATCTACGACGCCAATCACGTGCTGGTGATCGAGGCCAACGGCCGCTCACTGTTCGAGCCGGTGAGCCTGGGTGAGGCGCTGCAGCGCTGGATCCAGTATGCGTACTCGAACGAGCCCTCGATCGAGCGGCACAAGGCGCTGCTTGCCCAGCTCTCCCCGGAGGCGCTGAAGCAGCCGGCATACTTCGACCGGAGCTCCGTCGCGACAGGCATAATCGTCGCTGCGCCGAACGACAAGACCGATCCGATCGTCCGATACAACCGGAACTACTTCGATAAGAGCGTGAGCCCGGCCGTCCCGCAATTGCTGACGCTGGATCTGCATTTCCTCGATCTCTACCACGAGACAATGGCTGACCGCACGGCACATCACTGGTACGACTTGAACATGGTGTACTCGCCGGATTGGCACAAGCTGGCGGGGATGCTGCACTGATTCGGACCATCCGCTGAGCACCATCTGCTAGTCTTGGCGCAACATGAACCAACGTTCGGTCGCAGCCAGCGTGGCCTGCCTTCTGCTGTGCTCTCTGTGCCTGCCGGCACAGAAGAAAGTTCCAGCGAAGACGATCCGCTTTCAGGGCGCGTCGCAATACACGCAACAGGAGCTGCTGGCGGCTGCCGGCCTGACGCCCGATGCGCGCCTCAACCCGCGCGATGTGAAAGCGCACGCAAAGCTGCTGAGCGATACAGGCCTCTTCGATGTCGTCCGGTTCAGCTCCGACTCGAAGACCCTGCTCTTTACGTTGACACCCGCGAGCCAGCTCTTTCCTTTGCGCCTGGAGAATGTGCCTTTGACGCCGGGCAAGGACCTCGACGCCAGGATCCACGAGCGCTGTCCGCTGTATCGCGGTTTGCTGCCGGCCAGCGGATCGATGGTGGAAGCAGTCCGCCAGACACTGGAACAGATGCTGGCAGCCAAAGGCATCAAGGCCACGGTGAAGGCCGCTCCCACCAGCGACCTCGGTCCGCAGAAGCTGACTGCGATGAACTTCACGGTAGTCTCGCCCGAGGTGCGGATCGGCCGCATCCAGCTCTCCGGTGTCTCGCCCGCGATGCAAGCCAAGGTTGACGTCGTGGCCAGCGGGCAAACAGGGAATGGCTTCGCCACCGGGAACTCCGCGATCGGCCTCCAGCACGCTTTCGAAGAGCTTTATCAGGATCAGGGGTACGCAGCCGTCGAGGTCGATGTGGCGCAGGGCGAACCTCTTGTTCGTCTCGCCGGATCTGACCAGGCCGTCGAGATTCCCTACAACGTGACGATCAGGGAAGGCGGAATCTACAAGCTCGGAACCATCGACATTCCGGCCGGCGGGCTGGTGGCGCGCCCCGAGGTTGAGAAAGTGCTGTCCAGGTACGCGAAAGGCTCTGGACGGCCGCTCGATCTGTTTCTGCTGGCGGTTCGCGACGCGTACCATGCGCATGGTTATCTCGATTGCTCAATCGTTCCGCGCGCTTTGTTCAATGAGAGCTCGCGCATCGTGAATTACAACCTGGAGATCGCTCCTGGCTCGCAGTACCGGCTGGCCTCGATCCGATTCGATGGGGCTCCCGACGCGATGGCCGCCCGACTGAAGCTCGCCTGGAAGATGGCGCCTGGAGACATCTTCGACGAAAGCTATGTCTCCAACTTCGCGGCGCTGGCACAAAAGAAAGACAAGCAGGTGGCGCGATGGATGCAAACGGTGATTACCACCGACGACGTGAAGGCCGACCCAGCCACGCACGAGGTGAACTGTACCTTTCATTTCGCCAAGGCCGCTGAGAGCCCGCACTGACAACTTGCCGGAGAAGTGAGCCGGCAGCACGCGGAGAAGGTCGAGCGAGAGCGTCCCGCAGTCCGCTTACGTCTGTGCGGACTTCTGATCGGCCCGCAGCAGTGCGTCGATGGCATCGTAGCCGGTAGGCCAGTCGATGCCATCTGCAGAAGCTCCAGCGGCGAGCAGGGCTGCCACGGAGTCAGGCTGGCGGCGCCGCTTCCAATAAGAATCGGTACAGGCCTTCACGGCGAGTTGCAGTGGGGTCCGCTGTCGGGCATCCCGCGCGTTGACCTCGGCGCTGGCGACAATCAGAGTGGCAACAACCGTGTGATGCGCGCGCCAGGCAGCGACATGCAGCGCGGTGGAACCGGGGGTGAGATCCCAGTAGCCGTCGCCTTCGGCCCACAGCGCATTGGGTGCGATGCCCAGTGCCAGCAGCGTGCGGACGCCGGCGTCGTTGGCGGCGCCGGCAAAGCGCGCGAGAAGAGACCCTCCGGCAGAATGTAGATGCGCGAGTAGATCGGGGCTGTTGTGGGCGAGAGCACGCGCGGCATCGGTCTGCGCCTGGGCGCACAGGGCGACCAGTTCGTCGATGCCGCGAAGCTCGGGCTTGAAGCCGCGCCGGGCGAGTGAGTCGAGAATATCGGCACGCCCATGCCAGGCGGCCATCTGGAAGGCATTGCGTCCGTCAGCGGTATTGGCGAGCCAGGGATCGGCGTCATGATCGAGATGCTGCTCGATCATGATTAACCCGTTGTCGCGGCGAATGGCGTGCTGAAAGGGCGAGTGCGACCACGCGGTGAGGAAGTTGGGATTGGCGCCGTGGGCCAGGGCAAGAGCGAGCCCGGCATCGTCGTGCCAATCGCATTTGCGCGCAGCGACGGTGGCCAGGCTGCGCTCGTTGAAGCGGCCCGAGTCAAGAAGGATTTTGAGGACCACGTTGTCGTAGGTTTCGGGGACGTGGTAGGGAGTCTCTTCGTCGTTGGGATCGGCGCCGCTGTCGAGCAGCAGCTGCGTCAGGCCAGGATTCTGCGCGATGCCGGCAGCGCCGTAGATCGCCGGCTCGGCAACGGGCCGCGGCGGTTCGTCGATGTACTCGACCCAGCCTGTGTTGGCGTTGGCTCCGGCTTCCAGCAAAGCGCGGGCGCAGGCCACAAAGGCGTCCGAGCGGTTCTTGTCGAGGCGCAGGTAGCGCGAGAAGCAGAGATAGGTGAGCGCATCCCATCCATGCGGTCCGCCTTTGGCCGTCGCAAGCGAACGGTCGCGCTGGAGCCAGTCGCGCACCGCGGGTTCATCGGCAACCACCGTGCTCGAGAAGATGCTGGCCTTGGCGGTGGCGGGATAACGCGCCAACAGCATCTCGGCATGCTCAAGCGATCCGGAGCCGTGCCAGCCATGCCGGTCGACACAGGCCACCTCAAGAAACGCGTTGTGTGGATCGCGCAGATCTTCAAGAGAGCGAATGATGCGCAGGGTCTCGATGTGCTGGGCAAACTCAGGCCACGAAGCATAGCCGTGCTCGCGGGCCAGGACGAACTGGGCATCGGCGAGCGTGAGGCCAGGCCGCTGTTCGGCGGCGAAGTTGCGCAGACGGGGGTGATGCTTGCGGATGCGGGTCTCGGCCGCAGTGTTGGCGTCGCGAGCATCGCGCAGCAGTTCTTTGGCTTGTTTGCGGTATTGGTCGAGGTGAGGGAAATCCGGCAGGCTGCGGTCGGGCATACGAAGCTCCTTTCACGATGCGCCTGGAGTGTCCGCATGAATCAGGCTGAAAGAAGATTCGCCAGGTTGTGAGAAGAGAAGGTGGGCACGGCCCTTTCCGCGGACTGGATGCGCCCTTCGCGCTGGAATCATCCTACGGGCAGAAAAACAGCCGCGTCAACCGATGAATGACTGCCAGCCCAGGTGCCTGAAAATACGCTAGTTGGCCGGGTCTGAGAGACGACAAAACGTGGGATGACGGAGTCGGGTTTTTGGGCGGCAAGGAAGGTGGCCCCAACAGCGTAATGTGATCCAGATCACACGTTCTTATTCAAAAAGCGGTTCCAATCGGAGGTGTGGTGTCCTCGGGTTTCTCCAAAGTCGAATAGGACATGAATTGCCTGGGCGGGCCTGCCGATAGAGGCAATATCCGAATCCGCCGGAAGGAAGACAAACGGGCAATGGGTCCGCGTTCTGCACAAGCACCCAGGACAAGAAGAGCCATCGGTCCCGAGGCGATCTTTCGTATCGTCCGAAACTACGCTTTCTTTGGAACAGTCTGGGTCTGTTCCTCCGATCTCATCGTGTATCGCCATGGAGGCGAGACGAGCCAGGATGTGCTCCTGAGCATTCTGAAGGGGCTGCTCTTCGTTGCCGTCTCGGGAATCCTTCTCTATTGGATCATCGGAAGGAGTGTACGAGATACAGTCGTCGAGTGCGATTCCTACCGCGAGCGTTTGCGGGACCTGAGCCTGAACGCGAACGACATTGTCTTACTGGAGAGTCAGGACGGCCAGATCCTCGAAGCCAACGATCGGGCGGTGGCTGCGTACGGCTACAGCGCCCAGGAGCTTTGCTCCAAGAGAGTCATCGACCTTGTGGCCGAGCAGTCTCAGTTTCAAGAACGATGGAACGTCCTGCTGGCGAGCGGCTCTCTTCGATCCGAAACCATCCACCGCCGTGCGGATGGCAGCATGTTTCCGGTCGAATTCAGCGCGCGCCGGTTCGCAGCTGGCGGCACGGTCTTGATCCATAGCGTCATTCGAGATATTACGGTGCGCCAGGAGGCGGAGCGGGAACTCCTGAGGCTCAAGGACACATATGCGGCCTTGTTTCAAACCAGCCAGTGCATTGCGCAATGCTCAGACCGCGACCAGCTGTTTCAAAAAACCTGCGAGATCGCGGTCAACCGCGCCCATTTGAAACTGGCCTGGATCGGAGTCGTTGACGCCGGGAGCGGGACCGTCGTTCCTGTGGCTGCAGCCGGTCCGGCAAGAGACTACGTGTCGGGACTTCATGTTTCGATCGATCCGGACTCGCCCTTCAGCAAGGGCGTCGCAGGGCGCGCCCTGCTCTCCGGTCATCCCGTCGTCGTGAACGATCTCTGGAAATCGGATGGCTTTCAGCCATGGATGGAAAAGCTCGGCCAATACGGCATCCAATCCTGGGCGGCGTTTCCGATCCATCAAGGCGGCCAGGCGGTTGCCGAACTCGCCATCTACTCGGACGATCCGCACTTCTTTACCCGCGAGCTGTCCGCCCTGCTCGAGGAAATGGCAAGCGACCTTTCTCTTGCGCTGGACCGGATGGTTCTTCGATCCAAGCAAGTGGAGCTTCAAGCCGAGTTGGACAAGCTGAAGAAGGCCGTCGAACAGAGTCAGGTCACGGTCGTCATCACCGATCGGGACGGCTCCATTCAGTATGTCAATCCCGCCTTCACCGCGACGTCCGGATATAGCGCCGAGGAAGTTCTGGGCAAGACCCCGCGCATTCTCAAGAGCGGCGAAACCTCTGAGGAAGAGTATGCCGCGATGTGGCGATGCATTCTCGGTGGAGATTCGTGGGCCGGCGAATTCCACAACAGGAATAAGGATGGAAAGTTGTATTGGGAAGAAGCGGCTGTCTCGCCGGTCAAAGACGCGCGCGGAGAGATCACGCACTTCATCGCCGTCAAACAAGACGTGACCGCTCGCCGCGAAGCGGAGGCCAAAGCTCGCTTCCTTGCGTTTCACGATGCGTTGACGGAGCTTCCCAACCGCATCGTCGCCAAGGAGAAGATGAACGAGGTCATGCACGAGGCTGACCATGTCGGTGGAAGAGCTGCGGTCCTGTTCATCGACGTCGACAACCTGAAACGCGTGAATGACTCCCTCGGACATGGCATGGGCGACCGCCTGCTTCAATCTCTTGTCCACAGGTTGAAGACCTGTATGCGCGAAGGCGACCTGCTCAGCCGCGTCAGCGGTGACGAGTTCCTGCTCGTTGTTCCACGGGTTAAGGATTCCGACGTTGTCGAAGGCATTGCACAAAGAATCCGCTCTGCTCTGACCACGCCGCTCGATCTTGACGGGCTGGAACTTTCCACGACGGTCTCGATCGGTGCGGCGATCTATCCCGACGATGGCCGAAGCTTCGATGAACTCTATCGCCAGGCGGACCTCGCAATGTATACCGCCAAGCGAGAGGGCCGTGACGCATTTCGTGCCTACACCAGATCGATGGAGACGGATGCCCATGCTTACGTGGCGACCGTCAACGGCCTGCGCAGGGCTATCGAGAGAGAAGAGCTCGTTCTGCACTACCAGCCGCAAATCCACCTGGAGAGCGGTGAAGTTCGAGCTGTGGAGGCGCTGATTCGTTGGAACCGTCCGGGGCACGGCCTGGTCTTGCCAGGGAAATTCATCGCTATCGCCGAAGATAGCGGGCTCATCTTTGAGATCGGGAACTGGGTGATCCGGGAGGTTTGCCGGCAGGCTAGCCAATGGCGCAGGAACGGCGTTCCCAGGCTGCGCATTGCTTTCAATCTCTCCGCGCTTCAACTGCGCCGAGGAGGCCTCGAAAGGGTGATCGCAGGGGCCCTCAAGGAGTTTCAACTCGAGCCGGAACTTCTGGAGCTGGAGCTTACCGAGTCGGCATTGATTCACGACAACGCCGATGTCGCAGCCTATTTGAAGCTGTTGCAGGGGTTTGGTATCGGTATCGCACTCGACGATTTCGGAACAGGGTATTCGAATTTCAACTATTTGAGAAACTTCGACCTGAACCGACTGAAAATCGACCAGTCCTTCGTGCGGAATATTACTGCGAAGAACAAGGGCGACGTTGCGATTGTCCGGTCGATCGTGCAGCTTGCGCGGAATTTCGGCCTGGAAACGATCGCAGAAGGCGTCGAAACCGAAGAAGCACTGAGAGTCGCTCGTCGGGCAGGCTGCGATTATGTGCAGGGCTTCCTCCTTGCAAGACCTATCCCTGCCGACGCGATCCCCGCGTTTGTTGCGGATCATCGAAGCCTCCTCAATGGAGGCGAGTTCGATGCATCGAAGTTCCGGCCCCTTCCCTCGGACCGCGTGCAATAGCGGCTACACGTGCTGCACAGCCTGCGCCAGGTGCGTCAGGCTCGACTTGGCGTCGCCGTAGAGCATCGACGTACACGGCTTGAAGAAGAGCGGATTTTCGAGGCCCGAGAAGCCGCGTCCCTGGCCCCTCTTGAGCACGATGACGCTCTTGGCGCGATCGACCTCGATGATGGGCATGCCGGCGATCAGCGACTTGGGATTGTCGCGGGCATCGGGATTCACCACGTCGTTGGCTCCGATCACCACGGCGACATCTGTTTGCGGCAGCTCGGGATTGATCTGGTCCATCTCGTAGAGCGACGAGTAAGGTACGTTGGCCTCGGCCAATAGGACATTCATATGTCCCGGCATGCGGCCGGCCACGGGATGAATCCCGAAGCGAACGGTGACGCCGCGTTCTTCAAGAAGCTCCGCCAACTCGCGCACGGCGTGCTGCGCCTGCGCCGTCGCCAGACCGTAGCCGGGAACAAAGACCACCTGATTCGCGAAAGCCAGTTGCATGGCGGCGTCGTCAAGCGAGATCTCGCGCATTACCCCGCCGGCGTTGCTGGTCGATTCGGCGATCACGGCGCCGAATCCGCCAAAGAGCACGTTGGTCATCGACCGGTTCATCGCCTTGCACATCAGTACGGAAAGAATGAAGCCCGAGAAGCCGTCCAGCGTGCCGGCAATGATGAGCACGTTGTTACCAAGCACAAAGCCGGTGGCCGCCGAAGCCAGGCCGGCGTAGGAATTCAACAGCGACATGACCACCGGCATGTCGGCGGAGCCGATGGGAATGACCAACAGCACGCCGAAGACGAACGCCACTCCAAGCATGGAATAGAATGCGATCACCGCGTCGGGATGAATCCAGAAGAAGCCGGCAAGCCCGACCATGATGAGGAACGTACCGAGGTTGATGATGTTCTGCCCGCGGAACTGCACCGGCTTGCCATAGATGATGCCCTGCAGCTTGCCTGCGGCAATCAGCGAACCGGTGGTCGTGAGCGAGCCAAGCATGATCTCGAAGCCCAGCGCTCCGCGTGTCACGCCGCCCATCTCGGTGCCGTGGGCGATGAACTCGCCGATGCCCACCAGCGCGGCGGCTAGCGCACCGAACGCATGCGACAGAGCAGTTCGTTGGGGCATGGCCGTCATGGGCACCCAGATGGCCATCCACGCACCGATGATGGAGCCGACGAGCAGGCCGACGATGATCCAGACCCAGGTGACGATGTGCGCGCCGATGAGCGTCCCGACAATTGCCGCGAACATGCCGCCTTCGGCCAGGAACATCCCGCGCCGCGCCGTCTCCGGATGCGACATGCCCTTGAGCGCGAAGATGAACAGGATCGACGCGATCAGATACGTCGCTTCCATGAAGTAGGAGGTCAGACTCACTTCGTCTCCTCCTTCTTCGCGTTGCGGCTCTTGAACATCTTCAGCATGCGATCGGTGAGGCCAAAACCGCCCACTACGTTCACCGTGGCGGTGGTGACCGCAACAAAACCAAGAATGTGCGCGGGCATCGTGTATCCCTTGGAGCCTGCGAGCACCAGCGATCCGATCAGCGAGATGCCGGAGATGGCGTTGGTAGCCGACATGAGCGGCGTGTGCAGCAGGGGCGGAACACGGCTGATGACCTGGTAGCCGAGGAACGCCGCCAGAGCAAATACGTACACCGATGCGATCAGAACTGCTGGATTCATTTTTCTTTCCAAGATGCGGAGTTAGCTGAGTTAGCGGCGCATTGCGCCGGTTCGCGGAGTTAGCCGTGCCAAAGGCCGAACAGACAAGGATCTAACTCACCGATTGATGTACTTCGAGCAATTTCGCCACGCGCGGATTCACCGGGCTGCCTTGGTGGGCAACGCATGCTCCCGCCAAAACCTCATCGGCGAGATCGATCTGGAGCTCGCCCTTCTTCACGATCAGCCCAAGAAAGTTCAGGACGTTGCGCGCGTACAGATTGCTGGCGTCGACGGGCACTTCCGCCGGAAGATTCATTGGCGCCATCAGCGTCACCCCGCCGATCACCTGTGTAATGCCGGGCTTGGTCAGTTCGCAGTTGCCCCCGGCAGGCGCGGCCAGATCGACGAGCACCGAGCCAGGCCGCATCGCTTCAACAGCAGCCTTGCGAATCAATCGCGGCGCCGGTCGTCCCGGTACCTGCGCGGTGGTCACAATCACGTCGGAGTGCGCTGCGGTCTTGGTGATCAGGTCGCGTCCGCGATCCAGGGCTTCCTCGGTGAGCTCGGCTGCATAACCGCCGCCACCCTCGGTGTTGATGCCGCCCAGGTCTACGTCGAGAAACTTCGCGCCCAGTGAGCGAACCTGCTCGCCAGCAGCCGCGCGCACGTCGTAGGCCTCGACCACCCCTCCCAGCCGCCGCGCTGTCGCAATCGCCTGCAATCCCGCGACACCCGCGCCGATCACAAATACCTTTGCCGGAGGAACCGTACCTGCCGCCGTCATCAGCAGAGGAAACATGCGCGGCAGCAAACCGGCCGCATTCACAATCGCCTTATAGCCGGCCACCGTGGCCATCGACGAGAGCGCGTCCATCGCCTGCGCGCGCGTAATGCGCGGCACCAGTTCCATGCTGAACAGCGTGGCCGGTCGCGCAATCGCCGTCGCCAGGTCCCCAGGCGCATCAAGCGGCCGCAGGAAACCCACCACCACCGCTCCCGCCTTAAGCCGGGCCTGATCCGCGGCGGGAAGGGAACTAACCACCGGCAGAACGTCGGCCCCCGCCAGAATCGCGTTGCGATCCGCTGTGACAGTCGCTCCGGCCTGAGTGTAGGCCGCGTCCGACGCGCTCGCTGCGATCCCCGCCCCGCTCTCCACGGTGACATCGATTTCCTGGGCACGCAGAGATTTCAGGTTCTCCGGCAATAACGCTACACGTGTCTCGCCGGCCGCCGACTCCTTGAGAATGCCTAAGAGCAAGTAGCCTCCCATCGTTTGCGATCCGTCGACCTTCCCGTCCGGAGCGCCTTCATCTGCTGTGATTGTTGCCAGCGAGTATATCTGCCAGCCACTTCCACACGTGTGATAAAAAGCACTGTCATCCCGGAGGGCTGGGCACAACGCCGCGCTGGAGTTGGCAAAAACACACCCTTCGGCCTTAGGGATTTCGCTTGACATGCATCTTCGAGCACGGGCAAGGTGGGCACATCGGATGGCTTCCGAGCGCCGCATTCCCCGGTCACCCTTGCGTCGGAAGAGGCTGTAAGGCACCTCGCGAGGTCAAACACGCATGGCAGCTCCGGGCACCTACCCGACTCCGGCAGAAGATACGGCGAAGCTTCCAGCGGTGCTCTTTGCCGCGTCGGCCGGCACGCTCATCGAGTGGTATGACTTTTTCATCTTCGGCTCGCTGGCCACGATGCTCGCGGTCAAGTTCTACCCGCCCGGCAACGATACCTTTGCGCTCATCGCCTATCTCGCCACATTTGCCGTCGGTTTCGTGGTTCGCCCCTTTGGCGCGCTGGTCTTCGGACGCATCGGCGACTTCGTCGGACGCCGTATTGCCTTCATCATCACCCTCACCATTATGGGTTTCTCCACCGCCGCCATTGGCCTGCTGCCCACCTTCAAGAGTGCCGGCTGGTTTTCGCCGCTCATCCTGATCGCAATTCGCGTTCTGCAAGGTCTTGCTCTCGGTGGGGAATACGGCGGCGCCACGGTGTTCGTCGCCGAACACGTTCCCGACGGGAAACGAGGCTTCTACACCAGCTTCATCCAGATCACGGCGACTCTCGGCTTCGTCCTCTCTCTGGCCGCCATCATTGCAACCCAGCAGAGCATGAATGCCGCGGAGTTTCAGTCCTGGGGGTGGCGTCTCCCCTTCCTCCTGTCCATCGTCCTGGTTGCCGTGTCGCTCCACGTGCGCATCCGCATGAAAGAGTCACCGATCTTCCGCCATCTCAAGTCGACGGGCATGCGCTCCACCAGGCCGCTCACCGAGGCTTTCGCCAACTGGACGAACCTCAAGCAGGTGCTCATCTCGCTCTTCGGCGCAACCGCAGGGCAGGGCGTCATCTGGTACACCGGCGCCTTCTATGCGCTCTTCTACCTGCAGACCATCCTCAAGCTCAACGCGCACACGGCGCATGTTGTGGTTGCCATCGCAACCCTCGGGGGTATCCCGTTTTTTGTGGTCTTCGGCGCGCTCTCCGATCGCATCGGCCGCAAGAAGCTGATGCTCACCGCAATGATCGTCGCTGCCGTCGCCTACCAGCCCATCTATCACGGCCTGCAGAACGCAGCCGGCAACCACGTGGTCAGCGTCAGTTCCGTCAAAGACCGCGTCACAGGTGCGATTCGCCTGACTCCTCTCACCGCCGATGCCAGTGGCAAGCTCATCCCCGCCCGCGAAGCATCAAACGCCAATCTACCCGCGATCGGACTCCTCGTCTGGTTCCAGGTGCTGCTCTCTGCCGCCACCTACGGTCCCATTGCGGCGTATCTGGTCGAAGCTTTTCCAGCCAAGGTGCGCTACACCGCGCTTTCGTTGCCCTATCACATCGGCAACGGCGTCTTCGGCGGCTTGCTCCCCTTGATCGGACTCAGCATCTGTGCCTCCACCGGCAACATCTACGCCGGCCTCTACTATCCCATCGCCGTGGCTTCTCTCTGCTTCCTTTGCGGAGCGATCTTTCTGCGCGAAACCAGCGGCACCCGCATCTGGCAGGAGATCGCGCCACCTGCCTCGGCCTCCGCAGCGCGCGGCCCTGTCGCCTTCGAGTCGCCGGCGCCTTAGCCCACGGATGTTCACCGGCCGAGAGGGTTGTCCCTGAGGCCCGTGCCAAGTCATGTGTCCTGTCCAATCTGAGTACCTCGGAGAACGTCCCGCACTCCCCGGCACTGCGGAATCCAGCGCGCCATCGGCGATAATCAGGAGTGTGCCCTTTACTCTGGCTCACGCTGCTGCCGCCTACCCCCTCCGGCGGACCCGCCTGGTCCTGTCGGCCCTGATCTTCGGCACCTTCGCGCCCGATCTGGAGTTCTTCCTGCGCTTTGCCCCCAAGGGACCCTTCGGCCATTCCGCCCGAGGTCTTTTTGTCTTCTGCCTGCCCGTCGCCTTCGGCATCTTCTGGATCTTCCACGACCTCGTCAAGGAGCCCCTGGCGGCCCTCATGCCCCGCGCCATCCGCGAGAGAATCGTACCCGGCGTCTACCCCATGTCGCTCCGCCGGCCGCTTCAACTCGCCTTTGTGCTCGTCTCCATTCTGATCGGATCCCTCACCCATATCCTCTGGGACTCCTTTACCCATGCCAGCTACTGGCCCGGGCACCATCTCCCCTTCCTGCGCGATGAGTTTCTGCTGCCGGTGATCGGAGAGGTCCATCTGTATAAGCTGCTGCAGTACGCGAGCACCATCTTCGGCCTCCTCGTCCTCTACTTCTGGCTCAGGCATTGGGCTCGCACCGCTCCGGTGCAGGAGTACCCAGCCGGAAGCAGCGTTCCCCGGGATCACGCCCGCATCGCGCGGATTCTCATCCCGGCGATCGCTTTGGCGGGAGGACTGCTCCGGGCCTATCTTGCCCTTCGTTACCCGATTACACCCCGAGCCATCGAGTTTTGCGTCGCCAACTTTGTTGTGGCTTCCATCTCGTTTGCCTGGGTCGAGCTGATGGTCTGGGGTTTTGCCCTGCCCGTCCGTTATGCCCACGACTTGCCCCTTGTGTCCTCCGCCCGATAGAGTTGCCGCTCCGCGTGGCCGGTCCGGCGCAGCGCACGCGGCTGACTCCTCACGACGCCAGACGGTGCAGAATCGCCAGGCTGTCTCTTCCATGCATCCACAACGTGCATGCCTCGGCGATCTCGTACGCCTGATCGGCAATGTGACCTAAGCTCCTCGCGATCGCCACCTCAATTCGGCTCTGTGCGCTGGTTTGCTGCAGCAGGTCCTCTTCTGTACGCTCGAGAATCCGCTCGAACCAACGACGCCCTTCCACGTCGCGAAGAATCGCTTCTGCATGATGCGGCATGCCCTCGTATAGAGCCACGGTGCACTGCCGCACGAGACCGTTCACGAGCCGTCCCATCCGCCGGATGGGTTCAGACCCATCTGTCTGCCCGCTCTCGGCCAGCAACAAAGAATTGTGCGTGATCTCCGTCGCAGCGATATAGGAGGTCCGGAGTGCGCCGAAGATGCGTACGACGCAGCGGGCAATGAGCGAGTCCGTGTCGACTGCCAGTCCGGCGGCGAGAAGCCTGCGGCCCCGGTTGCCGATTGTGCGCTGGATTCCGCGCCACTCCTGCTCCGATTTGTTCATCAGGCCGCAGAACTCGGGGTCCAGCAGTTCGTACGCTTTGATCGCGTGATCCACGGCGCGTTGTGTCAGCATCGTCATCCTGAGCAGATGTGCGCGCAACACCGGGCTCTGTCTTTTCGTCTCCATCGTGCTCCTCTTCAAGTGTCCAAACGGGTTGTTGCTCCGGGGAGGAATTTCTTGACCGTCGCCGAATCCAGAGGCCAGATGCAGATCCACTCCCCCTCGCCGCAGGGTTCGCTGTCAGCGGCCGGCGAAGCCCCCTCCTCGTGCGGCGTTACGCGCGTTGTCTCCTGCGGGGAGTGGTCGTCCGCGCCTGCCGTCGACGCATCCTGCTCGTGACTCTCACGAAGGTTCTCCTGGGCTTCCATATTTCTCTCCTCGGTTGAAATGAATAGAAGAAGGGGGCACTCGCCCCAGGCCCCCGAAGGAATCGGCTCAGCTTCTGCTGAGGCAATGGCGCAAAGCGCCCTTACTAGCCGTGCTTCAGGCTTACTGAGTGCACCGTCTCCTCCCGTTGGGGCAAGGACGGAACCAGCATGGGCACCCGCTTGCGATACTCGGCATACTCCGGATGCGCCTCGATCAAATTGCGCTCTTCGAGTTGAATGGCAACCAGGATGTAGGCCGTCGTCCCCAAGGCGAACACCAGATGGGTCACGGTCATGGTAGGAGTGCACCAGAAAGCCGTGAGAAAGCCTACGTAGAGCGGGTGGCGCACCATCCGGTAGAGAAGTGGGGTCGCGAATTTCACCTTGCCCTGCGGTTGCCCCTTGAGATTGCGCCACACCTGCTGCAAACCGAACAGATCGAAATGATTGATCAGGAAGGTTACATAGAGAACCAGCAGCCATCCCAACAGGAATCCGGTATAGAGCAGCGTGCTGCCCCATTCATTGCGGACATCCCAGATCACCCCGCCCAGGGGCTGCCACTGCCAGAAGAGGAACAGCAGAGCACTGCTGCTGGCCAGCACATAGGTGCTCCGCTCCGCGGCCACAGGCACAATGCGCGTAAACATCCGCTTGAATGCCGGGCGCGCCATTACACTGTGCTGCGCGCCGAATAGCCCAAGCAGCCCCAGATCGATCAGGAGCGCCATCGGCCAGGCGCCGGCCGCCGGCGAGTCCATTGACTTGGGCACGGCGAAGTCGCCTACGAATCCCACGGCGTACAAGAACGTAACCAGAAACAGCAGGTAGCTGAATGCTCCATAAAGCAAAGTGAAAACCCGATTTGTCATGACCTCTTGCTCCTTCGTCCTTTACGTTGTGTGCTGAGGATTGCCTCAGCTAGGATTGTGCTGACCCATCAGTGAACCAACAATGCTCGGGCGTCAGTGTTTTTTGCCCAATCGTCTGAAGCAGCAAGTTCGATTTGCAGGGGCCCCGGAGAAGTTTGCAGATCGTCCACGGGAGAGGTCGGATGGACGCATTCTCTGAGATTCTTGCCGGCGTCAAGCTGAATGGCGCGCTGTTCTTCCACGCGCACTTTTCGGCTCCGTGGGGTTACGACTCACCCGCATCGCAAACCCTTGCGCCCGCGCTCGCTCCGGGGGCGCCGCATCTGGTCATCTACCACTTCCTCGTGGAAGGCAATGCTGTCGCCCGGCTGGTCGATGGGCAGCCCATCCCCCTCGATCCCGGAGATGTCGTCATCTTTCCCCATGGCGATCCTCACCTCATTGCCAATGGCGCGGGGACAACGGGATCGACGGCAGGTTCGCAAATCGCCGATGCCGTCGCGCAGAAGGTCATGACGCGCGATTTAAGCGCGCTCCACTTCGGCGGCAATGGCGCATCCACGCGCTTTGTTTGCGGCTTCATGGCGTGCGATCCACATCTCAGCCGGCCCATCCTCAGCGGTTTGCCGCGGATGTTCAAGGTGAACATCAGAACGGATCGTTCCGGTCAGTGGATCGAGAGCTCAATCCTGCATCTGGTCGACGAGGCAGGCTCCGGCAGATTCGGCAGCGAAGCCGTGCTCGCCAAACTCTCTGAAGCTCTCTTTGTCGATACGTTACGCCGCTATGTCATGAGCCTTCCTGAGCTGGCAACCGGATGGCTCGCCGGTGCCCGTGATCCGGTCGTTGGAAGGTGCCTCAGCCTGATGCACAACCGCACCGATCATCCCTGGACCATTGCCACCCTGGCCCACGAACTGGCGATTTCCCGGTCCGCGCTGAGCGAGCGCTTCACGCGCTATCTATCCGAGCCCCCCATGACCTACCTGACCCGGTGGAGGCTGCAATTGGCCGCCCAATCCCTCACCAGGACACCCAAAGGCGTGGCGGATATCGCATCGCACGTGGGATACGAATCGGAGTCCGCCTTCAATCGCGCCTTTAAGCGGGAATTCGGCGTCCCTCCGGCACGCTACCGGCGCGAGCAGAGGGCGTCCACCAACGAAACCTTAGTTCCAGCCGCCGCTTCGTGAGCTGGCGGCCGCTCGCATCGCCCACGACTTGCCCCGTGTGCCCTCCGCCCGATAGAGTGGAGCGCACGCGAGCCTTTCGTTGCGGCGTACCCCCGCGCCTGCCCGCGGCTATCTTCCTATAAGGAATGTCATGTCTTCCATTCCCGTTTCTTCCCTTGCCAGTCAGGATCTCGACTCCATCCTTCGCGAAAACCGCGTCTTCCCCCCGGCTGAAGAGTTCAGCAGCAAAGCGCATATCAAGAGCCTCGAAGAGTACGAAGCACTCTACAAGCAGTCCATCGAAGATCCGGAGAAGTTCTGGGCCGGCGTTGCTAACGACCTCCACTGGTTCAAGCCGTGGGACAAGGTGCTGGAATGGGACCTGCCCTCAGCCAAGTGGTTCGTCGGCGGAAAAATCAATCTGAGCTACAACTGCCTCGACCGCCATCTCTCCGGCCCGCGCCGCAATAAGACGGCCCTCATCTGGGAGGGCGAACCCGGCGAAATCCGCCGCCTGACCTACGCCGAACTCCACGCCGAGGTGCAGACGTTCGCCAATGCTCTCAAGTCCCTGGGCATCAAGAAAGGCGACCGCATCGCCGTCTACATGGGCATGACGCCCGAGCTGGCCATCGCCATCCTCGCCTGCGCCCGCATTGGCGCCGTGCACTCGGTTATCTTTGGGGGATTCGCCGCCACTGCCATCGCCGATCGCGTCAACGACTGCGGTTGCGTCGCCATCATCACCCAGGATTCCAGCTACCGCCGCGGTAACGAGATTCAGCTCAAGCGCACCGTGGACGAAGCGATGCCCGCCTGCCCCACCGTGGAGCACGTCATCGTCTACAAGCGCACCGGCTCGCCGGTCAATATGGTCACGGGCCGCGACCGCTGGTGGCACGATCTGGTTGCGATTGCACCCACGGAGTGCCCCGCCGAGCCTCTGGACTCCGAAGACCCGCTCTACATTCTCTACACCTCCGGCACGACAGGAAAGCCCAAGGGCCTGGTGCACACCACCGGCGGCTATGCCGTCGGCACCTATCTGACAACCAAGTATGTCTTCGATCTCCGCGACGAAGACATCTACTGGTGTACAGCCGACATCGGCTGGGTTACCGGCCACTCCTATGTCGTGTACGGCCCGCTGCAGAACGGCGCCACCGTCCTCATGTACGAGGGCGCGCCCAACTACCCGGACTTCTCACGCTTCTGGAAGATCGTCGACGACCACAAGGTCACCGTCTTCTACACCGCGCCCACCGCCATCCGCGCCTTCATCAAGTGGGGCGACGTGCACGTCGATAAGTACAAGCTCGACTCCCTGCGCCTGCTCGGCACCGTTGGCGAGCCCATCAACCCTGAAGCGTGGATGTGGTATCGCGAGAAGATCGGCCACAATCGCTGCCCCATCGTCGACACCTGGTGGCAGACCGAAACCGGCGGCATCATGATCGCGCCCATTCCCGGCGCTGTTCCCACCAAGCCCGGCTCAGCCACGCGCCCCTTCTTCGGCATTCAGCCCGAGGTCGTCACGCGGCCTGACGCCAACGGCAACTTCCACGCGGTGGAGGCAGGTCACGGCGGCCTGCTCGTCATTCGCAAGCCCTGGCCTTCGATGGCCCGCACGGTGTATGGCGACCCCGAGCGCTTCAAGAAAACCTATTGGTCCGATGTGCCCGGCTGCTACTTCACCGGCGACGGCGCGCGCCAGGATGCCGACGGCTACTTCTGGCTGATGGGCCGCGTCGACGACGTCATCAATGTCTCCGGCCACCGCCTGGGCACCATGGAAGTCGAGTCGGCTCTGGTCGCGCATCCCAAGGTGGCGGAAGCTGCGGTTGTGGGCCGTCCCGACGAGCTGAAGGGCCAGGCCATCTCCGCCTTCGTCACGCTCGAAAGCGGCAACGCGCCGACCAACGAGTTGAAAGACGAGTTGAAGAAGTGGGTTGCCAAGGAGATCGGCTCGCTGGCGCGGCCCGACGACATCCGATTTACCGAAGCACTGCCCAAGACCCGCAGCGGCAAGATCATGCGCCGCCTGTTGCGCGAGCTGGCCACCCACGGCGAGATCAAAGGCGACGTCACCACGCTTGAAGACTTCACCGTGATCGCCAAGCTGCGCGAAGCCGACGAAGGGTAAGGGGCCTGCGTTCCACGGAGAGAAGTGCAGCATTTTTGGGTAAGGAAAGAGTAGCCGCCAACCTGATTCGTCTCAAGAGATCCATCCCCCACAATGAGCGTGGACCGACCAGGTATCGCCTTTCCTTACTAGTGGCCTGTCGCAGTGAGTTCGTTAGTGCGGATGCGTCGAGTCGGGTCTGAGTAC
>Ga0335071_10002740_pt1 | contig 18728 bp, 17 predicted proteins | sample Lox_Sample_15_FD_206724 | JGI IMG/M metagenome (GOLD analysis project Ga0335071, IMG submission 206724) | Soil microbial communities from Loxahatchee National Wildlife Refuge, Florida, United States - Lox_Sample_1.5 | ecosystem: Environmental > Terrestrial > Soil > Wetlands | place: USA...
GGACGCGTCGCGCGCGGCCTCGGCCGCCGCGGCCGCCTCCGCGAGCCCGAGGTAGTGGAACTCGCCGATCGCCGTGTACCCGGCCGCGCGGGCCTCGGCGTAGACGGCCGCGTAGCCCTCGCGGACACGTCCCGGGGTCTGACCCCGGGCCAGGTCCAGCATCGTCTCGCGCCAGGCCCAGAAGTCCGCGCCCTCCGTCCGTCCCCGGAGCGCGCGCTGGAACGCGTGGCAGTGCGCATTCACGAATCCGTCCAGCTGGAATGTGTCCGGCACCTGCGAGAGGATACGCGCGTGCTGCGGCGCCTCCTCGTGGTGGGCCTCGTCTCGCTCTGCCTGGCGGCGCCTGCGCAGGCGGGGACGGTCGCGATCTTCTACTACGCCTGGTACGGCACCCCGGCGCGCGACGGCGGCTGGCAGCACTGGGACCAGAACGGGCACGCGCCGCCCACCGACGTCTACTCGCGCTTCTACCCGGCGCGCGGGCCGTACTCGAGCTCCGACCCCGCCGTCGTCGACGGCCAGATGGCGGAGATCGCCGCGGCCGGGATCGACCAGGTCATCGTCTCGTGGTGGGGCCGCGGCTCGATCGAGGACGAGCGCCTGCCGATGGTGATGGCGGCCGCGCGCCGCCACGGCCTCGGCGTCGCGATCCATCTCGAGCCGTACCCCGGCCGCTCGACGGACACCGTCCTCGACGACGCGAACTACCTCGCGGCGCTCGGGATCCGCGACATCTACGTCTACCACCCGCGCGACATCGCGGCCGCGGACTGGGCGACGCTCCGGCCGCAGCTCCCGCGCTCGATCCGCCTCTTCGCCGGGACGCAGCTCGTCGGGTTCGCCGCGGCGGCGAAGTTCGACGGCTTCTACACGTACGACTTCGTCAACTTCGGCGGCGCGAAGTTCGCCCGGCTCTGCGCGCAGGCGCACGCCGTCCACCTCCTCTGCGCGCCGTCGGTCGGCCCCGGCTACGACGGGACGCGCGCCGGCGAGACGGCCCTGACGGGGGCGGCGACGAACCGGAGGCGCGGCCAGACCTACGATGCGCTCTGGACGGCCGCCATCGCCGCGCGCCCCGACATCGTCACGATCACGAGCTACAACGAGTGGGGCGAGGGGACGCAGATCGAGCCCGCGAAGCCGAAGCCCGGCTACCTCGCCTACGACGGCGCGTGGGGGCTCACCGGCGCCGCCGCGATGACCGCGTATCTCCTGCGGACGGCGTACTGGACGACCCGGTTCCATTCCGGGCCGTGACCTGACCGTATCCTTCCCGCCATGGCAGCCCGCGCCGTCCCCGCACCGCTCGCGCAGCTGCCGAACGCGCTCACGATCTTCCGGCTGCTGCTGATCCCGGTCTTCGTCGTGCTGATGGTGAAGGCGGGCGAGTCGCCCTCGTGGCCCGCCGGGATCATCTTCGGGATCGCCGGCGTGACCGACCAGGTCGACGGCTACCTCGCGCGCCGCTGGCACGTCGAGTCGCGCTTCGGGAAGATCGCCGACCCGCTCGCCGACCGCCTGATGATCGACGCGGCCGTCCTGCTGCTCGTGATCTACGGACGCCTGCCGTGGATCGGCCTCGTCGTGATCGTCGCGCGCGACGTGCTGCTCATCGTCGGCTACAAGGTGCTGTCGCCGCGCGGCTACGAGCTCGACGTGAGCCTGCTCGGCAAGGCGGCGACGTGGGTGCTGTACGCGTCGATCGCGTTCCGCATCGTCCTCGCCGACTCGACGAAGTGGCCGCTCGTCCTCTTCTGGGTCGGGCTCGGGATGGCGGTCGTCGCGGCGGCGCTCTACGCGCGCGACGCGTGGAAGGTGCTGCGACAGTGAAGGCCGTCGTGATGGCGGGCGGCGAGGGCACGCGGCTCCGTCCGCTCACCTCGAACCAGCCGAAGCCGATGGTCCCGATCGTCGGCAAGCCGTGCATGGAGCACATCATCGAGCTGCTCAAGCGGCACGGGCTCGACGACGTCATCGTCACCGTCGCGTTCCTGCCGCAGGCGATCCGCAGCTACTTCGGGAACGGCGACAGCCTCGGGATCGAGATCGCGTACTCCGTCGAGGAGTCGCCGCTCGGCACCGCCGGCTCCGTGCGCCATGCGGCCGGCCGGCTCGACGACACGTTCCTCGTCATCTCCGGCGACGCGCTCTGCGACGTCGACATCACACGGCTCGTCGAGTTCCACAAGGAGAAAGGCGCGTCGGTGACGATCGGGCTGAAGGCGGTCGAGAACCCGCTCGAGTTCGGCATCGTCGTCACGGACGAGGAGGGCCGCGTCGAGCGTTTCCTCGAGAAGCCGTCGTGGGGCCAGGTCTTCTCCGACACGATCAACACGGGGATCTACGTGCTCGAGCCGGAGGTGCTGGCGCACGTGCCGACCGACCGGCCGTACGACTTCTCGAAGGAGCTCTTCCCGCTGCTGCTCGAGATGGGGCGGCCGATCTACGGCTGCGTCCTCGACGGCTACTGGCAGGACATCGGGAACCTCGACCAGTATCGCCAGGCGAACTTCGACGCGCTCGACGAGCGCGTGCAGCTCGACATCGGCGGGATCCGGATCCGCGGCAACGTCTGGCTCGGCGAGGGCGTCGACCTCGCCGACCTCGAGTCGGTCGAGGGGCCCGTCTACATCGGCAGCTACTGCCGCATCTCGCCGGCGGCGACGATCGGGCCGTACTCCGTGCTCTCGAACAGCGTCACCGTGCGCGAGGGTGCGCGCACGTCGCGGTCGATCGTCGACGCGTCGTCGTACATCGGTCGGAGCGCCGTCGTCGAGGGCGCGATCCTCGGCCGCTCGTGCGATCTGCGCTCGCACGTGCGCATCCGGGAGGGCGTCGCGATCGGGGACGAGGTCTCGATCGGCGCCGAGAGCGTGATCATGCCCGGCGTCCGGATCTACCCGCACAAGGAGGTCGAGAGCGGGTCGCAGATCTTCGAGAGCCTGATCTGGGAGTCGCGCGGGACGGCGCGGATCTTCCGCGGCTCCGGCGTCGCGGGGATGGTGAACGTCGACCTGACGCCCGACGTCGCGCTGCGGCTCGCCGCCGCGTTCGGCACGGCGCTGAAGCGCGAGGCGCGCGTCGTCGCGAGCCGCGAGGGCTCGCCGGTCTGCCTGATGATCAAGCGGGCGATGATCTCCGGCCTCTCGTCGACGGGCGTCGACGTCGCCGACCTCCAGGTGCTCCCCGCCGCGGTCGCGCGGCAGTTCCTGAAGGCGGAGGGCTACCGCGCCGGCTTCCACGTCGGCGAGAGCCCGGCCGATCCCGAGGTGATCCGCATCCAGTTCTTCGAGCAGCCGGGGATCGAGATCACCTCGGCGCTGCAGGCGGAGGTCGAGAAGCACTTCTCGCGCGGCGAGCTGCGCCGTGTCTCGGCGTCGGAGGTCGGCAAGCTCTCGTACCCGGCGCGCGTGCGCGACAGCTACGCGAACGGGCTGCTCGCGACCGTCGACGCGGACGCGATCCGCGAGCGCGGCTTCCGCGTCGTCGTCGACTACGGCTTCTCCGCGTCGTCGTCGGTGCTGCCGCTCGTCGCGGCGCCCCTCGGGATCGAGGTCGTCGCGGCGCACGCGTTCCCCGGCGAGCGGAGCGCGGACGGCGCGGGCCCCGCCGCGTCGATCGAGGAGGCGCAGCGGCTCGTCCCGGCCGTCGGTGCCGACCTCGGCGCCGTTCTCGACCGCGCGGGCGAGCGGCTCTACCTCGTCGACGAGAAGGCGCGCGAGATCCCGGCCGGCCAGGCGCTGCTCCTGTACGTGAGCCTGCTCCGCGCGGCGGGGAGGACCGGCCGCCTCGCGTTCCCCGTCATCGCGACGGCGTGGGTCGACCGTCTCACCGAGGGCTCGGAGCTCGAGGTCCTCCGGACCGGCGCGTCCCTGCCGGCGCTGACGAAGGCCGCCGCCGAGAACGAGGCGATCTTCGGCGGCTCGGTCGGCGGCGGGTACGTCTTCCCGGACTTCCTGCCGGCGTACGACGGCGTCGCGAGCCTCGTGAAGCTGCTCGAGCTCCTCGCCGTCGTCGACCGCCCGATCTCCGAGCTCGTGGCCGAGCTCCCGCAGCTGACGCTCGTCCACCGCCCGCTCCGCTGCCCGTGGGCGCTGAAGGGGCTCGTCATGCGCGTGCTCAACGAGCGCCTCGCCGGCGGCGAGGTCGACCTCACCGACGGGATCAAGGTCTTCGACGAGCGCGGCTGGACGCAGGTGCTGCCGGATCCCGACGAGCCGCTGATCCACCTCTACGCCGAAGGCGAGACGCGCGAGAGCTCCGACGAGCTCGCCGACGAGCTGCAGGGCATCGTCGAGGAGATCGAGCAGGGCGAGGCGGCGGCGGCTCGAACCTAGAACGACGAGTCCGACCGGGCCCCTGGACGCGGGCCCGACAAAGGCTAAACTTCAACTTGACCCTTTGGTGGTCTCCCGTCTTCCGAGCGAAAGGCCGGCCGTTGGAACCGCTGCCCGATCTTGCAACCATGTCCGACGAGGACCTGAAGAAGCTGATCGACGAGTACACGCAGGAGGAGCAGGAGGTCTCGTACCGCCGCCGCATCCTCCACGGGAAGATCGACATCCTGCGCGCCGAGCTCGTCGCCCGCCTCCAGAAGACCGCGGGGCGGAGCGTCCTCGACCAGGTCGACGTCGAGTCGCTGACCGAGATCCTCACCGGGAAGGCCACGCCGCCCTCCGGATGAGCCACGTCTACTGCCCCGAATGCGGCTTCCAGAACCCGGAGGCCGCGAACTACTGCGCCAAGTGCGGCGAGCTCCTCGTGCGCGAGGAGAGCGACGAGACGACGCAGACGTTCAGCGCCGCCGAGGCCGCCGAGGCGATCTCGACGCTCGACGACCTCGGGGTCGAGGGCCCGGCGCTCGTCGTCCGCTCCGGCGGCGGCCGCGCGGGCGAGAGCTTCGTCCCGCAGGGCGAGCGCACGACGATCGGCCGCTCGCCGGACTGCGGCGTCTTCCTCGACGACGTCACCGTCTCGCGCCGCCACGCGGTCGTCGTCGAGCGCGACGGCCGCTGGTACATCGAGGACCAGGGGAGCCTCAACGGCACGTTCGTGAACCGGCGGCGCGTCGAGTCCGCCGAGCTCGAGGACGGCGACGAGCTCCAGATCGGCAAGTACCGGCTCACCTACCTCAGCCGCTGATGGCTCCGACCCAGGCACCTGCCCCTTCGAAGCCGGCGCGCGAGCGCCTGCTCACGATCGGAACCGTGTGCCGGCGGCTCCAGCCGGAGTTCCCCGACATCTCGATCTCGAAGATCCGCTACCTCGAGGACCAGGGGCTCCTGACGCCGAAGCGGACGCAGGGCGGGTACCGCCTCTTCGCCGAGGACGACGTCGAGCGGCTCGAGACCATCCTCCGGCTCCAGCGCGACGAGTTCCTGCCGCTGCGGGTGATCCGCGAGGAGCTCGCCGCCGGTGCGGGGAAGGACCGGCGCCGCCGCCGCACCGCGGCGCTCGGCGAGCGGGAGGAAGGGCTCGACCTCGACGGCCTCTGCGAGCGCGCCGGCATCGGGCCCGAGCGCGCGCGCGAGCTCGAGGACTTCGGCCTGCTCGAGCCGCGCGTCGAGTCGGGCCAGCGGATCTACTCGGAGGCGGACGCCGACATCGCCGTCGCCTGCGAGACGCTCGCGCGATTCGGGATCGCGCCGCGCCACCTGCGCGCGTTCCGGACGGCCGCCGACCGCGAGTCGGGGCTCCTCGACGCGCTCGTCGCGCCGGCGCTCCGTTCCCGGAACCCGGAGCGGCGCCGCGCCGGCCTCGAGGACCTGCAGGCCCTCGGCGAGGCGGCGCAGGAGCTCTCGCAGCTGCTGTTCGTGCGGAACGTGCGGCGGATCGCCGGCGGATGATCGACCTCAGAACGAAGATCCGCGAGGTGCCGGACTTCCCCGAGCCCGGCATCGGCTTCAAGGACATCACGCCGCTCCTCCTCGACCCGGCAGCGCTGAGGCAGGCGGTCGGCGAGCTCGCCGTCTGGACCGCGGAGCGGAAGCCCGACCTGATCCTCGGCGCCGAGGCGCGCGGCTTCCTCCTCGGCGCGGCCGTCGCGTGCGAGGTCGGCTGCGGCTTCGTCCCCGCGCGCAGGCCGGGGAAGCTGCCTCCGGAGACCGTCAGCGCGCGCTACCTCCTCGAGTACGGCGAGAACTCGCTCGAGGTGAACGCCGACGCGATCCGGAAGGGCGCCCGCGTCGTGATCCACGACGACGTCCTCGCGACCGGCGGCACCGTCGAGGCGATCGCGGGGCTCGTCGAGAACGAGCTCGGCGGCCGGGTCGTCGGCGTGAACTTCGTGATCGAGCTGTCGTTCCTGAACGGCCGCAGCCGCCTCGGCGGCTACGACCTCTACTCGCTGATCACGTACTAGGGGGAGGGCCGCGCCGTCCGCGGCGCCGATTAGAAACCCGAGGACATGTACGACGCGCTCACGAGCCGGTACACGTTCGCCTGCCCCGTGCGCGGCGAGAGCAGGGTCGCGCTGTCGTCGTTCCGGCGGCTCGAGCGCCTGCCGGGGACCGCGCACCCGGTCGTCTACCGCGTCCGCTTCGACTGCCCGTGCGGCGGCGAGCACGACGGCCTCGTCAGCCACGACGACCTCGACTGGGCGCCGCTCGGACTCGACGCCGGCGTCTTCCTGAACCTCATGACGGACCGCGTCGAGCCGGTCGGGGCGGAGCTCGGCGAGCTGGCCGCGGCACGGATCGGGGCGGGGGAGTGGCCGTGGAGCTTCTGGTGCTACCCGGAGGAGCGGCCGCGGCCCGTCTTCCCGTCCTCGTTCTCGCTCCTCGCGCCCGGCGACGGGACGCTCGGGCTCGCCGTCCGCTGCCCGGTCTGCGCCCGGCTGTCCGTGAACCTCGTCTCCTGCGAGCACGTCGACGTGCCGTTCCACAACGACCGGGAGGTCGGGGTCGTCGAGCACGTCTTCGCGGAGGACGCCCTGGTCACGATCGCGGCCTTCGAGGCCGAGCTCTGGGGCTCGGCCTTCGACACGAAGCGGCTCGACCTTTAGCCCGGATTTTCCCTGCCGGGAGGGATGGTGCGGGGCCGTCCGCCGTGTCGATAGTCAAACCGGGATGAGCGGAGTGCCATCGTCATGGGAAGGGAAGGGCCTCGAAGGCCTGCCCCTGCTGCTCGCGCACTGCGCGAGCCTCGCCCCCGAGGGCCTGACCGCCCGCGAGCGGCTCGACGTCGTGCTCGGGCCCGAGCTGGCCCGCAAGCTCGTCTACGCGCTCTGCGCCGGCGCGCCCGAACAGCGGCGCGTCGTGCTCCACGCCGCCTAGCCGCGGCTCTCGCCGCGCGTCCGGACGAAGAGCCAGATCCCGCCGGCCGCGAGCAGCGCGAGCACGAACGCGAAGCCGCCCTTCGCGCCGATCGCGACGAGCCCGAAGTAGATGAAGAGGCCGAAGAAGACGGCCCAGAGGAGCGACGTGACGCCGTGGTCGATGCTCGGCGGGCGGGTCGGCGCGGACACGCAGCGATCCTACACATGGCCCCGGAAACGGAAACGGGGACGACCGCAGTCAGTCCCCGTTCCAAAAATAAAGATTCGCCGAGCCGGTCGCGGTTTCGTCCACAGAGCCGCTCGACCTTCCGACTTGGCCCTTGCGAGCCTCCCCGTACTGCCTATCGGCCCTGCTTCGTCCTACTCCCGCGCCGCGCTCGGCGCAATGGGGAATCTAGGGGGTGTCCAGGGTCCGATCAAGGGCAGGAAAAACGAAAAATCCGCAATTTGCGGAAAGTGAATAATCAACATTTCCACAGCCCATTGTGCAACCTGTGGATAACCCCGGTCAGCTGCCGAGCACGGTCCGGAAGAGCGATGCGAGCGGCACGCCGGACGCCGGGTCGACGTACACCGCGCGATAGACGAGCGGCCGCACCGGCGGAAGGTCGGTGACGGAGAAGGTGCCGTCGGCCGCGAGCGGGACGGTGGTGAGGAGCTCCGGGCCGGTGCCGGTCTCGCGCCAGATCTGCACGCTGCCCGCGGCTGCGGCACCGGACTGCTCGTAGACGGTGCCGGTGAGCGCGAACGACGCGCCCTCGATGCCGACGGCGAGCGCGACATGCGCCGTGGGGGGGACGGCGGCGCGGAACCAGTCGAGCCCGTCCGGCTCGGCGAGGAGGTACTGCCGCCCGCCGGCCGGATCGGCGTCGTAGCCCATCAGGTCGCCGGCGAGCTCGATCGTGGTGCCGGCGGCGTCGGCCACGAGCCCGGCGTAGGCGGTGCGCGTGCCGAGATCGACGTAGTCGTCGCCTGCGACCTCGGGGCCGGCGGACGTGAGGGCGAGCGACACGAGGAACGCGTGGTTCGCGAGCACGGTCGACGTCTCGCCGTTCAGGTGCTTCGCGAGCACGAGCTGGCTCTCGTCGAACGACGGGAAGAGCTCCGTCCACGCGCTCCAGACGCCGCCGGTCGCGCCGGCAGCCGCCTTCAGCACGCCGGCGGGCGACCCGAGCGCCGTCCCGTAGACGAACTGGCCGATCCAGTCCTTCCTGTTCTTCGTGCGGGACCACTCGACGGTCGCCGAGTCGTACGCCTCGACGACGCGGACGGCGCCGCCCGGCATCACGACCGGGGCGGCGGCGGGGAGCGTGTCGCTCGACGGGAACCCGGAGCGCGTGACCCGCTCGCCGACGAGGCGGCCGGTCGCGTCCTCGTGGACGAGCCGGAGCCAGCTCTTGTGCGAGCGCAGCTCGTAGACGTAGGCGACGAGCGGGCTCCCGGCGCGGTCGAGCGCGAGCCCGCCGAAGCCGAGGAGGCCGCCCGCCGGCGCGGTCGCGACCGTCCGCACGCGCCAGCCGGCGCCGGACTGCTCGGCGAGGGCGAGCCAGTGGGCGCCGGGATCCTCGGCCAGGACGACGGAGCTCCCGCTCGGCGCGACCGCGAGGCCGACGACGAGCGCGCGGGCGCCCGGGAGCTGCGGCAGCGTCCGGTTCGACCAGGTCCCGTCGGCCGCGCGGGCCGCGACGACGAGCGAGCCGTCGCCCGCGGCGAACGCGACGCGCGGCGATCCGTCCGGCGCCACGGCGAGCGCGGCGTCGGTCGCGCCGGCCGACGACGGGACGCTCTCGGCCCGCGCCCGGCCCGCGAGCGCCAGCGAGCCGGCCAGAAGGGCGGAGGCGACGACGGCGGCGACCCCGAGGCGCGTCACCCCGGGGACGATAGAGGCCGTGCCGGTGCCCCGATACTCCAACTTGACATAACGCCCGTTCTCGTGCACGCGCCCTGCAAGGGTGTGCGCGCCCTTGATCCCGGGACCGGCGCGTGTTTGGCTAGCTTTCGGGGAAGAAAGGACAGGCGTGACCGTCGAGATCGAGTCGATTCTGCGGAACGAGGAGCTGGCCGCCCTGCTGGAATCCGCAGAGTCGAGCGGGCAGCTGCGCGCCGTCGAGCTCCAGGAGATCCTGGAGCCGCTCGAGCTCGACCCGCTCGAGGTCGACGCCGTCTACACCGAGCTCGACCGGCGGGGCATCGAGCTGCTCGACGAGCCGGACAAGGACGCGGCTCCCCCACCGCCGCCCCCGGTCGAGACGACGACCGACGCGCTCCAGCTCTTCCTCCGCGAGGCGGGCAGGCACCAGCTGCTGACGGCGGCGCAGGAGGTCGAGCTGGCGAAGAAGATCGAGCGGGGCGACATGGAGGCGAAGCAGCGGATGATCCAGTCGAACCTCCGCCTCGTCGTCTCGATCGCGAAGAACTACCGGAACCAGGGCCTGCCGTTCCTCGACCTGATCCAGGAGGGGACGCTCGGGCTGATCCGCGCCGTCGAGAAGTTCGACTGGCGCCGCGGCTACAAGTTCTCGACGTACGCGACGTGGTGGATCCGGCAGGCGGTCGCCCGCGCGCTCGCCGACAAGGCCCGGACGATCCGGATGCCCGTCCACATCGTCGAGCGGATGCAGAAGATGAACCGCGCCGAGCGGACGCTCTGGATGGAGCTCGGCCGCGAGCCGACGATCGCGGAGATCGCCGAGGAGGCGTCGCTCCCGCTCGAGCAGGCGCTCGAGGTGCGCGCGGCCGCGCGCGCGTCGGCGAGCCTCGACCAGCCGGTCGGCGAGACGGACGACGCGGTGTTCGGCGACTTCGTCGCCGGCGACGACCCGCTCCCGGAGGAACGCGTCGAGGTCTCGCTGCGGAGCCAGGCGCTCGCCGTCGCGCTGCAGGCGCTGCCGGACCGCGAGCGCCAGGTGCTCGTGCTGCGCTACGGCCTCCTCGACGAGGAGCCGAAGACGCTCGAGGAGATCGGCAAGCGGCTCGGCCTGACGCGCGAGCGCGTCCGCCAGATCGAGCTCGAGTCGCTCCGGCGCCTCGCCGGCCTGCGCGAGATGCAGGTCGTCGCGTCTTCATAGCTCGAAAACGCTTCGCGTTTCCTCGCTGGACGCCACGCGTGGAGATTCGCGCCGTTCGCTGCGGCGAGAGCGCGGTCTCGCCTCCGCTGGTTCGAGCCGCGGCGACTGTCGTGCGGCTACCACCCGTGTGGCACGCTGGTTCGAAGCGGTCGAGTCGATCACGGGCGACTGGTGGGCGGCGCTCACGTAGAGCGATCGAGCGCGCTACTCGGCGCGGAGGTAGAGCTCGAGGTCCGGCGCGGCGATGCGCAGCTCGCGCAGCGCCCGCGACTCGAGCTGGCGCACCCGCTCGCGCGTGATGCCGAGGCCGGCGCCGACCTCTTCGAGCGTCTGGGGCGACGCGCCGTCGAGGCCGAAGCGGAGGGCGAGGACGCGGCGCATGCGCGGGTTCAGGTGCGAGAGCGCGCTCGCGAGCTCGCTCGCGCGCGCCCGCTCGGCGGTGCTCTCGTGCGGCCGCTCGGCGTGCTGGTCCTCGATCAGGTCGGCGTAGAGGCTCTCGCCGTCGCCGACCGGCGTCTCGAGGCTCACCGGCTCCTCGACGAGGTCGAGCAGCTCCTCGACGCGCTTCTCCGTGAGCTGCGTCTCCTTCGCGAGCTCGGCGATCGTCGGCTCGCGATTCAGCTTCTGCGCGAGCTGGCGGCGCGAGCGGAGCAGCCGGCGCACCTGCTCGGCGACGTGCACGGGCAGGCGGATCGTCCTCCCCTGGTCGGCGAGCGCGCGCGTGACGGCCTGGCGGATCCACCACGTCGCGTACGTCGAGAGCTTGTAGCCCATCCGGTAGTCGAACTTCTCGACCGCGCGGATGAGGCCGAGGTTGCCCTCCTGGATGAGATCGAGGAGCGGCACGCCGGACTTCGTGTAGTTCCGCGTGATCGACATCACGAGCCGGAGGTTGCACTCGATCAGGCGGCGCTTCGCCGCCTCGTCGCCGGCGTCCTTCCGCCGCGCGAGCTCGCGCTCCTGGTCGCGTGTCAGCAGCGGCCCGCCGCCGATCTGGCGGACGTAGAGCTTCAGCGGATCCTGGACCTGGAGCGCGCCCTCGACCGCCTCCACCTCGTCGGCCTCGTCGCGCTCGTCGGCGGCGTCCGGCTCGTCGAGCTCGGCGCCCGCCTCGGGCGCGTCGATCGCCGCCGCGTCCTCGGCGTCCCCCGCGTCGAGCTCGGGAACGAGCTCCAGGCGCGGCTCGGACGCCTCCGAATCGGGCTTGAGGACGGCGTCTGGGAGCGGCCGCTGCTCCATCGGATGGGCTATCGGCATCCCTCAACCGAGGCTTGAGCAGGGCCGCGGGCGAACGAGGGACGACCCCTCGGACGGCGAACTGTGAGCTAATCGTTAGAGGTCGAGCTGCCGATCTAACAACCACTGAAGCGACTCGTCCGTAAGGAGACATAGGGTCTGGCTGCGGCACCTGCCGGCCCTGGGGTCTCCGGAGGATCGAAACCAATGTGCGGAATCGCGGGATACAGCCTCTCAGCGCGCAGCGACGTGGATCGCACGCTCGCGGCGCAGGCGCTTCTCGCCGGGATCGCCGAGCGGGGCGCCGACGCGGTCGGGTACGCGTACCGGCGGCCGGGCGACACCCCGCCGACGGTGACGAAGCAGCAGACCCCGGCCAGCCACCTGCTCGAGCGGATCTCCGTCCCCCCCACCGCGACCGAGCTCCTCGTCCACGTCCGCGACTACACGAAGGGCCACCCGTCGATCGCGGCGAACAACCACCCGGTCCGCCACGGGCCGGTGATCGGGATCCACAACGGGATCATCGTGAACGACGACGAGCTCCTCGCCCCGCACGGCTGCGCCCGCGAGGAGCCCGGGATGACCGTCGACTCCGAGGCGATCTTCGCGCTCGCGGCGCACTCCGGGAACGAGCCGCGCGCGCTCGAGGCCCTCGTCGGGTCGATGGCGAGTGCCTGGCTCGACGAGCGCTCGCCCGGCAGCGTCTTCGTCGCCCGCGGCATCGGCCGCCCGCTCTGGCTCGGCTCCGGCAGGCACGAGCTCGTCTTCGCGTCGACGCGCGACGCGCTCGAGGTGCTCGAGCGCTACGCCGGACTCCGGCTGAAGAAGCGCAGGCTCGCCGACGGGAGCTTCCTCGAGCTCCGCGACGGCGCGATCGTCCGCAACGAGCGCTTCCGGCCCGACCGGAGCTACGTCGAGGACGGCCATCTCCCGGCCGTCCGCGCGCCGCAGGAGGGCCTCTCGTGCCTCCAGCGGCTCGCGACGCTCGCGGCCTAGGTCTTTCTCCTCTTACCGAGCACGCGCCCGTCGGTCCCGACGCGGACGCCCTGCTCGTCGAGCCGCTCCCGGACGAGGAACTGGAACGTCGACCAGGCGCCGCGGCGGGCGTCGAACATCCGGTAGACCTGCCACTCGGTCAGGAGCGACTCGTCCTCCTTCCGCGCCTCGGCCCAGTCGGCGAACTTCGGGAGCCGCCCGAGCCGGCGTGCGAGCCCGGCGCCCTGCTCGACGGCGCGCTCGAGCCTCTCCTCCCCCATCGGCACGTCGAACCCGGCCTCGCGGAGCGCGTTCGAGAGCGAGCCGAACGTGTGCCAGTAGAGCGACTTCGACGGCATGCGCCCCTTGCGCTCGTCGATGTCCCTCGCCGTCGGCGGCCGGCCGAGCTCGTCGGCCAGCCCGCGCAGCAGGCCGAGCAGCTCCTCGCGCGTGGCGAAGCGGCGCGGGACGAGGCCCGCGGCGCGCTTTGCGTTGTTCCACGAGCCGAAGTGCTCGATCACCGTCTGCGGATGGAGCGTCGTCGCCGGGTCGGCCGCGAACTCACGCATCGTCGGCGAGCGGCCGAGCCGCTCGGCGCACTCGCGCAGCTCGGTCAGGATCTGGTCGTCCGAGTACCGCTTCCGGATGCCGGCCTGGAACTCGGCCAGGGCTCCGGGGTCGATCGCGGCGACCGCCGGATAGCGCGGCTTCTGCGCCATCCAACAATTCTAGAGCAGGTTGGAGAATCCGCAAGTAGGCCCGTGCGGGGGCCTACGAGGCCTTCACGAGCTGCGGCCGCTGCTGCGGCTCCGGCTCGGGGCTCTGCCCGGCGACGACGGACTCGAGCGGGAGGATCCGCTCGAGCGCCGCGACGCAGCGCGGGCAGAACTGGCTGCCGGACGCGCCCTTCACCTCGGCGAGCGCCTCGGCGACCGGGCGGGCGGCGCGGTAGATCCGGGTCGTGAGCATCGAGTCGAGCGCGTCGGCGACGTGGATGATGCGGGCGCCGAGCGGGATCTCCTCCCCCGCGAGCCGCTCGGGGTAGCCGGTGCCGTCGAAGCGCTCGTGGTGGTGCCGGATCGCCGGGACGGCGTCCTGGAGGAAGCCGAGGCGGTCGATGATCCGCGCGCCCTCCTCCGCGTGGCGCTGCATCAGCGCCCACTCCTCGCCCGTGAGGCTCGCGGGCTTGAGGAGAATCGCGTCGGGGATCGCGAGCTTGCCGATGTCGTGGAAGAGCGCCGCGTGCCCGAGCACCTCGAGCTCCGGCTGCGAGAGGCCGAGCTCCCGGCCGATCGCGAGGGCGAGCTGCTGGACCCGCCGCGAGTGGCCGGCGGTGTACGAGTCGCGCGCGTCGACGGTGGCCGAGAGGGACTCCATCGCGGCCGTCGAGCGCTCGCGGAGCAGCCGGTTCGCCTGCTCGAGCGAGACGTTCTGGGACTGGATCGTGTCCGCCGCCTCGCGCAGCTTCAGCGCCGAGCGCTGCGTGTGCTTCAGGTACGCCTCCTGCGTCTTGCGCATGAGGAGCAGCGGAGCCGCGAAGACGGCGAGCGAGAAGAGGCCGATCGCGCCGTAGGCGAGCGCGATCACGGCGCCCATGAATCCGTAGACGACGTAGTGCGGCATGAGCCATGCGAACCGCTCGTGGAACACGCGCCACGGGCTCTCGTGCCCCTCGATGCCGGACGCGAGGCTGACGAGGCCCATGTTCACGCCGAAGTACACGACGCCGCCGACGATGCCGAGGGCCGCGGTGACGAGGTGCTCGGCCACGCCGTGCGAGACGTGGATCGACATCACCGACGCGGCGGCGAGCGACGCGAGGGAGAGCGTGCCGATGTTGTAGAGCACGTGGTGGAGCGACGGGCGGCGGGCGCTCCACTCGACGACGGCGACGGTGAGCGCGAGCGGGAGCGCGGCGCGGTAGTCGAACAGCGCGGCGCCGGCGAGCGAGCCGACGGCGCTGACGGAGATCGACCCCTCCACCTCGGCGAGCTCGAGCGACAGCGCCTGGCCGCCGCCCACGAGCGCGCAGACCGCGAGCAGGCCGTAGATGTCCGTGCTCTGGCCCCAGATCAGCCCGGCGATGCCCGCGGCGATGCCGACGACGCTGACCGTGCCGACGAGCAGGGCGAGGCGCGGCGAGAGCGAGAGGAAGCGCGGGCCGTGGATCCCGTGCGGGCGCGGCTGGCGGCGCTCCGCCACCGTCTCGATCGGCTCCGCGACCGGGAGCGGCGCGACATGGTCGCCGTCCTCGCGGACGGCGCGCAGCTTCGCGCCGCGGGTCGACGCGTCGAGGAGCGGCTCGGTGCTCGCGCCGAGCACGCGGTTGCGGCCCTGGAGCTTCGCCCGGTAGACGGCGAGGTCGGCCTGGTGGATCAGCTCGTTCGCGTCCGAGCCGTCCTTCGGGAACGCGGCGACGCCGATCGACACCGTCGCGCGCACCGGCTCGGCGGCCGTCTCGACCTCGAACTCGCGCTCGGCGACGGCGCGGCGGATCCGCTCGGCGATCTCGAGCGCCTGCTCCGGCGGCGTCTCCGGCAGGAGGATCGAGAACTCCTCGCCGCCGAACCGCGCCGGCACGTCGTAGTGGCGGAGCTGCGCGCGGAAGATCTCGGCGATGCCCTGCAGCACCGCGTCGCCGGCGAGGTGGCCGTAGCTGTTGTTGATGTCGCGGAGCAGGTCGAGGTCGGCCATGATCAGCGACATCGGCCGCTCGAACCGCGCGGCACGCGCGATCTCCGCGGCGAGCGTCGTCGCGAAGTAGCGCGCGTTGTAGAGACCCGTCTTCGGATCGACGCGCGCCTCGGCCTGGAGCTGCGGCACGCTCACCGAGCGGTACACGCCGACGAGCGGCGCGAGCGCGGCGAAGATCAGCCACGGGTTCCACTTCCAGAAGGCGGCGAGCGAGACGCCGATGATCGCGAGCACGAGGTCGATCGAGATCGCCTCGACCGAGAAGAGCCCGGTCTCGCGGAACTTGTGGCCGCGCGCGAGCTTCAGGATCAGCGCGACGAGGACGTGGTTGACGGCCGTGAACGCAACCGCCGCGGCGAGACCCGCGACCGCGAGCCGCGCGTCCGGGTTCGAGATCAGCCCGCCGGTGTGGTCGGTGACGAGCGTCGCCGCCCCCCACGCCGCGAGCGAGTCGAGCGTGTAGTTCGAGACGTTGAAGACCTGGATGAACCACGGGTACCGCTCCTTCAACCACTCCGGCACCGTCTGCACGAGCGGGATCAGCACGAGCAGCTCGGGCGGCAGGAGCAGGGCGGCCGCGACGAGGAACACCGTCGACGAGTGGAACATCATGTTCCGCGGCGCCTTCACCGGGAACAGGTGCGCGACGGTCGCCGCGGTCGCGAGGATCGCGAACGCGAACCAGTCCGACTTGCTCGTGATCGTCGGGACCTTGAGGTAGAAGCGGCCGGCGGCCGCGAGCGCCACGAGGCCGAGGACGACGAGGTAGATCTGCGCCGACCGCGGGAGGCCCGCGGGCGCAGCCGACGGCGCGCCGTTCCGTCCGGCGTGGACCTCGGCGACGGGGATCGTTTCGGGGACGGCGCTCATCCGGGTTTCGCCTCGCACCTCAGAGGGGAAGGGTGACCCGCATACGCCGGTCGTATGGCCGCAGAGCCATGGGCGGAGCGTACGGAACCCCTCGTCCGGGGGGCATCCCCCGTTCGGAGCATTCCGCCCTTTTGCCCAAGCGGCATCGCGCGGCTAGTGCGAGGCCGTGAGGTCGGCGGTCGGGTCGATCCCGAGCGCGGTGTCGACGGCGGCCATGTCGGCCGGCGAGATGGTCGTCCCGTCGGGGGCGAGCCCGTCCCCGCCGGCGGCGTCGGCCATCGCCGAATCGGCACCCGCGGCGGACGCCCAGGCGGCCGACGCCCAGGCCGCGGAGGCCCACGCCGCGGAGCCCCAGGCGGCCGAGGCCCAGGCCGCGTCGCCGGAGGCCTGCGAGGCCCACGCCGCGGACGCCCACGCGGCGGACGCCCAGGCCGCGGAGGCCCACGCGGCGTCGTTCCACGCCGGGTTCGAGAGCGCGTCCGACTGCCAGGCGGCGCTGTCGAAGCTGACGGTGCCGTCGGCTGCGGTCGTGACGTACTGGTCGAGCCCCGCGTTCGGGTTCGGCGGATTCGTGACGGCGCGCGCGGCGGCCACGTTCAGCTCGCCGACGCCGAGCGAGCCCGGCGCGGCGGCGGGCGTCGCGTTCGCGGAGACCATGAGCGCGCCCTTCACCTGGTCCGGCGTCCAGTCCGGATGCTGCGCGAGCAGCATCGCGGCGGCGCCCGCGACCATCGGCGCGGCGAACGACGTCCCGCTCAGCTGCATGTAGCCCGGAGCGGTGACGTGATCCGGCCGCTCGACCGCGAGGAAGGCGTTCGGCCCGACCGGCCCGACGAGGTAGCGGCCCGGCGCCGAGAGATCCGGCTTCGCGAAGCCGTCCGGCGTGTAGCCCCACGCCGACCACGGCGCGCTCGTGTCGTCGGCGGTCGAGATCGTGTCGCCGATCTCCGCCGCGCCGACCGTGATCACGAACGGGTCGTTGCCCGGCGCGAACGGCACGTCGCTCTGCTGGCCGTCGACGGCGTAGTTCCCCGACGCGGCGACGACGGTCACGCCGTTCAGCCACAGCTTCTCCACCGCCTGGTCGAGCGGGTCGAAGAAGACGCTCGCGCGGCTCATCGCGTGGAGCGAGAAGTTCGCGACCTCGATGTTGTACTGCGCCTTGTTCTGGAGGATCCAGTCGCACGCTGCGACGATGTCCGCGACCGTCGCCTCGCCCTCGTCGTTCATCACGTCCAGCGAGAGGAGCTTCGCGGTCGGCGTCACGCCGGCGTAGCCGGTCTCGGCGCCGGCGGCGATCCCGGCGACGAACGTGCCGTGCCCGTAGCCGTCGCCGTCGGAGTTCGGGCTCAGGCTCGCGAGGTCGACCTGCCCGAGCAGCCGGCCGCCGAACGCGCCGGAGCTCGCGTCGACGCCCGAGTCGACGACCGCGATCGTCGGCACGTTCAGCTGCGACGACGACCACGTCCAGTCCGTCCGCGCGCCGACCGTCCAGGCCCAGCGCTGCGCGTTCGAGTAGAGCGCGCTCGTGTAGCCGCCGCTCCAGCCGCTCATCTGGACGGTGTCGTTCGGAACGATCGCGGACACGTACGGGAGCCGCGCGAGGAACCGGATCTGGATGCCGCTGAGCGTGGCATGGAGGCCGTCGATCGCGTGGTAGAGGCGGCCGATCTGCGTCGTCCCGACCGTGTTCGCCCCCTGCCGCTGCCCGAGGAGACCGGTGCGCAGGCCCGTCGGGCTCACGCTCGTCTGGCTCGAGTCCTGCGGCGTCTGGACGCCCTCGACGATGACGTCGAAGCGCCGGCGCGGGTTCTGCTGGATCGCGCTCGCGAGCGAGTCCGGGATGTACGCGCTCGTCCGCCCCATGCCGGGAACGTCGAAGCCCCAGAAGTGACGGCGGCCGTTGCCGCCGGCCGCGGTCGACGCGAGCGACGCGACGGCGACGACGCACACCGCGACGACGATGCTCGTCCGGCGTCCGCCCCGTCCCCACAGCGCATTCGCGCGCGAATCTTCGCCTACCCCGCGAAGCCGCATTGCCAGTGTCTCCCCTCTCCGTCGCGTCCGCACGAGTGCGGAGCCGCAGTCCCACGTGAACCCCGTGGAACCTACGGGCGGCGTGTGCGCGATACGTCCCCCGTACGGGGCACCGGCGCCGCGCCGAGCAATTTCCCCCGTTCGAGTGAATCTGGAAAGGCACTCCGAAATGCAACGGGCCCCGGTGCGACGCGGGGCCCGCTGTCTGGCGATGAGGGTGCTACGGGGGTGCGGATGCTACGGCTGCGTTGGTGCGGTGCAGGTGGTGGACAGAATCGGATCGCACGCGGGGTCGACGATGCCGAGGTTCGACTCGACCTGGTCGATCTCGTCGTCCGTCGCGTTCGTCGCGTTCGGCGTCATCGAGAGATCGTTCGCCGCCGCGTCGCCCTGGGCGTTGCTGCCCCAGGCGGCGGAGCCCCAGGCCGCGCTGCCCCAGGCCGCGCTGCCCCAGGCCGCCGAGCCCCAGGCCGCGCTGCCCCAGGCCGCGCTGCCCCAGGCGGCGCTGCCCCAGGCGGCGGAGCCCCAGGCCGCGCTGCCCCAGGCCGCGCTGCCCCAGGCCGCGCTGC
>Ga0335071_10002741_pt1 | contig 18728 bp, 17 predicted proteins | sample Lox_Sample_15_FD_206724 | JGI IMG/M metagenome (GOLD analysis project Ga0335071, IMG submission 206724) | Soil microbial communities from Loxahatchee National Wildlife Refuge, Florida, United States - Lox_Sample_1.5 | ecosystem: Environmental > Terrestrial > Soil > Wetlands | place: USA...
CCTCGACGCAACCGGCGCAAGTTGAAGTCGATCTGCAGGGTGTGATCGTTGGCTATCCCCATGACGTAGAAGTCATGCTCAATGGCAGTCCAATCGGGAACGTGACTTTCACAGGGCAGGATCAGGGGCACTTGAGCGTCACGGTCTCGCCAACCCTTTTACGAGAGGGGCTGAACACAGTTACTCTGGCGGCCCAAAACGGGGACTACGACACGAGCCTGGTTCAGTCGATTCGCATTACTTATCCAGAATTGTATGTTGCCGATTCCGACCAGTTAATATTCACCGGCCGCAGTGGTGATGAAATTATGCTGAGCGGATTCACCAGCGCTCCCACTGTTTTGGACATCACCAATCCCGCCCACCCCATCCTGGTTTTCGGTGAGATCTCGTCCAACGAAAGCCAGTTCAGCGTGGCCTTGCAAGTTCCGTGGACAAGGACCAGCTTCCAAGCCTCACCGGTGCACACGCTACTGGCGCTGGGAAGTGATCGCATTTCTTCGCCTGTTAGCTTGTCACAACATATGCCTTCTCGCTGGCACGCACCGCAGAGGGGAGCCGACATCGTCATGGTGACGTACGGCGACTTTGCCGCTTCGCTTGCGCCGCTCGTACAGGCGCACCAGGGCGAAGGTAAATCCTCGGTCATCGTACCCATAAGCGACTTGTACGATGAATTCAATTTCGGGGAACACAGTCCCTGGGCGATCCGGGAATTTCTGCAAATGGCGAGCAAGTACTGGAAGAATCGCCCGGCTTACCTGATGTTGAACGGACGAGCCTCGTCAGATCCGAGAAATTATCTGGGAATGGGCGACCTCGATCTTGTCCCGACTGCGATCGTGCCTGCCGGCGGCTTGATGACAGCTTCCGACGACTGGTTCTCGGATTTCTCAGATACCGGTCTGCCAAGCATAGCGACAGGGCGCCTGCCGGTCAGCACCAAGAATGAGGCGAGCACCGTGGTTGCGAAAATCGCGGGTTATGAGAGCAGTAATGCCTCAGGAGGATGGACTTCACAAGTGCTGATGGTGGCGGATAGCGACGACACCGAGAGTTTCAGCCAGGACAGCACCAGCGTGCAGGCCGAACTCCCGAATTCCATCCAGGCAACTCAGATTCTTGCCGGCAGTTCCACAACGGCTGCGGTTCGCCAGGACATCGTCGACAAGATTAATGCGGGACAAGTATTGGTCAACTACGTGGGTCACGGTTCGGAGGAGCAGTGGTCCGGTTCCGACATTTTTGATACAAGCGCGGCAAGCGGACTGACGAATGGTTCTCAGCTTCCGGTTTTCCTGATCATGGACTGCCTGAACGGCTTCTTCCAGGATGTTTATTCCCAGTCACTCGGAGTTACATTGCTTCTGGCGCCGAACGGGGGGGCGGTGGGAGTTCTTGCTTCAAGCGGGTTGAATCAGCCTGCCCCGCAGACGATGCTCGACCAGGTTGTCGTGCAAGGCCTGACCAATCCGCCGGTCCTCACCTTGGGAGATTCGATCGTGAAAGCGAAAGCTCAGATCACAGACAACGACGTGCGCAAGACGTTCCTGTTGTTTGGCGATCCCGCGATGAAGTTAAAGACATCTCCCGCGACACAGCAATGAGCGGTGAGCAGTGAGTGCTGGGCAAAAATTCAACCTCTTGCTGCCAATTCGCCATTCATGACTCACTGCTCATAGCTCATTGCTCATGACTCGCTACGCTGTCGCCGCGGTAGGTACGCCGGCCGCCCGCCGCAGAGGATCCTCCAGGCCCCGCATTACCTTCTCGAAGCCTGAAAAATCCAGCGATTGTGGGCCATCGGAAAGCGCCCGCTCGGGACAGGGATGTACTTCGATGATCAAACCATCCGCTCCGACGGCAACGGCCGCTCGCGACATGGCCGCGATCAGGCTCTGTTTACCCGTGCCGTGAGAAGGGTCTGCGATCACAGGCAGGTGAGAAAGTTCGCGCGCTAAAGCCACCGCCGCCAAGTCCATTGTGTTGCGCATTTCGGTTTCGAAAGTCTTGATGCCGCGTTCACAAAGCACAACCTGGTGGTTGCCTCCAGAAAGCAGATATTCCGCCGCCAGGAGCCACTCCTTAACGGTCGCGGAAGGACCACGCTTCAGAAGAATCGGCTTCTTTATGGTCGCCAGTCGCCGCAGTAGCGCAAAATTCTGCATGTTGCGCGCTCCCACCTGCAACATGTCGGCGTACTCGCAGATGAGGTCCACATCCTCGGTGCTCATGACCTCGGTCACGATCGGGAGCCCCGTCTCGCGATGCGCCTCCTGCAGTATTTTGAGCGCCTCAACTCCCAGGCCCTGGAACTCATAAGGAGACGTGCGCGGCTTGTACGCACCGCCCCGCAGCATCGAAGCGCCGGCGCGTTTCACGGCACGAGCCGTCTCGAACAGTTGTTCGCGAGATTCCACCGAGCATGGGCCTGCGATCACAACCACATCGGGACCGCCAATCGCGACGCCATTGATCCGTATGATTGAGCGCTCAGGCCGCACTTGCCGGCTTACCAGCTTGAATGGCTGCGCGATGGCGACGACGTTGTCCACTCCTGGGGCCACCTGTAAGGCTTCGATTTCGTGGCGGCGGCCGCTCCCCACGGCGGCGACGATGGTTCTTTCCGTCCCGCGCGTCACGTGAGGTTGGTATCCCGCTTCTCGAATCCGTTCGATCACGTGATTGATCTCCTGTTCGGTGGCTTTCTCGGACATATTGACGATCATGGGTGGTCTCCTTTTGGTTCCACAGGCAAAACTGAAAAGTTCCCTAAAACAAAAACCGCGATTCTGAATCGCGGCTTGGGGTTACTCAGATGTCGTTTTTACTATCTCGACGCTACCCCAAGCTGATCGCAGCCGCTATGTTCCGGAACCAGTAGCGGAGGATCGATGGAAAACCGAGGGTAAATCGCGTCATCATTCTTTATTCTTTTTTCTTTTGAACTCGGATGCTGACTACTGAAGTTCGTTTCCGCACTTACTGGATTGCACTGGCCGCATTCGAGAACACCGTGTTCGAATTCGACCCAATCAGCCGCACCGTCCCCACGACGAGCACTAGAATCACCGCGAGCATAACTGCATACTCAGCGATGTCCTGTCCTCGGTCCTCTCGCCAAAGCCTTCGAATCATACTGGACATGTCTTTCCTCCGCGCCGTCCCGTCCGCCTAGCAGGGGAGATACGTGACGGCACTGTTTTTGGTCCCCACATAATGCACGCCCATTCCGGGTGTTGTCAAACGGCTTTTTTGGATAGGTCTAGCGGCGATTATGTAAATCGGGGGCGGTCGTTGGCATTTCCGGCGCGCCAAGCTGGCCTGACATTGTGCGGCTGGGAAGAAGATCCCGCGCCGATTCCTGCGCGTACTGCAATACGCGGTTCGGGAGTATCCCAAGATAGATTGTGGCAAGCATGCTGAGCCCAAGCGCTAACCCCAAACCAAACGGTATCGGAGTGACGGGAACCTCCCGGCGGGCTTCTCGCATGTACATCATGACGATGATTCGGAGGTAATAGTAAGCGCCGATAGCGCTGTTCGCGACGCCGATGAGGGTGAGCCAGATCAGGTTGGCTTTGAGGGCTGCACTGAAAACGTAGAACTTGGCGAAAAACCCACCGGTCATCGGGATCCCAATCAGGGATAGCAGGAAGATGGTTAGTGCGGCGGCTAAAACCGGCGAACTGCGGCCAAGCCCGGCATAGTCGTCGAGGGTCAAATAACGCTCCCCCGCATTGGCGAAGTGACTTACCACCGCAAAGGCTCCAACATTCATGGCCGCATAGGCCGCCGTATAGAACATTGCGGCGGCGATGCCATTGGCTGATTCGTCCGATGTAGTCATCGCAAACGCGACCAGCAGGTATCCAGCGTGGGCGATGGAGGAGTACGCCAGCAGGCGCTTCACATTGGACTGCACCAGCGCTCCGATATTTCCAAGGGTCATCGAGAACGCAGCCGCGATCCAGATGGGCCAGAAATGGCCGGGCTCGTTAATGGCGAACACCACCCGCAGCAGCACTGCGAAAGCTGCTGCTTTGGGAGCGGTAGACATGAATCCGACGACCGGGGCGGGAGCACCTTCATAGACGTCGGGCGTCCAAATGTGGAGCGGCGCTGCAGCCACCTTGAATCCCAGGCCGACCAGCATCAGGGCTGTAGCCAGATAAACCAGCGTTGGCGCGGCCTCGGTCTGCAACGTACGGCTAATCGTGTCCACGTTCGTGGATCCCGTCGCGCCGAACATCATGGCGACGCCGTAAAGGAAGAAGGCGGTCGCGAAAGAGCCCAGCAGGAAATATTTCAGCGAAGATTCACTGCTCGCGGCGTCATAACGGCGAAATCCAGCCAGGATATAGGTAGAAATCGAAGAAATCTCGAGCGCGATGAAGATCAGTACCAGTTCCACGGCCGAAGACATCAGGCCCATGCCTACGACGCCGAATAGAATCAGCGCGTAGTATTCCCCGGCCCGGATCTTCTGAACCGCCATGTATTCGAAGGAACTAAGAATCACAACGGCCGCAATCGCAATTACCAGTACGTGGAAGAAGACGCTGAAACCATCAACCCGGACCATATCCGAGAAAGCGAGGCCTGGAGATTGGGCCATGTACCAGGTCGAAAGCAGTGCGGCCAGGGTTCCCGCTAACCCGACCAAGCCAAGTGTTTTCTGGCTCTTCTCTTCGTCGATGAGCGGATCCAGAACCATGATCACGACGCCGAAGATCGACAACACAATCTCCGGGAGGATGCGGACGTAATCTGCGCCTTGCGGTATGGCTGCTGGTGTCATTGTCCGGCCACCTTGGCTGTCAACTGGGCGATTGGAGTCAGCGCGGCCTGAACGGCAGGATCGATGGCAGCGAGCCACAGTATCGGAGCTACTCCCATGACCAGGGCCGCGATCGCGCAAGGCCAGACCGCAGCCTTCTCGAAGCCTTCCAAATCAGGCAAAGCGTTATTCTCGCCGTGGGTGACTTTTCCGAAGAAAACGCGCTGATACATCCACAACAGGTAACACGCGCTCCAAATCACGCCGGTGGCAGCAAGCACCCCGTAAATTGCCCGCGCCTTGAAAGCGCCGCTCAAAACCAGGAATTCCCCCACGAAGCCATTCAGCAACGGCAGCCCCACCGACGCCAGCACGATGAACAGGAACGAAGCCGCATACACGGGCATGGGAGACGCCAGCCCGCCAAATTCGCTGATCTCGTACGTATGCCGCCGTTCGTGGAGAACTCCCGCCAGCATGAAGAGACCGCCGGTGGAGATTCCATGGGCAAGCATCACGAACATGGCCCCATTCAACCCCAGCGGTGTGAAGCTGAAGATCCCGAGCACCACGAATCCCAGATGGCTCACCGAAGAATACGCGATCAGCTTCTTCATATTGGGCTGCACCATGGCCACCAGTGCGCCGTAAATAATCCCGATCAGCGCCAGAACCATGATCCACGGGGCATTTTGCCGCGACTGCTCGGGGAACAATCCCAGATTGAAACGCAGCATTCCGTAGGTGCCCATCTTCAGCAGAACGCCCGCCAGCAATACCGATCCCGCGGTGGGCGCCTCAACGTGCGCATCCGGCAGCCACGTGTGGAACGGAAACAGCGGAACTTTCACCGCGAATGCCAGAAAGAACCCGAGGAAAAGCCACTGGGCGGCGGCAGGGAAGCCGGCGACCGAATGAATGTGATCCCGGATGTAAACGAAATCGAAACTTCCGGTTTGCGCATAGAGCCACAGAATCGCCGCCAGCATGAACACGGAGGCGATCATCGTGTACATGAAGAACTTGACCGCGGCATAGACCTTGCGCTCGTGCCCGAAAACGCCAATCAGCAACGCCATCGGGATCAGCGTGGCTTCCCAGAAAAAGTAGAACAGGAAAAGATCGAGCGACGTGAAAACGCCAATCAGCGCGGTTTGCAGGACCAGCAGCAGGATGAAGAACTCTTTCACCCGATCCTGGATCGATTTCCACGAGATCAGCACGCACAGCGGAGTGAGGAACGTAGTCAGAACCACCAGCCACAAGGAGATGCCATCAATGCCCATGTGGTAGTGAATGTTGGGACTGGTAATCCACTGCTTGTCGATCTCGTATTGAAACCCTGCCTGCCCGCGATGAAAATAAACCGGCAGGTGCAGCGAAAGCACGAATGTCAAAAGGGAAATTACCAGCGAGAAGATCCGGATGTCGCGGTCACGGCGCGGAAAAAGGACCAACAGCAGCGCGCCAGCCAGCGGGACAAACGTCACCAGCGTGAGGATGTAGGTGTTGAGGCCCGAGGTGTTCATCGGCCCACCCCCAGCCATGTCATATAGGCAATGACGATGGCTGCTCCGGCCGCAATCCATCCCGCGTAAGAACGCAGATTCCCCGACTGCATGTGCCGGACTTCGTCCGAGAGATGCCGCGCGCCATCAGCCGCATCGTTAATCGAGTTGTCGATTACCTTACGGTCTACGCCCTGCCACAATACGGTCGTCGAGGCGTTCACCAGCGGCTTGACGAACACCGCCGCGTAGAGTTCGTCGACATAGTATTTGTGCAGGACCGCCTCGTAGAAGTTCCCCAGCGAGTCGGCGATTCTCTGAGGGAGGTAGGGCTTGCTGACGTAAAGAACGTAGGCCAACACAAGTCCCGCAATGGAAAACAAAACAGAAACGCCCATCAGCAGCCATTCGGTATTGCCGCCGCTAGTGACCGCCTTCGGGAACTCCGAGCCGAACACTGGTTCGAGGAAGTGCTCGAAGCCATTGTGAATCCCGACCAGCCCACCCACAAGGGAGAGGAATGCAAGCACGATCAGTGGGAACAGCATGACCCTCGGGCTCTCGTGGGGTTCCCCGTGGCCGTGCTCTTCGTGTCCATGCGTCGCGTGAGCATGGCCGTGATCGTCGACGCTGATGCCTTTGTAATCGCCCCAGAAGGTCATAAACAGCAGCCGGAACATGTAGAACGAAGTGATGAAGGCCGTGATTGCCCCGATGACCCAGTAGACTGGATTCGCCTCATATGCCTTCCACAGGATTTCATCCTTGCTCCAAAACCCTGCCAGTGGCGGAATCCCGGCAATCGCGCAAGTGGCGATCAGCATTGTCGTAAAGGTGACGGGGATGTACGTTTTCAGGCCGCCCATCTTTCTCATGTCCTGCTCGCCACCCACAGCATGAATCACAGATCCTGCTCCGAGGAAGAGCAGGCCCTTGAAGAAAGCGTGAGTCATGAGGTGGAAGATTCCCGCCGAGAACGCTCCCACGCCGCAGGCCATGAACATATAGCCCAACTGCGAGACTGTGGAATAAGCAAGAACCTTCTTGATATCCGTCTGGGCGACTCCGATTGTGGCGGCGAACAGCGCAGTCAGCGTGCCGACGATGGCGACAACGGTTAGGGCGATAGGCGCTCGCTCAAAGATGACATGCGAGCGGGCCACCATGTAGACGCCGGCCGTGACCATGGTGGCAGCGTGGATCAGGGCGGAGACTGGGGTTGGACCCTCCATCGCGTCGGGGAGCCATACGTAAAGAGGAATCTGCGCCGACTTGCCGCATGCCCCAACCATGAGCAGAATTCCGACCGCCGTTAACGGGCCACTCGTCCCATTCTCCACGCCCAGCGGTTGGATTTGCTCGAACACCTGTGTGAAGGTGAGCGAGCCAAAATGCTGAATGAGCAGAAACAGCCCGATCAGGAATCCGAAATCGCCAATTCGATTGACGATAAAGGCTTTCTTCCCGGCCGAGGCTGCCGAGTCCTTGGTAAACCAGAATCCGATCAGCAGATACGATGCGAGGCCCACGCCCTCCCAGCCGATAAACATCAACAGGTAGTTGTTAGCCAGCACCAGCGTGAGCATGAAGAAGAGAAACAGATTCAGGTAACAAAAGAAGCGGTAGTAGCTCGGATCCTCCCACATGTAACCGACCGAGTAGATGTGGATCAGGAACCCGACACCGGTTACAACCAGCAGCATCACCACCGAGAGATGGTCGAGATACAAGGCAAAATCGACCGCGAAATTGCCGGCCCGGATCCAGTGCGCCAGATACTCCTGGTATGGCGCCTCAGATGGCAAAAAACGAAGCACTGACGTCAGAGCCCACGCGAAGGCTGCGCCCGAGAACACGAGCGCCACGGTACTCACGGCAGTTCGAGACGACTTCCTGCCGAAAAAGCCGTTGATCGCGGCGCCGGCCAGCGGCAGCACCGGGATCAGCCAGAGATTGAGATTCGGCGTCATAATTTCAGCAGATTCACCTGGTCCACGTTCAAAGTCTCTCGCGCGCGGTATACGGCAATGATGATGGCCAGTCCGACCGCAGCTTCGGCAGCGGCCACGACCATCACGAAGAAGACGAAAATCTGCCCGGCTAATGCATGCCAATGCGCGGCGAAGGCGACAAACGAAAGATTCACGCCGTTGAGCATCAACTCAATCGACATGAAGATCGTGATGATATTGCGCTTGATCAGGAATCCGGCAACTCCGCATGCAAACAGGATCCCGCTGAGCACCAGGTAATCGGACAAGGGAACCATCAGTGCTCCTTCCTTTTCTGCACCGCCTGCGGCTTGCTGGCCAGGACCACAGCGCCCATGATGGCGATCAGAATGAGAATCGAGGTGACCTCAAACGGCAGCAGGAACTGGTGGAACAGCAGGTCCCCGATGATTGTGGGAGCTCCCGGGAGCGCGCCGACCGGCACGGACTGTGTTCCGGAACGTGTCAGAAGGATCCATGCCACCAGGACACTGCCGATCAGCATTCCCGGAACTCCCACGATGATCGCGACCCGGCTACCCTTGGTTCGTTCCTCCACCCCGGCATTCAGGAGCATGATGACAAAGACAAAGAGCACCATGATCGCCCCGGCATAAACGATCACCTGCACCGCGGCCACGAATTCAGCCCCCAGCAACAGGTATTCGCCGGCAAGCGCCGCCATCACCGCAATCAACGAGAGTGCGCCGTTGATCGGATGCGTTTGCGCCAGAAGATTGACTGCCCCGGCAACGGCTACGGCACCGAACACGAGGAACAAAATTAAGTGAATGCTGACCATGGAATCAGGTACTCAGTACCCGGTACTCGGTATTCAGAAAACTCAAACCGCAAGCAACCGGTTGAGTACTGAGTACCGACTACTGAGTACTGCCTTACAACGCCACCGCGATTGCCGTCGCCAGCAGATTGAATAACGCCAGCGGAAGCAGGAATTTCCAGCCAAAAGCCATCAGTTGATCGTAACGGAAGCGTGGCAGTGTGCCTCGCACCCATATATAGAGAAACAGGAACACAAAAACCTTGGCCACAAACCAGAACACGGGCAAGATCACCTGCAGGGCGTACGGCCCAAAGATCGGCCCATTCCACCCGCCCAGGAACATCAACGTGGCCAGGCATGCGACCGTGATCATGTTCGCGTATTCGGCCATGAAAAACATCGCGAACTTCATCGCGCTGTATTCGGTGTGATAGCCGGCCACAAGTTCGGTTTCCGCTTCCGGCAGATCGAACGGAATCCGGTTCGTTTCGGCGTAGGCCGCGATCAGGTAAATGAAAAATCCCAGGAACTGCCCGTGAAAGATATTCCAGCGCGGAATGATCCCCAAAAAGTGTCCCTGCTGTGCCCGGACAATATCATTCAGGCTGAAGCTGCCCGACATGATGAGAACGCCCACCAGCGACAGCCCCAGCGAGATTTCATAGCTCACCATCTGGGCGCTGGCGCGCAATCCCCCGAGCAACGAATATTTGTTGTTCGAGGACCAGCCTGCCAGGGCAACTCCATAAACTCCGATTGACGTAACGCCCAGAATCAGCAGCAGCCCAATGTTGACGTCGGTCGTGATCTGCAGGGGGATGCTGTAGTTGCCGACCTGAACCGGGTTGCCGAACGGGATCACCGCGATCGAGGTCAGCGCGAAGATTACTGCGATCATCGGCGCCGCAATATAAAGAGGCTTATAGACATGCGGCGGAGTCAGATCTTCCTTGAAGAGGAACTTAATGCCGTCGGCTGCGGGTTGCAGCAAGCCGAAGGGACCGACTCGCGTGGGGCCCCAGCGGTTCTGCATGTGTCCCACCACCTTGCGTTCCAGCCATACCGTATATGCGACCGCGGTAAGCAATACCCCAAGGACAACCGCTGACTTAATGACCGAGGCCAGAATGTAGACCCAGAGTGGCAAAGCGCCCTTTCCTCTTCAATTTCTCGAGAACTTCAAACCGCGTACTTCCGGTCTTAATCCGCCGCAACCTCGGCGGGTTTCACCTCGTGACTCTCAAATACTGACTTCAGGGCCTTCGAATAACGCCCTAACGTGCCCGAGGTAAACAGAGTGTCTTTTGCGGGATCAATCAACTCGGACCTGTGCGCGATCCCGGCCCCGGCTTTCGCCAGGGACGTGTGCTCGCCATTGCCGGCCAGCAGATTCGGCCGGGAAACATCGTATCCGGGAACGAGCCGCTGAATCTCATCAAGAATCGCGATGGGATCGAATGGACTGAGCTTCGGTTCGAGCCCGTGCATTTCAAGCCATACGGCATGGCGATCGGCTTCACCGGACTGAGCGCCACGGGACTGTCCCATGTCGGCGCGATCACCGCCGCCGAACGGAACCAACTTGTGAACATCGGAACCCATTGCGTCCGCGATGCGGACAATCATCTCGAAATCGCTCTTGATGCCGGTAACGTCGCCGGCCTTTTTGAGCAACTGCAGATCACCGCACGTATTGGTCACGGTGCCGGATTTCTCGTAAGCATTTGCGGCCGGAAGCACAACATCCGCCATCTCCGCCGTTTCAGTCAGGAACATGTCCTGCACCACAACGAAGCTCTTCGCGAAGACGAACGGATCGATATGCAACCGACCTACCGGGTTGGAACCAACGACGTACAGCGCCTTCAACTTTCCGGACTTCGCCGCATCTACCATTCCGGGCAGGTCCAAGCCGGTGGCCTGAGGAATGTCGCCCCACTCGCGATGGAACTCGCTGTTTCCACTCACCGGATGATAGCCGGGCAGCAGATCGGGATAGAGGCCCATGTCTGCCGCACCGCGCGAGTTGGAGTAATCGCCGAGACTGATCAACTTCGCGCCCGGAACGCTGGAAGCGAACGCGGCCAGGCTGGCGACAGCGCCTCCACGAATCTCCGAACCGGAGATGATAACCAGGTTCTGCTCGGCTTGCAGCTGGTCGCGAAGTCCGACCCAAGCATCTTTTTTTGCTGCATCCGCTGAACCATCTTGGCCCGCCAGGAAGGCTGCTACCTTACTTTCATCGCCGGCCGCAATCTGCAGGAAGCTCGCAGCCTGTCGCCGCAGCTTGATGGGTTCGGAATTGACGACGTAAAGCCGAGCACGATGTAACCGGACATTGTTGCGGATCTGCCAGGCCAGCAACGGGTGCTGCTCCGTAGGATCATTGCCGATCAGCAAAATCGCCGGCGCGGTAAATACATCCGCCATAGACGCCGTGGCTTCCGGCTTGCCGCGAAGAGCTGCAGCCAGGGCAGGGAAGTCCGCCGTGCGATGATGGTCGATATTGTTCGTCTTCAGCACCGTGCGGGTAAACTTCGAGAGCAGGTACGCTTCTTCATTCGAAGTGCGAGTAGAGCCGACGACCCCAATCGCGGCGCCGCCGTCTTTATCCCTAATTTCAACGAACCTTTTACCCACCAGATCTAGAGCTTCTTCCCAGGTGGAAGGCGTCAGGCGTCCGTTCTTTCGGATCAGAGGTTCGGTCAACCGCTGGTGGCTGCCGGCAAAGTCAAATCCGTAACGCCCCTTGATGCAGAGGAAATCGCCGTTGGTGCCGCTCTTGTCACGGTTGTCGCCGCGGACGATTTCCATCCCGGTATCGCAGCGCCGCACACCCAGCGTCGTCTTACAGCCGTCACCGCAGTGCGTGCAGATCGTGCCGACGTGTTTCATTTCCCAGGGACGCGTTTTATACCGATACGCGCCCGAAGTGAGCGCGCCCACCGGGCAAATATCGATGCACATCCCGCACTCTTCGCACTCGAGATGGTCCTGCTTGTTGGGAGCAATAATCGAGCTGACCCCTCGGTTCTGCACGCCCAAAGCCCATACGTCCATGCCCTCGCCGCACACGCGCACGCAGCGGTAGCAGAGTATGCAACGCGGCCGGTCGAAGAACACCACCGGAGACCATTGCTGTTCCTCGCGGTGGTTCTTCATCTCCATGAACTTCGATTCAGCGGCGCCGTACGTAAACGTCATGTCCTGCAGTTCGCACTCGCCGCCGGCATCGCAGACCGGGCAGTCCAGTGGATGATTGCCAAGCAGCAGTTCAAGCATGGACTTTCTCGCCTGCTTGATCTCGTCGCTCTCGGTAGTGACGACCATGCCCTCGGCGACCACTGTCGTGCAGGCGGTCTGCAGCTTGGGCATCTTCTCTACTTTCACCAGGCACATCCGGCAAGCGCCCTGCAGAGACAAGTTGGGGTAGTAGCAGAACGAAGGCACCTCGATGCCCACGCGCTTGCAGGCCTCAATAAGCAAGGTTCCCGCCGGAGCGGTGACCTTCTTGCCGTCAACCGTAAGTGTTACATCAGCCATGAGAATTTTGTGATTGGGCGATTGAGCCATCGCGTGATTTTCAATCGCTCAATCACCCGATCGCCCGATCCCACAATTTCATCAATGCGCCAGTACCGGAAGTTGCTCGACCGATCCCTCTTTCTCGTAGGGGCACGGCCTGCCTTCCAGGTGATCCTCGAATTCCTTGCGAAACTTCTTTACGAACCCGATCGTCGGCATCGCGGCCGCGTCGCCCAATGGGCAGAAGGTCCGGCCCAGCATGTTCTCCGCCAGGTACTGCATGTTGTCGATGTCCTTCTTCAACCCACCGCCCGCGTGGAAGCGGATCAGCGTCTTCTTCAGCCAGTCCGTACCCTCGCGGCACGGGATGCACCATCCGCAGCTCTCGTGCTGGTAGAACTTCATCGTCCGAAGTGCGAACTTCACGATGCACTGCGCGTCGTCGATCACCACAACCCCGCCGGAGCCCAGCATCGAACCGGCCTTCATGACCGAATCGAAATCCATCGGAATGTCAATTTCCTCCGGAGTGAGCACCGGTGTTGACGATCCGCCGGGGACAACCGCTTTCAGGCTTCGCCCATTCGGAATGCCTCCGCCCACGTCGTAAATCATCTTCTTCAGGTTATAGCCCATGGGCAGCTCATACACGCCAGGCTTGGCTAAGTTTCCGCTCAGGCAGAACAGGCGGGTCCCACCATTTTTCGGCGTGCCGATCTTCGCGTACCACTCCGCCCCGCCAAGAATCACGTGGGGCACGCTGGCCAGCGTCTCGGCATTATTAATGACCGTAGGTCCGCCCCAGAGTCCGACCACAGCAGGGAAGGGAGGCCGAATCCGCGGGATGCCGCGCTTGCCTTCCAGCGATTCCATCAGCGCCGATTCTTCACCGACTTCGTAGGCCCCGGCACCACCGTGCCAGTAGATGTCGAGGTCGCGTCCGCTCCCAAAAATGTTCTTTCCGACGAAGCCCTTCGCGTAGGCGTCACGAATCGCTTTCTGCATGATGTTCGACAGGTAGCGATATTCGCCGCGGATATAGATGTACCCGCTCTTCGCGCCCACAGCCAGCGCCGCAATCATCACGCCTTCAATCACGGAGTGCGGATCGTGCTCGAAGATCAGCCGGTCTTTGCAGGTTCCCGGCTCGCTCTCATCGCCATTGCACAGGATGTACTTGGGCTTGGCCGACTGCTTGGGAACGAACGACCACTTCAAACCCGTAGAAAAACCCGCCCCGCCGCGCCCGCGCAGTCCCGAGTTCTTCACCTCGTTGATGATGGCGTCCGGTTCCATGGCGAGCGCCTTCTGCACGGCCTTGTAGCCGTCCAGTTCGAGGTAGCGATCGATGTCAGTCGCACCCTGCCCAAATCGCCGGGAGACGACTCGTACCTCATCGGGATGAGAGACTAAATCAGCCATGAAATTGAGTGATTGAGCGATTGAGTCATTGGGCGACTGAGCAATCGCTCAATCACTCAATCGCATAATCGCCAAATCTACTGCGTTCCCTTCTTCTTATATTCCTCGAGAACCCTGTCCATCTTCTCCGGTGTCAGGTTCTCGTGGAAGTCATAGTTCACCTGCGCTGCCGGAGCCCAACTGCAGGCTCCGATGCACTCTACCTCTTCCAAAGAAAACAATCCGTCGGCCGTAGTGCCCTTGTGCCCGATACCAAGTTTTTTGGCGCAGTGATGCAGAATGTCTTCTCCGCCCCGCACCAGGCAGCTGATGTTCGTGCAAACCTGCACATTGAACTTGCCGCGCGGCTTGGTGGTCAGCATCGAGTAGTAGCTGATCACGTTGCGCACATCGAGTTCGGTCAATTCGAGCCGCGATGCGATCTCCGCGATCACTTCGTCCGAGAGATATCCAGCTTCATCCTGCGCATAAAGCAACGTCGGAACAAGCGCGGACCGCTTGGTGGGATAGTGCGTCACCATCTCGGCAAAACGACTTTCAAATTCGTCAGAAAACCTCATAAGAAATTTAGCGAATGAGCGATCGGTGATTTTGCGATTGGAAGTTCACACTGCATGTCTCGCCGTACGCTGCGAGGCCGCAAAAATTGCCGTCAGTTCATTTGCTTCTCTAAGCAGTCCCTCAGTTCGTTCGAGTGGGATGATACCCGACTCTGTCATCAACTCCAGCCAAAGAATGGCTTCATCCGCTTCTTCTACTACGACACCCATCCTGGCAACAAATTCAGCCTTTGATCTCGCCCGACACACATGGTACGGTCCCGTAACTGTTCCGGCTGGCTACTCACAAAACGTCCTTCCGAAGTCAATCACCCGATCGCCCGATCATCCAATCGCTAAATTACTCAATTTCCTAGCGGTCGATCTCCCCCAGCACAATATCAATGCTCCCGATCGCCGCGACTACATCGGCCAGCAACCGCCCTTCGCACATCGTCGCGAGCGTTTGCAGATTCGCGAAGCATGCCGACCGCATATGAACCCGGTAGGGTTTGGCGGTTCCGTCGCTGACGATGTAGTAGCCCATCTCGCCGCGCGGAGACTCCACAGCTTGATAAACCTCTCCGGCCGGAACCGAAAACCCTTCAGTGATGATCTTGAAGTGATAGATGAGCGACTCCATTTGAGTCTTCATCTTCTCCCGATCAGGCAGAACGACGTGCGGCGCATTCGCCTTGATCGGGCCTTCCGGCATGCCGTCTAAGGCCTGTCGCACAATTCCGATCGACTCGCGCAACTCCTGTACCCGGCACATATAACGGGCGAAGACGTCGCCTTCCTGCGAGACCGGCACCTTGAATTGGAACTTGTCGTAACTGGAGTACGGCATATCGCGGCGCAGGTCGAAATCCACGCCGCTACCGCGCAGCGTCGGACCGGTTGCTCCCAATGCCAGAGCGTCTTCGGCCGTGATTCGGGCAACGCCCTTCGTCCGCATCCCCCAGATCGGATTTCCGGTCAGCAGGTTCTCGTACTCGTCCACTTTCTCAGGGAAATAACCGGCAAAGTCGCGGACGCGGTCGAAGAATCCCAGCGGAGGCTCCAGGGCAATTCCGCCCACGCGGAAATAGGAAGTCATCATGCGCTGTCCACTGACCATCTCGAACAATCGCAGAATCTCTTCCCGCTCGCGGAAGCAATAAAGGAAGACGGTCATCGCGCCGATGTCGAGCGCGTGCGTGCCCAGCCACACCAGGTGCGAGTTAATCCGAGTTAACTCATTCAGCAAAACCCGCAACCATTGCGCCTTCGGCGGGATCTCCAGCCCGAGAAGCTTTTCCACGGCCAGCACGTAGCAAAGATTGTTCGTCAGGGGGCAGAGATAGTCGATACGGTCGGTCAGCGGTACCACCTGCTGGTAAAACTTCGCCTCGCAGGTCTTCTCGATGCCCGTATGCAGAAACCCGATGTCGGGCATCAGTCGGACAACGGTCTCTCCGTCAATTTCCAGCAGAACACGCAGCACGCCGTGGGTTGACGGGTGCTGGGGGCCCATGTTCAGGATCATCGTTCGATCCTGGCCGGGTTCCAGCACAGGACTTGGTGTCATGTGGGCCATCTGGTTTCTCGCCGGACTTAGCGATAGCCCTCCACTGGATAGTCTTTCCGCAAGGGATGCCCTTCCCAATCTTCAGGCATCAGAATGCGCCGCAAGTATGGATGCCCGGTGAAACGCACTCCGAAAAGGTCGAAAACCTCGCGCTCAAAGTAATTGGCTCCTGGCCAAAGCGAAGTCAGCGACTCAAGCGCGGGGCTATTTCCATCCAGGCGAACCTTGAGCCTCACCCGCTCTTTCTTAGACATCGAGAGGAGGTGATAGATCACTTCAAACCGGGGTTCGCTGGGGTACCAATCCACGCAGGTGATATCAGACAGGAAATTGAACGGGCAGGCCGCATCTTCCTTTAATAGGGCACAGGCCTCGCGGATGGATCCCCGCTCGACGTAGATGCTCATCTCGTCACGGTCATATTTCGCGCCCTCCACGGAAGCAGCGTTCCAGGAAAGCAGGCGAGCGACCGCCGGATGTTCTTTGAGTTCTTCCAGGGTTGTGATCGCAGGCGCCAGTGGCATCAGGCCTTCCCCCGCCCGGTTTCACCCCAGTCCAGCACACCTTTCTTCCATACGTAGAAGAAGCCCACCAGAAAGATTCCGATGTAAACCAGCATCTCCCACAATCCAAATCCGCCCTGATGCTGCGCTTTGAGCCGACGCAGGATGACCGCCCACGGATAAATGAATACGGCTTCTACGTCGAACAGGATAAACAGCATCGCCACAAGGTAAAACTTCACTGAAAAGGGCTCGCGCGAGTCGCCCTGCGGGGTCATGCCACATTCGTAAGGCGACAGTTTGGCGCGGGTGGGTTTACGCTGCCCAATCAGCCAGGAGAGTAGAACGATCGCAGTCGCAATCCCACCCGCGAGCACCATATGGATAAGGAGCGGGAGGTAGCGAGCGAAGTAATTGTCCGGCATAGGAGTAGCTATATATAATGCGCGCCAAGCGTTGATTAAACAGTCTAGGTTATGGGCTGGCACGCAGGAGTGTCAAGCGAAGGCGCGCGGAATTTGGTAATTGTGAAATTTGGTAATTGAGAAATTGAGATTCGGGGTGAAGATGCGCCGTTTTCTCTTCCCCAACGCCTTTCAATTAATCAATTACAAAATTACCCAATTACAAAATCCCCCATGATCTTCGGCTTCAACACTGATGTGAAGCACGGCGACACGATCTACCACGTGCAGAGCGAGGCCCGCGAAGGCGAACGTCTCCTGCAGACGCAGGTTTTCGTGCGTGGCCGTTGCATTGGCAAGCGCGCCACCTCCTACGGCAGCCAGGCCGGCGAGGGACAGCTCGGAGACACTCAGAAAGAGCAGCAATTGCGGGAGCAGCACCGCCTGGTTCTCGACTCGATCCGCGAAGGCAAGCTGGACTCGGTGCTGGACCGAGGCGAGCCGGAGGTACTCGCAACCGTCAAGGAATTGGAGGTGCAATGGCTCAACTCCGAATCGGTGCACGCCGACAGGAGTCTGACGATGCAACTCCGCGTGACCGAAGGCGGCAGCGCAGCTCCCGGAGCGCGCTTGACCTTCCGCTTCGCCCGGCCCGGGGCCGTGCCCTTCTATACACAGGCTGTGGCTGACTCGGGCGGCTCAGCCGAAATCAAGATCGAGGTGGAAGAAGCGGCCCTGCCGGACGCATCGTTGCTCGTCCAGGCCAATTACGAGGGCCGCACCGCAACGCGGAAATTCGTTTTGCGCAAAGCAGAGTAGCGCGCCGCAACACAAACCTTGCCTCTCCTATGAAACTCACGATCAACGGTGAAGGTCGCGATTTTGAGAGCCCATCCTCCCCGTTCACGCTGGCGGTTTTGGTACAGATGCTTGGGATGAAGTCCGACCGCGTCGCTGTCGAGCTCAACCGCAATATTGTGCCTCGAGGTCAATGGCCTGACACCGTCCTTCACGAAGGCGACCGCCTCGAGGTCGTGCATTTCGTGGGCGGGGGTATTGTTTCCGGTTCCCAGGAACTCTCTTAGTCACTCCTCATTCTTCGTTTCTCTGCTGAATCCACAGCACCTCATGCCTAAAATGTTCCAACTATTTGAGAGCTCAAGGACTTGCGGGAGAGCGGTTTCGGCGAAGCGGAATACTTCGGTAACTTCGCTCGATTACCGTGGACGTGCTAGAAAGGCTTTATACGAAGCGTAACTGGTCGATTCGCGGGGCACTGGGAGGAAGGACATGGTCGGTGAACTGGACATCCTGAATGAGTGGATTCCGGAACAGATGCAGCCAGGTACCGTCTTCGTGCTGGAGAACGCCGGTGAAATCGGCGAAAAGGAAGATCCCTATTGGGCTGTGCTATCCTGCCCGGCCTGCGGAATGTTGGGGCTGATCACCCGTAAGCAGATCAACGGCTTGCTCCCTGTGATCTGTGGTTCTGAGCACTGTTCGGCCCAATTCTTCATCCGTGACAGCGAAGTCATCGCTCGCAAGCCGTTCTAGAATTGGAACTTACCTGCTCCTTTGCGCCACCCGGGAGGGACGCTGTCCTCACTCTCCACAATTTTGCCCCCAAATCAGTCATTCCGATTGGTATCAGCCCCCTCCTACCCGTAGAATGATTTCCAACGAAAATGCCCCGATAGGCCTT
>Ga0335071_10002742_pt1 | contig 18724 bp, 16 predicted proteins | sample Lox_Sample_15_FD_206724 | JGI IMG/M metagenome (GOLD analysis project Ga0335071, IMG submission 206724) | Soil microbial communities from Loxahatchee National Wildlife Refuge, Florida, United States - Lox_Sample_1.5 | ecosystem: Environmental > Terrestrial > Soil > Wetlands | place: USA...
CCATACTCACGCGAAGCCGCCGCGCGATTTGGAAACCGTCCAGCTCGGGCATTTCGGCGTCCAGCAGTACGAAGTGATACGGAACCCCCATCGCGTTTGCCTGGCGGATCATTTCCAATGCGGCGGTACCGGACTCCACCACATCAACGGACAGGCCCCACCTGCCGCACGTATCGGCTACAGCTCTGCGACTGGTGGCATTGTCGTCCACAATCAATGTGCGTAATCCTGTCAGTTGGTGGGCGTCAACTTGAGCTGGCACCTTTGTTGTGCGGCGCAACCGCGCTGTGAAATGGAACTGGCTACCCCCGCCCTCCCGGCTCTCCATCCAAATCCCGCCACCCATGAGGTCTACCAGCCGCGCGCAGATACTCAAACCCAGGCCGGCACCGCCGTACTTCCGGGTGAAGGATGCTTCGACCTGAGTAAAGGGATCGAAAATCGCTTTTTGGCGTTCCGGCGCGATTCCGATGCCCGTGTCGCTCACCACAAAGTGTAGAAACAACCCCTCGTCCGTTTCTGACTCGAGTTCGGCGAAGACAAGGACCTCTCCCGCTTCCGTAAACTTGAGGGCATTGCCCACCAAATTGAGCAGGATCTGGCGCAAGCGGTTGTCGTCGCCTATCAGTGTTGCAGGTATTTTGGGGTCCAGCCGACAAGTCAGCTCCAGATTCTTCTCATGCGCGCGAAACGCCAGCGTCCTCAGAACGTGGGAAACGGCCTCCTCGAACACAAACGGAGCAGAGGCGAGAGAGATTTTGCCTGCCTCAATATTCGAGAAGTCCAGAACATCCCGGATGATCCCCATCAGCCGGACCGCGGATTCACGGACTGTCAACGCGTACTCTTCCTGCTCCGCTGTCAGTTCCGATGCCAAAATCAGATCGTTCATTCCCAGGATCGCGTTCATCGGGGTTCGCAGTTCATGACTGATGGTCGCCAGGAAATCGCTCTTGAGGCGACTGGCTTCCTGCGCTGCGTCCACCATCTGCAACAGGTCTTGCCGCGAAACGTCCAATTGTTCAACCATGTGATTGAATGCCACGGTCAAATCGGCAACTTCATCCAGGCTCTCCATAGGCGCGCGTTGTTTCAGATCGCCCGCCCCCACGTTGCGTGCGAAGATGACCAGATTTCGAAGCGGCCTCAACAAGCGCTTGAGCTGTAGAAAGTGAAGGAGCAAAATCAACAAAAGCGTTACGAACGCTACTACCACGCCGTAGACGACGGCATGGGTGAACAATGACCGTTGCTTGGCCATCGAAAAGCCGACCCGCACTACGCCCAGCCGGGCGTCTCCGGCTTTAGGCGATTCCCAATCGAGTACGTCAGCCCCCGTGTGTGCGGTCACAAAGGTGGTGACGTCGAGGAACCCGGGCGGCACTTGCTGGCTCTTGAAGGTTGCCACCATCGAGTTTCCCAACTGCGACCGGTTCGGCAATTCAGACAACGGGAAGTCTTTGTTTGTGGCCTGCGCCAGTACCTCAGCGGAAGAGTCGGTCATCACGACGTAGAGCACGTCTTCACTGGAAAGCGCAGCCGCCGCAGTTCGCTGCAATTCCGGCCGATTGTGCACCAGCATGGCGAGTTCACTTTGATTTGCCAGGAATTGGGCCACCAGCAACGCGCGCGCCTCGAGCTGGCGTTGTAAGACTGAAGCTTGCGTCACCAGAAACACACCCGTCAGTAAGAAGATAGAAACGCCGACCAGCCCCATGTTGGAGATCAGTACGCGCGTGACCAGGCTGGTGCGTTGAGCTGTGATACCGGGCTTCATTGGAGCACCACGAAGTCCGGATTGTTGGCCGGCAGAGGCGAGTAGCGCAGACCCAGCAGGCGAAGCACACTTTGGTTCACCGCGATTTTCACTTTTCGCGGGCCTTCCGCGGAACGGATGGGCTGGCCTGCTATGATCTGCTGTGCGGTCTGGCCGGTCTGCACGCCGACGTCGTGAAAGTCGGGATATATGCCGATGGCGGCGCCGGCGCGCGCAAAACCTTCCGAGAAACCGATCAACGGCAGGCGGTTCTCAATCGAGGAAAGGATCAGCGGCTTGATCGTCGCGCTGTTGTAAAGGGTGCCGTCGGGAAGGCACCAGATGAAATCCACTTCACCTTTGAGTTTCTGAAGCGCCGCCAGCAATTGCTCTATGCCCGAGCATTCCACGACTCGCGCGGTGAAACCTTGCTGCTCTGCCTGCGCTTGCAATGCCCCGGCGGCCAACGACGCGGTCTTCGGATTCCGAATGATCCCCAGGCGCGTCTTTCCGGGAAACACCTGCTTCATCCTCGCGAGCATGGTTTGCAAAGGGATGTCGAGGGAAATAGTGGCTGCCGGACTCATGGAGGGTGATGTCGTAGCCGGAGCGCTGCGCAAGATCATGGTCGAGATCACTGGCACTTCCGGTCTCTCGGCCGTCACCAACTGGATCGCGTCGGTGCCCACGGCAATAATGACGCGCGTCCCGGGCGCGGCGAAACGCTCCGACCCCTGCCGTTCCCCGGCGGCCGTGAGGTCCACCACGCGAACATCCAGGGTTGTCCCGCTGAATGCAGAGCGAATTCCCTCGATTGCCGCCCGGTGAGCTTCCACGGAAGCATTGGCTACAATGGTGATCGCCGGGGCCACCGGGCGCGACTCTGCGCGAACTGTACAGCCGGCCGCGAGCCATCCCGTGAGGAGCGCAGCCTTCCAGCAGAAACACACGGCGCGCATGCTATTCCCTTGTCCGCCAGACCAACTTCAGAAATATGGAGCGGCCATTTTGTAATAGTTGGTCTTCGGGCAAACCGGCGCTTGCCGGATCGTAATACGCGCGGTTCAGCAGATTCCGCACGCCAAACTGCACATCGTAGTCCGGGTGGATACGGTTGGTGGTGAACGTCAGATCCGTCAGCCAGTACGAGGGAACCGACGCGCCGGCCAAAGTGTTCCTGGCACTCAGATACTGTAGAGCGGCGGCTGCGCGCAGATGGTCTTTAAAAAGAGGCGTTGTGGCCCGAAATTTGGCCACCCAACCGGGGGAGTTCGGAAGCACAGCGTGGCTGACGCCGTCGGTCGCGCGCTGCACGGCCAGACTGGCGGTGGTCTCGATCCACCGCCACGGCTTACCACTCAACTCGCCCTCAATTCCTCGAGCGTTAGCACGTGCCACGTTTTGATACTGCAGGAATCCCTGATCTGTCGTGACAGCTTGAATGAGATTCCCCAGCCAGTACTCATAAACCGTAATCAACCCACTAATCCGCTCGGTGAACTTGCGCTCTCCAGAGACTTCAACAGTGTCGGCATGCTCCGGCCGTAGAGAGGTGTTCGCCAACTGAGTAATTCCATCGGCGTAGTACATTTCGTACTGATTCGGATCGCGAAAGGCACGTCCCCACAGGAGCTTGTACGCAGAGCGCTGGGACGGCTGGTAGATCAAGGCGGCGCGGGGAGAAACGAACCGGCCACCGTTCTTGGCGTCATCAAACCGTATGCCGAGGTACGCGTTCCAGTCGTGTGCTACCTGCCATTGCTGTTGGGCAAATACACCGGCACTAAGATTTGGATGATCAACGCTCAAATACTGGATTCGGTCGGGTGATACGTCGTAGTTCTGCTGCAGGGCACGAATGTCAGCATTTGCTTCGGTGCCCACCGTCAGGGTACCCACTCGTGGAATGGCGAAGTCATAATCCAGCCGCGACCCTACCCAGTCACCATTGGTCAGGTCGCGGCGGTCTTCGATGATGCTCTGCTCACTGGCGCTCGTCAGCGCATAATCGTAGCGGGCGCGGTAACGATATTGGTCATAGTAGATGCGCCAGCGAATCTTACGGCTGGCCGAGAGGTCGCGCGAGTAGGCAGCTTCAAAAAATCCTCGTGCATCCAGGATCTTGTTACCCCGATCGTCGAAGATCGTGCCGAAGAACGCTGTCGGGACTACTTTTTCGCGAGAGCCCAGAAATCCGGTAAAGCTCCAGTTCCCCCAAACCAGGTTGGCAAACGTATGGTAACCGCGTTCGTCATCAACCCCGCGAGCCCAACCGAAGTCCGTCTGCGGGCTGTTGAACTGCGGAAAATACAAGGATTGCCCACTGTTGTTGAAAACCGACCCCGATATCAGCAAGTTGGCGCCGTGGCCCAGGTTCATTGCCGAAGAAAGCCCGAGCTTCTTTTCGCCGAAACTCCCTGCCTCCGCGGTGGCGCGCAGGAACTTTGATTCCACGGGCGATTTGGTGACGATATTGATCGTGGCAAAAATCCCATTGCTCCCGTAGAGGGCCGAAGAAGGGCCGCGCACGATTTCAATCCGTTTCACGAGATCCATATCCAGATCGAAATCCTGCCCGAAGTATCCGTTGGAACTGTATACGTTATCGGTCAAATAATGGCCATTGAGCATGACGAGGATGCGCGTCGTATAGTCCCCGGGGATGGAAAAACCGCGCAGGCCGGCGTACTGGTAGGCACGATCGTTCACCATATAGAATCCGCGGACTGACGCGAGCGCCTCACCCAACGTGCGAAACCCGTAGGTGCGGATGTCTTCTTCGGAGATGATGGTGATGCTGGCAGGAGCTTCCTGGAGAGTCTGGCTATGGAGCGTCGCGGCTTCGACAACCGGCAAGCTGTCAAAGAGAACTGATTCCGGTTGGCTCAGATCGGGCGGCTGTGCCTTGAGCCGCACTTGTGCTGTTACCGCCGTCAGAGTCAAGAACAGGCGTATGACTTTTCTGGATCTGCTCACTGCGAGTATTTGTCCTTGATGGCGGGCCCAGAAAGACACAGTTCTTGCTCAAAGGTCTGGAAGGTCTGGCAATCCCTGACGAAATTCTACTTGGTGCTGGCGCGCTGATACAGATTGTCTTTGGTTAGACTGCGGCCGCAAATCACTGGCCAGATTGAGCGATTTCGCGCACGTGGTGCGCCAGCAGCCCCTAAGGCTGCTCCTTAGGCCTGCTCAAACCAAAGCACTTAGCCGTTTAGAGACTGCGGCAGGCGAAATGCGGATAAAGGAGCTCTAAATTGCCTGAATTCGTCCTCCGATGCAACTGACACGTGCGGCCGATTACGGGGTTCGGGTGATGATCCACTTAGCCGGCCTGCAGCCCGGCACACGGATTAGTCTGCCGGAAATGGCAGAGGCTGTTGAGGTGCCGGAACATTTCCTGTCTAAGGTATTACAAATGCTGTGCAGGAGGGGTTTGATTCAGTCGCATCGCGGGGCGGGTGGCGGCTTTGAACTGGTGGCCGACGCCAATACGATTTCCATTCTGGATGTTGTTGAGGCGATGGAAGGCCCCATCCAGCTGAACGTGTGTCTGGGTGAATACGGGGCATGTGGCCGGAAATCATGGTGCCCGGCGCACAAGGTTTGGGTGGAGGCCCAAGAGGCACTGACTGAAGTATTGCGGCGCGCATCCATCGCCAACATCGCCCAACAAGCGGTTTGAAATGGCAGCGACGTGGGTCTTTATCGCGGCAAGTCTGGTAATGGCGTTAGGGGCCGCGTGCATCTTCATCTTTGCCGTAAAACGGGACTATTTTCAGGACATTGAAGATGCCAAGTACCAGGTCTTCTGGTCGGACTTGGAAGATTTGGTGGATCCGCCGAAGGAGAAAAATCATGCCGGTAGCTCAAAAGGCGCGGCCTCAAACGAACGAGAGTGATGAAGAGACGATGGGGCGGCGGCGCCTGCTCACCTGGTTGAGCGGGTTCGGCCTATTCGGCTCAGCGATTCTTAGCGCGTTCTCAAATTTCGTTTTTATCAAGCCCAGGGCCACCTACGGGCCGCCGACACGTTTCGCCATCGGCAAGCCAGACGAATTTCCACCGGGCACCCGTATTTCGCTGGACGTGCGGCGTGTCTGCGTGGTACGGGAGGGTAGTAAGCTCGCGGCCATCTCCACCACTTGCACACACCTGGGGTGCATTGTAGGCGTTTCCGATACGGGCTTTGCGTGCCCCTGCCATGGTTCCCGCTTCGATCAGGACGGCAATGTGACCGGCGGGCCTGCGCCCAAGTCACTGCCATGGTTCAAGGTAAGCCTCAAGCCGAATGGGGACATCGAAGTGGATAAAGGCATTGAGGTTCCGTCCGGGACTTATTACAACGTATGAGCAACACAACTAAGGAAGCCGGGCTGTGGACCGCCGTCAAGGACCTACCCGGTAACGTTTGGAGTTCCATTTTCCGGAATCCGCTGCCCAGTTCGGATCTGGAGCGCGCGTCGACGAGCTTCACCAACTTCTTCCTGCATATCCACCCCGTCAAGGTTCACAAGAACACCCTGCGGCCGATCTACACGATGGGTCTCGGGCTGATCTCGCTTTTTCTCTTCCTGATTCTGGTGGTGACCGGGATTCTACTCATGTTCTATTACGTGCCGGCCACGACGCAGGCGTATGACCGGATGCTGGACCTGCGAGGATCGGTGGCATTCGGCATATTTCTCCGCAACATGCACCGATGGTCGGCGCATGGAATGGTGGCGGTAGTGTTCCTCCACCTGTGCCGTGTCTTCCTGACGGGCGCATACAAAAAGCCGCGCGAGTTCAACTGGGTCTTGGGCGTCCTGATGCTGTTGGTGACGCTGTTCTTGAGTTTCACCGGCTATCTGCTGCCTTGGGACCAACTGGCGTTCTGGGCGATAACGGTGGGAACCTCGATCGCCGGGTATGCGCCGCTGGTTGGGCAGCAGATCAAGTTCCTCATGCTGGGTGACACCACCGTCGGGCAAGAAGCGCTCCTGCGGTTTTACGTTCTGCACGTTGCGGTTCTGCCGGTGGTGCTCACGACCCTGATCGCGGTGCATTTTTGGCGCATCCGGAAAGACGGTGGGCTTTCGCGGCCTGCCGAGGCAACCGCGCCCGCGCTAACGATGCAAAGCGAACCGGCTCCGAACGTTGCGATCAGCGTGACAGCGGTTCCAATGGCGAAGAAGCGCCTCTACGGATTGCAGGGATTTGTGCGAGGGCCATTCACCAAGATTGGCAACGTTCCGGACGACTCGGTGTTTAGCTGGCCCAACCTCCTGATGGCAGAGTTGTTTGTTTTGGTGCTGACGGTTGCGGCGATTCTCTGTTTATCGCTGCTGTTCAATGCTCCGCTCGAAGAGCCGGTCAACGTGATGCATCCGCCGAATCCGGCGAAGGCGCCGTGGTATTTCCTGGGGCTGCAGGAGATGGTCAGCTATTCGGCCTTCTGGGGAGGGGTTGGCGTACCGACGATCTTCGTGCTGCTGCTGCTGGCAGCTCCCTACCTGGACCGCAATCCAAAGGGAGTGGGCCGCTGGTTTGCACGCGAACGTCTGCTCGCCAATACGATTTTCATCACGCTGGTTCTGGTCAACGTGATCTTTATCATCATCGGCACGTTCTTCCGCGGGCCGAACTGGTCCTTTGTGTCTCCCTGGTGACCGTATGCGACTAGCACTAGCCATCGCGAGTTTCGTTGTCCTGATTGTGCACGGGATCGTCTTCTACGACCAGTTCTTTCACCGTTGGGAGCGCCAGCAGACCGCGTACTTTGATCAGGCGCGGTCGCTCTCCAAAAACGAACAGGAGCGCGCCGAACTAGACGCGCGCAAGCCTCGCATCGAGCAGTTTATGGTCACCAGCTTCGGCGATACGCGGGTGGACCGCTGCGGAACTTGCCACATTGCGGCAGACGATCCTCGCTTTCAGAACCATGGGCAACCACTTCGCACCCACAGCTACTCCACCGCGATGGGTGATGTAATGCGCAACGGTCATTGGGAGCGGCGGCACAAGTTTTCAGATTTCGGTTGCACGGTTTGCCACGATGGACAGGGCCGCGGTCTGGAGAACAAATACAGCCACGGTGAGGATCCCTACTGGCCCGAGCCGCTGCTCGGCTACGTGACGCAAGCCAACTGGCGAACGGAATTCAAACCGCACCTGAAAGGTGTGGAGTACATGGAAGCCAACTGCGCGCAGTGCCACACCGAGGAGAACTTCGCCGGGACGCCGCACGTGAACCGGGGGCGCAAGCTGTTCTTCTCGATGAACTGTTACGGCTGCCACCGGATTGAAGGCCTTTCGGAAGGGACTCTGGCGCCAGATCTGACGGAGGCCGGCAAGAAGTTTCGTGTGGACTACCTTTGGGAATCGATCGTAGATCCGCGGGCCAACTTGGCCACGTCGTTCATGCCGAAGTTCAATCTAGCGGATGACGATGTGAAATGTCTGGTGATCTTCCTGAAGAGCCGGCATGGAATGAATTTCGCGGAGACATCGCTCGAACGGTACCGGGCGACGCACGTGAGCGAAACCAAGCCGGAAGCCACCACCACAAAACCTGCGGTGTTGGCCTCGAGGACGGAAATGAGCCACGGCGAACAACTCGTCAGCGAGCATGCCTGCACAGCGTGCCACAAGCTGGGCGTGCGCGATGGCGGTATAGCGCCCGACCTCAGCTTTGAAGGGCTGCTGAAGGACGAGGACTGGCTGGTGGAGCATTTTCGCAACCCCCGCTCCCGCGTTCCGGACTCGATTATGCCGGCATTCCGGTTTCCGGACGAGGAGTTTGGGGCGATGGGAGCTTATCTGGCCAGCCTGAAAACGCCGCCTCGGTTCCATGCCCCTGATGAGACGTTTCGAACGCTGTGCGCGCGCTGCCATGGGGAGAAAGGCGACGGCAAAGGTGTTACCGCGCTCTACCTTGACCCCGCGCCGCGCGATTTAACGAAGGCGGCTTTCATGAACAGCAAGCCCGCCGAGCGATTCGTTAACTCGATCGAACAAGGCGTGCCGGGCACGTCCATGCCGGCCTGGAGCAAGGTGCTGAATGAACAGCAAGCCCAGTCCGTGCTCGAGTACGCGCTGGCCACCTTTACTCGCGAGCCTGCGCGCGTTTTGAAGCCGCACAAAGTGCCGGAGACAAACCCGGCGGCGGCCAGCAGTGAATCCATCACGCACGGCGAGCAGATTTTCGTGCAGCGTTGCGCCGGGTGCCACGGGCGAAAGGCCGACGGCAAAGGGCCGAACTCACTCGACATCATCCCCCGGCCGCGAAATCTGCGGAACAGCGCATTCGTGAACGCGCTGGCCGACCAGCGCCTGTTTGATTCGATTCTTTACGGCGTGCAGGGGACGGCGATGCCGGCCTGGATCGATTACGGTCTATCGCAAAAAGACGTGGGCGACATCATCAATTTCATCCGGAGCATCAATTCGAAATCGAGCGGGAGTCAGTATGCAAGCAGATAAGGCAGTCGAGAGCGGCTATTTGCAGCCAGCCGGAACGATCCATAAGGATCTGACGGCCAGATGGTTTCTCATTAGCGCGGTCAGCTACTTCTTCGTGGTGGGAATCATTGCCCTCACCATTGCGGCCAAGTTCGTGTGGCCGGAACTGCTGGGCACGGTGCAGTATCTCACTTACGGCAGGCTGCGGCCGCTGCACGTCAACGGTATGTTGTTCGGGTGGCTGCTGGCCGCGGACATGGGACTGAGCTATTACATCGTGCCGCGGCTATGCGGCGTTCCGTTATGGAGCGAAAAGCTGGGAGTGGCCACAGCGGCGCTCTGGAATGTCATCGTTCTGGGAGCGGTGGTGGCGCTGCCGGCGGGCTACAACCACGGGTTCGAATACGCCGAACTGCCGATGCCCCTCGCCATTCTGGTAGTGATTGCGTGGGTGATGTTCGGCGCCAACATCTTTGGAACCATCGCCTCGCGGAAATACCAGCAGATGTACGTTTCCATCTGGTATGTGATGGGGACAATTCTCTGGACGGCGTTCGTGTACCTCACCGGCAACTTCGCGGTGGATTTCACGAGCGGCGTGAACCAGGCAAACCTGAACTGGATGTACATGCACAACGCCGTAGGTTTGATTTTCACGCCAGTTGGGCTGGCCATGGCGTACTACTTCATTCCCAAGGCCTCAAACACGCCGCTGTACAGCCACAAGCTTTCGATGATCGGGTTCTGGTCACTGGCATTCGTGTATGTGTGGACCGGCGCCCATCATATGCTGCACGGGCCGATCTCACAATGGCTGCAAACCATCGCGATCACGTTTTCCGTGATGCTTCTGATTCCGGTATGGGCGGTGGTTTATAACTTCTTCGCCACCATGAAAGGTCAATGGCAGCAGCTCCGCGAGAATGTCCCGCTCAAGTTTCTGATGTCCGGCGTTGTCTTCTACCTGTTGACGTGCTTCCAGGGGCCGATGCATAGCTTGCGGAGCGTCAACGCGATCGTATCGAAAACCGACTGGATTCCCGGGCATGCGCACATGGCGGTACTGGGGGCGTTTTCATTCTTCGCCATCGCCGGAACGTATTACACGATTCCGCGGGCCTTTCAAACCAAGCTGCATTCGGATGCACTTGCGAACTGGAGCTTCTGGTTCATGATGATCGGCGGGCTGGGGTTCTTCGTGACGCTGTGGCTGGGCGGCTTTTGGCAGGGCTGGCAATGGAACAACCCATCGATTCCGTTTATCGATACGGTGGTGGCGCTAAAGCCCATCTGGACGGTACGGTTCTTCTCGGGTGCACTCATTTTCTGCGGCATCGTCTTGTTTGCGTACAACATTCTGGCCACGGTAGTCGGAGCGAAGAGCGCGGAGCAGCCCAAGCCCGCGCCGGTGGCGATATAGGAGGTTGAGAACATGTTGAGAAAAGCGGACAACAGCGCAGGGTTCGCAGTGGCCGCCGCTCTGGTGCTGTTTTTTATTGGCGGCCTGCTTACGACCGTCGCGCCTCCTTTGGTGGACAAAAGCTGGGGTCGACCGTTTGAAAACAATGATCCATCCAAAGGGCCCACGGGCAAGTTGCGGCCATACACCGAACAGGAACTGCGCGGGCGCGCTGTATACGTCCGCGAAGGTTGCTGGTATTGCCACACGCAACAAACGCGAACGCTCCTGGCAGACACGAAGCGCTCCGGCTGGCGCGGCGTGGACGCACCGATCTCCACACCGGACGAGTTCGTGTACGACAACCCGCATCTGTTCGGGACTAAGCGCACGGGGCCGGATCTTTCGCGCGTGGGCGGTAAGTACGACACGCAATGGCATCGCACGCACTTCCGCAATCCGCGCGACTTGGTCGCCGGCTCCGTGATGCCGCCTTTTCCGTGGATCGTCGAGAACGAGCCGGAATTTCAGGCTTTAGTGGCATATTTGCAGACTCTCGGCCGCGCGAAAAACTGGCGTCCGGATAACGATTACGAACGGTGATTTATGGGCGACTATTCTTACCCAAGCATCTTCTTGTCTTACTTCCTGTTCGTGGTGTTGGGAGGCGGGGCATTGTACTTCCTGATTCGCAGTGTGCGCGATGGATATTGGGGCCAGCACAGTGAGGACGCCAAGTACCGCATGCTGGAGGACGACAAGCCCCAGTAGGAGCGAAATCAATATATGGCAGAAGCTACGGAACAGAAAAAAGGCATTCACGATTACGCGGGCGGATGGATCAGCGAGCGCGAAGGCACTGAGGTGCCCGGCTTCCTGAAACTCGCGATCATTGTGATCAGCGGCGGAGCGCTGGCATATTTTTTCCTGTACATGTACGGCGAAGTCAGGAATGAAGAGCGCGGCATGCTGGTGCAGCAATTGAACGCGGCGACCCAGTCATCGCCGGCCTTCATGTATCTGGTGGCGGGGATGATTGCCATATTCGCTGTAATTGTGGCCGTCTTCGCGATACGCAAATCCCCCCACGAGTAGCTGATGGGCAACGGCCTGTTCCAAGTTCAGTTACCGGACGCAACCGATTACTGGATGCGGATGGTGAAGTGCCGCCATGCGTGTCCCGTGCATACCGATGCGTGTGGCTATGTAAACGCGATCGCCGAAGGTAGATTTGAAGATGCCTACCGGCTGGCGCGGGCACGGAATCCATTTGCATCGATTTGCGGGCGCGTCTGCGGGGCGCCTTGCGAAGCCAACTGCCGGCGTGGCGACGTGGATTCCCCCGTGGCGATCCGAGCGTTGAAGCGTTTTGTTACGGAGGCCTACGGACCGGAGGCCGGCGATCCTGCTCTCTACCGAGCGGCTTACGACGACCACATGATCCCTCCCACCCGCGGCCAATTCGAGTGCGTGGCGGTGGTGGGAGCCGGCGTTTCGGGGCTGACCGTGGCGCATGACCTGGTGCGAATGGGTTACAGCGTGACGGTCTTTGAAGCTTATTCAGAGCCCGGCGGCATGTTGACCGTGGGGGTCCCCGTTTTCCGATTGCCGCGCGAGCTGGTGAGGGCCGAAATCAGCGCCATTCTTTCTCTGGGCGTCGAACTGAAGTGCAACATGCGGCTGGGACGCGATTTTACGATCGCGGACTTGCGCCGTCAGGGGTACAAGGCCGTCTTTTTGGGTGTGGGACTTCCGAAAGGCCGCAAGCTACCAATCCCCGGGTCCGATTTGGAAAACGCGATCGACGGGATGGAGTTTCTGCGAGCGTTCAACGATGGCACACCACTGCCGCTCGGCCGGCGGATCGTGGTGATCGGCGGAGGCAATGTGGCGTACGACGTGGCGCGTTCGGCGCTACGTCCGGCAGACGCGGCTACGACGCGCGAAGCATTGGAAGAAATGGGGCGCGGCGAACAGGTGGCCTACGATGTGGCGCGTTCGGCGTTGCGCATCAGCGGCGATAAAGAAGTGCATGTCGTCTGCCTCGAAAGCCGGGAAGAGATGCCGGCCGACGAGACCGAGATACACGAGGGCGAGGAAGAAGGGATCTTTCTGCACAACCGCCGCGGACCAAAGGAACTGGTCGGCCGCGATGGCAAGGTGACGGCCCTGCGCACCGTGCATTGCACCTCGGTGTTCGACGAAAACCGGCGATTCAATCCAAAATTTGACGAAACCGAAATCGAAGACATTGAAGCGGACAGCGTCATTTTCGCAATCGGGCAGACGTCGGACCTTTCTTTTTTGGCTCCCGACGACGGCGTGGAAGTGGAACGCGGGTTGGTCAAGGTGCATCCGGAAACCTACCAGACTAGTGCTCCAGATGTTTTCGCATGTGGAGATATCGCGCACGGTCCGAGGCTCTTCATCGATGCGATTGCGTCGGCCCAAATCGCGGCGCGCTCCATGCATGATTTTCTGCGAGGCACCCGGACCGAGATTGCGGTGCGGAAGCAATGGAAGCCCGCGGCGTACACCATGGCGGAAGGTTGGAATTGCCTGCCGCGCGCGAACCCGCCAGTACTCGAAAGTGACCGGCGGGCCGCATCGCTCGAGATCATCGAGGAGAGATATCCAGAGTCAGAAGCGCGGCGGCAGTCGGCGCGTTGCCTGCGTTGCAATGTGAATACGGTATTCGACACTTCGATGTGCGTGGCCTGCAACGGCTGTGTGGACGTATGCCCCGAGAATCTGATTCGCCTGGTCGGGCTTAGCCGGTTGGTACGAGAGGACGGCTGGCTGCAAGCTGCGTCTACCGTCTTGGGGGTTACCGAAACTGAGCTGAAGGCTACACCTGCCGAAGACCTGGATGCCTTCGGCGGGGTGATGCTGAAGGACGAAACCACCTGCATCCGCTGCACGCTGTGCGCATCGCGGTGCCCAACGCACGCGATCACCATGAAGCATTTTGATTTCTACACGGAGTGCGTCAGCGTGCCTTCCCCGAATCCTAAGATTCGCTATCAGAGGGTGGCTTCGTGACGGCGGCCGAGTTCTCCGCGATCTTTATCTTGGGTCTAGTTAGCAGCCTGCATTGCGTGCAGATGTGCGGGCCAATCGTGTTAGCGTACAGCCTGCCGCTGGCAAAGGCGGCGCGGCGGCCGGAAATGCTGGTGGCGCATGCCGCGTACAGCGCGGGCCGGATCGCCACATACTCCGCGTTGGGGGCCATCGCCGGGGTGGCAGGCGGCGGGCTGAATGTTGTGTCGCGCCTTGGTGGCGTGGCAAATGGGGCGCGAATCTGCGCGGGCTTGGGGATGATTGTGGCAGCCGTTTTGATTTCGGGCATCCTCCCCCAGTCCGGGCTCGTGCAGATTGGGCCGGTGGGCTGGTTTGCACGAGTGGTGGGCCGTATCCTGCTGTCGCCGTTACCGCTGAGCAAATTACGCCTCGGCTTGGTGCTTGGCTTACTGCCATGTGGACTAGTCTATGCGGCGTTGATCAAATCGGTGGAAACAGGCACCGCCGCTGGCGGGGCGCTGACCATGCTGGCATTCGGGTTGGGAACAGCGTCGACATTAACGTCTTTCGGTATCGTTTCCTCAACAGCGGGGATGCGGTTGGGCCGCTGGGGTAATGCGCTTTCGGCCGCGGGCTTGGCGCTAATGGGCGCGTTCCTGCTGTGGCGGGGATTCGCCGGACCAATGAGCCATGCCCATCACGGCTAAACGCGCACCCGCGCTCCCGGCAGCCACCAGCAACTATCACCGGTTACGCAAGCGTGTTCACGCGGTGTGTTTTCTGGGCTTCCTGGCGATTCCATTCTTCAATATCATTCGTTTCGACATTCCGCGGCAACGATTCTACTTCGCCGGCTATGAACTGTGGATCAATGAATTTGCCATTATCTTCTTTGCCTTGATGTTCCTGATGTTTCTCATTGTGGCCTCATCGGTTCTCTATGGCCGTGTTTACTGCGGCTACATGTGCCCACAGATGATTTTCAGCGAGGCTTCGATCGCGTTTGAAAAAAAACTCGTCAAGTGGTTCACCAAGCACCACCCGGAGTGGACCCCGTCGGCACGAAAGCGCGCGGCTGGCGCTGTATTCTATTTGGTGCTCGGAGTGGTTTCGGTATTCCTTGCGTTCACGTTTATCTGCTACTTCGTGGAGCCACGCGATCTTCTCCAGCGGCTGCTCTCACTCGACATTCGGACGGCCGGTGGCATTTCGGGCGCGGCCGTTACAGTCATCACGTTTCTGGACTTCACGCTGGTGCGCCAGCGCTTTTGCACCACGGTGTGCCCCTACGGGTACCTGCAAGGCATCCTGGGAGACGGGAACACGCTGCTGGTCACCTATCGTGACGAAGAGCAGCAGTGCATCGAATGCAAGAAATGCGTGCGCGTCTGCCACATGGGGATCGATATCCGAACGTCGCCGTTCCAGATCGAGTGTGTGCATTGCGGCGAGTGTATCGACGCATGCGAAGACGTGTTACGCCGCATTGGAACGCCGGGACTGATCCATTACACGTGGGGCGAACACGGCGGCGATGTCGGTGCTCTGGACACCTGGTATCGTCGACTTGGTCTCCGCGACGCGAAGAGGTTCGTCGTTCTGGTGTTGCTGTTGTGTTACGCGTCAGGGCTGTTCGTCGCATTGTCCATGCGCCGGGCAGTGCTGGTGCGCGTCTCGCCAGTGCGGAACACGCTTTATAGCATTGCTCCAGATGGCAGCACGCACAATCAGTTCCGGTTCGCCGTGGCGAACCGCGGTAAGCGCTCGGCCGAGGTACTTTTTTCGATACGTCAATTGCCGGGCGCAAAGCTCTTGCTCACTCAGAACCCCGTGCCCATTCCGCCCGGGCAGGCGGTGCAGGGCAGTTTTGAAATCGCAGCCTTCCCCAACACGCAACTGCGCGATGTAAACCACTTCATCGTGAACGCAACTACGATCCCGGAGCAAGTGAATGACGGCTTCGCAGTGACATTTTTAATGCCAGCCCGAAAGGAGACTCCATGACCAAGCCGCGTGGCGGGTTTCTGCACTACTTTCTCATGCTAGTGATGGCACTGTTCATCACCATCCTGATATTTGTTTGGGTGGTAACGAAGAGGGCAAATCCCGTGATGCTGGACGAACACGGCCGGCCCATCACTTTCCTTGTACACCGTGCTTCGGCCAACGAAGTATGACGGCAGTTGAGACATCCTGCACCCTGTGCGGACTCGACTGCGGACACCACCCCGTCCTGCGCCGTTTCGGCCAGGACGAGCAACCTTTCTGCTGCGTTGGCTGCGTCAACGTGTATTCGATTTTGTCGGAAAGCGGAATCCTGGCGTCGGGCCAGGATTTTCGCGACACTGAGCTTTACCAGGAAAGCCTCAAACTTGGCCTGATTTCGAATCCTACCGATAGAGCGGAATTGACTCAACTTCCGCCGGGAGTCGAGTCGCGCGAGGTGGTCTTCCAGATCAGCGGCATGTGGTGCACCGCGTGTGCGTGGCTGATTGAACATTCGCTGCGGAAAGAGCGCGGCGTGATTTCAGCGGAGGTGTCATTCATTTCTGATTTGGCCAAGGTCAAGTATTGTCCGCTTTATTTGCCGAAAGAGCGTATCACGGCCCGGATTGCGGCCTTGGGATATGGTGCGTCCGAGTACAAGCGGCAAGTAGACGACCGTGGCCGAGCGAGACGCGATTTACTCCTTCGCATGGGCGTCGCAGCATTTCTTTGGCTGAATGTGATGACGCTGAGCGCGGTGCTCTATGTCGGCTACTTCGAAAAGATCGCCGAGAGCGCCGGCCGCTACCTGCCCTTCGTCCTGATGGCTCTTGCCACTCCCGCTGTCTTCTATTCGGCTTGGCCGATCCTGCGGCTGGCCGCCAATGGTCTGCGCAACCGTACGATCCGGATGGAGGCGCTGCTGGCGCTTGGAATACTGGCGGCCTATGGCTCCAGTGCAGTGGAAGCCTTTCGCCATGGCCGTCATTTCTATTTCGATACGGCTTGCGCCATCGTGGCCCTGGTTTTGGCGGGCAAACTGGCGGAGCAAAGCGCCAAGGATTCGGCAGCCGGTGAGATCGCGGCTCTGTATCGAATGATGCCGAAGAAGGCCCGACTACTAATTGATGGCCAAGAGCGCTTCGTTTCCGTCGATGCACTTCGCCGTGGAACGGTATTCCTGGTGCAGCCCGGCGAACGAATTGCGGCCGACGGAGTGGTGGTCGAGGGCCGATCGCACGTGGATGAATCCGTGCTCACGGGTGAATCGACGCCGCGTGTCCGATCAGTGGGTGACCAAGTCGTCTGCGGCGGCGTGAATGGCAGCGGCGTATTACAGGTATGTGCCACCAGGGTCGGCATGGAAAGCACGCTGGCGCAGATTCTCCAGGCGGTGGAATCGGCCATGGGCCGGCGGTCTCATCTCGAGCGCCAGGTCGATCGTGTTTCACAGGTGTTCACCCCCTGTATGATTGCGGTTGCTCTGCTTACGTTCGGCGGATGGCTGGCCTTGGGAGCGGCGCCATCGGCGGCGCTGATGCGCGCCATATCGGTCCTGGTAATCGCCTGCCCATGCGCGCTCGGGGTGGCCACTCCTCTGGCGGTCACAACCGCGATCGCAGCGGCGGCGCGGAAACATATTCTGGTGACGGATAGCCGTGTGCTGGAGACGATCGACAAGGTGGATGCCGTCTTGCTGGACAAGACCGGAACGGTGACACGAGGCGACTTCGGACTCCTCGACATGGCCGGCGAAACCTCGGAGTTGCCGTTGATTGCGTCGCTCGAAGCGCGCTCAGAACATCCGCTGGGGCGGGCTCTGTGCCGTTGGGCGGAGTCCAAGCATCTGGAAACATACTCCGCGCGCGAGGTCGCGATCCATCAAGGAATGGGGATCAGCGGGGTCGTCTCGGGCCGCAAAATGTTTGTTGGTAACCGACGCTTGTGTCCGCATATGCCCACGCACGAACTCACCGAAAAAGTTGAGGACTGGGAGCGGCTCGGCCACACGGTTGTCTATTTTGGCTCAGGAGAAAAAGTTACCGGTGCGATCGCCTTCGGAGATCAGATCAAGCCTGAGGCGGCGACACTCGTAACAACTTTGAAGTCTCGAGGCATTCGCACGCTGCTGGTATCAGGCGACGGGCGGGCCACTACGAATTCGATCGCCGCGCAGATCGGCGTGGAGGAAGTGATCGCCGAAGCAATCCCGGAACGAAAAATCGAAGTGGTTCGTGATCTTCAGAAATGCGGAGCGGTAGTCGCGATGATTGGCGACGGCGTGAACGATGCCCCGGGCCTCGCGCAGGCGGATATTGGCATCGCTTTGAGTTCAGGAACCGATATCGCAATGAAAGCGGCGCCGCTCGTGATCTCGGGCGACAGCCTCCTATCCGTTCTCGATGCGTTCGATCTGGCGAGAAACTCGCTGCGGATTGTGCGTCAGAATTTGTTCTGGGCGTTCGTGTATAACACGATTGCAGTGTCACTAGCCATCGCCGGCGTAGTAAATCCCATTTTCGCGTCGGGCGCCATGGTAATTTCGAGCCTCTCCGTTATTTGGAACGCCAAGCGAATTCGCTGAGCCGGCGTAGCGCGCGTGGTCCTCAGCGCGACTCGATTCATAGAAGAACGGCGAAAGAGTAGCGTTACGGCAGCATTGCCGCCAGAGCCACCCGAGCTCCTGTTAGATCGGGGCAAATCTCTACGGCATGGGCTAGTTCAGCTTTAGCGTTGGTTCGATCATCGAGGCCCAGGTATCCAAGGCCAGCGAGGTAGTGACCATGAGCCTGGCGTGAGCGAGACGACAGCGCAAGATTGCCTCGGTCCACGGCCGTAGTCTCATGGAGAGCCGCTTCTCCGGACTCAATAATGCCCTCAAAAAGCGTTTTGGCATGCTCATTCTGACCCAGCCTCTGGAGGGCCAGTGCCTGATAGTACGTCTGGACGAAGCTCAACAAGTCGCTGCTCGTCATGTGGCGCTTGCGTCTGCCCGTTCCGCCGTCGGCAGCGCTTTGGGCTTTCTGCCAGGATTCGACAGCTTTCTTGTGGTCGCCTAGACCTTCATAGGCGACGCCCGTCCAGTAAGCCACTTCCGGTTCGCGCATTCCGGCAGCTTCACC
>Ga0335071_10002744_pt1 | contig 18720 bp, 17 predicted proteins | sample Lox_Sample_15_FD_206724 | JGI IMG/M metagenome (GOLD analysis project Ga0335071, IMG submission 206724) | Soil microbial communities from Loxahatchee National Wildlife Refuge, Florida, United States - Lox_Sample_1.5 | ecosystem: Environmental > Terrestrial > Soil > Wetlands | place: USA...
CCGCACGCTTCATCATCTTCCGAACCTTTCTTCGTGTCAGAGGTCTACCGCTAGTAGAGATTCAATACCATCTAACGCATGATCAGATTCAAACCTGCCGGCGTCGTGTAGCGCTCCAAATCCTGGTACTCCTTCGGAGCATTTTCATTAGCCTGCAGAGTTTCTGGATTCTCCGCCCCCCAAGTTGCGTGGTTGTCCTTCAGGTTCCAGACCGTCTCGAGGTCGCCCTCGGCGCCGTTCTGCGGACCGATCCCGGGGACGTCGATTTTTTGCGGCGCAACCTCGTAGAACTTCCAGGGTTGCATCTTGGAGTCGTAGATCTCCTGCCAGAGCGGCGCGTGGAAGTGCGAGTCGATATACATTATCCGCTTGCCATAGCAGTAGCCTTGGGCTTTCGAAGGGATTTTGCGCACGTCGATCACATCAACGTCGCGCACCTGCCACTTCGCCCATGAGGGCATCGGCCAGGCGAGCGGCATGAAATAGCCCTCAGGAAAGGGTTTGCCCGTCGGAACCGGATCGGTCAGTGCGATCATTTTCTTGTGAGTCAGGTAATCGGCTTGCAGCTCCGTGAGGTTCGAATCGAAGCCGCTATGGAAATCCTCATAGGTGAAGTCCATACCGCTGTTTTCGGCGCAGCGCGCCGCTGACGAGACCCGCTGGTAGCGACGGAGCGAGGGCAAGAAGACATAAGTATCATCGGGCCGCGACTGATCAGCATAGGAGATCACTAGAAAGGTGGTGTACTTCTGATTCTCAGGTTCAAGCATCATGAACCACTCAGTTAAGAAGGGTGCATCCGGGGCTGGCAGAGCCGTAGGGACGCCTTTATCGGTGTTGTAAGCGAGCTGGCGATTAACCGCGTCGAAAATCTGGCAGCTAAGGTTGCCCGAACTGTCGATCGCGCAGCCGGGCTCGTGACGATCCACAAGCAGGTTTGGGCTGTAGCGGAGCCACAGGTCTTCAAGCACCTTCCAGCCGCGATGGGGTTCCTGCGGATCTGGGAACGGGACACCGCCCATGTAGTTCAGCAGGCGGAGACTGCCGTCGGGCTGTTCGGAAATCTTTACCTGGCCGGAATATTTTTCGGTTGCTTCGAGATAATTCTTGGGCAGCGGATGGAGTTCGGTCGGAGCGATTTCGATGCGGATATCGGGCGGCATCTTCCAGAAGTATTTGCCCTCGAACAGCGCGACCATACCTTCCGGCATAAAATCTTTGTACTGCTGCCAGTTCTCCATCGTGATCGCCGTGCCGGGCGCGATTGTGTCCTTGGCGCTGGCACTCTGATCCGCAGCCAAGGCTACGCTCGTTCCCCAAAAGACGCAGATCGCGGCCAGCCATGCGACTCGCTTCATTCCCGCCAATCTCCTTACTGGTACTGCTTCGCCGCGATGCGTACCACGTTCAGGGCGACTCGTCCATCGGAGTGTGGTAGGAGCGCGGGATTTTCGCATCGCAGCGTGCTACCTTGCGCTCCGTCTTTCGGATGAGATTTCCAAGGCGGAGGATTCTTCCATGAAACTCGAAGGCAAGAATGCAATCGTAACGGGCGCCGCGCGCGGTATCGGTCTGGGTATCGCGCTGAAATTGGCCGAGGCGGGAGCGAACGTTGCGTTGGTTGATCTGGGGAGTCCGGCGGATCCAAACCTGACCTACAACCTTGCGGCGCAGACGGATTTGCAGCGCGCAGTTGCTGAAGTTCAGCGGCGCGAAGTCAAAGCGATTCCGATTCTTGCCGACGTGACTCGTTACGCTGATTGCGTGCGGATGGCCGAAGAGACGGCCAAGCAGCTGGGTAGCGTCGATATCCTGGTGAACAACGCAGGAATCATCGCAGTGGGTCCGGTCGTGGATTTCGCCGAAGAACAATGGGATCGGGTGATGGCGGTGAATGCGAAAGGCCCCTTTCTCGCATCGAAGGCCTGCATCCCGCATCTGACGAAAAATTCAGAAGGCGCGATCATCAATATCGCTTCGATCGCCGGCAAGAAGGGGTACGGCGGCCTGTCGGCCTACTGCGCCAGCAAGTTCGCGGTGGTTTCCTTCACGCAATCATTGGCCGAGGAACTCGGACCGGCCAATATTAGAGTGAATGCAATCTGCCCGGGTTTCCTTCGCACGGCGATGTGGACTGACGTGCTCAACAAGATTCCCGGATTGCTGGGCTTGTCCGGCGGTGACAATCTGACCGCGGTTTCGCGGCAGAATACCTATCTCAAGCGCGAACAGACGCCCGCCGATATCGGCGAAGCGGTGGTTTATCTTGCTAGCACGGATAACGTGACCGGAATCGCGCTGAACGTCGCAGGCGGCGCCGAGGTGCATTAAAACTCTCGCGTTGCGACCAGCAAATCTGCGAGGAGCGTTAAAGACTATGATCGAACAGGCGCAGGATTTTCGTGAAGAGGCCGACGCGCTCGCGCAGTTGCTCGAGCCATTAGGTCCGCAGGATTGGGAGCGCAAGACCCAATTCAAAGCATGGACTCTCAACGACGTGATCGCGCATCTGCACTTTGCCGATTACGCGGCTGATCTCGCTTTGCGCGATGGCGCTGCGTTTCGTGAGTTCACGAAGGAGATCGGCAAGCTCAGCGAGCGCGCCGGCACCCTGATGGCCGCGACGCATCAATGGCTGAGCGGCAAACGTGATCGCGCCCTGCTCGATCATTGGCGGAACTTTTATCGTGCGATGGCCGATCGCTTCGCCGCCGCCGATCCCAAGGCCCGTGTGCCATGGTTTGGTCCCGATATGAGTGTGCGATCGAGTATCACGGCACGTCTGATGGAGACGTGGGCGCACGGCCAGGCGGTCTACGATTTGTTGGGCAAGCCGCGCGCCGATACGGATCGAATCAAGAACGTCGTTGTAATCGGGATCAATACATTTGGCTGGACCTTCACGAATCGTAAATTACCGGTCCCGGCGAAGATGCCGTTCGTCCGTCTGATGGGACCTTCGGGAGCCGTATGGGAGTGGGGCGAGAACGACCCCGCGAATTTGATCGAAGGCAACGCGGTTGAGTTCTGCCAGGTGGTGACACAGACGAGGAATATCGCAGATACGAAGCTCCGAGTCGTCGGTGAGACAGCACGCTCGTGGATGGAAATCGCGCAATGCTTTGCCGGGCCACCCGAGACTCCACCCGCCCCCGGCAAGCGTTTTTTACAATAGCTCAAGCATCGCCAATTTCGCTCTGCTGTTTCTCTTTCAAATGACTCAGGGATCTCGCCCTCGATCAGATCGCTCTTCGGCTACTCTCTGGTGCAGGGTTGGTTCGTAGTGCCGTGGGTTTCGTTGAACCATAGATTGGTCCCGCAATTCGTGTTGGCGTCGTAGCTATCGTCTGCGCCGTTGTTGTTACTCTGCTCAGCGCCGTCGATGACATTGGCTTCGCTGTCCAAATCGATCGCGAGTCCGTAGAAGCCGTTGTTGTCGTCACCGGTGCTCGTGACGACGTTCGACCCACTATTCGCTCCGGCGCAGGCTGGTCCACCTCCAGCGGGTCCGCTGGAGGAGCACCCAAAGTAAACTCCCGCTATGCCGTTGTTATTCGCGACAAAATTGTTGATGACATTATTACTCGAAAGCTCGGCCCAGAGACCAAATGACCCATTGTCCTTTAACGCCATGTTGTGAAGGATGTTGTTGTTCGCGCGGCGCAGGTGAATCCCGTGATTTGTGTTGTTGTTGGCGCCGAAGCCTCCGAAAGTGCTGCCGCTGGCACCGTTGACGTAGATGCCCGTGTCCGTGTTGTTGCTGGAGGTGAAGTTCTGAACCACAGCGCCGCTTCCGTCATCTTCGATGCCGATTGCGAAACCAGTGACGGTGCCGTCGTTAAAATCAACGAAGGCGTTTGCGCCCGTGATCGAGATCCCGGTACCTCCGCCCGAACTCTTCAAAGAGTGGCCGTCAATGTTGAGTGTGACATTGTCGGCCGCAATTACCAGGCAAGCTCCTGAACCTTGAAAGGTCAGGGTCTTCGTAACCTTATAGTATCCTGCCGTAGAGATGGTCCCGCATTTTTTGATCGGTTTGAACGTTACGGCACCCACTGAAGAGCTAAAAGCAAGGGACGCCGCGACGGGAAGCGCAACTACCCAGCGAGATAAGCGCGAGGTGCTGATCGACATGATGCTCTCCTTGTGGCGACTCAATGGATACAGCTCGTTGGCTTGCGTTTGGTGAACTTATTGTTGAACCAGACATTCGAGCCGCAAAGCGGATTGGCATCGCTTCCATCGGCGACCTTGGCGTGGGCTCCTTTATAAGCTCCCGTACGCGTGACTCTATTGTTGCCGCTACCCTGCTCGATTACGACACCGTTGGGCGCATCGTGCAGGTTCGCGTTGTAGACCAGGTTCGCATTACTCGCGGTGGCACCAAGCGTACTGATTTCAAGGTTCGTGGTACCGTTGCCAGAGGCCTCTACTCTGTCGAGTAGCGTGTTTGCTGCGCCGTCAAGCCATAGCCCGTAAGTTCCGTTGTTATCGACGTAAATGTTGGAATCAAGCCGCGCACCCGTCGTCTGCATGATATGGATGCCGTCGTGGCCGTTGTTAGCGGCCGTCACGTCCATAATCGTGTCGCCGTCGGCGTGGCTGAGGAGGATTCCTGTCGTTGCGTTGTGAGAAGCCTCAAAGCCAGAGATCACGCTGCCCCCTTCGTCGTCCTCAACCCCGATGTTGAAGCTGTTGACGGGAGGTCCGCCGGCTTGGAGCCAACCTTGGATCACGGTGCCGATCGCACCATGCTCAATCCGGATTCCAGTTCCGTGGGAGCCGTCGCCCGTCAAGCCACCGCCTTCGATGCTTAGAGTGACGCCGGAACCAGTGATGTCGATGCAGGGTCCCACCGTACTGGTAACAATGGCGGTCTCGATTTCATAGAAGCCGGGCGTGTCGATCGTCTGACATTGAGTGATCAAGGTCGGCGCGATTGCGCGGGCAGTGCGCGGTCGCAGTGGTATCAGGAGAGCTAGTGCGACCAAGAAGCCGCAGAGCAGTGTCCTGCAATGCATTTTCGTCATTCGCTCGTCTTCGAGCTTCATCATATTAGCACCGCTCAGCTTCAGCTACCTTACAGTATCGAAAACGCAATGCTTTTACCTTTAATTAGTAACTACGATCAAGTTTAGCCAACCGCTCGTCGACGCGCTTAGCAGTCTGCAACCTTGGGCTCTTACCAGATGGAGGCTTCCAGCCGAGCACTCCGGTTGCCGTGCGGACCATATCTGCACTAATAGATGCGATGTGCTCCGACCATGATTCTGGTCGGGACTAAATCCAAGTCCACGGCGGAGATGCAGCCATGCTTAAGACCGGTCCAGTTAATCATATCGCGCTCAAGATCACTGACGTCGGAAAGGCACGTGAGTTTTACGAGACGATCGTAGGGTTGAAGAAGCTTCCTCGCCCGCAAGTGAATATCCCGGGCGTTTGGTTCCAGCTTGGGGACGGCGCGCTCCATCTGATCGGCGGTGAAAGGAAGAACGATGGCCGCATCGATCCGACTGGTCCGCATATCGCGGTGCAGGTCGACAACATCGAAGAGACCAAGGCGGCCCTAAACGCCAAGGGTATCGAGTTTCTCGATGCGGCGGCTCTGATCGCGCGGCTGAACCTAAATGAGGAGCAGAAGAAGATGGTCGGCAAGCAGGTCTGGGTGCGCGACCCTGATGGCAACGTGCTCGAACTACAGGAGCGCGTACAGTAGTCGACGGACGAGGAATCGCTTCACGTTGATCCTTCGACTGCGCTCGCACACTCGCTCCGCTCAGGATGACAAGAGAGCTTTCTTACAAAGGCAATTATGGGTGCATTGACAGATAAATATTGCATCGTCGGAGTCGGCGAGACGCCGCATATGCGGCCCTCGAACCGCACGACGCTCTCGATGGCGTGCGAGGCCCTCACCAAGGCGATGGCCGATGCCGGCTTGAAGGCCTCAGATATCGACGGGATGACGAGTTACCAGGTGGGTGATTCGACGACCTCGGCACACGTTGCCAGTTCGCTTGGAATCCGCCTCAATTACTGTCTCGATATCTTTGGTGGTGGTTCGAGCAGCGAGGCGCTGGTCGCCCACGCGATCGGATTAATCGAGGCGGGCTACGCCAAGACGATCGTCTGTTTCCGCTCGATGAATGGACGTTCCGGCCGCCGGATGGGTGGGCAGATTCCGGGTGGTCCGATCCCTGTCGCGAATGCCGAGGGCGATAACCAGTTCAACATGGGGTGGGGCTGGACGACGCCGGCGCAACGCTTCGGAATGTCTGCGATGCGTTACCTGCGCGACACCGGATGCACGACCAAGGCGTTCGCCGAAATCGCTGTGGCCCATCGCTACCATGCGAGCCTGAATCCCAAGGCGCGCCATCGCACACCGATCACAATCGAGGACCATCAGAAGTCCCGCTGGGTCGTGAAGCCCTTCCGCCTGCTCGATTGCTGCCAGGAGACCGACGTTTCGGCGGCGATTATCGTGACCTCGCGCGAGCGCGCTTACGACCTGCGCCATCCGCCGGTTTTTATCAAAGGCGGCTACGCGCGCACGATGACCGACAGCCCAGGCTGGAACTATTCGCGCCCGGTCCTCCATTACGTCGCGGGCAACTATGGATGGAAGCGCGCCTTCGGGATGGCGGGCATCAGCCATAGCGATGTCGATTTCGTATCCTGCTACGACGCTTTCACTTTCACAACTCTCATCCAGCTCGAAGCCAACGGTTTCTGCCGTCCGGGCGAGGCGGGCGATTTCGTGAAGGGCGGCCGCCTGCAAATCGATCATGAACTGCCGAGCAATCTATCGGGAGGCCATCTGTCGGAGGGTTACACGCACGGCGTTCAGATGGTGATCGAGAACGTACGCCAGTTGCGTCATCGGGCGGACGACGCCTGTCCCGGATGGGCCGAAGGCAAGCACACCTACGATCGTAATGCCGGATGCCGCCAGGTGAAGAAGGCGCGCATCTGCTGCGGTATGGCATGGGGCTACGAGAACATGGCGAGCTGTCTGATCCTCGGCGGGATCATGTCGTAAGCCTCCGACGTGAGAGTACGAACTATGTCCAAAGTTATTGATTATTCGAAGCTGCGCATTATCCCCGATTTCGACACCAAGGAATGGTGGGAAGGGACGCGGCAACGTAAGTATCTCGTTCGCCAGTGCAACAAGTGCGGTCACAAGTGGTTCCCGCCGCTGTTCCCGGCCTGCGCCAAATGCACCTCGATGGATGTCGGATGGTTCGAGACGGCCGGCCGCGGCGTGATCCACAGCTACGTCGTGGTGACACAGCCAATCGTTGGTGCCTTCGTCGGCACTGTCCCTTATGTAGTCGCGATAATCGAACTAGACGATTGCAAAGAGGCGGATGGAACCGTCACGCGCGTCGCGGGCGTGATGACCAACGAAGAGGCGGAGATTGGAATCGGCCTGCCAGCCGAAGTGCTTTACGAAGAGACGGCTGACCCGAAAATCGTGATGCCGCGTTGGAAAGTCAGCGGCACGTCATCAGATGTGTGGCGCTTCGACGAGCACGAAGCGAGCGGCGGCCGCTAGAACCTACTTGCCGTAGAACTGTACGACCAGCGTGCTGAAGGTGACCACGGCGGCGGCGACCGAGATGACCGCGCCGATAAGCCATCCGTTGGACGGCGATTGGTCGGTTACGGCGGAGACGCCGCACTGGGTGCAGAAGCGGGCGCCCGCCGCGATCGTCGCGTGGCACTCCTCGCATCGGCGGGGCCGATCAGACCATACGCCAACCGAGGAGCTCGAGGCTTCATGGGCTTCCCCGGTGAGCGCACTCCCGCATTCGCGGCAATAGCGCGCAGCCGGGGCGTTATCAACGAGGCATGCCGAACAAGCCATGCCCCAATGATGCGCCCCGTGTCATAGATGCTGCAATGAGATTTTTAGATGCCTGCAAGCTTGCGAGCGTAGGCTGCGACCGACTTAAAGTCGTATTCGCGGTAAGCCTGAAGCTTTTCGGCCTCGAATCCACCCTCCGCGTGCACCGCAAGAACCTCCTGATAGCCGCCATACTCTGAGGCAGTCAGGTCGGTAATCAGGTTGAGGAGGCGCATCCGCTTCTCAGCATCGTGGCCCTTAGCTCCACCCAGATATTTCAGCACATAGCCACGCGTCGCTTCGCTGGTGAAATCCTCAGCCGCAGGGCCCGTCACGAGGATACCGCCGGCGAGATCCTGCACGATCTGCACGGCTTCGTGGTAGTTGTGGGCGAAATGGTACTTCGCGACGTTAGTGATCAGCGTATTCGGCACGGCGATACCGTCTTCGATCGTGCAGGTTGCCGCTGCATGTTCAATCAAGCCGCGCACCGTGGTGTGGTAGGCCGCCAGATGGGTGAGCTTGTCCCGCACATGGCCCGCGCGTGAAATACCGTTGGCCTCGGCCACGGCTGCCCCGGCGCCAGCCATGACTTCCAGCAGGGGCAGCTTGTACGACACTGCCGTGAAGCGATGAAACCGCACAAAGGTCACCGCGAGCAGGCCCGCGAAATCAACCTCGCCGTTGAGGAATATGCGGTCATTGGGGACGAAGACGTCGTCGAAGACCGTCAGCGTCTCCATCATCTTGTGCTTCGCGCTAATCGGATGCTCAAAGGCGTCCTTCTTCGAGCTGCCATGCGGGCTTGCGATCAGCTTGAGCCCCGGAGTGTCGATCGGTAGCGCGAACGCAATCGCGTAATCCTTGTCTTCGGCGCGCATCGCACGCGTCGGCAATACGATTACTTCGTTGGTGTTGGTGGAGACTGAGGTGTGGACCTTCGCTCCGCGCACCACGACGCCATCAGGCCGGCGCTCGACTACGCGCACGTAGTAATCCGGATGCTCCTGGCCGTTGGGTCCGAGCGAACGATCGCCTTTCACGTCGGTCTGCGCAACCGCGACAGCGAGATCGTTATCGCGGCATAGGGCGTGATACTTCCCGATGCGCTCGCGATACTGGGTGTGGCCCGCCGCGGCGAGTCGCTCACCGATGATGTGCAGTGCCAGCAGCGCATCGCTGCCGATCTCTTTGATCAGAACGACGAGCGTGGCGCCCTCGCGGGTCGAAGCGGCGATCAACTCGCTGCGCTTCAGCAGATCGGCACCGTTGCGCGGCAGATGGAAATAGCGGCTGTATTCGGTGTTGCCTTCCTTGATAACGGCGAGATCGCGATAGGCCGGATCTTCCGCCATCCGATAGTCGGTACAGGCATGTTCAACGGCGATACCGATCACGGGATGGGTCGTGACGTCGGCCACTTTTTGGCCGCGAAAGTAGACTGAGCGGTTATCGCGCAGCGATTGTTTGTATTGTTCCGGCGTCCTGAGTCCCATCGTTTCTACCTCTTTCGCAGAGCCGCACTCCGGCTCATATGCTCGTGTTGTGATTTTGGCGGTGCTTTACGAGGCGCGACCGTCGACCAAAATTAGACCAGCGCCATGCGGGTGCGGCCGCCCTCTGTCCGGCAAGCCAATATAGAGGCGCAACCCCGCTTCGTTCAATGATTAAAGCTTCCCTTTTTGGTCGCTCCGCCGGACAGAAACGCGGATTTATCGACGCGGATAGCGCAAGTGCGTTAGCTTGGCCGCGAAAGGGTAGGTCACCAGATGCCAAGTCCAAAGATGTTCAACCTTAGTGGCCGCGTTGCCGTCGTCACGGGCGGCAATGGTGGGATCGGTCTTGGTGTCGCGCTCGGACTGGCGGAAGCAGGTGCTGCGATCGCGGTCTTAGCGCGCAACGAGGCGAAGAATCAGGCTGCGCTCGAACAGCTCCGAGCCTTCGGCAATCCCGTCGTGGCGCTGCCGCTGGATGTGACCGATCGCGAGGCCTGTCTCGCTGTGATGAATCAGGTCGAAGCCCGGCTCGGCCCGGTCGATATCCTCGTTAACAATGCCGGGATCGCGCTAGCTGGCGGATCGTTGAAGTCCGATGCCGCAAGCTGGGATCGCGTGATCGAGACCAACCTGACTTCATGCTTTCTGTTGTCACGGCGCGCGGCCGAATCGATGATCAAGCGGCGAATCGGCAAGATCATCAATATTGCGAGCGAGTATTCCCGCTTCGGGAATCCGATTGCCCCTTCGTACGCAGCGAGCAAGGGCGGACTGATTCAGCTGACCAAGTCGATGGCGATCGAGTTCGCACCACGCAATATTCAGGTCAACGCGATCGTGCCGGGATGGATCGAGAGCGACATGACCGCGCCGATCAAATCGCGTCCCTTCTACGAAGAGATTTTGACGCGCACACCAGCGAAGCGCTTTGGAACTCCGGCCGAGTGCTCTGGTGCCGCGATTTTCCTTGCCTCGAGCGCCTCCGACTTCGTGACCGGCTCGACGATCTTCGTCGACGGCGGCTTCGCAATCCGCTGAGAGATAAGGAAGAGATGCCGATCTATCGCGCTGAGGTTATCGGTTCACTGCTGCGGCCCCCTTGGTTGAAGCAGGCTCGGCTTGATTACGGGGCCGATCGCCTCAGCACCGCGCAATTTAAGCTGGTCGAAGATCGCGCCGTCGATGAAGCGATCGCGATGCAGGAAGCCTGCGGTGTCGATGTGGTCACTGATGGCGAGATGCGCCGCTCGGGCTTCGTCGCGCCACTGACTGACTATGTCGATGGCTTCGAGCCTCTGGGGCTCGACTCGCGCCGATGGCATACGGCGAGTGGTCTCGCGACCGACCTCGTGGTGCCGATTACGATCACGGGTAAGTTGCGTCGCCGGCGATCACTCGTGGCCGAGGAGTTCAGCTACGCTCGTGCGCGGGCTACCAAGCCGCTCAAGGTCACCTTGCCGAGTCCGTTGATGCTTTCGTTGCGCTACTCGCCCGAATTTTCTGGCGAGGCCTATCCCGATCCCTTCGAGCTATTCGCGGACGCGGTCGATATCCTGCGCGCGGAGGTTCAGGAACTCGCGAGCCTTGGATGCCGTTATATACAGATCGACGCGCCTGAAATCGCGACGCTGGTCGATCCGACGACGCGCCAGAGCGTTTATGAGTCGCACGGAATTTCTGCCGAGCGGATGCTCGGCGAGGGGATCGAGATGATCAATGCCGTGGCTGACGCGCCGGACGTTACTTTTGGTTTGCATCTTTGTCGCGGCAACAACGCGGGCCATTGGATGTCTTCGGGCGGATATGAAGCGATTTCCAAGCAGGTCTTTCAGCGTGCGCGGCGGTATTCGACCTTTCTGCTCGAATACGACGGCGTACGTGCCGGAACCTTTGAACCTCTGGCGGAGCTACCCGATGACAAATTTGTCGTGCTCGGCCTCGTCTCCACCAAGTCCGATCAACTGGAAGACGCGGCCGCGCTCGAGGCTCGCGTGCACGAGGCGTCGCGATACTTTCCGCTCGCGCAGATAGGACTTTCCACCCAATGTGGTTTTGCCTCGGTCGCCGCGGGGAACCCGCTTCATCCCGAAACCCAGCCGGCAAAACTGCGTCTTGTGGCCGAGGCAGCCCATCGAATCTGGCAATGAGAATAGTCCGCGCCGGAGGCGCGGTGCCCTGCCGCACAGGGGGCGCATAAGCTGAGCGAGCGAGGAGTCCGCGAAGAGCGATCTGGTTAGGGTTCCGCGACGCGCGGCCAAGTCCGGCTGTCTGCGGAGCAAGGCATAACATGATTGTTCAGCGTGAACCCCCGATCCCGTATGATGGCCCCTGATGGCCCTGCGTGATTCCAAAAAGCGCGTCGAGCGCGACGCAACGCATCATTCGCGATTGCATCTCCCTGAACCGAAACCGCTTCGAATCGTTGTCGCGGGAGAAGTCATCCTCGATCGCTACGTCTGGGGCGATGTCGAACGTGTCTCGCCCGAGGCGCCGATTCCGGTTCTGCGTGCCTCGCGCCGCCAGGAGAAGCCCGGTAACGCCGGCTTCGTAATGGCGAATTTGCGAGCGCTGGGCGCCGCGCCTGTTGCGCTGAGCGTAATCGGGAACGATCGCAACGGCCGGATGCTTACGCAGATCTTCACCGACCTCGGCGTCGATACACGCGGCCTGCTGATCGATTCCGATCGCCCGACGATCGTGAAGGAGCGCCTGCTCGGCTCGGTGCAATCCGCGAATCGTGCGACGCAGCAACTGCTGCGCGTTGACCAGGAGGATGTACGACCACTCTCCGCCTTGCGCGAGAAGATGTTCTGCGGACGAATCGCCGGTGCACTTCGCAAGGCCGATGCACTGCTTATCTCAGATATCGATAAGGGGCTGCTGACGCCGACAGTTCTGCGGGCTCTGATCGATACTGCTGAACGTCATTCGATTCCCGTGATCGTCGATCCTCGGCTCAACGACGACTACTCGATCTATCACGGTGCGACGGTGCTCACTCCGAATCGATACGAGACCGAACGTGCCACCGGGATGAAGCTGACCGACCGTGACGCCTGGCGAGCCGCAGGCGAAACGTTGATCAAGAAGCTGGGCTTGCAGGCCTGCCTGATCACGCTCGATCGCGACGGGATGTATCTGGCCGAACGCGGTGGTCGCGGGACCTATATCCCGACCGCACCGCGTGAAGTTTACGACGTGACCGGCGCAGGGGATATCGTACTGGCGTTTATCGGTTTTCTGATTGCGGCCGGTATGAGCTTCTCTGGTGCGGCCGAGATTGCAAACCTCGCTGCCGGAATCGAAGTAGGTCGACTCGGCACCGAGATTATCTCGCGCGACGACATCGCTCGTGCCCTGCAGCCCGCTCACGCCGGCTACGAGGCCAAGATCGTTTCCGAGAGTGAACTAAAGGCCGCTCTCGATCGCGAGCGACGCGCTGGCCGGAAAATTGTCTTTACCAACGGATGCTTCGATCTGCTCCACGCGGGTCATCTGCAGAGTCTCGGGTTTGCCCGTGCACATGGCGATGTCCTCGTCATCGGCCTCAACAGTGACCGCAGTGTCCGAGCCATTAAGGGCCCCGAGCGTCCGATCCATAACTCGGCCGATCGCGCTCGCTTGCTCGCGGCGCTCGAGATGGTCAGCTACGTCGTAGTCTTCGACGATGAGCGCGCCGAGCGCATTATCCATCAGGTGCGGCCGGACGTTCTGATCAAGGGCGACGACTGGCGTGGCAAGACGGTCGACGGGCAGGTCTTTGTTGAGGGATACGGTGGTCGCGTGGTCTTCGCGCCGCTGCTGGAAGGGCATAGTACGACTTCGACTATCGCGCGGATGCGCTCGAATGCTTAAGCGAAGTATCAGGAGCGGTCTTATGGATTTTAACTACTCGCCGGAGCAGGAAGCCTATCGGATGCAGGTCCGGGCGTGGCTGGAAACAAATCAGCCTCCGCCTCTTACCGATGATGAGCGCACCAATATCAGCGAAGATCTCCTCTGGGAACGCAACAAGAAGTGGCACAAGAAGCTCTATGAGGGCGGTTGGGTTGGCCTGAGCTGGCCACACGAGTACGGCGGTCGCGGCGCCACTTTTATCGAGCAGTTGATCTTTCAGCAGGAGCTGGCTCGGCTCAACCTGCCGATGGGTATCAATATCCTCGGCATCATCATGAATGGCCCTGCCCTGATGCAGTGGGGGACCGAGGAGCAAAAGGCGCGCTATCTCCAGCCGATTCTCAAGGCTGACGAAATCTGGTGCGAGGGAATGTCGGAGCCGGGCGCGGGATCGGACCTCGCGTCGATTCAGACCCGTGCCGAGCTCCACGGCGATTCCTTTATCGTCAACGGCCAGAAGGTCTGGACCACGATCGCCCATCGATCGGACTTCTGCCAGCTTTTCGTCCGTACCGATCCCAACGCACCCAAACATAAGGGGCTCAGCGCATTGATCGTTGATATGCACAGTCCCGGCGTAACGGTGAAACCGCTTCGGCAAATCACCGGCGATGCGGAATTCAACGAGATCTTCTTCGAAGATGTCCGCGTCCCGAAGGAGAATCTGCTCGGGCCACTCAATGCCGGATGGCAGGTGCTGGTCGCAACGCTGATGCACGAGCGCTTTGGGATCAGTGAGACGATCGGCGGCCCGGACGTGATCCTGGCCCAGCTGGTTGAACTGGCGAAGGGCACTGTGATGGGCAATGGCAGCGCTGCGGCCGATGAGGAGATCCGCCAGCAAATCGCTCAGTTCGCCTGCGAAGTCGCTGCCAAGAAGTACAATGGTCTTCGATCTCTCACCAAGCGCTTGAAGGGCCAACAGCCGGGCGCAGAATCTTCTATTGGCAAACTGGTCTCGACCGATCTCTCGCAACGGATGACCCGTTTTGCGGCTCGTCTCCTTGGTCCGTTCGCGACGCTCGAGCGCCAATCCAGCTTCGCGCCTGAGGGCGATTGGTCGCGCCGGATGCTCTGGGTTGAAATGCTCACGATTGCGGGCGGAACCTCGGCCGTCCAGAAGAACATGATCGGCGAGCGCATCCTGCAATTGCCCAAAGGCTGACGCTTTATCGATCCGAAGATACGACGGTGGTTATCTTCGGATCGCGCCGCTTTCCTTTACTCTCCGCATCGTCTATCAAGCATTACACCCGACCGTCAGAAAGCTGACGATCCGGAGATCCCTGCAAGAGAGAGTAACGATGCGTTCACTTGGAAAGATTAAGGTGTGCGCCATCTCAGCGGTCGCCGCTATAGCGGCCTTGATGGCAACACAAGCAGCGGCGTGGGCTGCCGACGACGCAAGCAAGGTGAACTCCGGCGATACCGCTTGGGTACTCGCTTCGTCGGCGCTGGTTCTCCTGATGACAGCGCCCGGGTTGGCACTGTTCTATGCCGGGATGGTTCGTCGCAAGAATGCTCTCGCGACTCTGATGCAGAGCTTCTTTCTGACCGCGCTCATCTCGGTCCAGTGGGCGTTGTGGGGTTACAGTATCGCCTTTGCGCCCGGCAACGCGCTGATCGGTGGCTTGCAATGGATTGGGTTGGTTGGCGTCAGCGCCTCCGCACCCTATCCCGATTACGCGGCTACGATTCCGCATCAGGCGTTCATGGTTTTCCAGTGCATGTTTGCGGTGATCACTCCGGCGCTAATCACCGGGGCCTTTGCCGAGCGAATGTCTTTCAATGGCTTCGTGGTCTTTAGCCTTTTGTGGGCAACCTTCATATACGATCCGCTCGCTCATTGGGTCTGGGGCGTCGGCGGATGGATTCATAATCTGGGCGCGCTCGATTTTGCGGGCGGTACCGTCGTCCATATCTCCTCAGGTGTTTCGGCGCTAGCTGCGGTGTTGGTCATAGGCAAACGTCGCGGTTACCCGCGCGAACCGATGGTCCCGCATAACCTGACTCTGACGATTATCGGTGCGGGACTACTCTGGTTCGGCTGGTTTGGTTTCAATTCCGGCAGCGCACTCGCGGCTAACGGTATCGCGGTTTCAGCGTTTGTCGCGACCAATCTTGGCGCTGCGGCTGCAACACTAACGTGGCTGATAGCCGAGTGGATGAAGCTGGGTAAGCCGACTACGCTTGGGGCTGCCAGCGGTGCGGTTGCAGGTCTTGTAGCAATCACGCCGGGCTCCGGTTTCGTCGGTCCGATGGGTGCGATCCTTATCGGCGGTGCCGCAGGCTTTATTTGTTTTGCTGCGGTTCGGATGAAACGCAAATTCGGCTACGACGATGCTCTCGACGTCGTTGGCGTGCATGGCGTCGGCGGTATCTGGGGTGCGCTGGCGACCGGTCTTTTTGCAAGTGTGGCGGTGAATTCTGCAGGCGCTGATGGCCTGTTTTACGGCAATCCCAAACAATTCGTGATTCAGTTGATCGCCGTAGCGGCTAGCATCGGCTTCGCTTTCGTCGGCAGCCTTGTTCTATTGAAAATCACCGATGCTCTCGTTGGCCTACGCGTCGATGAGGAATCGGAGGTCGAGGGTCTCGACCTGAGCCAGCACGAGGAGAGCGCCTACGCGCTGGAATCGTAAGGTCTTTGGCGGTGTCACTAGCGCTGCAGCGCCTGGAAGAGCAGTGGCGCCGCCTCAGACATAATCTCGCCGACGATCTCCGATAGGGGTTTCGTAGGGACGGCCAGTTTATCTGTCAGCAGGCCAAGGATGCGTAGGTAATGGTCCTTCGAGCTATCGCTAATCGATTCGAGCCGACTTTCCATCACCTCGATATAACGGCGATGAATCTCGACAATCTCATTATCCTTTGGATTAGCGAATTTATTGGTACGCGCCATGTTTGCTCCCGCAACCCCGGTGGCTGCTGATTTAAAATAGATAGCGGCGGGTATTGATACTGATGAGCAGGCCCATCGCCGCCATCATCGCGATGAGTGACGATCCGCCATAACTTACCAGTGGTAACGTGATCCCAACGACGGGCAGCATCCCTGTCGCCATTCCTATATTGATGGCCACCTGCCAGAAGATGATCCCGATTACGCCGACTGCGAGAAGAGAACCGAAACGATCTCGTGCGTGGCGCGCTATCCAGGCGCCGCGCGCAATCAATGCGGTGTATAGACTTAAAAGAACTATGGTTCCGGCGAAGCCGAACTCCTCGGCAAAGACGGCGAAAACGAAGTCTGTCGTCTGTTCGGGCAAAAAATTCAGGCGCGCTTGTGTGCCTTTGAAGAGGCCCTTACCCCATGCCCCGCCCGAGCCGATCGCAATTTCCGATTGGATTATGTGATAGCCGGAACCTAGCGGATCCGATTCCGGATTCAGAAAGGTAACCAAGCGCTGACGTTGATACGGTTTCAGGTAGTGCCACGCCACCGGCGCGACCAGCATCGCACCCAGTACAAGCAGCGCACCGGTTTTCCAATTGAGCCCACCGACGAAGATCAGGGTTCCGGTGAGCAGGATGAGAATCAGCGCCGTTCCCAAATCAGGCTGCTTGAGCACCAACGCCGCGGGGACACCCACGAGGATTGCTGGCAAAGCGATCTGTTGGAGATTCCATCCACCGCGCGGTGGTTCTTCGCGCAGATAGCGCACCATCACGATAACAATCGCGAGCTTCGCGACTTCTGACGGCTCGAGTTTCAGGACGCCCAGGTTGATCCAGCGCTGGGATCCGCCAGTACTGTGGCCCGCGAACTTGACGACAATCAGCAAGACCACGGCGATAGCGTAGATCACGTACGCATAGGTACTAAGGGAGCGATAGTCGAAGAGTGCAGCCGCAGCCATGATGGTGCCGCCTATCCCGATCCACATGATCTGGCGCATCACAAGGGGGTCGAGTCCATGACGTGAGTTGCCCCAAGTCGCCGTGAAGACACTTAAAACCCCGATTCCACCCAAGGCGAGGGCCAGAAAAAAGACGGTCCAATCGAAGTGATAGATGATACGCCGGTCTATCGCTGCCATGATGGAACTAGTCTGCGAGCGGGTCGGTCTCGACGCGATCGGGCGTTTCCTGCGCTGCGGGAGCCCCCGTTTTTACCGGCGTCACGCCCTGCGGCGGGTTCAACTCGAAATACTTTTGCATCACGGCCTTTACCACGGGCGCGGCCGAACTTCCGCCGTGACCAGCATGCTCGATGATACATGCGATCGCTATCTGCGGATGATCGGCGGGCGCAAAGGCGATGAACCATCCATGGTCGCGATACTTCTCAGGCAGTGCCTCTTCCTTGGTTCGAGCGCCTTGGGCTTCTTTCACCACCTGTGCGGTTCCGGTTTTGCCGGCCACGATGACGTTGTCGAGACGGGCACCACGAGCCGTGCCGCCCGCTTCGTTCACCACTCCCGCCATCCCCGAGCGCACCCGCTCCAACACGTCGGGGTCGATCTGAGCGCGACTTTCAATGATTGGCGGATAAGACTTCACGATCGTCCCGTCCAGGGCGTCGACCTCCCTGACGAACTGCGGCTTATAAACGATACCGCCGTTGGCGACCGTGGACGCCATCACTGCCAGTTGGAGGGGCGTTGCGGCGACGTACCCCTGGCCGATTGCTGCTGAGAGGGTTTCCGCTGGATACCAGCGCTCGCCGTAGCGGTCCTTTTTCCACTGACTCGAAGGGATTATGCCCGACCGCTCGTTGTCCAGATCGATACCGGTCTTCTTGCCCATCCCGAGGGCGTGCGCCCACGCGGCAAGACGATCGATACCGAGCCGCTGGCCGACGTTGTAGAAGAAGACGTCGCAGGATTCGACTATCGCGCGATGGACCGATACGGCGCCATGACCCTGCTTCCGCCAGCATCGATACTCACGCCCGCCAAAATAGATACCCCCCCCACATCCGAAGGAGGTATCCGGCTTGATGGCATGATCCATCAACCCGGCAACCGAACCGACGATTTTGAAGGTCGAGCCCGGCGGATAGACACCCTGGATTACCCGGTTCGAGAGCGGATGATTCGGGTCCATCGTGAGCGTCTTCCACATCGCCGGAGTGATTCCGCCGGAAAAATTGTTGGGATCGAACGCCGGATGGCTCGCCATCGCGAGGATATATCCGGTGTTGGGATCGAGGGCGACCAGCGCGCCCGCGCGATCGCCGATACTCTCCTCTGCGACCTTCTGCAGTTCGAGATCGAGCGTCAGGACGACACTATTGCCCGGCTTCTCTGGAATCTCCCGCAGCATCCTCAGCTTGCGGCCGACCGAATCGACCTCGATTTCCTGTCCGCCGCTATCGCCGCGCAGGTTCTGCTCCATCGTACGTTCAAGGCCGAACTTGCCGATCTCGTCGCCGGAGCGATAGTCGGGGAGCCGATTGAGATCGCGAACCGTAACTTCGCCAACGTAGCCCAGGAGATGGGCCGCGATTGGACCGTAAATATAGTGGCGGCG
>Ga0335071_10002745_pt1 | contig 18719 bp, 19 predicted proteins | sample Lox_Sample_15_FD_206724 | JGI IMG/M metagenome (GOLD analysis project Ga0335071, IMG submission 206724) | Soil microbial communities from Loxahatchee National Wildlife Refuge, Florida, United States - Lox_Sample_1.5 | ecosystem: Environmental > Terrestrial > Soil > Wetlands | place: USA...
GCAGAGCTCAACGCTATGTGCCGGCGGCATCGCGCAGGATTTCCCACAGCTTGGAGTCGCTATCGGCAGCGTCAGCCCGCTGACGCTCAATGTTACCGGCCTCAACGCAGCCGTCACCTTCACCGGTAACGGCAACGTGATCACCGGGCCCATCGGTTCGCTGACATTGACCAACCCGTCAACCACTTCGCTCGTGATCCAGGGCGGCAAGAACTATGGCACTATGACCGCCACCGGAGGCGCTGCTTCGTTTTCGCTCTTTCCGCCGACGCCGACCGCCTGGAGCCTCACCGATACAGCCCATGACCAGAAGTTCCAGATCGCGGTTGTCGACAATACAACGCGCAACCTGAGCGTCACCATTAGCCAGCTCAGCACCGGCAGCACCTTGGCCACGGGATCGATCGATCAATCGGGAACCGGCACCATCACCTGGTCCGATGGCACCCTAACCGCCGTGACGAATTGGACGCTCGCGGACTAATCTACTCATGATGCGACATATTGCCCTATCTCTCCTCATTGCCTCCCAGTTGCCGCTACTCGCGGATGAGTCGCAGCTTCACTGGATTCCACTCGCTACTCAGAACGTCGAAATCGACGGCCTGCCCTGGTTCCCCGAAAACGGCGGCGAGCTGTTTCGCTTGCCGGTCGCGCGCAAAGACACGTACCGCAAAGCCGTGTGGGATCTGGCACAGCAGCCCAGCGGTGGCCGCATCCGGTTCCGCACCAACTCGTCAACCGTGGCGATTCGCCTCGAATACCCGGGGCCGCCCGAAATGGGCAACATGCATGCTTATGGACAGTCGGGCGTGGATCTCTATGCCGACGGTTTGTATCGCGGCACGGCCGTGCCGGACGAACAGGCCAAGCCCGGCAAGACCTATGAGCACACGTATTACAAAGACAAGCCGCGGACGGACCGCGAGATCACTTTGTATCTGCCGCTCTACAGCGGCGTGAAAGTGCTGGGAATCGGCCTTGATCCCGATGCCACCATCGACCGCGCGAAGCCGTTCGCCGTAGCGAAGCCCGTGGTCTTCTACGGTACCTCGATCACGCAGGGTGGGTGCGCCAGCCGTAGCGGAATGAGCTACCAGGCGATTCTGGCCCGCCTGCTCAACCTGGATTTCGTCAATCTCGGTTTCTCCGGAAATGGTCTGGGCGAGCCGGAACTCGCGCGGGCGGTGTCCGAGATCGATGCGTCGGTGTACGTGATCGACATGTCGCAGAACCACAAGGATGTCGACGCGCTGGCGCAGGCGTACGCGCCCTTCCTGGCCGCGATCCGCGCCAAGCACCTGGATACGCCGATTCTCGTGAATACGCCCATCTACGCCGCTCGGGAATCGTGGTCGCCCGATGCGCGCCTCGATGGCATGCGCGAACTGATCCGCCGCGTGGCCGCCGAGCGCATCTCAGCCGGCGACCGCCACATCGAGATCGTGGAAGGCACGGACCTGCTAGGCCCCACTCGCGATGGCGGCCTCGTAGACGGCACGCATCCCAACGATCTCGGTTTCCAATGGATGGCCGAGGGCTTCGCGGCGAGAATCGGGAAAGTGCTGGGGCTGAAGTAAGGCATCCCGCTTGCCTGTCATCGCTGGACCGGCGGCTGAACCTCAGGTGGTGGCAGCATGGGGGGCAATGGCCGGGGGATCTCGATTCGTGGAGAGGCAAACTCTTGCATCGTCTCTCGCACGCCACGCAGCGTCCAAATCCCATGCACGTTGTGGAACGCAGCTGTATAGGTGAGAACGTCTTCACCTGTAAAAAACCGGTAATCAACGAAAGCTTTGTCCCCGGCTTCGTTTTTCCTGGGCCGGCCGGTTGCTTCCCAATCACCGAACCTGATTGCCGATCCAACGCGAGTCACCACTTCACTCAGACCCGGGCCTTGCAGGGGTGCCGGTTCAGATCGGATATAAGCCAACGCCCGCCCGATGGCTTCCGCGTGGAATTGATTTCCGGCCTGTGCCTCTTCGAGTATCGTTCGGCTACGTGGCGACGCAATGAGTTTCAAGGTTTCGATAGCTCCGAAGTCTACCCAACGATCGTCATACCCGTTCATCGCGCACTTTCGGAGGAATTCCCACTCTTCTTCAGTACTTGGCTCAAAGAGCGAGCAAGCGACTCCATAAGCCCATCGGTTCGGAAGAACTGTCGAGATTCCCGGCGGCGGAGACTGCAAAATGAACCGAAGATCGTCGGGTACGCCGATTAGTGAAAGCCAGTCGGCGGCCTCTCGACCGACATCGGAGTCTCGGACCAACGCTCGCAGGTCGGGACGTATCCGCCCTTCGTAATACAGAATCGATTCGCGCACTGCAGCGGGCTCACTCTGCAACCGGATCAACAATGCGCGAAGCGCATTCTCCCTAACCACACCCCGCAGCGAGGAGATGTGGAGGACCTCAGTCTCGGCAGAATTTGACGGCTGATGTTGCGCCGACAACGGCGAGATCATGCATATGCTGAGAACCACCAAATTCAGACGCAGGTTAGCTCTCATTGTGCTTGCCTTTCCCAGGAACCTGAGCCCCGGTTTGGTTCCATAGAATGAGACACCGGATAGCCGGACGTGGATCCCCGGTCAGCCATTACCTCGCGACCAGCAGCACAATCTCCATCAGCAGATTCGCTCCCGCCCCCAGGCTCTCCACGCTGATGCGCTCGTCGTTGGCGTGGGCGCGGCTCTGGCCGTCGTCGCGCGTGAAGATAGGGACGCCGTAAACATCCATCCCTTTCTCACGGAGGAAAGAACCGTCCGTCGCACCACGCACCATGTAAGGAATCACCACAGCGTCGGGAGTGCTGGTGGCGAAAGCCTGGAGCATCGCGTGATAGAGCGTGGTCGAAGTGCGGCTGGGCGCGGTCGCCGGCATCTCGTGGCCTGGAGCGGCGGTTACTTCCACCGTCGGGTCATGAATGATTCCGCGCAAGCGCTCCAGAATTTCGTCGTGCGTCTCATCAGGCAGGCGCCGTACATCGATTTGCGCTTCCGCCGTGTTCGGAATCACATTGATCTTGGTTCCAGCGCTCAGCATGGTCGGCGACACCGTGGCGCGCAGCATGGTATCGAGCTCCGGATCGCTGCGGCGAATGCGATTCGCGGCGGCCATCGCCGTCTTGGGGTTTTCGAGCCTGGGCAGAAACTGCGCGAGCCAAAGGTAATCCGGCAGTTTTGAGATGGCGCGGAGATAGTGGCGCGTCGTAGAATTCAGGCGGACTGGCTGGTCGGCATCGGCAATGCGAGTGATCGCGCGCGCCAGGTGAACCACGGGATTATCTTCCCGCGGCAGCGATCCATGCCCGGCAACGCCGTGCGCCGTCAGCACCACGCGCGTGGGAATCTTTTCCGTGGTCTGGATCTCGAAAACGTGGCGCCCGCTCACCGTGGTGAGTGACAGCCCACCTTCGTTCAGCCCGAATTCCGCGTCAATCTTGTCCCAGGCATTGGCGATCATCCACTGGATGCCGGTCGATCCCGCCTCCTCATCCGCTTCCGAAAGCAGAATGATGTCGCGATCGAGCTTCACGCCGCGCCTCTTCAGATCGACCAGCACTGCCAACTCGGCCGCAAGCAGCGATTTATCATCCTCCGCGCCTCGGCCCCATAAGTACCCGTCCTTCAACTGGCCGGAAAAGGGATCGACCGTCCATTGCGCACGATCGGCAGGCACCACGTCGCTGTGGGCCATCAGAAGCAGCGGCTTGAGCCTACCGGAACCCGCTAGCCGGGCCACAAAATTGAGCCTCGCCGGGTCTCCACCCAGCATCTGAGCGTTAATTCCCTCGGTATCGCATAGCTTCTTTAGATACTCCGCGACGCGCGTCTCATTTCCGGGCGGATTCGTGGTGTCGATCCGGACCAGATCGACGAGATATTGACGGGCAAGACTGGCCAGATCACCGGCGGAAGCGGCCGTGGCGCAGGCCGTACAGACGGCCACTATCGCCAGTCGGGACAATGACATGTGAGTATGTTACACGAGCCATGTAACGTGCCGTATCGAAAGATGCTACTGGCGAGGGCGATGTCAGCCGAAAGATATCTTGCCTGTTCTTCCTGCTTGGGGCAGATTGGTTCTAACAGCATGGGTTTGCTCTGATTTGAGGAGGCTCCCTAAAACAGGGAGGGGGCCTCCACAAAACTCCCGGCTGCACTCTCTTCCACTTTTAAACTGGCTGATCGACGATCTGCTCTGCCTTGGGGTCCCAGTAGAGCTTCTTGCCCTCGCGGTACGCTCGCGCGGCCATGATCACTACCACCGAGTGCGCGAAGCCATTCTTAACGCTGGCATTCGGCGTCTTGCGGCTACGCAGGCATTCGAGCCAGTTGGTCATGTGCGACAGGTCTTCGTCTCCGATGAACGTCGGCGCGAGCTTGTCACTGCCCGGCAGCATCACGTACTTCTCTTCGCGCTTGATGAACGGATTGTCCTCGTACGTGCCCTTTTCTTCCACGCATTTCCAACGCGGGCTGCCTTCGCCGCCGATGTTCACGAGCGTCGCCTTCTTGCCCATGATGCGGCTGAAGCTGTCGCAGTCATTGCCGAAACTGGTCGAGTAGCTAAACAGAAAACCCTTGGGATATTCCAATAGGGCTTGGAACGTATCGGGGTTTTCGCGGCCGTCGTGCCATGCGAACACGCCGCCGTGAGCGACCACGGATTTCGGGAAGTTGTCGTCCATGAAGTAGTGCACCAGGTCACTCGCATGGCTCATCCACTGGTCGGCGATGCCGCTCGAAAAGTCGCGGTAAAGCCGGAATTCGAAATAGGCGCGCGGATCGAACGGCCGGTAAGGTTTGTTCCGAAGCCATTTACGCCAGTCGGTATCCTCTTCGCGGATCTGCGAGACTTCCTTGCGTCCGCGCCAGCGAGGGCCATGGTAGTTCCATACCACCTCCACCTTGCTCACTTCGCCCAAGACGCCCGTGTCAATCAGTTGCTTGGTGGCGATCTGATACGGCTCACTGCGATGTTGCGAGCCGATCTGCACCACGACATCGTGCGCGAGTACGGCATCCCGGGCTGCTTTCGCTTCAGCCAAGTCGTTAGCCATGGGCTTCTCGCAGTAGGCGTCTTTGCCGGCCTCGGCAACGATGCGCAAAATGGGAGCGTGTTGAAAGTCAGCCGTGGAGATGAGTACGCCGTCGATGTCTTTTTGCGCCAGCAACTCATCCATATTCTGGAAAGAGCGCGGCGCCCGGCCGTAAACGCTCTCGGCACGTGCGGCGGCCTTTTCGCGGTTCACCTTCCACAGGTCGCAAACCGCGGCCATCTCGACGTTCTGTTTATCTTTAAGCTGGGAAACAATCCACGCCAGTTCGCGGCCGCGGTTGCCGATACCGATATGGCCCAGCAGAATCCTGTCGTTCGCGCCCTTAATGCGTGAGTAAGAAAATGCCGTCGAACTGAGCACACCGGCTCCGGCCACGGCGGCTGCTGTCTTGGTAAGAAATGTTCTGCGCGCGATCTTCGACCCGCCCTCAGTCGACTGATTCATAAGTCCTCCACGTTCGTAAATCAGTCTACCAGGATTGGAGATTCGCTTAGGAAAAATGCCCGGGAACGGGAGGTTATGCGCCTATGGCGAGGACTTGCTGCTTGATTTCCTGCGCAAAAACGTAAAAACCAAACAATGGTTTATTCTCGCCTTTGCCCCAGCGCTGCACCGCCCAGTTGGCGCGCAGGAATCGCAGATCCGGATGCTGGGTCAGGTCGAGCAGAATTTGGTAAGTGCCGCAGTAGAACTTTTGCGGGAAACTGACCAGGGGCTTCGCTCCCCATTCTTTACCATCCCCCGAGCCCCACACCGCCACGTCCAGGCTTTCCTGTTCGATGATTCGGGTGATGCCCAGCGTGAGAAGGAGTACGCGCCCTTGCGTCTCTCCAAGGTCCAATTCGGAGCCGTTGCCAGCCTCGCGAATTGTGGTTTCCGGTAGCAGGAATCCTGGCAACATGGAAGCCTCCAACTACCCAGATCAGGTCGCTATGTGCGGTCTGGGAAGCGTCAACAATTTCTTTCCGGCTGCCTCCAGCGTCTCATACTTCTTGCAAAAACAAAAGCGGATTTGTTGACTTCCATGCGCCGGATCGTGATAAAAACTGGAGCCCGGCACGGCGGCCACGCCGGCGGTTTCAATCAGATGACGGACGAAGCTTACATCGTCCGCAAACCCGAAACCCGAAATATCTGTAATCACGTAATATGCGCCGCGCGGAGCATACGTGCGGAAGCCCGCGGACTCCAGAATCCGCAAAATGAAATCGCGTCGCTGGGTGTACTCCTCCCCTAACTGACGGTAATAGTTGCTATCAAAAGTTAGTGCCATGGAGCTGGCTTCCTGCAAAGGCGTAGCCGCCCCGACGGTCGTAAAATCGTGGACCTTTCGTATGGAGTCGGACAAATCGGGGGGCGCAAGCACCCAGCCGACGCGCCAGCCGGTCACCGCAAACGTCTTGCTCATGCTGTTCACCAGCACCGTTCGGTTGCGCATTCCATCGAGCGTCATGATCGGAATGTGCTGCGCGCCGTCATAAGTGATGTGCTCGTAGATTTCATCCGTGATGGCGAGCGCGTCGAATTCCTGGCACAGCGCGGCGATGAGTTCGAGCTCCTCGCGGCGGAAAACTTTGCCCGTGGGATTATTCGGGGTGTTCACGATAATGGCCTTCGTGCGCGAGGAAAATGCGCGGCGCAGCTCGTCGGGATCGAAATTCCACTCCGGCGGATGCAAACGCACAAAGCGGGGGATGGCGCCGCACAGCTTAGTATCCGGTCCGTAATTCTCGTAGAAGGGCTCGAAGATGATGACTTCGTCCCCGGGATTCGTTACGGCGGTAAGCGCATCGATCATACCTTCGGTCGACCCGCAGCACACGGTGATTTCGGTTTCGGGATCCAGATCAAGCCCGTAGGTGTGCCGGTACTTCGCCGCGATGGCGTTACGCAGCGACTTGGTCCCCCAGGTAATGGCGTATTGGTTGTAATCGCGAGTAATGGCTTCGCGGGCCGCTTGTTTCAGCGCTTCCGGGGCACTGAAATCGGGGAAGCCCTGGGCCAGGTTCACGGCGCCGTGCCGCACCGCCAGGCGCGTCATCTCGCGGATCACCGATTCCGTGAAATGTCGCGTGCGCCGGCTGCGAAAGCGGTCGCGAGCGGCAGGGCTCGCAGGCGGCTGGCTGCTTTGCGGGGAGGCCATTTGTCGAGGGTAGCGCGCCGGGGCGGGTCGGCGCAAAAAGCGAGGCCCCAGCCGACCCGTAGTAGATCCCTTGGTGCGAGGGCATTTTATGGTTAACATGTAACAGGCATGCGCTTCACCGAATCGGTCCTGGCATACCGTCGCTCCCGGGTGGTCGCTATTTCCGTGGTGATGATTGCAATCATCGCCCTGCTCGACTGGAAAGTCGCACGGGAAATGTCGTTCGGCTTTCTGTATTTTTTCCCGATTTTCCTGGTGGCGAGCTGTTATGGGCAATGGCAAATCGCCGTTGCCGCAGCCATTTGCGCGATTCTGCGCGAGGTTTTCGGCCCTTACAATCACATTTATGTTCTGCCGCGCCTCTTTCTTGCCTGGGGTTCCTATACGGCGGCGGGATGGCTGGTGCGCGGCGTCCTGGCCAATTTCCAAAAAGTGCGTGAGCAGCTCGCCGAAATTCAAGCGCGCGACCGGCTGCTGCGGGATTCCGAAGAGCAGTTGCGCGTGTTGATCGAGACCAGCTCGGCGGCGATCCTTACCCTGGATGGCACCGGCTCTGTCGTGCAGGCCAATGACGCGGCTAGCCGGATGCTTGGCGCGGAGAAGAACACGCTGCTCGGCCAGAATATCGCCGGTTATCTGCCTGCCTTGGCGCAAGTGCCCTCCGATAGCGGCGCGCAACTGTTTCGGACCACCATGGAATGCGAAGCCCGGCGGCTCAACGGCGAAGCCTTCACGGCGAATGTTTGCTTTTCGACTTACGCGTTCTCCGGAGCCCGCCGGTTAACTGCGGTAATTACCGAGCCCGAGTCTACGGTAAGCGATCTTCCGGACGAACAGGCGGATGCAACCGTAATACTAACGAATCTGGAGCAGACCGTACTGCGGGGTATCTTTGAGGGGCAAACCAACAAGGAGATCGCGGGCGGATTGGAAACGTCGGAAAGTGCGGTCAAAAGCACCATTCAACGGCTATTCACCAAGCTTGGCGCGCGTACTCGCAGCCAGCTCGTGCGGATCGCTATCGAGCGGCTGGGCAACGAGTTCCAGGTGGGGCGGGCGGCCAAAGCCACGGTCAGCGATCAAAAGATATTCTCGAAGTAACGGGCGCGGTCGAAAGATGGCTTGCCGCAAAACGCGTTTGGAGCGAAATTAGTCCTGTCAGCAGTTGGTTCTACTCCTCCTCCTTAATTTCTGGGGCCGCCTGGTTAGCGGCCCCTTCAGATTTGGAGATCCCCTCAAAAGAAACGCAGGCCGACGTAGTTTCCGATAGTTAACTGAGCACCGTGTTTCGTGAAACGATGTAGGGGCGAGGCACGCCTCGCCTTCGGCGTTTGCGCTGCGATTCCGCTGACGGTTATTGCACCCTCACAACTGACGCGCCCAGCAACTCTTCCAGCAACGGCGATTGCGGATACGGGTGCCCCTTGTATCGGCGGAAGCCTTCCGCATATTCCACTCCGGCGCGCCGGCCGTTCTCCCTGGTCCAGGCCTGCATGGTCTTCAGGTAGTCGTCGTTGCCGTGATGTTTGAGCAGCCACGCGCGTTGGCTGGCGTGCTCGGCCAGCATTGCGGTCTTGGTCTCCATCTGTGCGGTCACGTTCACAAAGAAGTCCGGTTCGATCGCGTGGCCTTCGCGATCCACGCCGCCGACCGGATCCATGAAATACAAGTGCGGGATCGCTGCCAGAGGCGGCGCTGCGTCTGGCGCGCCGGTCAGGTAATTGGGCGCGGGCGCGCCGAAGCACGCGTCGCGCACGAGCTGGCTGGTTGCCTCGTGATCGCACATGTAATCGATCGGCGATGACGTCAACACCAGGTCAGGCATCGTCTGCCGCAGAATTTCCACCACGCGGCGTCGCGAGCTGTCATCGTTATAAATGCAGAGGTCGCGGAACTCGGCGCAACGGTAGGTGGCGCCAATGCGTGCGGCCGACCGCGCCGCTTCCTCCCGGCGAATGCGCGCGATTTCTTCCGGCGAATGCTCCGCGGAACCGCAGTCGCCGGGCGTCATCGTGACAATGGTGATCTTGTGGCCCGCTGCCGCGAGCTGCACGAGCGTTCCTCCCGCGAGGATCTCGGCGTCATCTGGATGGGCATGAATCGACAGGATGTTCTTGGTCACAAAAGCGGTCAGCAGATTGCTGGAATCTACTAACTTATCAGACCGCGCCGCCCGTGCGATTGGTTTTCGCGGAGTTCTCAACCGCGAGCCTCAGCTCGTGGCCCGGAGCGAAGCGCGCCACGCGCCGCGCTGCAATCTGCATGGTGCCGCCGAAGCGCGGGTCGCGCACCTTACGTGCCTTCCGCTGGGATGTGGCGAACGTGCCGAAGCCAACCAGCGTGACGCGGTCGCCGCGGACCAGGCTGGATTGCACGCCGTCCAGAACTGCATCCAGCGCCTGCACGGCCTGTGTATTGGTGATGCGTGCATCGCGTGCGATTTTCCGAACTAACTCCCGCTTGTTCACAGACTCTCCTTGCCCAAGGTGCGAGAGATATATCAAAGGCAAGTGACGGTGTCAATCGAGGGTGTTCTGATGTCGAGGGTGTTCTGAAAATTTCCCGGAATAGATACGTCCGTCTGTGCTGGCGACGATACCGCTGGGTGTCGTCAATTCCTTCGAATCCCTCGACGCCGTTGCCCGCGATGGTCGTAATAGTACCGATAGTCGCGTCGACGCGGCAGCCTTTCACGCCCATTCCGAGGACGGTGCGGATGACCTAGAACGACGGGTCTCATGATGGACCGGAGATTGCGCCGCCAGAGGGGTTAACAAAAAAGCGCAGAACGCGAACCGGTTGCTCTCAAGTGGGAGCTTGTGCCGGCGACCCGCAATAAATGCGGTAGACGACCCCCCACTGCGTGCTTTCACCCACCGTAGAAGTACTAGCCGGCCCGTTCGAACACCCTATTTCGCCCGGAAATACGAGGGATTGTAAGGCTTTCGCCCGTGGCTAGAGGCTTGCAACACACTAGCCACAACTTGGAGCTGCTATGGATTTTAACCAGTCGCCGCTGCTAGTCATCTGGGAGGTCACACAAGCCTGCGATCTGGCTTGCGTTCACTGCCGGGCATCCGCTGTGCCGGGGCGAAACCCGGCGGAACTAACCACCGACCAAGGCTTTCGCCTGCTGGACGAGATCCGCAATTTTGGCGACCCACTGATGGTTTTCACGGGTGGCGATCCGCTGAAGCGGCCCGACATTTACGATCTCATCCGCCACAGCGCCGGGCTCGGACTGCGCACCAACATCACTCCCAGCGCGACGCCGCTGCTGACGGCCAGCGCCATCGACAAATTCAAGCGAAATGGCGTTTCCCGCATGGCGATCAGCGTGGACGGCCCCGATGCCGAGACGCACGACAGTTTCCGCTGTGTTGCGGGAACCTTCGACAAGGCCATGTTCGCCTTGCGCCATGCGCGGGATATCGCGCTCGACACGCAGTTTCAGACCACCGTTACGCGGCGCAACATGAACAAGCTGGGACAGATTGCCGAGCGTGTCGCCGAAGTACACGCGCGCATGTGGAGCCTGTTCTTCCTGGTGGTGACCGGCCGTGCTCTCGCCGATGACGATTTGACCGCGGAAGAGTACGAACGGGTCTTCGAGTTCATGTACCAGATTTCCAAGATTGCCCCGTTCGACGTGAAGACCACCGAAGCCATGCACTACCGCCGCTATGTGGCACAGCGCATGAAAGCCGAGCACGGTGCCACGGAAGAAACCATCAATACGCGCGGCGTGGTTTGGAGAACATCCGGCGTGAGCGACGGCCGCGGGTTTGTATTCGTTTCGCATACCGGCGAGATCTACCCCAGCGGCTTTCTGCCGGTATCCGCGGGCAATGTGCTCGAGGATTCGCTCGTGAGCGTATACCGTGATTCCAGCCTGTTTCGCATCCTGCGCGACACAGAGCACAGGGAAGGGAAGTGCGGCGTCTGCGAATACAGCAAGATCTGCGGCGGCTCGCGCGCCCGCGCGTACGCGCTCACCGGGAACTATCTGGCCGAAGATCCGCGCTGTATCTATCAGCCGGCACTGGCGCTGGCCGCGCACGCCTGAGGGCGCGCGCAGTACCGGGATCCTCGAAAATCTGGCAGAATCTGCTAGAGGCTTTGTCCTATGAGCATAAGATCTGCCTTTGCCGTCCTGGTTCTCCTATTCATCCCCGCCGCGACTAGAGCCGCCGTGGCCGATTCCTCGGCCGCCGGATTCACGGTTAAGATCACGGTCAATATCCAATCCACTCCCGACGACGTTTATCGCCGCCTGGTGCATAACGTCGGCGATTGGTGGGATTCCGCCCACACCTTTTCGGGCGATGCGCGTGCGTTGACCATCGACAATCGCGCGCCCGGATGCTTCTGCGAGCGGCTGCCGAACCTGGGCACGGCCCGACACATGGAAGTGGTAATGGCCGCGCCCGGCGAAAGGCTGGTGATGCTGGGCGCTCTTGGCCCGTTGCAGCCCCTGGCGGTTACAGGTGCCATGACGTTCCTGCTTTCTCCGGATGCCGGAGGCACCAAGCTGGCATTGACCTACGCCGTGGGCGGCTATTCTCCAACCGGCCTCAACACCTGGGCGGCGCCGGTGGATTCCGTGCTCACCGAGCAGGTGATGCGGCTCAAGAACTTCGTCGAGCACGGTTCCGTAGGGCCGGCGGCTGCGGCCCCGAAGCAGCCGTAACACCCGCCGAGATAACCTGGGTGCTTGCGAAGCGAGTCGCCAAAATCCACGAAATCCGCATCGCGCAAAACTAAAGGCAGATCGCCGGTTCCGCCGGCACGTCCGCCCTCTGATATTTGGATCTTCGTCCTGATCTTCTGCGCGTCTCTGATCGTCTACTGGCCCGCCGTGGGTGGCACCTTGCTCTGGGACGATGCCGCGCACGTCACGCCGCCCGATCTCCAATCGTTCGACGGGTTGTGGCGCATCTGGTCGGAACGGCAGGCCACGCAGCAGTATTATCCGCTCCTCCACACCGCGTTCTGGATCGAGCATCAAGTGTGGGGCGAGGCGCTTGCCGGATACCATCTCGCCAACATTCTGCTGCATGCGCTCGCGGCGTGTCTCGTCGTGGTGATCGTTCGCAGCTTGCGGCGGCCCGCCGCGCCGCTGGCGGGTCTGCTGTTCGCGCTCCATCCCGTCTGCGTGGAAGCGGTGGCATGGATTTCCGAGCAGAAGAGTACGCTCTCGGCCGTGTTCTATCTCGCGTCGGCGTTGATATATCTGCGTTTTGACCGGGATCGCCGCAGGCGGCAATATTTTCTGGCGTTTGGTCTGTTCGCGCTCGCTCTGCTAAGCAAAACGGTTACGGCAACTCTTCCGGTGGCTTTGTTGATCGTGCTCTGGTGGCAGAGAGGGCGTGTCGAGTGGAAGCGCGATATCGCCCCGCTCGTGCCCTGGGCGTTCATTGGCGCGGCGGCGGGGCTGTTCACCGCGTGGGTGGAGCGTACCGATATTGGCGCGCAAGGTGCGGACTTCAACCTCAGCATCGGGCAGCGCGTTCTGATCGCTGGCCGCGCACTTTGGTTCTACCTGAGCAAGCTGCTTTGGCCTTCGAATCTAACGTTCATCTACCCGCGCTGGGAAGTTCGCACAGACATCGCGTGGCAGTATTTGTTTCCCGCAGGAGTTGTGGTGATTCTGATTTGGTTCGCGATCTTGGCCCGGCGAGGACAACGCGGCCCGTTATCGGCGCTGCTCTATTTCTCAGTTACGTTGTTTCCGGTGTTGGGGTTTCTCAACGTTTTCCCGTTCGTCTATTCGTTCGTGGCGGACCATTTTCAATATCTCGCCAGTCTGGGGGTACTGGTTCCGGCCGCGATCCTACTGACGGATCTTGCCAATCGCCTGCACGGAACGCCGCGCGCGATAGTCCCGGTGATCATTCCGCTGATGTTCGCGATTTTGACTTGGCGGCAAAGCGCGATCTATCGCGACCCGGAGACTCTCTACCGCGAGACCATCACTCGCAATCCTGCCGCCTGGATGGCGCACAACAACCTAGCCAATGTGCTGGCGCATCTGCCCGGAGGTTCTGAGGAAGCCCTCCGGGAGTACCAGACCGCCGTGCAACTCAAACCCGACTACGGCGAGGCGCATTACAATCTCGCGAATCTGCTGATGCGGAATGATCCCGGGAATGCAATTGCCCATTACCGCGCGGCCATTCGCTTCAAACCGGATTTCGCTGATGCCCACGCCAACCTGGCAACAGCGCTGGCTCGGACGCCATCGCACTTGACGGAAGCTGTTGGCGAATACCAGATGGCGATCCGGTTACAGCCCGCGCTCGCGGTCACCCACTTCAACCTGGCCAACGCGCTGAGTCAAATGCCGGGACGCTCGTCCGAAGCCATAGCCGAGTACCACAAAGCCCTCGACCTGAATCCTGATTTTTTAGAGGCGCACTACAACCTTGCCCTTGCCCTGGCCAAGGACCCAGGCCGCTCGGAGCAGGCCATCGCGCAATTGGAAATCGTGTTGAAGATGCGTCCCGATCTTGCCGATGCCAGAAGCCTCCTCGAACGATTGCGTGCCTCGGACCGCGCGAAACAGCCATAGCCTCCTATTCGATCCGCTTGGCCGGCATGTCGCGGCCCATCTGGTGCAGCACAAGCTGGGTGGCAGCTCCCGCGCCCTCCACTTCGAAACTGATTTGGGCGTCGACAACTTTCAGGAAGTATTCCTTCTCGCCTTCCGCGAACAATTCAAATTTCGGCTGCCCGGTGGCTTGCGCAAACAGGTGATCGCCTTCGCGTGTAATCGTCAAAATGAAATTCGGCGCCAGTTGATAGCGGCCGGCGTATTTGTCGAACAGCTTCGGATCCACCGCGATCTCTTTGCGCTCCTTCGGCGGACGGAACGCGGCGGCATTGAGCAGCGGCGACTGCGGACGCAACAAGTGGACGCCGATGTCGTCGACTCCCGCCGGAGTTGAAGTGTTTGAGAGCGCCACCACGCCCACGCGTGTTTTCGGGTTGTAACCAATGAACGAGCGATACCCGCCCGTCCCGCCGTTATGCCAGACGACGATGCCGTCATCGCCCGCCGACGGGAAGATGTGCCACGCCAGTGCCACCTCAACGCTCGCGTTGCCCGTTGGCTTGCGCACGCTGAGCATTGCCGACATGGCTGGAGCGAGCGGCGTTTTCGTGTATCCGAGGTTTGCCGCGAGGAACGTGAGCAGATCGTTCGCAGTCGACCGCAACGCCCCCGCGCCCGCCAGCGTCGGCAAGTCCCAATTGGCCGCCCGGTTCAGTTGGCCGTCGTAACCCGCGGCCAGCCGCGCCTTCATCGCCGGTGACAATGCGATTCCGGTATCTTTCATGCCGAGCGGCCCGGTGATCCGCGAGCGCACCAGCGATTCGTAATCCTGCCCCGCGCGCAAGGCCAACACGTGGCCCAGCAGCCCACCGCCGAAATTCGAGTATTCATACTGCGAGCCGATGTCGCGCGTCAGTTCGTATGAGGACAGAAATTCATACATCTGCGCCACGGTGTAATCCGCGTACGGGTTCGCGGCGTCTTTCGGCTTTAGATTGCCAGGCAGGCGCGGCAATCCCGACGTATGCGTCGCCAGATCCTCCAGCGTGATCTGCCGTTCGTTTCGCTGCGGTACTTTGACGCCCGCAGGTATTTCGCAACAAGATCGGTAAGCGCCACTTCGCCGCGCTGGACCATATCGGCGAGCAGCAGAGAAGTGAAGACCTTTGTGACCGAACCGATTTCGAATACCGTGTCGCCGTTTAACGCGCGGGCATCGCCCTTCTCTGCCGCGCCATAACTGACCACCTTCCGTCCGTTCGGCCCGATCATTCCCACGACAATTCCGACGCTCTGGTGAAACTCATCGATCCGCTGCACCAGAATGCCGCGGATTTCGGAGTCAGACGGGACCAGGGACGCAGCCGGCTCCTGGGCATCGGCGATCGCCATACATGCAATCACCGCGAAAAAAACAATCGGTTTTCGCATCAGGGTCTGTTCTCCTTTTCGATCTCGTTCAAATCGTCAATCTCGCGTTGAAGATCGTCGCGCCGAGTCTTACGCATCACCAGGACCGCCGCGATCCAGATCGCAACCAGCGTGAGGAACGGAATCATTTTGCTGACTGGCCCCCGGTCCCGGAGCCAGGCAATCAAAGCGCCGACCGCGAGGACCACCGGCGCGAACGACCATTGCATCACACAGCGAAAAAGATGGCGCTGCCGCTCGACTTCCCGGCGATAGAACGTAAGACCTGTTGCCGACGCAGCGTCTTGGAATCGCGTTCCGCGCCACATGCCGCGATTCACGATATACGCACCCAAGATGCTCCACGCCGTGGCCACGGCAAAGGCCGCGCGCTGCATGAGGTTGTCACCTTGCGCGATGCAGTAGGCGGAAATGCCAACAACAGTGACAGGCGACACGATGCTTCCGAGCAATTCCCGCCCCGTCTTACCGTGAAGCTCCTGGGCCCTGCGGCGCATCATTTTTTCCAACGTCACCGCCGATACCCCCCCTGGTTGGCTTTGCCAAATTGTCTTCGGATTGTTTTCGGAAGGATCATTTGCCATGGTCATCTCCTTCGTGAAACCAGCGCGCCAGGATGTTTTTGATCCGGTGCACCCGCATGGCCACGCTCGCCGGCGAGAGCCCGGTGATCTCTCCGATTGCGGCGGCATCCATGTCTTCGAGATAAGAAACGATCACCTGGCGATCGAGCGGCTTGAGTCTCTGGATCAGCGCGGAAAGCCGATCCAGATTCAGACGGTGGTCCGCCGCAAATGTGGTTTGATCCGGAAGCCTTTCCAGCTCTTCCAGACTCACAAGATGCGTAAACGTTCGCCGTTCGCGAATCACGTGTGAAGCGGCCACATTGTGCGCCACGCGATAAACCCAAGTCCTGAGCGAGCAGCGGGCGTCGAATCGCTGAAAGCTCCGCCAGAGCTGAAAATGAATCTCCTGTATCAGATCCCGGCGTTTGTCGGCATCCGCCTCATACGCGCGCGCTAGGCGTTCGAGCGCCGAACCATACTGCTCTGCCGCGTCGCTGTAGAGGCGATCGCTTTCGTCCACGTCAGAGGTAGTCGTCAGAAGAGGGAATTTCTAACACTGTAGCGCAGGGGTACCACAGTTTTTGTGGGACACCTGCGGCCTTTATCCCCGGCAATTTGCGTCGAACAAGCGGTCAAGCGTCGCCCGCGCATCGTCCAGTTCCACCAGTTCGCGCTCGGTCAACCGCACGACGTTGGAGAGCTGATCCTCCAGCGCGGCCAGGAACGCGGCGCCCCCGCCTTCGTCCAGTTCCTCGGCGCGGCGGCGAAAGTCGTTGCCCATCTCCGAGAGCAGGTCGGCATCCCCTGGATCGGCGATCTCGTTCCAGTCATCGCGAATCCGGAAAAACAGATTCTGCGTGTCGGTATCGAGCAGAAAAACGCCCGCCGTACGCTCCGGCCGATCAGGCAGAAACACCCGGAGATACACCACTTGAGCGGTACGCCGGGCGTTGGCTGCCATCGCGGTAGCCAAAATTGTACCAGCGGTGCGCACGGGAAAGATATCACCAGGGAATAGCGGGACAGCTGGGGCTGTGCTCCACGATGGTCGCTTCACAACGGTGGCAGCGCAGCCCGAGATAGAACTGGCCGTTCATGCCGACAAAGCCATAGCCGGAAGGCACCGTGGGGCCGTAGCAGAAAGGGCACTTGGCCCCCTCGGTATACATCGATTCCGCCACGCTGAAATGCTCGGTGTGGCATTCCAGGCAGGTGAAAATGAGTGTCTGGCTCTGGCCGTCGTTGTCGGCCGCCAAGCCCTGGTAACTTTCGCTGCCGCAGCGCGGGCATTGCCAGTGCTGAAGCGGCGTGTTGAGAGCGGCACGCACTTTGCTGGTGAGATCCGCCGCCGTGAACGGTTTTTGGAGAAACTGGTTCGCCGGAATGTGATCCGCCTCTGCGATCATGTCGGGAAAGCCGGACACATAGACCGTTTTCAAGTGGTGCTGGAGCCTTGCCAGTTCGGCGCTCAACGCGACGCCGCTCATTCCAGGCATGTCGATATCGGTCAGCAGCAGGTCTACGCCGCGAGGTTCTTTGTGGAACAGATCGAGCGCCTCGCGCCCGTGCCGCGCTTCTACAACTCTGACACCTTCTTGCACCAAAACGCGCTGAATAATGTCCCGTACCTGGGCATCGTCGTCGACGAGGAGTACGGTCGGGCTTGATTCCGGGTGGGGAGTTGTTGGGCTGTTGTTCACCAACACGATAGTCGCAATGCAGATACCGTCGTCTCGAATTCGCGATGGAAATCTTTTCGTAGCGCCACGATCGCGTCGGGAATACTCCGCGAGGTGAGAATGCCTCGGAGCTTATCCACTATAGAGATAGAGCGCAACGCATGGGTACCCCGAGTGTGGATTCCCGCCACAATCTGGTGGGCGAATCGCCGCAGATCTGTCAGATCCGGCGGCATATCGACAGGTTGAGCCGGTCCCGTTCGCCCGTTTTGTTATTGGGGGAGAGTGGCACCGGCAAAGAAGTAGTGGCTCGAGCCATCCACGAGAGCTCGGGCCTCGGGAGCTTCATTCCCATTGACTGCGGCTCTCTTGTGGGTCCGCTCATGGAGAGCGAGTTATTCGGGCACGCCAAGGGTGCGTTTACGGGCGCCTCCGACGCTAAGCGCGGGCTGATCGAGCTGGCCGACGGCGGCACCGCCTTCTTCGACGAGATCGGCGACCTGCCGCTAGACATGCAAGTCAAGCTGCTGCGCCTGCTGCAGGAGAGGGAGTTCCGTCCCGTGGGTTCGCTGACCACGCGGAAGGTGGAGATCCGCGTGATTGCCGCCACGCATCGTGACCTGGCGGCGGAAGTGGAGCGCAAGACCTTCCGCCAGGATTTGTTCTACCGTTTGAACGTGGTGACGCTGCGTCTGCCCCCGTTGCGCGATCGGCAAACCGATGTTCCTTTGCTGGCTGGACGTTTTCTCGAGCGGCTTGGCTCAAAATATCAGATCACCAGCGAGTGCATGGATGCGCTGGCGAGCTATCCCTGGCCGGGCAACGTACGGGAGTTGCAGAACTGTATTGAGCGCATGGTGGCCATGAACTCGGGGCCGTTTTTGCAGATTGCCGACCTGCCGTCGACGTTGCAGTACCACCTGCAGGGCCAACCGTGTAATGCGCTTTCAGCGGTTGCCGGCGCCAATGGCGCCGCCCCGCCGCCTCCCGTGGTCTCGCAATCGGGTATCATTCCCTTGACGGAGATGGAACGGCACGCCATCATGAATGCGCTCGAGTACACCAAGGGAGACCGCGCCACCGCGGCCCTGCTGCTGGGGATTGGCCGCACCACTCTGTATCGCAAACTGAAAGAGTACGGCCTGTCGGTTTGAGAATCGCGCTCGACGCCACCTACAGCGTGGGAGAGAATCTTTCCGGCGTAGGGGTGTACTCGCGCGAACTCATGCGTGCGCTCGCGGCCGCGCACCCTGAACAGCAGTTCACGTATTGCTACCGGC
>Ga0335071_10002746_pt1 | contig 18714 bp, 16 predicted proteins | sample Lox_Sample_15_FD_206724 | JGI IMG/M metagenome (GOLD analysis project Ga0335071, IMG submission 206724) | Soil microbial communities from Loxahatchee National Wildlife Refuge, Florida, United States - Lox_Sample_1.5 | ecosystem: Environmental > Terrestrial > Soil > Wetlands | place: USA...
TGACTGCTCTGTAAATGAGGAGAAACAGAACCGCGCCTCCGACCGCCAGTGCTACGCTACGCAGATCGATTCCCACAACACCGCCCAGCCCGAGATGTGAACCTACAAATCCCCCGATAAGAGCGCCCACGATGCCTACGACAATCGTGATAATGATGGCCCCCGGACTTCGACCGGGAACGAGTAGTTTTGCAAGCACTCCGGCTATAAGGCCCAAGATTATCCACGTCAAGATTCCCACGGTCTTCCCCTCCCCTGTACATCCCCGGATTTTCTACCGGGTTATTGGCTGATTGGGTGATGAACGGGCATGCTGCTAGGAACACATACAAAGACTTTAACAGCTACTATGCGCCCTCGCAAGCACAAAGAGGCCGCGGTTAGTGTATTCGTTTAGAGCGCCATCGGGTAAGTGAGGGGGTTACTGAGGCTGGGGCGGTGGTGGCACAAAAACTTCCACCCGGTTTCTTCCGTTGTTCTTTGCCTGATACAGAGCCTTGTCTGCCTGTTTCATAAGCGTCATGAGGTCAGGCGAATCGGGCCCTGCCACAGTTACTCCGATGCTCACGTGTATGTGCAGGGGCCCGTCCTGAGTACTCAATGAAATTTGGCCTATGATCTGACCCAACCGCTCAGCCACTTGGACAGCTTGCTCCAAGCTGGTTTCCGGCAGGGCAATAACGAACTCTTCTCCACCGTAGCGGGCAAAGATATCAACTTTTCTCAAAGTGGTTCGAGCGATTTCTGCCACTTTTTTGAGCGTTTGGTCTCCTACATCATGACCGTACGAATCATTTACAGCCTTAAAATGGTCGAGATCCATCATAATGATTGCCAGTTTCCCCCCGTATCTTTTTGTCCGATTTAATTCTCGACCGGCGAGGTGCATGAAATGGCGGCGGTTCCAGACATTGGTGAGACTGTCGGTTATGGCCAATTCGCGCAATCTCTCCTCAAAGATTTTGCGTTCCGTAATGTCTCGGGCCACATGAACGAATGTCCGCGGCTGATGGTCTTCTCTCGGGAGCGGCGTAACGGAAACAAGATACGTACCGCCGAACATGGATTCCGTCACTTCTCCCGAGTGTTCCTTGCCATCAAAGACACTTCGCCTGAGAGGGCAGGTTTTGACAGGCTCGTGCAGGCCGTGACATACTTCGTAACAATTCATCCCGATTGCATCCCGCGGGTGCAGGTTCATCTTGTGTGCCATGGCCCGGTTAATCCGCACAATCGTGTGGTTTTCATCGATAATGGCAATGAGGTCCGGGACTGTGTCGAAGGTTTGTTCCCATTCACGCTTGGCCTTTTCTATTGCTTTCTCAACACGCACTCGCTCGACAATTTCACGATGCAGGTGTTCGTTGGCCGTGACCAGGTCTGCTGAACGCTCTGCGACCTGATCTTCGAGCATGTTTTGAAAATGCCGCTGCATCAATGCATATCTATCCGCGAGGGCCAATGCAAAGAACATCCCCTGAAATAGATAGGCGAACTTCAGCGACTGAGCCAGCACAAAGCTGAAGGGGATAAGTCCTGAAATCACGCCGACGTAGACCGTAGCGAGAATGGGCAGCGGGATGTGAGCGATACATAGATATCGGGCACGCGATTCTCCCCAATACCACATCAATCCGATAACGATGGCCAGAACCCACCCGAGAAGAGGGCCGTAAATCATTGCGACGGTATTACCCACATAATAGTTGAAGAAGTATAGAATTGTCGCAATCACCGCAAGTATTAAGAAAATATCCAGAATCCTGTAGAGAATCGGGTACTTCGCCCTGGAATCCATGAAAGAAGACACGAAAATTATGTTGAATATGAAAGTAAAGCCTATGCCGGCAGTGAGATCATGCAAAATGGTTTCGGGTCGGGAGAAGATTGTCAGCCGGGGAAAGAGGCCGGTGTAGGCCAAATGGAGAGCGGCTACCCCGAGAATGAGCAAAATGTAGTATAAATAGGCATTCTGCCGGAGAATTGACCAGGCGAATAGGCTATAAATGATCAGAAAAACCAGCGCTCCAAAAAACAATCCATTGAACAGATACTCTGAGAGTTCTTTGCGCTGATAAGCCGCTTCGCTCAAAAGAACCAGGGGTAACCTCAGAGCTGTCCGTGATTCCACTCGCACGAAAATCGTCTTCTGTTCATCAGGTGCAAAATCAAGGCGCACAATCGGGTTCCGGTCTTGAGAAACTTTGCCCTCCAACGGGACCCGCGCTCCGCCATGATATTTCTCTACATGAGAGGTGCGGTTGGAGATGACAAAAATATCAACAAAATCCAGGTAATGATTGACCAGTTCCAAAACAATCGTTGAGAGTCTGGACGGCCCATTGTCGAGCACCAGTTTTATCCAATACGCAGATCGGGTGAAACCCAGGCTCGGCATTGCTTCCGGCACGGCCCGGAATGTCTTCTGACGGACAACGTCAAGAGTTTCCTCACCGGTTTTGTTCTCATAAAGCCCGAGGTGACCCTTTAAGTTGAATTCATTGGTTTCGTTGTTCAGTTTGAGAGGCGTGGGAACGCTATCTGCAAAAGCCAATGCGCAAGAGCAGATCAGCACAAGTATTATAAGAGACACAAGAAAACGACCGCGACCTGTTAAGCCTGAACGAATAGTCGGGTCCCCGAAAGAAACGGGTAAGTAAACCACGGGGTCCCTCATGAACTTTTGCAAATTAAGCATGGCATCTTTCCGCTTCGCGCTGCCGTTATGTTTGAAATGACCTCTGTTCCATCCAAAAGTGGCGCAGTACCCTTTCGGGGTGTTTGACCTCCGCTACAGCAGGGGGGCGGTACCTTCGAGCATCTGGGGGGAGCGAAGAGTCAACAACCTGTCCGGGCACTACGCCTACTAAAGATTATGCATTGTCGGTGCCATTTTTGCTCCGCCAGACAATACTGTCTATAAAGACCACTAATTATAGCTACTTATAAGCCTAGAATCTTGGGAGGACCGACAGCGGACATGGGAGAAGGAGTCAAAACGGACCTACAGGCGCGCCATAAATTTGGAAAAAACTAATAAATGACAAGATAATAATAGGTTAACATGGAGCCAAACAGACCCACAGATCAGTCCACGAGTCTTCGCGGCTCAGGAATATCCAATGTCTTCATTTGGCGCTTCAAATGACGAAATGAACGATTTTTCACCGGAGGCAGAAATTTCAAACTGACCCACCACCTTTTTCTTGACATGAATATCTTCCGCGCAGATATGTATACAATATACTATCTTTCTTAATTTCCCAGTTCCGTAAATGACTACAATCCGCGTGCAATCACTCGCTCAAGAAGTGGCCAAGCGCATTCAGGTGATGATCCGAAAGGGAATCCTGAAGCAAGGGGATAAGATCGTTGAAAAGCCGTTGTGTCAGGCCATGGGAGTCAGCCGAACGCCGCTCAGAGAAGCGTTGCGGCTCCTCAGCTCAGAAGGTCTCATCGAGCTGATACCGAACAAAGGAGCTTGTGTAGCCCAACCAACCATGAGGGACATCAGGGAGATGTTCTGGGTGATGAGTATTTTAGAAGGAACATGTGCGAGAGAATGCGCGGAGAAGATAGATGACCAGGGGCTGAAGAAACTCGAAAATCTTTACCAAAGGCTGGAAAAACACTTTGAGAACAAGAATCATGAAAGATACATGGCCGTCAATAACAGATATCACGTCTTGGTTCAGGAGATGGCAGGAAATAAGGTCCTCAGCGAAGTGGTCAACGGCCTGAGGCAAAAGATTCTTCTTTACAGATATCAACAAATCTATCAACCCGACCGACTCAAAACATCCATGCAAGAACATCGCCGTCTTCACGAGGCATTCAAGAATAAAGACCCGGAAGCCGCAGAGAAGTGGATGAAAGACCATCTCATCAGGCAGAGTGACGCCCTTGAGAGCGTCTATTCGAAGATGTCACACGTAGACGGGAACAGCGAGACGGAGGCACACACCCGAAACGGATCAATCCGGCGGGTGCGGCAGCCTCGTCAGAAGGCTCACGACTAAGCTCCCGCCAGGGCTGATGGCTCACACCAAGGATCAATACTTAGCCCTGACTTTGGAGAAAAGGAGGAGGCACATGAAATCAGGAAAACGCGAAAGGAATATCTCAATTAAATGCAGCCTATCAAGCTGCGTACTTGTAGTCCTATTACTTGGAACACTCGTTCCCCACGTATACGCAGGCCCCCCTCAGTCTCTCAAAATCTCTCATCAGTTCCCTGGCGGCACGATCACTGAAGGGGACTTTCGCGATCGTCTTTGCCGCATGTTTGCCGCAGAGGTTGAAAAGCGAACGCAAGGGGCATTGAAAGGCACGGTCTATCCGGGCTCATCCCTGATGAAGACGAACGCTCAATTTAGCGCAATACGAAAGGGCGCATTGGACATGACCCTCCTTCCTCTCGCTTACGCTGGAGGCGAGGTCCCGGAAGTCAATATCGGGCTGATGCCGGGAGTCGTAACTTCCTATGAGCAAGGGCTTTCGTGGAAGACTGCCGACATCGGCAAGTTATTTTCTCAAATCCTCTACGAAAAAGGCGTCATGATAGTGTGCTGGATATGGCAGGCGGGTGGTGTCGCCGGCCGCAGCAAGGCAATCATTGGGCCGGACGATGCCAAAGGGCTTAAGATTCGAGGCGGAAGCCGTGAGATGGACATGGTTCTAAAAGCTGCAGGCGCTTCAGTGATGTCGCTGCCGTCAAGTGAGATTTACCAGGCCATGCAAACCGGCGCATTGGATGCTGCAATGACATCATCTACGAGCCTGATCTCTTTCCGTCTCGAAGAAGTTGCCAAACACCTTACCACCGGACGCGGCAAAGCATATTGGTTCATGTTCGAGCCACTGCTTATATCCCGCAAAGTGTTTGAGGCAATGCCAAAGGATATGCAAGAGACCATAATGGCGGTGGGTGCGGAACTGGAGAAATTTGCTATGGACGCGGCCAAGGAAGATGATCAAGCCGTCGGAGAACTGTACAAAAAGCGAGGGGCTGAGGTCCATGATCTCTCCGCCGAAGTTGTCAAGAAGTGGCAGGACATAGCCCGGGAGACTTCCTGGAAAGATTTCGCGGGCAAGAACGAGAACTGCGCGCGCCTGATGAAACTCTTGGAGAAGACGCTATGAGCCACGGATCAGGATTTGAAGGCGATGTCAACCACAGTCAGAAAGTCACAGGGAGTGGCATACTCGCGGCCTGTACGCGCTTGATGACTCGTTTCAATGAGTGGATCGTAGGCGTTTCGACGTTAGCCATGCTGGCCGCATCTATCGTTCTCACCTTGGGCGTGCTCTTACGCTATTTCTTGAAGGTGCCGACCGACTGGCAGGACGAGACCGCCGTTTTCCTGATCGTGGGCTCCATCTTTATGTGCGGTGCATTCGTGCAGTCCTATCGCCGTCATGTAGGCATTGAAGTGCTGGCCAGCATCTTGCCCGCCGGCGTGAACCGCGGCAGGCTGCTGGTGGTGGACTTATGTTCTCTCGCGTTCTGCGCCTTTTTTTCCTGGAAGTCATGGACTCTTTTGATTGAAGCCATCCATGAGGGGCAGACAACCGCGTCTTCATTCGGCCCGCCGCTTTGGATTCCGTATGGGTTGATGGCGGTAGGCATGACTCTTTTGTCCCTGCAAATCCTGCTCCAGATTCCGACGCATCTCAAGGGGAGGGAGGAGGCCACATGAACGAAGGGACTATAGGCACTTTATACGGCGTCATCACCTTGTTTGTCATGTTCTCCGGCATGCCAATCGCCTTCTCCCTGGGTTTGGTCGCAGCCGTTTTCATGTACTTCTTCATGCCCGCGTCAGCGCTGGACACGGTTACACAGAATGTTTTTGAGGAGATGGCAAGCATTACCCTGCTTTCCATCCCGCTGTTCATCCTCAAGGGAGTGGCTATCGGAAAATCCCGCGCCGGCTCTGATCTTTATTTGGCCCTTCATGCTTGGCTGTACAAGATACCGGGTGGTTTAGGCATCGCCAATGTTTTTGCCTGCGGGCTATTTGCTGCAATGGCCGGATCGAGCCCGGCGACCTGCGCAGCCATCGGCAGCATGGGCGTACCTGAGATGCGTCTACGCGGCTACTCCGGCAAGTTCGCATGCGGCCTAATCGCAGCCGGCGGCACTCTCGGTATCTTGCTACCGCCGTCGATCACCATGATCCTGTACGCTGTTGCGGCCGAACAGTCTCTGGGTCGACTCTTTCTGGCCGGTATCGGTCCCGGTTTGCTGCTCATGGCTATGTTCTCGGTCTATGCGGTGTGGAGGTATAGGATTGAGTACAAGGCGGCTTTGGATGCATACCAGCGGACAGGGGAAAAGTCGGCTTATCTCACACAGGAGAACCTAACACTTGCCGACAGGGTGAAGTTGCTGCCGCGGGTGGTCCCGTTCGTGACTCTGCTTATAGGCGTGATGGTAGCCCTTTACGGTGGTTACGCGACACCGTCGGAAACGGCGGGTGTCGGCGCGGTGCTGGCGCTGGTGCTCATTGCCGTCGTGTACGGAGTATGGCGTCCAAGAGACACTATGGTCATCTACAGAACCACCCTTATCGAATCAACGATGCTGATGTTCATAGTGGGAATGTCGTTGTTCTACTCGTACGTGATGAGTTACTTGCATATAAGTCAATCAGCGGCTGAGTGGATCGTGGCAATGAATCTCTCCAGGTGGGTGCTGCTTACCGCTATTTTGATTCTTGTGGTCGTGCTTGGCTTCTTTTTGCCCCCCGTCTCAATCATCCTGATGACCGCTCCCATCATCTTGCCGCCACTGAAAGCTGTTGGATTCGATCTTATATGGTTTGGCGTGATCATGACCATTGTAATGGAGATGGGACTCATACACCCACCCGTCGGGCTGAACATATTTATCATCAGGAACGTTGCGCCGGATGTCCCCCTGGGGTCCGTGATGTGGGGCATCATGCCCTTCATCGGACTCATGGTTGTCGCCGTGATCATGATCTGTTTGTTTCCGGGCATCGCAACATGGTTTCCAAACCTTGTAATGGGAATTTCTGCAACGTGAATACACAATGTAGCTTCTGCCAGTTCAAGGTGAATGCGGGGGATTCTTTCGGGAGGAACAGGCAATGAACCTTTCATCAAAACTATCCGAGGTGGCAAGTCGCTACCAGGACAAGCCTGCAATTATTTTCGAGAATAATCCGTACACGTTTGATGATGTGGACAGGAGCGTGGAGCATTATGCGGCGGTACTTGAGCGCATGGGCGTTAAGGTCGGCGATCGCGTGGCCATTCAATTGTCCAAGCGCATGGAATTCATTTTCCTTGAGTTGGCGGTTCTTTCCGTTGGCGGAATAGTGATCCCGCTCAATCCTGATTACAAGGCGCAAGAAATTGAGTATTTTCTCACAGATTCCGGCAGTGCACTCTACTTCACCGATTACGATTGTTTCTCTCGGGTGCAAACAGAACTTCAGAAACTCGATAAGCTGAAAGTGGTCCTCATGGACTCCGCTCAAGGAGCGGGAGCCCTCTCCCTGTTTGATGAACTAAGGACAGGCTTGCCGCCGGGCTACACCAGGCCTTATCCCACTGGAGGAGATGACGCAGCGGTCATCTGCTACACCTCAGGAACTACCGGAAGGTCTAAGGGCGCAATGATCACTCATAGAAATTTGATTTCAAATATGATGTCTTTGCACAAGATCTGGCAATGGAGTGATAGAGACGTGCTTCTCCACGTCCTTCCGCTTTTCCACGTGCACGGGCTTTTTGTAGCGCTTCATGGTGCGCTTAATGCCGGCGCGACGATGATCATGCACCAAAAGTTCGACCCTGAGAGGACATGGGAGGTCCTTGAGAAAGCGAAATGCACCATATTTATGGGTGTTCCCACCATGTATCAAAGGCTGTCGACCCAATGGGACCTTATCGATAGAACCCCTGATCTACAGTCCATGAGAGTGTTCATCTCCGGTTCGGCCCCGCTCTTGGAGACTCAATTTCATCGATTCGAGCAGCAGACCGGTTTTCGAATTCTGGAACGTTACGGCATGACCGAAACGGGGATGATAGCGTCAAACACACTGGACCCAAGAGGCCGAAAACCGATGAGTGTGGGATTTCCGTTGCCCGGCGTCGATATACGTGTCGTTTCTCACAGCCGCGATGATGTGACCCCTGGGGAAGTGGGAGAGGTATGGATACGTGGTGAAAACGTCTTCAAAGGCTACTGGCAGATGCCGGAGAAGACTCGGGAATCTTTTCACGAAGGTTGGTTCATGAGCGGAGATCTCGGGTACCAGGATCCTGACGACAACGCACGCCTATATCTGGTGGGACGTGCTAAAGAGCTTATCATCACGGGAGGCTACAACGTCTATCCGAAAGAGGTGGAAGACGTCCTCACGAGCCACGAAGCGATAAAAGAGGCTGCAGTCATTGGTTTACCAGACGAAGATTTCGGCGAGAAGGTCACCGCGATCGTTGTCCCCAGTGAGGGCCAGGCCCCGCCGCCTCCAGAATCGGTCATACTTTATTGCAAGAGCCGCCTGGCCGGTTACAAATGCCCAAAGACCGTCTTATTTGTTGACGACTTGCCTCGAAACGCGATGGGAAAACTCCAAAAAAATGTGCTGGCTACACGATTCGCGGATGATCCGCGTTCCAAGGCAGGATGAAACTCCTATGCTGGTTCGTGGCAGGTCCGTTTTCTCAAGCATACCAGATGGGAGGGTCGGGCGGATTCGGATTTTCCAGCCGATCCCAGAATATGCCGAATTTTTCCGCGAAGAGGGGCCCTAATCGTTCGAACAACTTCTCCCAATGGCTCTTTCCTTGCTCCAACCTCTCCAGGATCTCACCCACGAGTTCTCGGATGTTCGTGAGCTGTTCCTTGGGGAGGAAAGAGACCGCCCCCAACCGCAATGCCAAGTTCACGCTGTCTATGGTGATAGCTCGTGCCGTCAGCATCGCGGCCGGCAGTTTTCGCGCGGTACAAGCCTTGAGCAACTCGAATCCGTTCACACCCATGATGTCGAGAAGCACCAAGTGGAACTTCTCGCTTTCGATGAGCTTCTTAGCATGCTCAAAATCATCTGCGGTCACCACCTCGATGCCCTGAAGCCCTTCCGTGATGAGCGCCAGCACATCGGGCTCGTCATCTACGGCGAGTATCCTTTTTCCTCGAAAAACAACTTCCGCAGTCACCTATTCCTCCCGAGAAAGCAGCGGTGTCGCGACGGTCAGCATAGTTATTAATCCAGTTCGACCGACACGGAGGCCGGTCGATACCATCTAACCGGCGTAGTAGCGGCCAGCGTCTCTGCCGGACCACGGGGTTTTGAAATTTTTTGACGAATGGGTATCACTGCATATACGATTCCCCTGATCAACCGATTTCCTTTGTGGATGCGCTAGCATCGAGTGATTTGAGGATCTTTTTCGGAATCCCCGATTCACACGGCACGCTGGTCTGACAGAGCCCGCACCCATAGCCTTCGAAGCCGTATTTCTCTTTCACAAACCGTCCACATGTCTGATGCGCGTGGCCCCAACATTTCATTTTGTCATGTCCTTCTTCGGTGATCGCGCCGACCGGGCATCGCTTGCGGCAGCCGGTGCACGAACCATCGTAGAAAAACAGACAGTATGCGTGGTGGTCGTCGTACGGTCTCGCTGTAATGGGGACGGTCAGGTTTGCCACCACAGAGCCTACCCGGTGAGCTTTTCCTTTCAGAGTAATCAGCCCATCGGACAGACCGAATGTTCCCAGGCCCGAAGCGTAAGCCGCGTGCCTTTCCGACCATTTTGAGGCGAATCCGTATTTCGGGGACATCTCCATCTGCCACTGGGGAGAAATGACCGGCGCTACGGCCTTGATTCCGGTACGTTCGAGCTCCTCGACCACGTGCTTCCGGAGCTGGTTATTGAATTCTTCGCCCGGAAAGCGGGCATATACCCATCGTTTGCCCGGATAGAAAGTCTCCTTGCGGTTGTCTGCTTTCGTAGCTTCTCGTTGGGGAAGAACCCAACTGATAACAGTGAGATCTTCGGGCTGAACAATGAAATCGGGAAATGTGAGTGAGAAGATCTCGATCGGCGTCCAGTGAAAAGGTCCCACCAAGTCCTTGTAATCCTCAAAAAGCGGATCTGCTCCCGATGAAAAACCAATGAGGACTTCATCCCACGCTTTTTCGTCCGGTTCCATCTTGAGAGAGTTCTCAGGTGAATTTTGTACAAACTTAGTAATGATCTCCGTTAGCCACGTGCGTTTGTCTGTAGTCATAGCTCTTTGTCCCTTTTCTCCTTCAAGGTCCTTTCTGTTTTGCAGGTGACGCCGGTCCCGTCCAGCCCCGTATCGAAGCACCCGTTGCAGGATATACACTTTGATTTTTCCAGATCACCGCTTTTCCAGCGATTGATCAGATGAGGCTCACGGATCAAGGGGCGACACAATGCCACGTAGTCGGCCAAGCCCTCGGAGAGAATTTTTGAAATCACTGCCGGAGACCGTATCCCACCTACCGTGATGATCGGAATGCTGAGCGCTTCTTTAAACCGGCCGGCCAAATTCGCCAGATATGCCTCGTCCTTTTCCTCGCGAATCTTCGGACGAGAGGGAATCATTCCGTTGACAGAAGCCTTGTTGCCTCCGCTCACCTCGATGCAGTCTATCCCATCTTCTGCGAGTCTACGACCAACGAACAGTGACTCCTCCGGTACCAGACCGCGGTCAAAATAGTCATGGCCGCTCAATTTGATGAACACCGGGTAGTCATTGCCTACCTCTCCTCTCACAGCTTCCAGCACTTCACCCAGAAATCGATAGCGTCGCTTGATGTCTCCACCGTATCGGTCGGATCGCTGATTCGCTGCCCCGGACAGGAACTGGTTGATGCCGTACCCATGAGCTCCATGGAGCTGTACGCCGTCAAATCCGGCCTTCTTGCTTCTGGAAGCGGCGGCCGCGTATGCTTCGATTACCCGGGATATATCGCGCGGTGTCATCTCTTTCGGCACGTTTCCTGTCACAGGATCGGGTAGGGCCGAAGGGCCCCATATCTCTCCTTCTTCCTGGAACAGATCAGGATTTGCTTTGGCCCCGCAGTGGACAAGTTGAGCCAACACTTTTCCGCCTCCGGAATGAACCACCCCGACAAGGCGTGTAAGCCCCTCCGACAAGTCGTCACTGTAATTGCCAATCTGGTAAGGCATCCCAATGCCGTTGGTCATCACGTACTGAAACCCTGTAATGATGAGTCCGACACCTCCTGCGGCCAAGTCACCATAGACGTCTATGGCCCTTTCCGTTACGTACCCTTTCCGGTCGCCCACTCCGTACCAAGTGGCGCTTCGGACTGATCGGTTTTCGAGTTCCAGAGACTTTATGGCAGTTTTTTCGAAAAGCCGGGCCATTCCCAAAGACCCGTCCTCAGACGGATTCATTAGCGCTTCCTTTCCATGTGATAGCGATGGACTATACCCACCTCAGTATAGCAGTTCACGAAAGTTTTGTCCGATTCTGGAGGGCAGTCTCTCGACGAAGCCGATGAGAGAATTAGGGACTCAGCGGGGACCGAACCGGCCTTTGGCACACCCCGCCACGCACAACCGCAAAACTGAATAAGGGTGACCTTGACAGACAGTTATGCCGAAAGCTAAACTAATTAACAATCAGTACGAAAACTTTTCGAGTAACACCCCCGCGTGCTTTTCCACTGATCGATACAATCCACGTATAACTTTTTGATCGAAACGGTTTGACGGGACTTGAGTTCTGGCTAATGATCCTTGCCCCCTCAAACTGAGGCGATCAGATTCACCATTCGAAACGAACAGTTATTTCTTTTAAGAAAGGTATGAACATGGCAACCAGGACAATTAGTGTAAGAGAAATTTTTGACGGCTCCAAATTTACGCCGTATCAGGCATGGATTTGTGTCCTTTGTTTTCTTGCAGTCCTGCTCGACGGCTTCGACCTGACAATCATCGGTGTTGCCCTGCCGAAGATTAAGGATTCCCTGAACGCTTCGAGCGGAGCTCTTGGTATGGCGGTCGGCGCGGGTCTAGTCGGTCCGCTGGTTGGAGCCATCTTCTTGGGGATGAGCGCAGACCGTTGGGGACGCAAGCGGCTGTTGTGTCTCTCCGCGTTAATCTTCGGAGTGTTCACTTGGTTGACGGCATACATTACCAGTGTTGAACAACTGGCTTTGTTCCGCTTCCTTGCCGGAATCGGGTTGGGAGGAGCGATCCCGAATGCGTTGGCCTTTGGCTGCGAGTATGCACCGAGCCGGCTCCGTGCATCTCTTTCCACGGCAATGTGGGCGGGCATGCCCGGCGGATCGGTGATAGGCTCGCTTGCAGCCGCATATCTGCTCCCGGTCTACGGTTGGCAATCGCTATTTTTTGTGGGAGGCGGCTTGCCTATAATCATCGCCCTGGTGACAGCTCTGCTGCTCCCGGAATCGCTGGAATTCTTGGTCCAACGAGGAGCGGATGTGACGCGAATCCGGAAGATAGTCTCCAGGATCTCCCCCGCTCTCGCTAAAGATCGCGCTGTTCAGTTCTACTCGACCGAACAGAAGCTTTCGGGCATTCCCGTCAAGCATCTGTTCACCAGAGGCTTCGCAATGACTACCCTGCTGCTATGGGCGCTCTTTTTTGTAGCCTTTTATTTCTTGTGGATCCTTCTCGCGTGGGCGCCCACATTTTTGCGCGAAACGGGCGCTTCACCCCAGCAATATAGCATAGGGTATGCGTGCATACACCTCGGCGCTTTCGTGGCGTGCATCGTCATCGGACGTCTGATGGACACCTTTAATCCCTTCCGGACATTGACAGTTGCCTATGTGCTTGCATTCTTCAGCATGGTGGCCTTCGGGCTTTTCTCCGGCGGTTCATTTCTTGTCGTGGCAATTGTGTGCGTGGTGGCCGGGTTCTTTATCAACGGCGCAAATGGCGGTCTTGTTGGGCTTTGCACTGTTTCGTATCCGGTTGACATCAGGGGCACGGGAGTCGGTTGGGCCTATGCCATCGGCAAAATCGGGTCTCTATTCGGGCCCGTGTTGGGAGGATATCTCATCGACATGAAATGGAGCGTGAGCAAGATCTGTCTCTGGAACTCATTTGTTGGGCTGCTCATCGCCGCGGGTATCATCATCCTGCAAAGGCACTTGGCCGCTGCTAAACGAAACGAAGTCCCCGCTGGGGCCGAATCCAAGCCCCAAGCTGCTTAAAGTTCCTGTAGCCCGCCGGGTTCGCGACCGAACCTGGCAGGCTACCATTTTGACGAGGAGCTAAGCCATGAATTATTTAACATCTACAGCAACGACAATTGGTTTGCCGCTGGTAACAGAAAGGTCAGTATAACCTAAAGATGGAGATCTTGGATTGATCTCCATCCCAAGTCAATTCTGTGGAAATGTTGGGAGTGTTATGACCCGACCTTGGGCGTGTCTAGATCAGAGCGGAAAGCTTCCAGCACTCCTGCCCTACCGGCTGAGACACCTTAAAAGCTTCGTCAAGGGAAGGTCCATTTGGCGAGTTTCTCAGAATGCGTTGCGGCTTCAGGGTGAAGTTGTCGCAACATTCATCACAATCGTCCGACAGCACCGTGACGATCATCTGAACTTGATCGTCGGAATATATGGCTTGTTTGCCTACGAGCACAAGAGGATAGCGAGGGTTCCCGGATCGTTCCCGCGCCTCCAATTTTTCTGCCTTCCCCACCGGCCTTGACCCGGTCTGAGGAGAGCATTCCGTACAACTTCTGCATCCGGACATCATCATCTCCTATGAAATGTCGTATCTAAGACCAAGAGTACGGGTTCGAGCCGTCTGTGTCAAGTCATGCTGACCGCAAGAGACCGAGCCGGTAATTCCCTGCGAGCAACAACATGACGATTGCATCTGTCCAATCATGTTTTTGGGGAAATTACTCTTACCTCTTCGATGGAACTTCCCTCAAATTCTTCAAGGACGGCCCTGGTGATCGGGTTCTCTTGCGCCTCATTTTTCAGCGCTCTGTCAAGATCCGTCTGACCGTCATTGGGCGCTGAGTAAGGGTTTTCAGTTGCCAGAGATGTTTCTCGGGCCAACGTCAAGATTCTGAGACGGGCATCGCCGAAGAATTCCTGAAAAATTGCTTTGGCTTCCGATTTTGTGGCAAGCCCACTTTCAAATTGTTCCTTGTAAATAGCCTTAGTGAACCCAATTTCCACTTCGGTCGGGCCTACTACGATGAGCTTGCCGTGGTCCATGATTGAGCTCAGCGCCTGATCGTGTGCCCGGGAACTGATTCGCTCTTTTATGATCGACCAAAGTTCATCCGGCGTTTCGTTGCGTACTGACGTAACCTTTCTGGTAGGAAGAGGTTTGGACCTTTCACGATCTTTCTCTTTTTGGGCAGCTTTTCCTTCCTTGATCGGCTCACTTGGCGAGGGCGCCTTCTTTCGACTACTTGCGGTCTTTGTTTCCACGACGACCGCATTTCCCATCATCTTGTCGGGCAACTCTTTTGGAGCGGATCCGATGCTGGAGTCCATCAAGCGAATGATTTCGGAAAGCTCCACAATTTTCGGCGCGGATGCCATCTTGAGCACGGTCATCTCCAGACCGACCCATGGATTGCCGGATCGCTTGATCTCTCCCTCAGCACGAAGAAGTATGCTGAGGAGATTGTGGAAATCCTCGGCTGATGCTTGACCAGCCAGACTCTCCATCTCTTGCAGCTCTGATGCGGGCGCGTCGATCATGCCTTCCGCCCTGGCGTTCTGCGGGACTGTCCTCATGACAAGCAGGTTCCGAACATATCGCAGCAAGTCGAGAACGAACTGATCAGGATCATACCCCTGTTGCAGAAGCCCTTGTACCAATGCCAGCGAACCTGCCGAGTCTCCGGCCAGGACAGCGGTCATCAGGCGAGCTAGGCTGTCAGCCGCGGTTATTCCCAAAATAGCCATCACTTCAGCAGCCGTGACCGCTCGAGGATTGAAACCGATCACCTGATCCAGCAAGCTCAGCGCATCCCTGAAAGAACCCTGAGCTTCTCTCGCAATGAGGGCCAGAGCCTCTTGCTCTGTTTCTATACCCTCCTGCTCGAGTATCCGCGACATGCCGTTGATTATGTCTTGCATGGAAATGATTTTGAAATTGAACCGCTGGCAGCGAGAGTTTATAGTCGCGGGCACCTTTTGCGGCTCGGTGGTGGCGAAAATGAACTTGGCATGAGGCGGGGGTTCTTCAAGGGTCTTTAACAAAGCGTTAAACGCGTTGATAGAGATCATGTGCACTTCATCGATAATTATTATCTTGTAAGGAGAACTGACCGGCGGATATTTGATGTTTTCATTGATCTCTCGGACATTATCAACAGACGTATTGGAAGCGCCGTCGATCTCCTGGACATCAACACTGATACCTGCCGATATCTCTTTGCACGAAGTGCATTTATTGCACGCCGCGGCCTCTCCGGGTTGCCGTTCGGAGCAGTTCAACGCCTTGGCCAGAATGCGAGCCACGGTGGTTTTGCCTACCCCTCGTACTCCGCAAAAAAGGAATGCATGAGCGACACGTCCCGAAACAATAGAGTTTGTAAGCGTACGGACAACATGTTCTTGGCCCACCACCTCACTGAAGGCGCTGGGTCTGTACTTTCTGGCAAGGACTAGATATGAAGGCATGCCTCTGAAATTTCCGGACAGGAAGGAAAACAGCCATGGCCGGTGACCGGGGTCGAAGGCCGACTCCCGAGATTACTTCCGCTGCTTCCTCCCGGACCTGACGGGTTGAGCAACTCCAAGTCGCCTCTCCCGATCACCGGCCACGGCTGTTTTCGTAGGTCTGCCGTTGCGCGAACCGTTATAGATTAAGTTCTATTATTAACAAATGATTTTAAGGGGCGTCAAGGGATACTCCCAATAGCTTTAACAGGTTGCCGGACAGCACCGAACGAAGATCGTTTCCTGCAAAACATGCTTCTACCTTACGCTTTTCGCTTGCCGGAATCCCGAAGGGGTAATCCGAACCGAACATCATGCGACCTATCCCGTAGGTTTCTGCAAAATCCTCGATCTCTTGACGGGAAGCCAGAGCGGTGTCCACCCACACTGTTTCATTCTCAAATAAGCCGGCTTTCTTCAATCTATAATAGCCGCCGTTAAGTCCCCCCATATGGGGGATAATGATGACGGTTCTCTGCGCGATCTCCTTTACGAATTTCAGGGTATTGGCAAATTCCTCCTCCAGCGTAATCGGCAGTCGTTTGCTGCAAATTTCATCAATTTTATTGTGACAGCGTGGTGAATCGTAAAAATAGACCGGCTCACCGGGGTGACGATGCCACTTTATGCCGACGAAAGCGTCCGGGGTCCGAACGAAATCATTCCAGACGAAAAAAAATGGGAAAATGTTTCGCCCCGATGCGATCCTCACCAAATAATCGTGAACTTGACGCCTGCTGTGGCGGTATTCGTCTGAATCTACAAAGAAGCTGTCGTATCGGTCGTAAATCTCTTCAACAGGAGAAAACACGACACCTCCATCAATGCCGCCAAGCTGCCATTCACCGGAAAGTTCTTCGAACGGCACGGTCATTCCGCAATGCGTATGTGCGTCAAGCACCGGAAAATCCATAAGTACCTCTTGTTCTTATCCTATGAAATCAGTAGGACCGGCATCTTGCCACTCCGGCCCTCGGAACCGCGAGACACCAGGGCAATCATCGGACCGGCAAGATGCCGGTCCTACTGACTAATCTCACAAGAACTTTGGAGGAAGCAGCCCGCTCTTAGAAAACTCAAAGGCCGGCATAACTATCAACGTCGATGTACCGTGGGCGAGTAGCTTGCCCTCCTGATCCGTAACTTCAGCTTCACCGAGGCCAAGTGTTTTCCCTAGCTTAATGCGGCGTCCACGAGCAACAAGCTTGCCCGTGACAGCGGGAGCGAGATAGTTCAGTTTCAGTTCCACGGAAGTCATGCCCGCGTTCTCATCTACTTCCGAAAACACCGCCCAGAAAACAGCGGCATCTATAATGGTTGAGAAGACCCCTCCATGCACAACCCCAAAAGGCTGAAGATGTTTCTCGCCCAACTGAATCTCGAGAAGGGAGGTGCCAACATCGAATTCAAGAAGCGTCATGGATTGCAGACGAAAATAGGGACAATCATTTGTGGCCGATCTGATGGCTTCCACGTACTCGGGATTTATTCTACGCATGAAACTTCCTTTAACCCATAATCTTTTCAAGCATTTTTCTATAGAAATTGGCCTATCCGGGCGCTCAAAAGAACCTTAGTCTGAGTGAAACTCTGTCGTCCAGTCGCTCGATTCCTTCCTCTCGGGCTGCTTCAATCGCACGCGTATATTCGACGCGACTAACCGATCTGTCGAGTTTCGAATGTTCGTACGCGCGTCCGCACGGTCTGTACTGATTCATTATATTCACGTACGTGTTGGTCGAAACCTCTTTCGCCAGGAAACGCATAGCTTCACGAGTCCCTGCCATGTCATCCGGCATGACCAGGTGCCTGACCAACAGTCCGCGTGTGGCGATCCCTTTTTCATTGATCTGCAGATCGCCTACCTGCCTGTGCATCTCGATGATTGCCGCTCGTGCTACATCAGGGTAGTCGGCCGCGTTCATGAGCTCCTGGCTTATTTGAGAGTCCATGAACTTCAGATCGGGCATGTAAATATCAATCACGCCGTCCAGCAATCTGAGTGTTTCCACGGAATCGTAACCGCCGCTGTTGTACACGAGCGGCACTCGTAATCCACTCTCGGCAGCCCATTTTACAGCGTCCAGTATCTGGGGAACCACATGGGACGGTGTGACGAAATTTATGTTGTGGCAACCGAGCCTCTGGAGTCCGACCATGAGGCCGCCGAGAGTAGCGGTATCCATTTCCTGACCTTCCATCAGGTGGCTGATCTCGTAATTCTGGCAGAACAGGCATTGAAGATTGCAAGAAGTCATGAAAATGGTGCCTGACCCACCCGATCCCACGAGAGGGGACTCTTCTCCGAAATGGGGATTGGCCGACGATACGACAGCTCGGGCCCCAACCTGGCAAAAGCCCTTCTCGCCCTCGATCCGGTTGACCCTGCAATTTCTCGGGCAAATAATACATTCCTTCAAGATTTCTCGGGCCTGGTCGATCTTGCTTTGTATTTTTTCCTCTTTCACGGTTTTGAGGTAAGCCGGTTCAAACATCTATGTTTCCTTTATGTCTTGCTAGTTGTCATTGTCGTAAAATTTCCGTTGCAAATCAGGAAGTCATCGTAATCCACGGAGACCAGGCACAGGCCGTGAGGCGGTCCTGTGGGGCCGGACCGGGAACGGTCGCAAGACACAAGGATGTCCCTGAACTCTTTCGGCGTGATTTTTCCCTTTCCCACCATTATGATTGTCCCCACTATACTACGGACCATGTATCTCAAGAAACCGGTGGCGCGTATCGAAAAACGTGTGATTCCCTCATTAACGGCGATATCCCAACGCGCTTCCAAAACCTCCCTGATTGTTGACGGCGTGCCGTCGGTGGCGGATCCGAATGCCGCAAAGTCGTGGCTGCCAATCAAATATGAAGCGGCTTCATTCATTAACGAAACTTCCAATTGATACGGGATGTGCCACGCGTACAGGCGCTGTACAGGTGATCTCAGGGGAACGTTCAGTACTTGATATTGGTAGGTCTTGGACCGAGCGGAATGTCTTGCGTG